>Ga0099364_10005039_pt1 | contig 19764 bp, 13 predicted proteins | sample TergutTh196P3_FD_73070 | JGI IMG/M metagenome (GOLD analysis project Ga0099364, IMG submission 73070) | Microcerotermes parvus P3 segment gut microbial communities from Pointe-Noire, Republic of the Congo - Th196 P3 | ecosystem: Host-associated > Arthropoda: Insects > Digestive system > Gut ... | reverse complement strand
GGCAGCAGGCACATGATTGCCCTGCAAAATCATCTTATGCTTCAGGTTCCTCACGTCGTAAACACCGGCAAGGATAACGCTGTGAAAAGTATAATCTTTTCCGGCATTCCTCTTCAAATATTTTTCTCTCAACGTTTTGAGAAACCTTACAAACAGATTGTTGTTCGAGGCTTCGTCGGCTTCGTCTATGATTAGGACTATTTTTTTGCCCCTGCTTCTTTTGGTAATAAAAGCGCCTAATTTGTAAAAATCTACTACACTGTCGTCAAGCCATAAATTGGCTTCTTCTTCGTCATTTACCAACAACGCATCATGTATTAGCCTTAATAACGCCTGACAAAATCCTTTTTCATCAGCAAACATGTCATCTGTCGGATCCTGGAAACTAATGCTAACACAAACATAATCGTCAGTTAAACGTTTTTCCAACATTCCTATAGTCGTCGTTTTTCCGTATTGACGACCGCGATTGATAGTAAAATATTTCATTCCTTCTACCAACTTAAAGATTTTTTCAATCTTTTCGCTTATATCAACCATGTAGTGCATATTTGGCACACATATTCCTGTTACATTGAACTCTCGCATATTTTTATTTTTATATTACCGCGCAAAGATACAAAATTTTCAATTATGAAGTGTGAATAATTGATTAATTGAACTTTTTAATAATCCTATTTAATAGCTCTATTAGTCTATTCTTCAATTAATCACAACTCATAATTGCTCTGTTACCCACCTGTTCAATCCTCTTTCTTCCTTGCTAAATTCTGCGCCAATCTTTACCAATTTTTTGCCGCTTGCGATATACGGCGTCAGGTAGCCTCTTTCGTCAATTTGTTTGAGCGCGTCTTCGGCTGTGGCGTTTTCGGTGAGTTTAAACTCAAAGGCATAAACGGTGTCGTCTGTTTCAATAATCACATCGGCGCGACCAACGGCGCTTCGCAGTTCGGCGTGAACATGCTGTCCCATCAATTTGAAGAACACGTAAAAAATGGTTTGATAGTCTTTTTCCGTTTTGTTGTTCAGATCGTAGGGTATGCTTGCGAAAAATGCTTTCAGGCGGGTCATAAAACCTTCCAAATCGTTGTCATACAGGTCGTCAATAAAGAAACCCGCATAAAACTCGGTTGTAATATTGGTATTGGGCATGTACATAGGAAGTAATTCGTACAGAAAGCCGTATTTTACTTCATCGTTTGGAAATCCTAAAGTATATGTTCTTGAGCGCTCATTATAACTTTTTATGGTAAGATAACCGGTTTGATATAGCAATGGTACTGGATCTGCGCCCCCAATTTTGTATTCGGAGAGGGCATCCGCCGGAATAATAATGTCATTTTCCAAGCGCTTCAAATCAAAATTAAGATCTTTCAACATCTTCACAAGAAACGTTGGAGTACCGGTTTCAAACCAATAATCTTTTATATCGCCTGCAAAAAATGTTCTCAAAAGGCTGTAAGGATTATATATTCCTTCAGTATTCTTTGAAAAATGATATCCATTGTAGCGTTTTCGCAGTTCTTCGAGCGTTGCATCGTAAGATTTTCCAAGTTCTTCTGCCAAGGCGCTTATTTCAGGTTTGAAAAAATCTGTCAGTTCTGTTTCGGAAATGCCGCAAATACCTGCAAAATTTTTGCTTAAACTAATATCCGTCAGATGATTCAAATCGCTGAAAACGCTAACTTTAGAAAATTTGGTTACGCCGGTCAAAAATACAAATCGCAGGTTAGCGTCGGCGCTTTTGAGTACGCCGTAAAAGCCTTTTAATACATCTCGTATGTCGTCGGTAGCGTCCAACTCATGCCTTGCGCCAAGCAGAGGTTTATCGTATTCATCTATCAAGACCACTACCTTGCGCCCTGTCTGTTCGTAAGCGCGATGTATCAATCCTTGGAAACGGTCGGAAGGAGTTTTTTCATCACTATCTTTTCCCCATTTCGCTTCCAATGATCGTAAATTTATATTCAACGCCGAATATAACGAATCGAGATTCAAATATGCTTCCACATTCATATCAATATGAAAAACAGGGTATTCTAACCATTCTTTTTCCAATTCGGCAATAGCCAAGCCCTCGAAAAGTTCCTTTTTTCCAAGAAAATAGGCTTTAAGAGTGGATAACAACAGGCTCTTGCCGAAACGTCGCGGACGAGCAAGAAAGTATGGCTTGCCCATAGTTGCCATACGATAGATGTATGCGGTTTTATCAACGTACAGATACCCGTCACTACGCAAATACTCAAAATCCTGAATGCCCGCAGGCAATTTTCTACTGTTATGTACCATTTATGAGTTTTGATTAATTGAAAATTTTCTGCAAAAGTAATAAAAAAAAATAAATTATTCAATTATTCTCAACTATTAATTGTTTTTACCGGGTCCTCATTCGCTGTCCGCCAGTTTTGGAAAGTTACCGTAAGTATGGTAATTATGCCTACTGCCAAGAACGCCAGCAAGTACACCCACCAGTGCATCGGCGTTTTGTAGGCAAAGTTTTCTAACCAGCGATTGACGGCGTACCACGCAAGCGGAGCCGCAATTACGAAACAAATTAACAATATTTTGACATACCCTTTGTTGAACATCACGATAATACTCAACGTTGTTGCGCCAAACACTTTGCGGACGCCTATTTCCTTGCGGCGGTACTGGCTGTCGAACACCACCAAACCAAACACGCCTACGATGGATACAAATATTGCCAACAGGCTAAAAAGCGTAATCAACGAACTGATAGAGGTTTCTTTTTCGTAGAGCCGTTGAAGGACTTCGTCGAAAAAACGGATTTCAAACGGAAAATTGGGATCAAATTCGGCAAGCGTGGCGTTGATGTGCGACAATGCAGCGCTCATATTAGCGTCCTGATGCAGTCTGATGTACGTATTATTTGCCTGCAAAAATGAATGTTGAGTTCCCGTCAAATAAAATCCTGTTGGCTCTACTGCCGTGCGAAACGATGCAAGTTTGATGTCGGGTATAAAACCTATTATATCGCCGCCGAGAAACCCTTCAAGCTGTGTGTTAACCTCAAGACCAAATTGTTTACGCGCTGATTCGTTAAAAATCCATGAGCCTTGCTCGTTATCTCCGTCTTCGCGGCGGAAACTGCGACCTTCGGTTATTTCAATGCCCATCACGTCAATAAACGAGTAATGTACCGGAAATAATTGAATTGCAAATTGCTCGCCCCTGTATTGAACATTCCAAGCCGAATACGCATCGGCGCTCGACACAAAAAACGCGCTGAAAGTAACATCTTCAACTCCCGAAAACGCCTTGATTTGATTGGCAAAAGCATCGCGACTGTCGGCTATTCTTTCTGTTTCAACAACAATTATATTTTCTGTGTTGTAACCCAAATATGATTTTTGCATAAATCTGTTTTGCAGAAACATGAACGAAGCGCCGACAATCATCGCAAAAGAAGCAACAAATTGAATACTTATCAATGCGTTGCGCAGTTTTTTCCCTTTTGGCGTAAGCCCGAAACTACCTTTCAACACCAATGCAGGCTCGAAGGAGGTCATATAACGCGATGGATACAACCCCGCAAGGAAGCCTGTGAGTAAGGCGAATAAAGCGGAACCACCAAGAATTTGCCAATGCGCCGTAAGCGATAAGTTGGCATCAACCAAATTTGCTAACGACGTTTTATGAAAAAACAGCAAAACAAGGAATATAGCACAAATATACGCCAAAAAAGATATGGCAACCGCCTCAAAGACAAGCATTAATCGCATAGTACTATGATGCGCTCCTACAACGCGTTGCGTATTGATACTTTTCACGCGCATGGGCGCAAGAGCGGCGCTGAAATTGGTAAAGTTGATAGCGGCAATGACAATGATAACTATCGCAATAGCAAACAAAATAAATAATGTCTGTCGGCTTACTTTTGGCGCAAAATCGTACTGCATTTCGGGCAAAAAGTGTATATCCGTCAAAGCCGTAAGATTCATGGCAAGTCCCATTTCCTCTTGGTTGAAGCCTTCTCCGAAGACCGCTTGAAAGTCAAAATTTCGCATAAAATTATCAACCAACTGTGTTGCGTTTGATGCATCATTGACGCGAATAAAGGCATTGTAATTAAAGCCCCAGTGGTTTTTATCTTCATCGGGCGACAGTAAGAAATAGATACTGTTTCCGATGATAGTGTTCGATGGAAAATCACGATATACCGCTAAAATTGTGCGACTTGTCCCATCTTCCATGATAATATGGTTGCCAACCACCGACTCATGACCGAATATCTTACGAGCCATGCTCAATGGCATGAAAATATCTCCCGCCTCAATATGAGCGTTTTGGAGGTTTCCTTCCACAAAGTCAAAAGTAAACAGTTCGAAAAACTCGGGCGAAACAGTTACAGACTTTTCTTTAAAGAAATTCTTTTCGCTGTTTTCTGTTTCCACATGGAAAAACACTTGATCTCTTCCTCCAGACAATGCCGACGAATGATTAGACAACGCGCCTACAACAATATGAGGCGACGACTCGAAAAACGCCTCTGCAAACGGACGGGGAAGCATCGGAACATTTGTCTGCGCAAACATCGGAACAGACATCTCAACGCGGAAAATATTGTCGCTGTCCTTGTGGAATTTGTCAAAACCGAAATCGTAATCCAACTGGATCATGATAATCATAAAGGCTGCAAAAGCAACCGAAAGCCCCAAAATATTCAGGGTCGTCGCCATTTTGAAACGGCGAATTATGTGTACGAAGTTCAATAATATTGGATTCATAAAAATTTATTTTTAATTTTCAATTTTCAACTTTCAATTTTTCATTTGAAAAGATTATTTCCAGTTCCATAGTATGATTGCAGCCATAATCCGAAGAAACGGTCATATACGGAATATATGTTTCCGTTGCGCGTAAAAATCTCTTTTTCAAGCAACTGTCTTGCTGCTGTTTGGGTTGAGGCGGTTGAATGAAGGGAATGTTTTTTAACAAACTCGCCGGAGGTAATGTTTTTTGCGTTGCCTTCCTTTGCTACAGCGTAAAGCAGTTCCTTTTGTCTTTCGGGTAAAAGATTCAGAATTTCTGAAAACAGCGTTTCGTATGAAAAAATACGATTGTGCAAGGCTTCAACAAATATCCGGTCGGTACAGTCTTCTTGTTCGTCAAGTTCCGAAAACAGTTGATTCATAATTGCCTGTACGTAAAATGTATGTCCGTCAAACAAATCGTAGCCGTGTTCAATAAATGAGAGAGCAACTTTTTTTCCTGCTCTGCGAAAATGTTTGTCGGCAAAATCAACGTATTCATTTTTATCAATAGCATCAAGCGATTGCAATACAGCATTTTGATAAAATGGTTGCGAGGCGGCAAAGAACATGTTATGCAAAATATGCCTCTGGCTTCCTGAAAAAATGAAAGTCGTTTTAGTTGTTTTCTGAACGTGGGTACGTAGAATTGCCTCGATATTTTTTTCAGGGTACTTTGCTATTTGTTGAAACTCGTCAATCGCCACGATGCAAGGCTTGTCGGAAGTGTTAAGGTATTTAAAAATCTCTTCCAGAGTAAATTCTGCCGAGCGAATTTCGCCAATGCCGATATCAAAAACGGGAGTTCCTGTTATTTCGTCAAGTTTGAAGGCAGGGCGTAATGAAGAAATAACAGAGAAAAATTTTTCAACAAATCTTTTACCTCGCGGTTTCAAACGGTCAAATATTTCTTTGCCAAGTTTATATACAAATTCCTGCAAATTGCGGGTAGCGTAAATATCTACAAAAAAAGTGTAGAAATTTCCCGAAATTTCTTTTTGACGAAAACAATGCTCTATCAGACCTGTTTTTCCCATTCGGCGTGGCGAAACAAGCACAACATTGTTGTCGTTTGTAAGAAAACGAATAAGGTCAGCGGTTTCTTTTTTGCGATCGCAAAAATACTCTGCTGACATGTAACCCTTTAACAAAAATGGATTTTTCATACGATAAAATTTTCGGCAAAAATAATTATTATTTTTTGATTATCAAAATTTAATAAAAATCAATTATGAAGTGTGAATAATTGATTAATTGAACTATTTAATAGTATTATTTAATAAGTCTATTAATCAATCATTCTCAATTCATAATTGTTTTCACAGGGTCTTCGCTTGCTGCCCGCCAGTTCTGGAAAGTTACCGTAAATATGGTAATTACGCCCACAGCCACAAACGCCAGCAAGTACACCCACCAGTACATCGGCGTTTTGTAGGCAAAGTTCTCTAACCAGCGATTGACGGCATACCACGTCATCGGAGCCGCAATTACGAAGCAAATTACCAATATTTTGAAATACCCTTTGTTGAACATCACTATAATACTCAACGTTGTTGCGCCAAACACTTTGCGGACGCCTATTTCCTTGCGACGGTACTGGCTGTCGAACACCACCAAGCCAAACACGCCGACGATGGAGATAAATATCGCCATCAGGCTAAACAGCGTAATTAACGAACTGATAGCGGTTTCCTTTTCGTAGAGGCTTTGAAGGACTTCGTCGAAAAAACGGACTTCAATAAATGAGTGAAATTCAGGGCTTAATTGGGCAAGCGTGGCGTTGATATGAGACAAGGCTGCCTTTACATTTGCTTCCTCATGCAGTTTGATATATGCAATATTATTATAATGCCAGAAAGCGCTTTCGTCTATTACAAAAAACGCCATAGGAACCATTTCCGAGCGAAAAGAAGCAAACTTTACATCGGGCATAAAACCAATGATTTCGCCGCCGAGACCACCTTCAATTGACGTGTTAAGTTCCATGTTGAAGTTTCTACGCGCTGTTTCGTTGAATATAAAAACGCCGGTTTCCATATCCGTATCTTCCCGGCGAAAGCCGCGTCCTTCGGTAATTTCAATGCCCATAACTTCCAGAAACGTGTAATGTACGGGAATAATCTGGAAAGATATCTGTCCGTCTTTGTATGGTCGTCCCCAGCCCATATACTGGTCGGAACTCGACAAAATCCGTTCGGCAAAGGTAATATCCTCAACCCCCGAATATGTCCTGATTTGGTTGGTAAAAGCATCGCGGTTGGTTTGTATTCTTCCGATATCAACAACTATCAAATTATCTCTGTCGTAGCCCAAAGGCGAATTTTGCATGAAATGATTTTGCAGAAACATGAACGATGCGCCTATAATTAGCGCAAAAGATGCAATAAATTGAATGCCTATCAATGTGTTGCGCAGTTGCTTTCCTTTTGGGGTAAGTCCAAAACTACCTTTCAACACCAATGCAGGCTCGAACGAGGTCATATAGCGCGACGGATACACGCCCGCAAGGAAACCTGTGAACAATGCTATAAGAGCCGTTCCGCCAAAAATAAGCGGATAAGCCGTAAACGACAAATCAGCATCAACCAAATTTACCAACGGAGTATCTTGAAACAGCAAAATCAGGCAAAGCGCTCCAAAATACGCCAAAATGGATATGCCAACCGCCTCAAATACAAGCATTAATCGCATAGTACTCTGATGGGCGCCTACTACGCGCTGCGTATTGATGCTTTTTATGCGCGTGGGCGTCAGAGCGGCGCTGAAATTGGTGTAGTTAATGGCGGCAATAACAATAATAACTATCGCAATAGCAAACAAAACCATCAAGGTCTGTCGGCTTGCTTTCGGAGTGTTATCCCATTGTACATCAGTCGTAAAATGAATATCAGGCAAAAGCGTAAGACGCAACCACATTCCCCATTCGTCCAAATTAACATCAAATCCATAACCTGCTGAAATGACTGCATTAAGGTCAAAATTTCGTTTGAAATTTTCCCATAGCAAAGGCGTGTTATAGGCGTCATTGACGCGAATATATACATGATAGTTATTATTTCCCCAAACATCTTTGTTTTCTTCTTCGGGTATAGCGCCATATATGTAATTATTGACCACGGAGTTGTCGGGAAAATCGCGATATACCGCTCCAACTGTCTGACTGCCATCACTGCGGATAAGTTGCTGACCAACCGCCGATTCAACGCCAAATAATTTTCGCGCCATGCTTTGCGGAATAATTACATTATCGGGTATTCTCAGAGCGTTTTCAACTCCTTCCACAAAATCGAAGGTAAAAACATCTAAAAAATCGGGCGATACGCCAATAGCGCTTTCCCTGAAAAAATTCTGTGCGCCGTCTTTTTCCACATGGAAGAAAAGATCCCTTCCCCATGGATTAGTAATAGCGCCAGCAAGAATATGTGGCGACGATTCAAAAAAGTTTTCGGCAAGCGGACGCGAAATAACAGCCTGCGCACCCTCGTTACCCCAAGCAAGTTCAACGCGGAAAATCTTGTCGCTGTCCTTGTGGAATTTGTCAAAACCGAAATCGTAATCCAACTGGATCATGATTATCATAAAGGCTGCAAAAGCAACCGAAAGCCCCAGAATATTCAGGGTTGTAGCCATCTTGAAACGGCGAATTATGTGTACGAAGTTCAATAATATTGGATTCATAAAAATTTATTTTTTAATTTATACTATTATTTTACTGTACCAAAACCGTGCCAAACTTTTTTCATAATTGATAATCAACACATTTCATTTTTGGGCTTCTCCAAAAGTGTAACGTTTCGTTACAGTTGATGTAACGTTTCGTTACAGTATGTTACAGTTTTGCGTCAATTTTATTCGGCTGCGTCTTATGAGATCGCTTCGCTAAGTTCAATTTTCAATTCTCAATTTTCAATTAAAAAGATTACAGTTATGAGTTTTGATTAATTGAAAAAATAATTTCCTGCAAAAGTAATAAAAAAAAATCAACCAATCAATTATTCTTAATTGAAAATTGTTTATTTTTGCAAAAATTTTAAATCCTTTATTAGCATTATTTTGTATGTATCAAATCACCGTTTGTTTTACTCCTGCACAATTTTCATTCTATCAGTATGAAGGCTGTAATGCTGTGGCTATTGACATTTTACGCGCTACTACTTCCATTTGTACCGCATTTATGAACGGCGCCAAGGAAATAATACCTATCAGTTCAGTCGAAGAACTGAAAACCTATATAGGAACAGAACATCTTATTGCCGCCGAGCGCGATGGCATTAAACTTGATTTTGCCGACACTGGTAATTCGCCGCATTATTTTACCCGCGAATTGGTTGAAGGTCGCACCATTGCCTATAGTACCACTAATGGCACCCATACCATAAACTTAGCCGCAAAATGTCACTCTGTGGCAGTAGGCGCCTTTATCAATATTTCTGCGCTTTGCCGCTGGTTAGAAGCCGGCAAGCGAGATGTATTCCTTCTTTGCGCCGGATGGAAAGGGCGTTTTAACCTTGAAGATACGGTATTTGCTGGGGCTGTAGCGCAAAAACTCATTGATACAGGCAAATTCACAACAATATGCGACAGCGCATTAGCAGCCATAGACCTTTGGACGATAGCAAAACCCGACCTGACAGGATATATCAGGAAAGCCGCACACAACGAGCGCCTGCGAAAAATAAACGCAGCCGATGCAATACCATATTGCCTCAAAATAGATGCCACAAATATCGTGCCAATTTATGAAGATGGGGTGTTGCGTATTAAAATTTAGCAATAATTGAAACATGTGGGCTATAACCCAAAAACTTATGATGGCTGAAAGCAAGGTCTATTGTAAATTTATTTATACCGTAGCCAACGCCGAAGGCATATTGATAGATATTCCCGTTTGAAACGCCACAACGCAGGAAAAGGTTATTGACAGGGCTGTATTCTAATCCCGCTTTGAAAATTGCGTCCATTCGCAAATCTTTTTCCGTTTCAACGCTTATGACCGCCTTTTCCTGAATGGCATAGCCAATACCAAAACGCATTATTGTGGGGGGTTGTCCGTCAATATTAACTTTTTGCCTGCTTTGCCATACATTGAACAAGTGTGCGCCAACTCTAAGATTTTCCACTGGCTCGTACAACAATCCCAATTCGCCGCATAAAAGCCCTGTGCTTCCATAATCGCCGGCAAAATTCGTATGAAAATAGTTCATTTGTATGCCCATAGAAAATTTTTCGCCGAGCCGTTTTCCAACCGCTAATCCGAATTTGAACTCATTGTATTTCGAGTACCCGAAATAGCGGTAATTAACGCCAATAACGGTTGATTTAACAGGAATTGCGAAAACGCCAGCCTGCAAAGCCAATTCTCTGACGTTAAGTCTGTTTTCGTAGTAAAGCGCCGCAACAGGTTGTTCCAAATACCCTAACGCCGCCTGATTGTTGACCGCCGCCCAAATATCTGTAAGCATTACCGATGCGGCAGCCATACCCGCCGAACGAGCTCCTAACGGATAATTGTCATTGCCTGCATAGCATACCAAAGCCGAAGCGTTCCAAATAATTACGAGAAAAATTCTTATTTTATACACTTTCTAAAAAAAGATGAAAAATATTTTTGCAAAATTAGATGAAATATTGTAAAAGTCACCAAATACAAATAAAAAAATCATCAATACGATTTTGAAAATATTCGAGAAAATTTGGTAAAGTGATTTTTTTCATCTACATTTGCGGCAAATATTTTACGTAAAGGAAATAAATGGATTCTAAATATTCTCAGCGCATAAAAGGAGTGTTGAGTTACAGCAAAGAAGAGGCTATCCGCTTGGGAACGCCTGTAATAGGGCTTGAGCATCTAATGCTTGGCATCTTGCGCGATGGCGAGGGCGAAGCTGTGGAGATACTTAAATCGTTGGGCGCCGATTTTTATGTTATTCGCAATAAAGTAGAAGAACATATAAAGCCCGCAAAGTTTCGCAAAATTTCCGATAAGGAAGATTTGCCGCTCTCAAGAGATGTAGAGCGTGTTTTAAAATTGGTGTTTCTCGAAGCAAAATCGTTCAAAAGTTCCGAAATTAAGACGGAACACTTGCTATTGGCTATTCTTAGAGAAGAAGACGCTTTCGTAACACAAATGTTAAATGAAATGAATATTGATTATTTGGGAGTACGCATGAAATTGGAAGGCTTTGATATGTTGCCTTCGGGCGAAGAAGTTCATGCAGGTTTTGACGACGACGATGATGAAGATGACGATCGTTTAGTGCCTGCCGGCGGCGGTCCTCCGTCGTCGAAGGGGCAAAGCAAAGCCCCGCAACAGGCAAAAACAAATTCCGAAACGCCCGTAATTGACAACTTTGGCACAGACCTGACCAAAGCCGCCGAAGAAAACCGTTTAGACCCCATCGTGGGACGCGAAAAAGAAATTGAACGGTTAGTGCAGATATTAAGCCGCCGCAAGAAAAACAATCCTGTACTGATTGGCGAGCCGGGCGTAGGAAAATCGGCAATAGTGGAAGGACTTGCAATAAAAATAGTTAATCGAACCGTGTCGCGAGTGCTTTTCGGAAAACGGGTATTGACGCTTGATTTGGGGTCAATAGTTGCAGGAACGAAATATCGCGGACAGTTTGAAGAGCGTATAAAAGCCATTCTCAACGAGTTGCAAAATTCTACGAACGTAATTCTCTTTATTGACGAAATCCATACGCTTGTTGGCGCGGGCGGCGCAAGCGGCTCATTAGACGCTGCAAACATGCTGAAACCAGCATTGGCGCGAGGCGAAATACAATGTATCGGCGCCACAACCCTTGATGAATATCGCCAATACATCGAAAAGGACGGCGCGTTAGAACGTCGTTTTCAGAAAGTTATGGTAGAGCCAACCAACGAAGAGGAAACCATACAAATTCTACATAATATTAAAGACCGTTACGAAGACCATCATAACGTCAATTATACTACCAACGCAATAGAGGCTTGCGTTCGTCTTACCAATCGCTACGTTAGCGATCGCCTTTTGCCCGACAAGGCAATAGACGCGCTTGACGAGGCTGGCTCGCGGGCGCACATCTCAAATGTCGCCATACCTCACAAGGTCGTTGAATTGGAAGAGCAAATTGAAAAAACTTCGCGCGAAAAGAAAGTAGCCGTGAAGGGACAAAATTTTGAACTTGCCGCAAAATATCGCGACACAGAAAGAGAATTGCTCGAAAAATTGGAAAAAGCAAAAGCCAAATGGGAACGCGACTTGTCGAAAAACCGAATGGTAGTGGACGACGAAAAGGTTGCCGAAGTTATAGCCATGATGACGGGCGTACCGGTGCAGCGTATAGCGCAGGCAGAGGGTTTGCGACTGTTGAAAATGAGCGAAGAACTGCTCGAAAGCGTTATCGGTCAGGGCGAGGCTATTGACAAGGTAGTGAAGTCAATACAGCGCAACCGCGCAGGACTTAAAGACCCGAACAAACCGATAGGCAGTTTTATTTTCCTTGGACCTACGGGCGTGGGGAAAACACAGTTGGCAAAAATACTTGCGCGATACCTGTTCGACAGTTACGACAACCTCATACGCATTGATATGAGCGAGTATATGGAAAAATTCTCCGTTTCTCGCTTGGTTGGAGCGCCTCCGGGCTACGTTGGCTACGAGGAGGGCGGACAACTGACCGAAAAAGTGCGCCGAAAACCATATTCGGTGGTGCTGTTGGACGAAATAGAAAAAGCCCACCCAGACGTGTTTAACATTCTGCTTCAACTGCTTGACGAAGGTCAATTAACCGACAGTTTGGGACGACGCATTGATTTCCGCAATACTATCGTGATTATGACCTCGAACGTTGGAACGCGACAGTTAAAAGATTTCGGGCAGGGAGTTGGCTTCCAGACCGAAGCCCGCAAGGCGCAGGCTAACGAATACAGCAAAGGCGTAATAGAAAATGCGCTCAAAAAGAAATTTGCTCCCGAGTTTCTCAACCGAATTGACGATGTGGTGCTTTTCAACACGTTGAGCAAGGAGGACATCAGCAAAATCATTGATCTTGAACTGAAAGGATTGTTTGACCGCGTAGAAAAAATGGGATATTCAATCGAAATTATTCCAGCCGCAAAAGATTTCCTTTGCGAAAAAGGTTACGACGTAAATTACGGCGCCCGACCTTTGAAACGCGCAATTCAGAAATATCTTGAAAACCCGATGGCAGAAATTTTGATTAAGCAATCGCAGAAAGGCGGCGAAATATTTAGAATTGGCTTAAACGTTAATAATGAAGAACTTTCGTTTGATATAATTCCCGCGCACGAAATCAAAACAGATGAAAATGTTGATGAGGAAATTGAAGAAATTGAAATGGTACAATAATATATGTATAGAATAACACCCGTAGTTAAAAATCTGTTGATAATTAATGGATTGATGTTTCTTGCCACGTATGTGGTTGGTATGCAGTTCAGTATCCATCTATCAAGGGTTTTGGGGCTGCATTATCCTGCTTCGGAATATTTTCAGCCGTATCAACTTGTTACCCACATGTTTATGCACGGCGGCATGTTTCATATATTTTTCAACATGTATGCTTTGTGGCTGTTTGGCACGGCTATAGAAAATGCGTGGGGCGGTAAGCGGTTTTTGTTTTATTACTTCTTTACAGGGCTTGGCGCGGCAGCGTTGCACCTTTTTGTCAATTTTATTATTTTTTCGGGAATGGCTTCCACAATAATCGCTTTTCAGGAAGCGCCGTCGCCCGAACTTTTCAAGCAGTTTGTTGAATCCAACAGGCATTTTCTCAACCAGAGCGTTTACAATTTCATCAACGACTGGAGTTTGGATAGAAACAATCCGTATTATGCCGATCGTGCGTTAGAAAATATGATCCAAATATATAAAACATCCATTAATATTCCTACGGTTGGCGCATCGGGCGCGGTATTCGGTATTCTGCTCGCCTTTGGAATGATGTTTCCAAATGTTCAATTAATGCTTATTTTCCCGCCTATTCCTATCAAAGCCAAATGGTTGGTAATAGGTTACGGCGCTTTGGAACTGTTTTTGGGCTTTTCACGGTCGGGCAGCAATATTGCGCATTTTGCACACGTAGGCGGTATGCTGTTTGGTTTTTTACTTATTAGATACTGGATAGCACAAGCAAGGCGGCGATGATTATTAACGTTGTTATTTCTAATGTTAAGTCAAGGCTTAATGTTCAAATTTCAGGCTGTTTTATTCGGAAAGTCTTATCTTTGCAGCCTTTTAAATAAATCAAAGTATATGAATCGAAAAAATGCTTTTACTGCAGTAGCAGTATAACAAAGAAAAATGGTCGTAAAAACGATGTTCAGCGTTATAAATGTTCTGCTTGTGGCAAGCAATTTAGCGGCGTTTTTAAAGTTTCCTCCTCTCATTTATGGAAAGAGTATATCCAGATTTGAAAATCCCAAATACCACTAATGCTATTGATGGTCATTTCGCCGATTTAAAAAACAAATTACGAAATCATAACGGATTATCTATCAACAGAAAAAAGAAATTTATTGATGGGTTTTTGAAGGTATGAGGTTCTCTGATAATATCAATGGATGACTCTTGTAGAAGTCATCCATTGCATTGACATTATCGTCGAACATCTGTATTATCCCTAGCAGGTTGCTCCCCAGCAGAGCCTGTTTCTGTTTATACAGACGCGGCAAAGATAATAGGAACAAAGCAATTATAAAAAAAAACGAAGAAACACCCTAAAAAATGTCCATTAGAAATAAACGTCTCTTTTTTATCCTAATTTTTGTCCATTACTCCAAACTTTCAAATTATTAGCTTAAGTTATTGATTTTAAAATACTTCAAAGAGCCTAAAACAAAAAAGCGCGAAACTTAACTGTTTCCCGCTACTCTATGGTATTTCCCGTAACCTTTCCAAACAAGAAACCCTATCAAGCCCACGCAAAGCGCAACACTTGACTCTTTTTCTTGTTTGGTATCATCAAATCGGGAAATTTTTAGAGTACCAAGAAATCAAAGCCTAAATGCTTTTTCAAAAAATCTAACAAGACAAAACCTCCACCTTGCAAACTTCTTTTGAGTTCGCAACAAGCCGAAACTTTCCCCTGTTACCCTATTATACGTAAAAAAGTGAAAAATGTTGCGTTTTTGATTTTTTTTTCAAAAAAATTTGTTTGTTATTAAAATTTTATCTAATTTTGCCGCCTGAAAAATATATAAAAAAAAGTAATGTACGCAATAGTAGAAATAGCGGGTCAGCAGTTTAAAGTAAGCAAAGACCGCAGGATTTTTGTTCATCGCTTAGTAGGTGAAGTAGGCGATAAGTTGTCGTTCGATAAGGTGTACCTTATTGAAAACGAAAGCGACGTCAAGGTAGGGATGCCTGTTGTAGACGGCGCATCGGTTAGCGCTTCAATCATGTCGCATGTTAGAGGCGACAAGGTTTTGGTTTTCAAGAAAAAAAGGAGAAAAGGATACCAAAAAATGACCGGTCATCGTCAGGACCTTACTCAGATATTGATTGAAGATATTGTTGAACATAATAAAACAGAAGAATAATGGCACATAAGAAAGGCGTCGGTAGTTCGCGTAATGGACGCGAATCTGAGAGTAAACGTTTGGGCGTTAAACTGTTTGGAGGTCAGCTCTGCAAGGCTGGCAACATATTAGTGCGCCAACGCGGCACCCGTCACAATCCGGGTGAAAATGTAGGCATGGGGCGCGACCATACGCTCTTTGCATTGGTAGACGGAACAATAAATTTCCGCAAAAAGGCAGACAACAAGTCGTTCGTGTCGGTTGTTCCTTTTTAGTTTTTAGTTTGAAGTTTGAAGTTTGAGCTTTGGGGTGTTATGTTGGTTGGCAGGTATATTGAGGAACATAGGGACGAGGTCATTTCACGTCTGGCAGTGAAGGGTTTCAATGCCGTTGATATTGTTGAACAAGCGCTTTTTGTTGACGCTCAACGGAAGAAACTTCAAGCGCGTGCTGATTCGCTTCAAGCCGAGTTAAACTCCAAGGCAAAAGAGATTGGAGCATTAATGAAGTCGGGGCAAAAAGAGCTTGCCGAAACGATTAAGCGTCAAATTGCTTCAATAAAGGAGAGCGCTGTTGTTTTGGTTAGCGAGCAGGAAGCCGCCGAGCAAAACTTGAAAAATCTGCTTGTGCAAATTCCTAACCTTCCGCACGATTCTGTGCCGGAGGGAAAAACAGCCGGCGATAATGAAATTGTTCGTTCCGGCGGAGCTATACCTGATTTGCCCGCCGATGCGCTCGCTCATTGGGATTTAGCCAAAAAGTTCGACCTGATTGATTTCGAACTTGGCGTAAAAATAACGGGAGCTGGATTTCCGGTATATAAAGGCAAAGGAGCCAAGCTGCAACGGGCGCTTATTAGCTTTTTCTTAGACTGTGCGCACAATGCAGGCTATCAAGAAGTAATGCCCCCGCTGATGGTCAACGAAGATTCAGGCTTCGGCACTGGGCAGTTGCCCGACAAGGAAGGGCAAATGTATTACCTGGGATTGGATAATTTCTACCTTATCCCAACTTCCGAGGTTCCACTGACTAACATTTATCGCGACATAATTCTTGAGGTTGCCGATTTTCCGGTAAAGCTTACTGCCTACACGCCGTGTTTTCGTCGCGAAGCAGGCTCTTATGGCAAAGACGTTCGCGGACTTAACCGTCTGCATCAGTTCGACAAGGTTGAAATAGTGCGTATTGAGCATCCCGAACGTTCATATCAGGCATTAGACGAGATGGTGGCTCATGTAGAGAGTTTAGTTCAAAAATTGGAACTGCCTTACCGCATAATGAAACTTTGCGGAGGCGATATGAGTTTCGCATCGGCATTGACCTACGATTTTGAAGTCTATTCGGCTGCCCAAAAGATGTGGTTAGAGGTCAGTTCAGTATCAAATTTCGAATCGTTTCAAGCCAATCGACTAAAATTACGCTATCGCGACGAAAAAAGTAAAAGACCGCAATTAGCGCACACGCTCAACGGCAGCGCCCTGGCATTGCCCCGTATTGTAGCGGCGCTACTCGAAAATGGACAAAAAAATAATGGTATATTGATGCCCGAAGCTTTGCATCAGTATACAGGGTTTGAGGTTATTAATTGAGTAATTGAATAAAATCTTGAGCAGATTTTTTTCACATCAATTCGTCTTTATAGTTCTGCTTGCACATAGCGCTAATGCTCAATTCTTCGAATCGGGCGTTGCTCCGTCGTCTGTAAGATGGCAACAGATAAATACGGATAATTTTCGTATAATTTTTCCCGTTGATGCAGTGCGCGATGGACAACGAGCCGCAAATATTTTGGAATACGCCTACAAAGCAGGCGGCAAAAGCCTAAACCATAAACCTGACAAAATTCCCGTTGTCTTGCACAATCGCACTTCCTTTTCCAACGGTTTCGTAGTTTGGGCGCCCAAGCGTTCGGAGATGTTCCTTACACCGCCTCAGGACAATTATGCTCAGGATTGGTTATCCCATCTGGCGTTGCACGAGTACCGTCATGTAGTGCAGATAGACAAGCTCAATCAAGGCATTACCCGCGCTATGGGTTTTGTTGTTGGTCAGCAGTCGGTTGGAGCGGTTGCCGGATTGCTGCCGCGCTGGTTTCTCGAAGGCGATGCTATTGCTACCGAAACAGCGCTAACTAACGTCGGGCGAGGACGTAATCCGGCTTTTGAGATGCCCTTGCGAACAATTGCGCTATCAGAACAATTCCATAGTTACGATAAGGCTCTTTTCGGCTCGTATCGTGTTCATGTGCCTAATCATTACGAACTTGGATACCAGATGGTCGGATGGACGCGGGAACGATATGATGAAAAAATTTTTGAAAAAACGATAGATTTTGTAGCGCGCAACCCCTACGCCTTTTTCTTATATCCGTTCAAACTCGGCATCAAAAAAGAAACAGGATATGCTACCGAAACGCTATACAGGCAGGCTTTCGCCGACCTGACAAGCCGATGGAGCGAACAAGAATCGCAGACAGACTACGAAAGCATCGCTCCGCTGACAACGCGCGCAAACAAGATGTACGTAAATTACCGCTCGCCGCAATATTTGAACGATTCTACTTTTGTGACGCTAAAAACAGGAATAGCGCAAATTGCACAATTGGTAAAAATAGACCGCAACGGACGGGAAAAAAACATACATAAGCCCGGAATATTAAATTCGGAGCGTGTTTCATATTCCGGCGGACTCTTAGCATGGACTGAACAGATACAGGATGCGCGCTGGAGCAATCGTACATATTCAGTCGTAAAAATTTATGAACTGCAAACAGGCAAGGAGCGCTCATTGCAACGTCGCACAAGGTTCTTTGCGCCCGCAGTATCGCCCGATGGCGCTACTGTTGCTGTGGTAGAGCTAACGCTCGAAGGCGACTGCTCAATAATATTGCTTGACGCTGCAACGGGTAAAGAGATAAGCTGTTTGCCAAATCCTGACGGAGTTTTTTTGCAAACGCCCACCTGGTGCAGCGATGGCAAAAGCCTGCTGACAATCGTAAACGACAACAAAGGCAAATCAATAGTGCGAATTGACATTTCAACAGGGCAATATACAACTGTTTTGCAGCCTTCATACTATGATATTTCGCACCCCGTAGACGGCGGTAAATATGTTTTTTTCAACAGTTATTATAATGGAATAACAAATATTTATGCGGTCGATTACCTTACCGGCGCTGTTATGCAGGTGACCTCGGCTCGATTCGGCGCCTTCGACCCGCAACCAAACGAATCCGGCGAAAAATTAATTTACTCTGAATATTCAGTAAAAGGTTTTGATATTGTTGAAAAAAATATTGACGTCGCTAAATGGACGCCGATATCTCAACTGACCGACAATTCTATAAAACTTTACGAAACGCTTGCGCAACAGGAAGGCTTTAATATACAGGACAGCATTATTCCCGATGGACAATACAAGGTGAAACCATACCGAAAATGGGCAAATCTGATAAACGTACATAGCTGGGCGCCACTGTATTATGAGATAGATACTTCCGACCCTACCGCTACTGAAATTTTTCCGGGAGCTATTTTATTTTCCCAAGATTTGTTAGGCAACCTGACGTCATCGGTCGGTTATTCGTGGCGAGGCTACGATAATCTTCATGTCGGGTTCACCTACAAGGGCTTGTATCCGGTGTTTGACGTGAAAATAGACTATGGCGGACAAGCGCTTCGGCGAGCCAAAACAAATATAGACATACGTACATATATTCCCTTCAATTTTACCCGTAGTCGATGGATTACAAACTTTACGCCGCAAGTAAGACTGCTGTACGACAACCGTTATCTATATTCGCGAGAAACAGGCGATTATCAATACGGATTGAATAGATTACATTATAGCCTTGTTTTTGCCCGTCTACTGAAAACATCAATGCGCGACCTTGCTCCTCGTCTGGGTTTTTTAGTGCAGGGCGCTTTCATGCACGCGCCATGGAACGAACAATACGGGCACATCTACTTTCTATACGGACGCGCTTATTTACCCGGCGTCGCCCGCCACCACAGCCTGCGAATAGCAGGAGCATGGCAAGAAGAAAAACCTAAAGTTCTCATGCTTGGCTCGATTTTGCCATTCCCACGCGGATACTTACGAGGATACTCCGAAATACTAAAGCTTGCTACAATAGACTATTCAATGCCATTGTGTTACCCTGATTTGGCGCTAAGCTCGTTGATATACCTTAAACGCCTGCAAGCAAACTTATTCTGCGACGTTGCGCAAAACAGATACCAAATAGGAAGAAACAACCGCATTATTTGGCACAAAGAGGACTTATTAAGCGTTGGCGTTGACCTGCTTGCCGACGTGAATTTACTGCGATTTGCCTTCCCCTTAAAACTTGGAATACGTACGGTTTATGTGCCGGAAACTGAAATAATGCAACATGCGCTGTTGTTTAGCGTTGATTTTTATTAATGTAGTTTTTTGCCTCCGGTCCCGTATTAAACAACAAGTCCAA
>Ga0099364_10005038_pt1 | contig 19764 bp, 17 predicted proteins | sample TergutTh196P3_FD_73070 | JGI IMG/M metagenome (GOLD analysis project Ga0099364, IMG submission 73070) | Microcerotermes parvus P3 segment gut microbial communities from Pointe-Noire, Republic of the Congo - Th196 P3 | ecosystem: Host-associated > Arthropoda: Insects > Digestive system > Gut ... | reverse complement strand
ACGGGGGAAAGGGAGTATGGGAGAATGGGGGAACGGGGGAATGGGAGAACGGGCGAACGGGCGAACGGGGGAACGGGGGAATGGGCGAACGGGGGAATGGGGGAACGGTGAACGGGTGAATGGGTGAATGGGCGAATGGGGAAACGGGTGAACGGGGACTGAAAACTGAAAACTGAAAACTGAAAACTTAGACTACCTTTTACTTGAGCGTTGGCGTTTTTCGCGTTCTATCTGTTGTTTGCGAAGCTGTTCCTGTTGCGCTTTTTGCGCTTCAGCCAAGCGTTGCATAAAACCGGATTTCTTTTTGGGTTTCTTTTTGTTGGCTTCCAATTCAGCTAACAGCTTCGCTTCGTTGACACCGAAGCGGAACAGCATCGTTTGTGCGATTGTAATCAGGGTGGAGATAAGAAAGTAATAACTTAGTCCGGCCGAATTTTGGTTGAAGAAAACGAAGAACATGATCGGCATCATGTACATCATCATATTCATCCCCGCCATCTGCTGTTGTCCCGCGTTCATGGAGCTGGTCATCTTGGTACTCACGATGTTGACGACAGTCATCAACAGGCAGAACAGACTGATATGGTTACCTATGAACGATGATATTAAAGGAATATTGGCTTCCCATGAAATGATGGCGTCGTAGGTCGAGAGGTCTTCAGCCCAAAGGAAACTTTGCTGGCGGAGTTCGATATTAGTCGGAAACAACCAGTAAAGCGCAAAAAGGATCGGCATCTGCAGCAACATCGGAAGGCATCCGCTCATCGGACTGGCGCCGGCGCTGCTGTATAAGGCCATTGTCGCCTGTTGCATTTCCATGGCCTGTTCTTTCTTGGGAAATTTCTGTTTCAACGCATCTACCTGCGGTTTCAACACACGCATCTTTGCCTGCGACATACTCGACTTATAGGTGAGTGGGAATAACACCACTTTGACTATCAAGGTTAGAATCAAGATTATCAACCCGTAATTGGTCATATATTTCCCAAGGAAATTAAATATCGGCAGAATAAAATACCTGTTGATAGGACGCAACCAGTTGTAGCCCATCGGCACTAATTTGTCGAGTTCTAATAGATTCTCCTTGTCGTTGCCCTTATCATACGCGCGCAATAATATATATTTGTTAGGTCCGAAGAAATAACGGAAGCCGATGGATTCGTTCTTTGCGGCGCTAAAAGGTACGGAAGTCATCGTATTGAACTCTTTGAGGTATTTCGGGTCTGTCAGATTTTGTTTAGCAGAAAGAGTAGTGGCCGAAAAAGCGCCGTCGGCTATCAAGGCAGACGAAAAAAATTTATTTTTGTACCCAATCCATCGTAAACGGCTTGAAATCTGTTTGCTATCATCTTTCGCCTCTCCGAAATGCTCTACATTATCCGCCGAAAACTTGTAGTACAAACCGGTATATTGATTTTCCAATTTACGTCCTTTTTCCTGTATCCGCATCTTCTGGTTCCATTGAATATCGAGCGCATTCATCGATAAGGCAAGTAGTCCGTTCAATCCACTTGTTTGAATGACAAAACCCAGCATATAGTCATCTGGATACAAGGTATAAATAAAGTCGACGAAACCTTCGTCGCCTACGTGCAGACGCATCGTTACCGCATTTTGCGAGGCGTTCCTTATTGGCGTAAAATACAAATCGGAGGTATTGACTATGAGGTTGTTAGCCGTTCCGAATGTCACGTTGAACATGGATTCATCCTCTTCAAACAAAACTAAAGGATCTTTATTATACGTGAAATAATCTTTCACACGTGCATAGCACACCCCTCCTCCCTTGCTGTTTATTCTAACCTCGATGTTATTATTTTCGAGCGTTATGATTTCTTCCGTACCAGTTACCGCCGAGGCAAAAACGCCGAACCGGTTCTGAAAAAATACCTGACGCGTCGAATCGGACATCTCTTCGGGCATCACTACCGGCATTGCGGCCTCCTCTTTTTTAGCCTGTTCCAACATAGCCGCCTGCTGCATCTCATATTGTACTGTTGCAATCGAATCGCGGTAACGCTGTTGCGCTTCCAACTGCTCTTTCGACGGCCGATTCAACCAGGTAAAACCTATCAAAACCAACCCTATTAAAATAAAACCTATTACCGTATTTTTATCCATCCTTTTAATGATTAATGATTTAATGATTAATGATTAATGATTAATGAATTCCTAATTCCTAATTCCTAATTCCTAATTCTCAAAGTATTGCTGATTTTATAAAACTCATAAACAACGGGTTCGGACTAACGACTGTGCTGTTATATTCCGGATGAAACTGTACGCCGACAAACCATCTTAGGGTTGGAACTTCTACGATTTCGACCAAGTTTGTATCCGGATTTTCACCGCTACACATCATACCAGCCTCCTCAAACGATTTCCGGAACTCATTATTTAACTCATAACGATGACGATGACGTTCCTGAATGAGTGGTTTCTCATATATTTCAAACGCCTTGGAATCATTTTTTAGGACACAGTCGTATGCACCTAACCGCATGGTTTGTCCCGAATATGCAATATTTTTCTGTTCTTCCATGATATCTATCACTTTGTATTTGGCGTTTATTTCTACTTCCGTCGAGTTAGCGCCTTCCAATCCCATCACGTTACGGGCATATTCGACAACCATACATTGCATCCCCAGACCTATCCCAAGACAAGGTTTATCGTACTCCCGGGCATATTTCAACGCGATATATTTACCTTCCAAGCCCCTTTGTCCGAATCCGGGAGCGATGATCAAGCCATCCATCTCTTTCAATATTTCATCCACATTGCCTGTATTCAGTTTTTCCGAATTAATCAGACGGAAGTCGAGTTTGCGGTCGTTGTATATCGAGGAGATGAGTAAAGATTCCTCAATTGATTTATAAGCATCCTGTAACTCAACATATTTACCCACAAGCCCGATTTTCACCGCTTTGACGGCTGTATTTTGATGGTTTAAAAAATCGTTCCATTGCTTCATACCCGATGCAGAGCTACTTGACAAACCGACTTTTTCAAGCAAAATCAAGTCCATTTTCTGACGCTGAAGCATCAAAGGCACCTCATAAATAGCCGGAACATCAACAGATTGGATAACAGCCTCTTTCGACACATTACAAAACAAGGCTACCTTATGCAATATGGAGGCGTTCAACTCCTGTTCGGTACGGAGAACAAGTATATCTGGCTGAACACCAAGCTCTTGCAGTTGTTTAACGGAATGTTGTGTAGGTTTTGTTTTGTATTCCTTAGCGGCGGCGATAAAAGGAACATAAGTAAGATGTACACAAAGGCAATCTTTTCCTAATTCCCACTTCAGTTGGCGCACGCTTTCAATGAAAGGCAGCGATTCGATGTCGCCCACCGTGCCCCCGATTTCGGTAATCACGAAGTCGAACTTCTCTTTAGTACCGAGCAGTTTCACGTTTCGTTTGATTTCGTCTGTGATATGCGGAATCACCTGAACCGTTTTACCGAGATAATCACCCCGACGTTCTTTCTCAATCACATTCTGATAGATACGACCGGTTGTTATATTATTGGCGCGTGTTGTAGGCACATTCAAAAAGCGCTCATAATGTCCAAGGTCTAAATCCGCTTCATGTCCGTCGATGGTAACAAAACATTCGCCATGTTCATACGGATTCAATGTGCCCGGATCTACATTAATGTATGGGTCAAACTTCTGATTAGTAACCTTATAACCACGCGCCTGAAGCAGCTTACCCAATGAAGCCGAGATGATACCTTTGCCCAACGAAGAGACAACCCCTCCCGTCACGAAAATATACTTTGTTCTTGTCACTACTATATCGTTTCTAAAAATTAAAGCGACAAAGATAGGCAATTAATTGAAAATTGAACGTACCTTAGTGTTAAAAAAATTTTTATTGTGTCTTTTTACGAAGTGAAAAAAAATTTTTAGTACTTTTGCGGCTTGAAAATTGATTAGTGAACATGATTATGGACTATTTTTACAAAAAGAACAAGATTTGCGCATTAGTAGCCACCTGCTCAATCCTTTTGATAACTCACGCGAATGCGCAGCAGCAAAAAAGAACGACAGGTCTATCGCCTGAAGTGATGGCCTGGACGGTTTCCACCATGGAACCATGGCCTCCCGATAAATATAAATCGTTGAAAGAAGCTATGATAGACAATAAAGTTTTTATCCCGTTTGTCTTTCGTGGCGGATTATTTCGCGAATTTGATTTCAAGTTCAATCGCGATTCGTTACGATTGAATGACACCCCCCCCTTACCCTCGCTTTACGATTATAAAAGTAAGCATGGCTCTATGTTTAGCCATTACAAGTTTCTTCAATCGCTCGATGATTTGGTTTATAGAGAGGTGATGCTCCCTAATCCGAAATATTTCAGGTACTCCTATCAGCAATTACCTGCAACGGTTATCCGACCAACAAGTATTGAGACGTCGAAAGATTACGTTAAATTAGAGGTTAAAACAACGGCGCCGCCTTCCAAACAGGTCGACCATATCATCAAATTCATTCCCGACCGGAAATATTGGACTTCGACCTTTTCCGCCGATGTCAAATTTTCGCAGAACAAATCGTCCGTCAACTGGCATAAAGGCGAAATCAATAATATGAATATTTATACAAATACAAACACAACCTACAACTACGCAAGAAATAATATCACGCTGACTAATACATTATTAACAAACTTTACTATCACTAACGCGCCCAACGATACCATGCGAAATTATACAATCGGCACTGACGAGTTGCGTTTTCGCAGCAACTTTCAACTCAAAGCTATCAAAAACTGGAACTATTCGTCTTCGGCGGAATTTATCACCTCCATGGGCAATAAATACATCGCCAACACAGACCGAAAAAATGCCGCTTTTCTTTCGCCCTTTACCGTTAATACGGGTATAGGTATGACCTATGCGGTTAAACCGAAGTTCAAAAAGACGGACCGTGCATTAGACTTGTCTCTGACGATTGAACCGTTGTCATTCAAATATATGTATAGCAAAGACAGGAATATCAATCTTCCCGCCCATGGTTTCCAAGCCAAAGAAGAAACAAATGAAGATGGATCACCCATCTATAAACATACACTGAGAACATTCGGGTCGACAATAAACATGACGCAGGTAACTAAGTTCAGTAATAGCATAACCTTGAACACGCGTTTTTATTATTTCACAAATTATGAACGTATTATAAGTGAATTTGAGAATAAATTAGACATAATTTTAAGCAGATATTTTTCTACGACAATTAATTTATATTTACGATACGATGATGGCGTAAAGCAAGTCGAGGGGTCGGATACCTTCCTGCAAGTCAACGAAATGTTCTCGTTTGGTTTTGCCTATAAATGGTAATATGAGACCTTCAGTTTCCCGCCTTAAAAAAAATATCGTATACGTTTATTGTTTATATCGTATTATTGCGTATTTTTGCCCCGAATTGCAAAGTGGAGTTTGCAATTGAAGGAATTGAATATATCACGTTATAATTACTTTCAACCCTCAAAAGGACGATGAAATCGACTGATTATATAGAACATCAGGGCAAAATTGAGCGCATTGAAGAACGCAGGATTTTTGTCCGGATTGAGCAAAAAACGGCATGTCAGGATTGTCATGCCGGTTCTTTATGTCTTGCCTCCGACAAGAAAGATAAAGTCATTGAGATAAACGACCTGTCCGGCAGTTTTACTTTGCAAGAGAAGGTGATCGTTACCGTACGGCAGTCAATGGGACTATTTGCCGCCTTCATTGCATACATAATGCCCCTTTTATTTGTCATTATCGCCATCATTGCCGGTATTTACGCAACCGGAAGCGAAGCTATTGGAGGATTGATCGGGCTTTCGACGCTGTTACCTTTCTATTTTATTTTATACCTTTTACGGGATAAAATGAAGAAAAAAATTATTTTTTCCCTGTCAAAAATACCGGAATAATTAACAACCGCAACTAATTAATAATAATGTACATAGCAATCATTCTTATAGGTTTTACGGGAGCTGTATCCGCGTTCATCTTATATTTTTTAGCAAAGAAATTCGAAGTAAATGAAGACCCCCGGATCGCTCAGACACTTGAGATTTTACCAGGGGCCAACTGTGGAGGATGCGGATATCCGGGATGTGGAGGATTTGCCGTTGCCTGCGTAAAAGCATCGACACTCAAAGGGTTATCCTGCCCTGTTGGCGGAATAACGCTGATGAAGAATGTTGCAAAGATACTGGGGCAGGTGGCTGACGAAAGTATTCCCAAAATTGCGGTCGTCCGTTGTAACGGGACTTGTCAGGCGCGTCCGCTCACAAACAAGTATGATGGAGCGCATAGTTGCGCCATCTCTTCTATGCTCTACAGCGGCCCGACAGGATGCTCGTTCGGATGCCTCGGATGGGGCGATTGCATGGATGTCTGCCTGTTTGATGCTATTTCTATCAATCCGGTGACAGGCCTTGCCGAAATATCGGAAGAGAAATGTGTAGCCTGTGGCGCGTGTGTAAAAGCTTGTCCGAAAAATATCATCGACATGCGTAACAAAGGGCCGGAATCACATCGTATATACGTGGCATGCGCTAACAAAGACAAAGGAGGCATTGCTCGGAAAGCCTGCCAAAACGCCTGCACCGGTTGTCTGAAATGTGTGAAAGACTGTACATTCGAGGCTGTCACTGTGACAAAAAACCTGGCTCATATCGACGAAACGAAATGCACGCTTTGCGGTAAATGCGTACTGGCATGTCCGACAGGAGCCATTCGTGAGGTAAATAAACTGAAACTGATAACTGAAAACTAAAAACTGAAACTGAAAACTGAAAACTGAAAACTGAAAACTACAATGCATACCTTTAGAATTGGAGGAATACATCCACCGGAAAACAAACTATCGGCAGGTTGCCCGATACAAATGATACCCCTGCCCGAAACGGTGGTCATACCCTTAGACCAGCATATTGGCGCCCCTGCTTCGGCCGTTGTAGCCAAAGGCGACAAGGTGAAAGCCGGTACGAAAATAGGAAAAGCCGAAGGTTTCGTTTCGACAAATATACATTCGTCGGTCTCCGGTACAGTTATTAAAGTTGATAACATGGCTGACGGTTTCGGTATCAAGCATCCAGCTGTTTATATTAAAACAGAAGGCGATGAATGGGAACAGGAAATAGATATTAGTGAGACTTTATCTAAAGACTGCGCCTTTTCACCGGCAGAAATAATTGAGAAGATAGATGCAGCCGGTTTAGTCGGTATGGGAGGCGCCGGCTTCCCTACGAAAATCAAGTTGACGCCCCGTCCCGGAGAAAAAGCGGAAGTCCTCATCATCAATGCCGCAGAATGTGAACCTTACCTGACGGCAGACAACGCATTGATGTTAGAGAAAAGCGAAGAGATTCTGGTTGGCGCCACCCTGTTCATGAAAGCGCTCAATATCAACCGTACCATCATAGGTATCGAGGACAACAAACGGGACGCTATCGCATTGATGACCGGACTGTCTGCCATTTATAAAGGAATTGAAGTCGTCGCACTCAAATCACGCTATCCGCAGGGAGGCGAAAAACAGTTGATTGAAGCCATCTTACACCGTCAGGTCAAGAGCGGCAAGTTTCCTGTTTCCATCGGGGTTCTCGTTCAGAATGTAGCAACTGCTTTCGCCGTTTATGAGGCCGTACAGAAAAATAAACCGCTTTTCGAGCGCGTGGTCACGGTGACAGGTAAAAATGTCGTTAAACCGTCCAACTTTTTAGCGCGTATCGGCACACCCATAAGTGCGCTTATCAACGCAACAGGAGGAATCAACGAAGACACCGGCAAAATAATCAACGGCGGCCCGATGATGGGCAAAGCGATGATCAATACCGATGCGCCGGTAACGAAGGGCTGTTGCGGTATTGTTTTGCTGAATAGAGAGGAATCGCAACGCCGTCAGATGTACGACTGCATCCGGTGCGCCAAATGTGTCAAGGTTTGCCCGATGGGAATAGAACCTAACCTGTTGATGAATCTGACAGAACATAAAATGTGGGATGATGCAAGGAAAAACCACATCACAGACTGCATCGAGTGCGGTGCATGCAACTATATATGCCCGGCAAACCGGCCATTATTAGACTACATACGGTTGGGAAAAACTACTATTATAAAAACTAAATAGTCAATTATCGAATGGAAAAAATAATCATATCGCCCGCCCCCCATATCCATAGTGGAGACGCCATCAGCCGAAACATGTATGGCGTGCTGATAGCGCTTATTCCGGCCTTCCTGTTTTCGCTTTATTGTTTCGGATTAGGGGCATTGATAATTACCGGAATATCCGTATTATCCTGCGTATTGTTCGAATACCTGATTCAGAAATTTTTATTCAGAAAGACACCGAACATCCAAGACGGTTCGGCCATACTTACAGGTGTTTTATTAGCGTTCAACCTGCCGTCGAATCTGCCTCCATGGATAGTAATAGTCGGAGCGCTCGTCGCTATCGGAATCGGTAAAATGTCATTCGGCGGTCTTGGAAACAACATTTTCAATCCGGCTCTTGTCGGTCGTGTCTTCCTGCTTATATCTTTCCCCGCCCAAATGACCACATGGCCTGTGGCGGGCACTTTCCCTATGACCTATCTCGATGCGCAGACCGGCGCTACCACCCTGTCACTATTACATGATTCCGGCAGCATTGCCACAATAAAAGATTCACTGACAGGTTTTACGGGGGGTAGCCTGGGGGAAGTAAGTGAGATTGCACTACTTTTGGGTTTCGCTTACCTGCTTTTCCGCAAAATAATAACCTGGCATATACCGGTATCCATACTCGCTACCGTCACGGTTTTCACCGGTATACTTTTTGCCGGCTCCATGTATCAAACGTATCATTCATCCGGTATTACAGATATTCAGACACTTATGGATTCCGCACAGATTTATCATCCGTTGATTCATCTCACATCGGGCGGGTTATTGCTGGGAGCCATATTCATGGCGACCGACTATGTGACATCACCCATGAGTACACGGGGCATGATTGTCTATGGAACCGGTATCGGACTGCTTACTATGCTCATACGCCTGTACGGTTCATATCCCGAAGGCATGTCCTTCGCTATCCTGATAATGAATGGCTTTACACCATTGATTAATATGTATATTAAACCAAAACTTTTCGGAGGGAAATAAAATGGGGAAAATAAAATCGACTTTGCCGAATATCCTGTTGTCGTTGACTACCATCTGCCTTATTGCAGGCGTTGCATTATCGATGACCAATAAATATACAGGGAGCGCTATTGCCGAATCGAAAGCCGCTGAACTTCGTAACGCTATCCGGAATGTGACGCCGGCATTTGATAATAATCCGGTCGAAGAAAAGTATCATGTAGCGGTTTCCGAAAATGATTCGCTGTCGGTTTATCCTGCCAAGCTGGGGGGTAAATGGGTTGGTTGCGCCGTTGAAAGTTTTACAAAAAAAGGTTTCAGCGGTCTGGTGCGTGTGATTGTCGGCTTCGATGAAGAGGGTAAACTTTTTAATTACACTGTATTAGAGCATAACGAGACACCCGGATTAGGCTCAAAAATGGAAACATGGTTTCGTACAAATAAGAACCGGCAGAATATTATCGGACGCGACCTGTCAAAAGGATTGTTGAAAACAACCAAAGACGGTGGCGACGTTGACGCCATCACCGCCGCAACCATCTCCACACGCGCTTTTCTCGAAGCCATAAACCTTGCATACGCCGCCATTTCAGGCGATAATGATGCAACAAGCGGCGCAACTGAGTAGTTATCAGTTTTCAGTTTTCAGTTATCAGTTTTCAGTTTTCAGTTAATTCATAATTCATAATTCAAAAATGAACTTCTATATAAAGACTTTAAAAAACGGAATAATTGACGAAAACCCCACTTTCGTCCTTCTGTTAGGCATGTGCCCTGCCCTTGCAACCACATCGTCGGCTATAAACGGCATGAGCATGGGTCTGGCCACTACTTTTGTTCTTATCTGCTCCAATGCGGTCATATCGGCCATCAAAAATGTAACCCCCGATCAGGTTCGCATACCGGCTTATATCGTGGTCATCGCCTCATTTGTAACCATCTTACAGATGTGCATACAAGCATTCCTGCCCGACCTGAATAAAAGCCTCGGCATATTTATCCCGCTTATTGTAGTGAACTGCATCATACTCGGACGCGCCGAATCATTTGCTTCCAAAAACGGTGTTATCGCTTCCGCCTTTGACGGGATTGGCATTGGCTTAGGCTTTACCATCGCACTCACCCTACTCGGACTGTTCCGCGAACTGCTCGGAACAGGCAAAGTTTTCGGATTTACCCTGTTCCCCGAAGACTACGGCGCCCTCATCTTTGTATTAGCCCCCGGCGCCTTCATCGCCCTTGGATACCTCATCGCACTTGTAAAATTAGGAATTAAGAATTAAGAATCCCTTCGCCCCTTCACCCCTTTCGTCCCTTTCGCCCCTTCACCCCTTTACCCCTTCGCCCCTTCACCCCTTTTAACCCTTTACCCCCTTATGGATTATTTTATCATTTTCATCGCTGCCGTTTTTGTCAACAACATTGTCCTGGCGCAGTTCTTAGGTATCTGTCCTTTTCTTGGCGTTTCCAAAAAAGTGGATACGGCATTAGGTATGGGCATGGCTGTCACCTTCGTGCTTACCATCGCCACTATTGTGACTTTTGTAATCCAAAAATATGTCCTTGACACTTTTGGTTTGCAATATCTTCAGACGATCATTTTTATTCTTATCATCGCCGTTTTAGTTCAAATGGTTGAGATCGTGCTTAAAAAAGTATCTCCCCCGCTTTATCAGGCATTAGGCGTCTTTTTGCCTTTGATATCCACTAACTGTGCTATCTTAGGCGTCGCTATCCTTGTGATACAAAAAGAATATAACCTGCTTCAATCGATTGTTTTCGCCGTCTCGACAGCCATTGGTTTTGCACTGGCGTTAGTTATTTTCGCAGGAATACGCGAGCAATTAGCCCGGACAAACATCCCGACAGCCATGCAAGGAATACCTATCGCCCTGCTGACAGCCGGAATCTTAGCCATGGCCTTCATGGGCTTTTCAGGAATCGTCTGAAAATAATGAACAATTAACAATTAACAATTAACAATGAACAATGAACAATGAACAATTAACAATGAACAATGAATCACACCCAAGCAATGATGAAAATTACCCATTAATCATTAATCATTAATCATTAATCATTTTTTTCTTATGAAAATATTAGTAACCGGAGGAACAGGGTATATTGGCTCCCACACCACTGTTGAACTCCAAAACGCAGGATATGAAGTCGTCATCATCGATAACCTGTCAAATTCAAACATTCATGTCCTCGACGGAATTGAAAGGATAACAGGCATCCGCCCCGTTTTTTCACAAACGGATTGTAACGACAAAGAGGCCGTCGAAAAAGTCATAACAGACAATCCGGGCATTACAGGTATCATCCATTTTGCAGCCAGCAAAGCGGTAGGCGAATCGGTACAAATCCCGCTCGTATATTATCGGAACAACTTAGTTTCGTTGATTAACCTGCTGGAACTGATGCCTTCGTACAATATAAAAGGTCTTGTTTTCTCATCTTCATGCACGGTATACGGGCAACCCGACATCCTCCCCGTAACAGAACATGCGCCAATCAAGCCGGCCTTATCGCCATATGGCAACACAAAACAGATCAACGAAGAAATCATTCGCGACGTTATCCATGCCGGCGCGCCGTTCAAGAGCGTCCTGCTTCGTTACTTCAATCCTATCGGCGCACACCCAACGGCAGAGATCGGCGAGTTACCCATTGGGATACCTCAAAACTTAGTCCCGTTCCTCACCCAGACCGCAGCCGGAATTCGTCCGGAGCTTAGCGTTTACGGCAACGACTACGATACACCCGACGGCTCCTGTATCCGCGACTATATCAATGTAGTCGATCTATCCAAAGCGCATGTCGTCGCCATCGACCGTATGCTCAACAACCGATCGGACGAAAATCTCGAAATATTCAACCTCGGCACCGGTAACGGTGTCTCCGTCCTCGAACTTATCAACACCTTCGAGCAGGCGACAGGCGTAAAAGTCCCCAATAAAATAACAGATCGCCGCGAAGGCGACATCGAAAAAGTATGGGCTGACCCCAAACATGCCAACGAAACCCTCGGCTGGAAAGCGCAGGAGACCCTCGCCGACACCCTCCGGTCAGCTTGGAAATGGCAGCAAAAATTGGCAGGTTTATAGTTTACTCTCACATAGGCATATATTTATTTCCATCAAAACGGAACTGAAAACTGAAAACTGAAAACTATTTAGTATCTTTGCTGCCGGAACGTTCCGTCATTTTATAAAAATGGAAAATAAAAGATTAAAATTACCCACAGGTATACCCACGTTTGAAGAGATACGTACTGATGGATATGTATATGTTGACAAGACTCAATTTCTTGTTCAACTGATTGATACCGGCAAAATTTACTTTCTTGCCCGTCCCCGTCGTTTTGGCAAGTCGCTAACGGTTTCTACTTTTGAGGCATTGTTTTTGGGCCGGAAAGACCTTTTTAAAGGCCTGTATGCCGAAGAATTTCTGAACAGACCGGATTTTGAGCCAAGACCTGTTATTAAGCTGGATATGAGCAAGGTTGTGACAAATTGCGGTATTGATGTCATTAGAGAATCTATTGTAGATCAACTCAAAATCATTGCCAATAAACTCGATGTTTTTCTTCCCGACAACAAATCACCAGGTATTCTTTTTAATAACTTAATAATAAATACCTTTTCAAAACACAGTCAAAAAATAGTTGTCCTGATAGATGAATACGATGCGCCTTATACCGATTTTGCCAACGACGCAGTCATGGCAAATGAAGTTCGCAATGAATTGCGTAGTTTGTACAAGCAAATGAAGGCTAATGATGAGTACATCCGTTTCATTTTCCTTACGGGAATATCCAAGTTCGCCCGATTCGGCGTTTTTTCTACGCTCAATCACACCACCGATATATCATTATTGCCCGAATATGCCGGAATGTGCGGTTATTCGGAAGAAGAAATTATCCGGTATTTCCCCGATTATCTTGAAGATACGGCAAAAAAGATGGGACTTTCAACCGATGAGTTGATCGTCAAGATGCGCTATTATTATAACGGTTTTTGTTTCGATTCCGAACTGAAAGAACGGCTTTACAATCCTTTTTCTACTTTATCCTTTTTCTTCGCAAAAAAATTTGTCGATTTTTGGATTCAAACAGGAAATTCGAAAGTGATCGCCGAATACATGAAAAATCGAAAGTTGACTGCCGAGCAGTTTCGCCATTTTTCTGTTCCGGAGAGTTTTGCCCAAAGTCCGGGTGATGTGGACACCACGCCACCGGAAGGTTTTCTGTATCAGTGTGGTTATCTGACATTAAGCGAAAGGCAATCAGGCAAGTTTTTGCTCGATTATCCCAATACCGAAGTGCTCAATGCCATGTCGCGACTGTTTATTCAAAATACGGTAACCGAGACGGTTTACAATGTGATCCATGATGAACTGACCACTGCTGTAACGTCAAACAATGTAGATGAATTTGTAAAAGCAGTGAATCGTCTTTTAGCCAAAATTCCCTACGAAGACTATTCAGTAGAAAAAATGCTTACACGAAAAAACTACCTGATTCTGCTCGAAAAGATTTGTCGTTCCAGTATTTTGTCATTTTTACACGGGTGCGGCCTGAATGTAATAGGTGAAGTGCACACCAACAAAGGTCGTTCCGATTTGGTTTTTTCCTACCTCGATAACCCCACTGTGTGGGTGGTAGAAATAAAAATCGCCTCGAAGCGTCAGAGCGCCAAACGTAGAGCGCTTGAAGCGCTCCGGCAAATCGAAGATAATAACTATGCAGCGCCTTTTGCTGACGCCCTTTGTGTAGGAATAGCCATACATGAGGAAAAACGACAGATAACAGCGTTTGTAAATTCAGTGCGACGCGAGCACTAATGTCCAAAAATCACCAATCTTAGCCACACCTATTTCCTTAAAGCCGGGATACATTATGTTACTGCAATGTTCAGGACTCTTGATCCATTCCTTGACCACCTGTTCTTCGTTTTTATACCCTTTGCCGATATTTTCCCCGCACGTAGTCCAATTATAGCCAAGTCTTTTGATTCTGTCACTCGTGACTGATCCATCACTACCGGTATGGCTGAAAAAGTATTTTGAAAACATATCCGAACTATGCACCTTGGCAGCCATCTCAAGCGTATCGTTCCAAGTCACAGGCGGAGCAGGAGCAAAATTCCCTTCAACTCCGCAATTACAACCCGATGTACGATAAGCATTTATCAGATTCAACACCAACTTCCTGTCAATCGCAACTTCTACTTTGCGCTTTCTTTGATTATCTTTTTGACAAGCGGAAGGCAGCGGGCTTACAATCAGCAATATGCTAATAATTAAAATATTATGTTTCATTCTTTTCCGAACCTGTTAATTAGCGTTTTTATCTTTTCGTTCATGGTTTGATTTAAAAAAAATTCCGCAATCAAAACTCTCTTTGCCTGTAATAGTGTCCTATGGGCATGATATATAATGGTTCTTCATTTTCAGGTAGTTGAAGCGTCTTACTAATCTCACTGTCATTAAAAGCGCCGATAGCGCAGGTACCTAAATGAAGCGTAATTCAAATCGCTTTTATGATTGCATGAAGCAAGGAGGATAAAAATGACAAACCCTTGTTGTATCAATAATTTTTTCATTTTATTCGATTATTTTGTTTTTCGCCATTTCCAGCGCGTGGGTGGTAATGTAATATTTGGCTATCATGTTAGGGACTTCCCATTCGGGCAATGCGCCTTCAGAAAGATATTTCAAGAAATTTTCCGTTACCTGGCCGAAGTGGGCTTCATGGCCGTTGTGGTATATTTCCGGGACTTCTACCTTCCATGTGTCTTCGCTCTGTTTGGTAATGGAGACGCCAGGATATTTGGCTGTGATCGTTTTCAGCGCTTCGGTCAGTTCTTTTTCGAAGGGTGCCGGTTCTGTCCCTTTCACGGCTTTAATCGTTAAGGCCGGTTTGTAGCCCTGTTCCTTACCCTGTTCGATAATCAGGTGCGACTTGCTCCCTTTCATAATCGAATAATGGGTATCGCCTCCGCCTTCCGGATAGGTATAGTTCCATATCACCGATACCTTGGCGGTTACATCTTTTATCCGGTAGGTGATGTCGCCATTGGAATAAACATACAACACGTCGTCGCGCACGTCTTTTTTGAGGTAATCAGGAAAGGTCGCTTTACCGGTCACAACCTGAAACTCGGCCAATGTCATGGCGGTTGTCCAGGTGTTGGCATCCAATAGCTGCACGTCCTTCGTATAGTCGATGATCTGTCCGGGGAAACACTCCCACTGAACGAGATCGACTAAATGGGTAGTGACATCAACAATACCTGCGCCTTGTTGCCCGACATCGAAAAACCAGGCCGGCCTGATCAAGGGGTTTCCGGATACCGTTTTCAGGAAATGGTGTACGCTTTCCTTTACAATGCCCGGATCATCCGGCGTACCCGCTTGTTGCACGCCAAATACGCCGGAAATAAGGGAAAACTCTTTTTGAAGGATAGTAGTAATCTCAAACCGTTCGGTCATGATATCATAAAGTAACACCCCTTTCCGACCGGCTATGTCAAAACATTCCTTCAACTCATTGAAATCACTGACCTTAATTGCCATGGGTTTGTCGGCCAACACATTCAGTCCGGCAGACAATGCCGCCTTGAGATAGGCGGTCTTTTTGCCGTTATTACCGGCGGTAACCATTACATTTCCTTTTTTCTCGCTCAGCATCTTTTCGAGGAAATCCGGGCCGGTATAGATGATTTCCAACCATTCGGTAGGCGATTCGGCGCGCGTATTATATCCATCGATACGATTCAGATGTTCCTTCAGGTCGTCGCCTTCAGGTGCATATACATATACATCCTTACAGACCTGGGGATAAGAAGATTTTTGAACCAAGGCTGCGTGGAAATGTCCCGGATCGAGCGTAATCAGCCTGACTTCACAGGATGTGTCGGTTGTTCGGGTTTGTGTCGTACACGACATGTTTGTAAGCAATAGAGCCATCACAATGGTAATAATTTGTTTCATGATTAAAAATTTTTCAAGCAAAAGTAATAAATTGTTATATATAATATAATGTACGCGCGAGATTTTTTTAAAAAAAAGCATTTTATACTCGGCAAAGTAAATGCAAATAATTATACTAACCAAAAATTTTTCTATAAATTATTAAAAGCACAAAGGAATGATTACTTTCCGTCATTGCGAGCTTGCGAAGTAATCCAGATGATTAGCTTTGTTCCTACCAATGAAATACTGGGTGCGCAGACGTCCCGTCCGCTCATTTCACAACGCAGACGTCCCGTCCGCGATCCCAGGTAATCTGAATCGCTGGAAAAAGAAAAAGTAAAAAAAATTGGTCGTTTTATAAATTAGTTCTATCTTTGCCTGCTTATTAAAACGATATTTATATGAAAAGCATTACAATTGGTAGAGACAATTCCTGTGACATCATCATCAACAACGACCGTGTGAGCCGATTTCACGCCACTATTACTCCCACCGGTAACGGATTCATCTTTCGCGACACGAGCACGAACGGAACTGTAATAAACGAAATATTAGTCAAAAACAGTGAAAGACTCATTCATTTCGGCGACCATATTAAGTTAGCCGGTAACATCACGTTGCCCTGGAACCGCATACAGATTTCAGAAGCATCAAGTAACGCACAACATCCTAACATCGGCGCTGCTTATCGTAACGAAAACGCAAATAAAAGCAGTAATTCAAGTAACCCTCCGTCGCACAACCCGCCGCCGGTGCAAAACAATCCGCAACCGTTACACAACCCACAGCCAGCATATAACCCGCCGCCAGCTCACAACCCGCCGCCTGTGCACAACCCACCGCCGGCTTACAACCCGCAGCCTGTGTACAACTCGCCGCCTGTGTACAACCCGCAACCATCGGATAATAGCTGGTCGAAGACAACCAAAGCCATTTTTAATGGCGTATTACTGTATTCCATCACGGGAGTAATTTATTCTATCCTTTCTCCCATCGCCACTTTAGGGGATTGGGCTTCATTTTTATTCAATATCAGCGAGTTAAAATCGTTATCGATTTTTTGTAACATATTATTGGGAGCCATTATTATCGGATATATTTTGTTTCTGACCGGATTGAACGGATTAAGTAAAATTCTTTCTCCTGAAGATAGCTCAGCAATACTAAAAATACGCAACTCGGTTATTATCATTATAGTAGCTGAATTATTCGATTTTATACCCTTGATGGGTTGGGTCGGCTCTATTTTACGCATCATTTCATTTTTCCTGATGATAATTGGATATTCAACTTTAAAAAAATCATCAAGTTTTCCTCAAAAAGCTCGTTCGGGCGCCTCCAAGTTATTCACGGCCATGATCCTGTCGCTTATCGGAACGATATTGGGTTTCATCCCTATTGTAGGAATCATTTTCGAAATACCGCTTGATATCATCGCTTTCATCTTGACATTAGTTGGTTGGGCTTCCATCAAAAACTCAACCCCGCCTGACATGGTTGATTTACAGGGCGCCAGCTAATTTAACCTTGTTGAGTAATGATGCAAGTTTTTCAACTTTGTCGGGATATTCGGCAGCTACATTGTTCCTTTCGCTAATGTCTTCTTTCAGATTATAAAGTTGAGGTTGTGTAATAAATCCTGTTTCAGTATCGGTAAGCGCCCAGTAAGGGTCATTACTTCTCGCCGGAGCGATATATTTCCAGTCGCCTTCGATTATTGCTAACGTATTTACTGATTGCGTTATCACGTAATCGCGTCCCTTGTTATCTTGCCCTAACCAGGTTTTGAGTTGGTCGAAGCTATCGGGCGCCGCATCATCGGCAAGTGGTCGACCGGTGAGCGCTGCTAACGAAGCAAAAAGGTCGATATGTGAAACAAGCGCCTGCGAAGTTTTTCCTTTGGCTACGTTACCTGCCGGCCAGCTAATAATATAAGGTACGCGCGTACCGGCTTCAAAAGCGCTGTACTTACCACCACGAAGCGGTCCCCATGGTTTATGATTGCCAAGAAGCTCCACAGCCCGGTCTTTATACCCATCATCCACAACAGGGCCGTTATCGCTGGTAATTATTACGATTGTATTATCTGACAATCCGTTACGTTCCAGTGCATCCAATACCTGCCCCACCGACCAGTCGAATTGCAGGATAGCGTCGCCACGCGGTCCCATGCCTGACTTACCTACAAACTGGGGATGCGGCCAGCGTGGTACGTGCGGGTCATTGGTTCCGAAATACAAGAAAAAGGGGTTATTTTTATTATTATCGATAAAAGCTACGGCTTTCGATGTGATGCTCCCGGCAATATATTCATCGACCCACAAAGCCTGCTTGCCGCCTTTCATATATCCGATACGGCTGATACCATGCACAATAGCCATATCGTGGCCATGACTGGGATGCAACTTGGTAAGCAATTCAGGGTGGTCCCTGCCTAAGGGTTCGCCGGGGAACGGCGTTGTGTAGCTCACCTCCACCGGATCGGATGGATCGAGATTTACAATACGCTGATTTTCCATATATACACAGGGTACCCGGTCGCCGGTGGCCGCCATGATATAAGAATAATCAAAACCCAATTCTTTCGGACCGGGAGCTACATAATCATTCCATGGCTGATTGGTATCCATACCTAAACCAAGATGCCACTTACCTACGACTGCTGTGGTATAACCGGCAGTTTGCAACATGGCCGGTACTGTTTGTTGTCCGGGTTTAATGATAGAGGGCGCATTGCCGGCGGCAATACCGGTATCGTTGCGACGGAAGGCATAATGTCCTGTAAGTAATGCGTACCGTGAAGGGGTACTCGTAGATGCGGCTGCATAAGCGTTCATAAACCGAATGCCCGAAGCGGCAAGGCGGTCTACATTAGGCGTTTTAATTTCGGTCGCCCCATAACACGAAAAATCGCCATAGCCGATATCGTCGGCAAGTATAAAGACAATATTAGGTTGCCGGGATTGGGTTTTATGACCTGAATGGCATCCGGTAAGTCCGCTACAAGCGGCAACGCCCAATATCGCCCATGGTAAACGATGTCGACGAAGTGGATAAAAATTTGACTTTTTCATACATTATATTTTTATAAAAAACGGGCAAATATAACTGAAAAAACTCATTTTTTTAAATTGCTTCTTAAAAAAAGCAACTATTCGGAATGGTTTTATGCCGAATATCGCTAAAAATTCATAAATAAACACAAAAAACTATATAATTTATACTGAATAATAAAAATAATGCTTATCTTTGGCGGAAATTTTTAAAGAAAATAGACATGCGTTTTTTAAGTCTGATATCAGGATTGTTGTTTTTGGGTATTATGCCCGCATTATTAGCGAATCAACCGTTTTTTACGTCAGGGATTGCCTTGACGGAAAATAAAGAGATTTTGCTCACACAAAAAGGGACAAAACAGGTAGAACTTTATTCTACCTGTGGAACAAAGTTGCTGCGTTCATTTAATGTAAACGAGACGCCGACCGGCATTTGTACAGATGGGAACAAAGCATATATCACTACCTTTGATACAAAAGGAATGTTACAAATCCTGAACCTTTCATCGGGGATCATAGAGGCTTCGATTCCGGTAGGAGCTGGCGCCTGTTACCCGCTATTAAGCCGGGATAAACAACAAAT
>Ga0099364_10005037_pt1 | contig 19766 bp, 15 predicted proteins | sample TergutTh196P3_FD_73070 | JGI IMG/M metagenome (GOLD analysis project Ga0099364, IMG submission 73070) | Microcerotermes parvus P3 segment gut microbial communities from Pointe-Noire, Republic of the Congo - Th196 P3 | ecosystem: Host-associated > Arthropoda: Insects > Digestive system > Gut ... | reverse complement strand
TGCGTCGTCCTTTCAGCTCCAGTCCTGTGCGGAATGTGTAAGCGTTCGACAAATTTGTGTCGCCCTGAAAAAATTCCTGATAGTTCTTGAAATTCACAACCGCGTATTCTGCTCCGAAAACCCAGCGGTTCAGCCTTTCAAACGACAGTCCGATGGTGTATTTATCCGGCATTCGCAGCGTTCCCTCCACAGCGCCCGTAGCAGAAATCGTATCTCTAAGCGTTCTGCCTTGATCTCCATATCCGGCGTAGGCTAATAGACTTCGCGAGCCATTCAGGTTATACTTAGGGCTGTAGGTGAATCCCACGCCAAGCTGATAGTTGCGCAACAGCGGCTGTTTGTACTGCAATCCCAAGTCGAAAGCAAAGCCTGCAGCCTCAACTTCCTTATCCTGATAAGTTCCTCTTGGTGCTTGCAAAACGGTATCCACAAACAACAAACCTGCACTGCGAACAAACGATCCGAATTGGTAGTTGGCATTCACACCAACGGCTATACTGCTTGTCCCTCCTGCGATTCCGAGGAACACCTGACTGAGTCCGCCCTGTCCGCTGTGGTTAAGTATCTGTCTGCCCAAGTTCGGATCTCCCGATATTTCGCGGATGACATTGTAGTTCATGTTGGATTTCGGCGTCAATCCGAAAGAGGATTTCAACCATGGTGTGATGGGAAATGCAAACGAGATTTGCCCTAACGACACGCTGTTTGTGTTTGCCGATGTCATCTCCGAATTAGGTTGCTGTTCGTGCAATCTGGAGTATGTTCCTTGCAAACTCACTTCAAATGCGACCTGCAGCGAATCCAGATTCAGATAGGACGCAGGGTTTTTTGAAGAAAAATCCGATACCCCTGCCAGTCCGACAGACAGTCCGCCCATACCCAAATGTCGCGGTGTTTGAATCGTCTGCAAATCCCCTATTCCAAAGCGGGAGTAGGGCGAATTAGATGCGTTCTGTGCTTGAGAGCCGACCGCGAAACAGGCGAAAGACAAGAGATATAGCGACTGTCTAAAGCTGTGATATGTTATGTTGTAGAATTTCATTGAGTCCTATTAGTACCATGTTAGAAACTGCAAAAGTACGATTTTTTGTTGAATTGACCAAATAATTTTTGTCACCACCCGTAAAAAAAACTTTTCCGGATGGGTTCTTCTCCTTAAAAAACACAATCTTAGCGTCGATTTCATCGAGTGCACCTTTTAGTATTCCGGATTGTATGGCGGCGGTGGAATTTGTACCGCAATAGTCGATGTTGTCCGGCAAGTCCACCAAGGGCAAACGTTGCGTGAATTCGTGCAAAGCTCGTGCGCGCATTTGCAAGCCCGGCGAGATGGCACCTCCGATGTATTCGCCTTGCGATGTGATGAAATCGTAGGTGATGCATGTCCCTGCCGAAATCACCAGAGTAGCGGTTTGTGGTGCTAACCGGGCTGCTGCAACGGCTAATGCCAAGCGGTCTAAGCCCAGTGTTTCCGGGGTTTCGTAACGATTGATGATGGGAAGTGGTGTATGATGATCAAACTTCACACGTTTTACTTCGCTCAACAATTCATCTACGAAGTCCGGTGTATCCGCAACCGATGAAACGATGTATCCATCCGGGCAAAACTGCTGTAGAATGGCACGAACATGATCCGCCTCAAGCCTCTCAAAGCTTTGGCAAGTCAGCATCTCCGCGTTTTGAAATACGGCGCACTTGGTTAGGGTGTTTCCTATATCAATAGTTAGTGTTGTCATGTTAAAACAATGCAAAGGTACGAAATTATTTCCGAAAATTTGGTTATTTCAAAAAAAAGTTGTATCTTTGCACCCCGAAAATGAATGGCGTCGTAGCTCAGTCGGTAGAGCAGAGGACTGAAAATCCTTGTGTCGTTGGTTCGATTCCGACCGATGCCACCATTTAGAATCAAACAAAACAAATCGTTAAGCAAATGCCCAAGATGAAAACAAAATCGGCTGCAAAGAAACGTTTTTCTTTCACCGGTACGGGAAAAATCAAGCGCAAGCACGCTTACAAAAGCCACATCCTGACGAAGAAGTCAACCAAGCGCAAACGTAATCTCACTTACAGCGCCATCGTTGACCCCGCAGATGTGAAGAATGTAAGGCTCATGCTTTGTGTTTAATCCCTTTCAGTTATTAACCTCTGTCGAGCTCGGTAAGTTCCCCTTGAAACGGGACGCTTAACAGAAAAAAAACAAAAAAACATGCCAAGATCAGTAAATGTCGTTGCCGCAAGAGCACGTAGAAAAAAAGCATTGAAATTGACCAAAGGTCAGTTTGGCCGCAGAAAAAATGTTTGGACAGTAGCCAAAAACTCGTTAGAGAAAGGTTTATTGTACGCTTATCGCGACCGTAAAGTCAAAAAACGTACGTTCCGTAATTTATGGATTGTACGTATTAACGCAGGAGCCCGTCAATTCGGATTATCGTATTCCACATTCATGGGTAAACTTCATGCCAAAAACATCCAACTAAACCGTAAGGTTTTAGCGGATTTGGCGATGAACCATCCGCAAGCGTTCAAAGCTATCGTGGATAGCGTAAAATAGTTTATAAATCTTAAAAAAAACAAACTACTATGAAACCGGAATTAATGCAATATGTGGACACTTTAACCGAACGCAAAGAGTTTCCTGCTTTCAAAGCAGGCGACACGGTTACGGTTCACTACAAAATCAAAGAGGGTAACAAAGAGCGTATTCAGCAATATCAAGGCGTTGTTTTGCAACGTGCAGGTGCCGGAACTACCGCCACATTTACCGTTCGAAAAATGTCTGGAAACGTTGGTGTTGAACGTATTTTCCCGGATTGTTCGCCGTTTATCGATAAAATCGAAGTGAACAAACGCGGTGTGGTACGTCGTGCGAGAATTTTCTATCTACGCAAACTCACCGGAAAGAAAGCAAGAATTAAAGAGCGTCGTGCTCGTTAATAACTGAAAAATCCCGCATTTGCGGGATTTTTTTTTGGGAAAATAGCAGAGAAATTTGATCTATTCGTTTTTATTTTGTATCTTTGCATCGTGAAACACTACCCTATTTGTGAACATTTTTACTCCTTGCAAGGTGAAGGAGCAAACGCCGGAAAACCTGCATACTTCCTGCGTTTGAGCGGGTGTAATGTACAATGTAAATTCTGCGATTCGAAAAATTCTTGGAATGAAAATTCCGGAGAAAAAATGTCGACAAAACAAATTGTTGATTTAGTCCAAATATCTCATGCCAAAAATGTGGTTGTTACCGGAGGCGAACCTCTTTTACACCATTTGAATGAACTTTGTGAAACATTGAGAACCGAAATTCCGAATGTTGGTTTATGGCTCGAAACAGCAGGAACGGCACCGTTTAGCGGAAATTTCGATCACGTGTGTTTATCTCCGAAAAAACAGAAATTACCACTCCTCGAAAATTATGCGAAAGCCAATGAATTAAAAATAATTATTGAAAACACAGATGATTTTGAATTCGCTGAAACACAAGCACAGCAAGTAAATCCGGGCTGTCAATTATTTTTGCAAGCAGAATGGTCAACTCGAAAAGGTATCGCAAAATCAATCATTGATTACATTTTGAAACATCCAAAATGGCGATTATCCGTGCAAATTCATAAGATTCTGGATATTCAATAGTCTGCTTATCGAGTTAAAAATCATTCAAATTTGCACTAACCGAAATATAATTCGGTGCTCCTGCCAAATGCCATGCCGAACGTGCATAATCAATTTGAAATTTGTAAATTTTTAATCCTACCCCCCACGAAATCCCTACAGCTCCGGGACGTGCATCGGTTTTCAATTCTTGCCTGCGTTGATAGTTGTAACTCAATCGAAATGCAAAATTTCGAAACGGAAAAATTTCAACTCCCGGAATTAGGTGTCGCATCGCATTATCAAAAAACGCTGAAACTTTGTTGGGCGTAATGGTATCACCCGTTGCTGCAACAGTTTTTTTATTCAAATCCACACCGGAAAGATTCCATTTTTGCAAATTCGAAACTATCAGCGAATACGCAAATGGTGCGTGTTTTGCACGTTCATACAAAGCCAAATCAATTTGAAACGGCAATTTATCGTAATCGCTAATCAAGTCTCGTTTCAGCACAGTACCAATGTTTCGAAAAGCCAAAGACATTGTTGCGTGATCCGAAATAAGGAGCGGAAAACCGGTGTAAGTTGCACTCACATCCACAGCAATTCCACTCAACCAAAAATTATCTCCGCGAGAAAATATGTACTTAAAATTTGCTCCGATACTGAATACTGAATCCACCAAAGCCCTGCCCCATCCCACATTCAGAATAACATCATAAAATCTGTTTGATGGTCCGAAATAATTTGAAAACTCATCATAATTCTCCACAGAACCAAAATTCAGATACTGTAAAGATGCCAAAAACATTCCGATTTTTGGAAATTGTCGAGCATACGCAGCATTCACACAGGAATACGCCGAAAAATAATCGGTATAATTTATCATCGCAACATTGTGTAATGTCGGAGAATTCAGCGATGCATTGGAAATTGCCAAATCAATTCTCGGTTCGTATGATGTTGCAAAACCATCACTCAACGATGCCAAACGTGCTGAAGGAATAAGTCGCAAAGATGGAAATGCGGTGTTTGGAAGTCCTTGTGAATAAAGGCTTACAGAAAAAATCAAACAATATGCATATATCAAAAATCGTTTCATTAGTTTTCTATTATTGGTGTTGAGTTTGCTATATTTTGAAGTAGTCCGATCACTTCGCCATCCACGTAAATTTCGTAAGGCGTCGGGATTTTCAGTATTAACAAGGCTTTTTGCTTACTTCGACGTTCGGCTTCTTCGATTCCTTCTGCAAAATCCGGATTGATTGCGTGAAGTGTTTGAATAGTTTGGTCTTCTTCATCGTCTTGCATCACTAAGGAATCAAACAATCTAAACGGTGCAAGAAACTGTGATGTCGCCAAGAAAAAATCGTCCAAATCGAGTGATTTTACTAACTGTTCAAACGTTTGACTCGGACGATAAATCGTGTTGTCAATCATCTTTATTTCAACGATTCGTCCGTTGGTGTGCGTGAATGCAACTGAATCCGAATCTATCAAGATATCATTTCCGTTGACATTTATTGCAACTTGTTTTTTCAAAATTAGATTATTTTTGAACTGTATCACACGGTCTAAAAGCCTGTTATCGTGATAAAAATACCATGTTCCTTCTTTTAATCCCTCTTCATAATAACCTTGTATAGACAAATTTCCGTCAGCAAAAAAGGCTTCATAAATTCCATGCGACAAATTCAATTTGTAAGTCGTTCGTTGTTCGCCACCGTTGGCTGTTTTCTGCCACCAACGCCCGTTTCGGAGGTCGCGATACCATTCCATACTGTCGATTGGACTTCCGTTTTTATCATACAGAATTGCCAAACCGTGTCGCATTCCGTCAAGATAATTCAAACGTTCAACCAATCGACCGTCTGTATCGTAGATTTGCCAAGCACTATCGCGGATTCTGTCCAAATAAAATCCTGTTGCTCGGATATTTCCGTTCGGGTGAAAATGTGTTACTTTTGCAGCAAATCCATCTCGAAAATAATCCAAAATTGTTGCCGTTTTGTCGTCTTTGTTGAAATATCGAAATTGTCCGTAAGGCTTGCCATCCTTGAATTGTCCGGTCCAACTCAATCGTTCGAGGTCGATAACTTTCCAAGGACCTTGCCGAAATCCTCTTGCATCAATAAAATTCGTGTCGGATTTCGGTGGCGATATGGTTTGTGCTTGTGCAAATAATGTCGACGAAAATATCATCAACACATAACAAATGCTATATTTTCTTAGGTTTAACATGTTTTAGCGTATTCGGATAGAGTATTAAAATTTTGGTCAATAAGTTTGGAATGCCTTGCTACGAGCGACTTATCGTTGGAAATAAGAACTGTTTTCATGCCTAATTTTTTACCGAATTTCATATCGGAAATCGAATCGCCAACCATAACAGATTGTTTGAATCGAATTTCCGGAAACTCCCGTTTAGCAAGCAATCCCATACCAATATTCGGTTTTCGAAACAGACTTTTTGAATGTACTAAGTCCGGACAAAAATACACTGCATCAATTTTTCCGCCGGCTTTTTTTACTTCATTTTTCATATAGTCGTGTATCTCATGCAATGTTTTTTCGCTCATCATTTTTCTTCCGACACCCTGCTGATTCGTAACAATAATAAGCCTTTCAAAACATTTCGACAATTTTTCGATAGCCTCCAGCACGCCATCTTCAAACACAAATTCGTCGACAACTTTCACATAGTCATCTACCAATCGTTTGTTGATTACGCCGTCTCTATCTAAAAATAATGTCATTTTATTTTTTATCTAATTGCCCGAACACTTTTCTAAGCAGGTCATTCACACGAGCAGCGGGATTCGTACGGATTTTATTTTCCTCGACCGCTATTTTTGAAAACAATGCATCCAATGCTTTTCCGGTGATATAATCTTCCAAATTGGTGTTTATTGCTGTCATTCCGGCGGTTCTGCCCACAACAGTTCCGGCAACTTGGTTATGTGCCGACGTGAGAGCTTTCCAACTATCATTGGTCGAAACATTAGCAACCAACCGTTTATCTAACGACTGCTTTACTATTGGTGTGAATGTTCTTGATAATTCGTTGTAGGTCGTACGTCGGAGATACTGTGTTGCCGCATCATTCGCACCAAAAAGAATGCCGGTGGCATCATTAATCGTCATGCCGGTAATCGCATTTCTGAAAATGGGAATCGCTGATTTCACGGCATCTTCCGCTGCACGATTAATCGACAAAATAGCTCTATTGACCAAATCTTGTCCACCCGGAATCAACCTGATATTATCGACAATCTGTTTGGCTTCAGGCGGAAGTAGAATTTTCAAAAGAGCATCATTGAAAAAGCCATTTTCTTTTCCCAACAATCCTACGGCACCTTCAATACCCAGTGTAAGCGAATTTTTCAATCCGGCGATATTGTCTGCATTGCTTATTCCGACAGGAGGATTCCCACCTTGCGATACAATTTTTTGCAAATCTTCACATGAGGATATTGTGAACATGATTGCAATCATCAATAAGAATTTTAAGAGTGTTTTCATTTTTTATTTATTTTTTTGGAAATAATGTACTTTCCACAAGTTGGCAAATGATATGCCCCACAAGTGCGTGTCCTTCTTGAATTCGAGGCGTGTCTTTAGATGGCATATTGAATAAAACATCACAATGATTTTTCATTTCTCCTCCGGTTTCGCCGGTCATTGCAACAGTAAACATTCCTCGCTCTTTCGCTGTTTTCAAGGCATTGATGACGTTTGCCGAATTTCCGGACGTGGACAATGCAACGAGTACATCATTTTCACGACCTTTTGCACGAATCAAACGTGCATACACTTCGTAATACGAGTAATCGTTGGCAACAGCGGTGAGATACGACGTATCGCAATGCAATGCATCGGCATGAAGTGGCGGTCTGTCGTAATAAAATCTGCCGGAAAGTTCTGCTGCCAAATGCTGTGCATCGGCTGCACTACCGCCGTTTCCACAGAACAACACTTTGCCGTGAGGCGATTGATAGGTTTTCACAATTGCATCAACAACCCGTTGGATATTTTGTTGAAGTTTTTCGTCGTTAAGAAGTTTTGTTTTGACTTCAATAGATTCTTGAATGGCTTGTTTTATCATGGCTTACAACGTTTTTTCAATTAGATAATGATTTCTTGTAGGCGAATTTCTCGACACCAATTCTGCGACATAACCCGCCAAAAACAACTGCGTTCCGATAATCATACACATGATGGCGAAGTAAAAAAACGGATTGTTTGTAATCAACGGAGCACCTGTTCCACCGGTCAAAGCAATCCATTTTTGAATGCCTATCCAAAGTACGGCGAAAAATCCTAAAATAAAAATGAAAATGCCGATTCCTCCGAAAAAATGCATCGGTCGTTTACCGAATTTTCCGATAAACGAAATAGACAATAAATCGAGAAAACCGTTGATAAATCTACTTAATCCGAACTTCGTTACACCGTATTTTCGTGCACGATGTTCCACTTCTTTTTCACCGATTTTTGCAAATCCTGCGGATTTTGCGATAACAGGAATATAGCGATGCATTTCGCCGTAAACTTCTATACTCTTAGTTACTTGCGACTTATAGGCTTTCAATCCGCAATTGAAATCATTCAAATAAATGCCCGACATTTTTCGTGCAGCCCAATTGAACAACTTTGTTGGCAACGTTTTCGTGATGGGGTCGTAACGTTTTTTCTTCCAACCCGAAACAATATCGTAGCCGTCTTGCGTAATCATGCGATACAGTTCCGGAATTTCGTCGGGACTGTCTTGCAAATCCGCGTCCATCGTGATAACGACATCGCCTTTTGCCATTTCAAAAGCCACATTCAATGCAGCAGATTTTCCGTAATTTCTACGGAATTTTGCACCGCGAATGTTTGGATTTTGTGCTGATAATTGCTCGATGATCGACCACGACTCGTCCGTACTGCCATCGTCAATCAAGCAAATTTCGTACGAAAAGTGATTTTCCTTCATCACTTTTTCAATCCAAGCACAAAGTTCGGGAAGCGATTCGGCTTCGTTTAACAGAGGTACAACAATAGATATATTCATTTTTTGTGATTTTCAACTCACAAAGATACGAAAAAAAATGGAATATACCAAAAAATCTATTTTGCCAATACCGGAAAACGTTGTTTGGCGAATTCAAACGCACCAAATAAAACGCCACTGTACACCAGCGTTCCTAAAATTTCATTGCGGAAAAACGGCAATGCCATTTCGTAACACAACACCAAACCGCCGACGGTCATCGGATAGAAACCAAGTTTACCTAACCATAACCATGATGCAAAATTTGTAACTGCAAAAAAGATTACAGACGATGTCAAAGCACCGGCAATGACGCGGGATGCAGAAACATTTTTACCAATCCACAAACCGATAACTCCGGCAAAAATAAAACCGGAATATACTGCAATAGTCGTAAATGCATCGAACACGGGAAGGAAAAAATTCGTTATCGCCAATGCTGCGAGCGGAATCAAGAATGCTATACTTTTTCTGGTAAAATAAGCACCGCCAAACAATGCAATAGCAGCAATCGGCGTAAAGTTAGGGATTGGAATGAAACGAGCCAAAGAAACCACGGCAATCAAGGCTGTGATCATCATAAAACTCGGTGTAAATAATTTTTTCATGTTCTTATTTTTTTTGTTATACAATTTTATTCGTCGTCGTCATCATCATCATCATCATCATCGTCATCGTCAGTGATATCATCTGCTTCATCATCGTCGTCGTCATCGTCCGAATCATCAACCTCGACATCATCAATGGCTTTGCTATCCACTTCCGAAATATCGCCAAAATGTTTGTCGAATTCGTCTTCCGTAATTAAATTATCGACTTTTACTTCAACCTTGATGAGATAGTGCATCTTGTTTACATCCAAAGGAACCGCAAAAAAATATTCGCCGTTAGCTTTTGGATAACGATGAACGTAATTGGCATATCCTTCCGGATATTTTTTGATCAATTCCAATTTGAGAGCGTTGTCTATTTTGGCATAACTCACGATGATATTTCTTATCGGAGCACTTTTTTTAGGAGTTACCTTTTTTTTAGGAGCCGCTTTTGGAGGGGCAGTTTTCACACTTGCTTTACGTTGCGGCTTGCCTGCAGATTTGCTGATAGCCTTACCGGCAGCCTTGTTTGAAAGCTTTGGTTTCTCCTTAACTTTCTCTCTGATTTTATTTTTTTCTATTTTTTTTGCCATGACTCGAATGGAAATTTTTTGCAAAGTAAACACATAATTTTGAAAAAACCAAATTTTTTTGTATTTTTTTTTCAAAATACGTATGTTAATAATTTTATTTTATGTGATATTCTGACTATTCAGAACTCACCGCAAAATCACGCTGAGCTTTCAATAGCAAGACAGAAAACATCAGGATATTTCGGGTATTGGTGAGGATTGCCGAATAAAGCAGACTGTTTTTTGTTCCACAAGAGCCGTTTTTCACTCGTTTCACCTGTTTTTTATTGATACTTTCAATATATTGTACAGCATCTTGCTCATATCCGATCGTTTCTTCAACAGAGCCGAATTTTTCCGTAGAAACATGTTGGATCATTCTTTCGAAAAACGTATGAATACGTTGATTCAGGTCTGCAAGTTCAGCTTGTTGTTCGTTGATAAGTGGTTTGTGTTTATTGTTGGTATGCATATACGATGCCTCAATAAAACTCTTCAATCCAAACGAAATTTCTCGCAAATAATTAACTGCTTGCACATAGTAGTGCATATTTTCGAGCTGCTTCTCGTTAAAGGCTTGAATGGTCACGTTGAGATGATTTTTCATCAACTTGGTTTGTTCTCTAATATCGCTCAAATCATGGCGTACAGCGTCCAATTGTTTGATGCTTTCCTTGTTGAGTGCTACGATCGTTTTGCTGTATAAATTTTCCATTTTTTGCAACGACGAGCCCAGGCTTTCCGATGCTATTTGATGGATATTTTCGACATCTTCTTTTTCCACAAGGAACGATTTCTCAGCCTTTTCAGTAGCTTCAGAACGGCGTTTGTGAATGCGTTTGGTATGCCAGAGTGATAATGCCACAAGCACCAGAACCCCCACTATGCCTACAGGACCGCCCCAATGCAGCACCAACCCGATGATGAACGCAATCGTGAATGCAGCAAGTCCGGTGAAAAACCATCCGCCGATAACAGTAAACATTCCGGTTACGCGGTACACGGCAGATTCGCGACCCCATGCACCATCCGACAATGACGAACCCATCGCCACCATGAAGGTGATATACGTTGTTGAAAGTGGCAATTTCAGTGATGTTGCGAAGGCTATCAACGCTGAGGCAACCATCAAATTGACCGATGCACGGAGCATATCAAATGCTGCCGTTTGGTCGGCTTTTTTGCTTGCCTTGAAACGGCGCGTAATGCGGCGATTGAGTTTTTTAGGCATAACTCTTGTTAGCCACTCGTTCAATCCTACAAACATTTTAACAATGGAACGCGAAAGCGGCGTTGATCCAAAACGCTCTACTCCGCTTTCCTGACGGCTTAAATTTACCGTCGTGTTCATCACATTTCGAGCTTTTTTCGAGAACCATAAAGCCAATATCATAACAAGTCCTGCTCCAAACAAAATCGCGTGATGTGTGCGTACTGTGCCTTGCAAGCCTATCATCAGAAATCCGCCCGGATCAGGCGATCCAGCCTCTTTATACAACTCAAAACTGTTTAATCCCGCCATCGGGACACCGATAAAATTCACCAAATCGTTGCCGGCAAAAGCCATCGCCAATGCGAATGTTCCCAACAACACCACAAATCTTAGGGCATTGAGTTTGAAAATCCAATACAGTATTTGGAACAAAATCGCAACGATAATAAATGTTGCAAGCAGCAAAAAGCCTTGATTTGTTCGGAGAAAAATCCAAGTCTCTTCCGAAATCAACGACGACCCGCTCATGCCTTTGAATACGATGAAGTAGAGGATTAGCGAAAAGCAAATTCCACCCCAAATCGCACCGAAATACTTTTGGGTTTTATGAAGTTTAAACGTGAACAACAAACGTGCGAAATACTGAATCACCGCACCCACAAGGAAACCCACGATGACTGATGCCAGGATACTCGTGATAATAGTCGCCACTCTTGATGTGTTGAGAAACTCGCCAAGATTCGCAAAAACAGTCAAATCCGGTGTGTTTAAAATTTTCATAATAGCAATCGCTACTGCTGCACCGAACATTTCGAATATCAATGAAACCGTTGTGGATGTAGGGAATCCGTAGGTGTTGAACAAATCCAACAACAAGACATCCGCAAGCATTGCCGCCAAAAAAATCAGCATAATCTCGTTGAAGAAAAACATTTCCGGATGGAATATTCCGCTTCGAGCAACTTCCATCATACCGCTCGAAAACACGGCTCCAACCACCACTCCCAAACTGGCAATGCCTAAAACCACCTTAAACATGGCTGCCTTTGAACCTACGGCAGAGCCCACAAAATTGACTGCATCGTTGACTACTCCTACTATGAGATCAGAGATTGCCAAAAGAAATAAAATTCCAACGATGATTAAATAGTAATATTCCATTTTGTTTTTTTTTTCTAAAAATTCGCAGCAAAAGTAGAACATTTTTTTTAATTTTATATTAACTAAATGCTATTTTTTTTAGTGAGCGAATTTGTTCTGTATTTACAGGGTTTACGAACTTCTAACTGACAGAAAATACAGGCAGTTCAGGTCAAACATTTGGTAGTTTTGTTTTTTTTTAATTGCTAAATGTTAATAACTTCTAAGTTTTGTTAATAACCCACGAAAATTAGTGAATTCGGAAACATCAATAGCCGGGAGATGTCTCGACTTCGCCACTGCGTGGCTCCGCTCGACATGACGACAAAAAATTCGTAAATTCCCCAAAAAAAAATGAAATGCGAAGCATTTCATTTTTTTTTATACCCTCCCCCCAAAAATTGACGTACAGTACAAAACTTTTTACGCAGAGTTCAAAAATTGACGCAGAATACAAAACTTTTTACGTAGGATATACTTTTATGTAGTAATTTTGCACGGTCAAATGTCTGAACCATGATTTTGGCAAGATTAAGAAGATTAACAAGATTATATTAATGTCACAAATAAAACACTGACAACCACGAAACAAAATCTTGGAAATCCTACCAATCTTAATAAAATCTTGGTTCAGACAAATAAACCAAACAACCTATGAAAGAAGAAACAACCCTAATCGAAACCATCATTAACAACGACCTTTCTTGGGTATTACTGGCTATTGTAATTCCCGCATTGGTCGTTCTATTGACGACCGATCGAAAAAAGGCAGAACCCACAACAAACGATTAAACAATTAAATCAAATAAAAAACACACACACCATGAAAACCAAATCTTTAACCCTATTTTCAAAACTGTCGCAATCTAACCTTGCGACCATCGCAAACATCTCTTTCAAAGCAATCATTATTGCTCTGCTCGTCGTTTTGTCTTTGCCATCGGCTAAGGCACAGAGCGTTACCGATGTCATCAATGCTATCACAACGTATAGCAGTGGAACAGGCGACCCATTCGTTGCAACGCCTAACGGAGACGAAACCATCATCACCGTAACCGGCTCAAAAACAGACGCTACGGAAAGTCTAACCTTAGAGATCCCCGCAGGCGTTACCGTGAAGTGGGAGGCAACCCTTACGGGAACCTCTCCCGGCACAGGCGAAAGCAATTTAATCAGTCTTTCGGGCGAAGGTACGTTTGAAATAGCAGACGGCGCAGTGATACACAACAACCGAACCGGCACAGGCGGTGGTAGAGCGATCAACACTTCAGGTGCAATGCATATCGTGATGAACGGCGGCGAGGTAACGTCCAATTCGGGCGTAGCCATTCGTGCTGATAACGCAGGGGCGAAAGTAACCATCAACGACGGTACGGTAACCGGTGGCGTAAACAACCAGTATTATCCCGCTCTGTTTATGACTGCCACAAATCCTACCGTAAGCCCCAACCTCGTTATCAACGACGGTACGGTGCAAACTACAGTAGCCGGTGCAAATGCCATTCGCACACGTGGCAACACGGAAATAACAGGCGGTACAATCACCGCAACAACCGGCAGGGCTATCTCTGCCGAGGAGGCAAATAGAGCACTTACGATTAGCGGTGGCGAAATAAGCGTAACAGGCGGCGGCTCGGCTATCTGGACAAACGGCAACGGCGTTAATGTTACAGTAAGTGGCGATGCCACAGTTAGCGCAACAGGCGGTAACAACGCCAGAGCTATCCATATCAGTGCAGGCAGCAACACATCAGTAACCGTTACGGACAATGCGGTGGTTAGCAGTGCAGGATTGGAATGGAACGGTCCCGCGATCAGCGTAACAGGCAGTGCTTGTGCCATAACCATCAGCGGCAATGCGAAGGTGAGCGGAATCAACAACAATATCGCAGTTATGCTCAGTCCTTCCTCCGGAACAAACACCGTAACCGTTAGCGACAACGTTGCCATCAGCAGCAGTTACAGAGGGTTCTCTTTCGAGGGCACCGGTGCAACCACCCTCAACATGACGGGAGGCACCATAACCCATAGCGGAGCCGGAGGCACTAACCTTGCGGCAATCGTCTATCACGGAGGCAACGATGCTGAGGGTGCTCGTGCAACCATCAATATCTCAGGAGGCACCGTTCGCTCAACAGGCACAGCCAGTGCCATAGGTACGGCAACAAGCGGCACACTAAGGAGAGCCACTATAACCATCGCCGGTGGCGAAGTATGGGCAGGCGAAGGCTTTGCAGTTCACGCACCGCATGCCAACACCACCGTAGCCGTAAGCGGCGATGCCCTTGTGTTTGCACACGGAGCAGCTATAAGCGATGTGATTAGCGGTGGCTTTGATGATGTGGAGGACGACGCCATAGTTATAGCGTGGAACTCCGCACAAGGCTCAATCTACGGCGTAGGCACACGTACAGCCCTCACCACGCTCCCCGCAGAACGTGCAGTATGGGCGATTGACGATACCGATGAGGACAATCCTCTGTACGGTATCGCTTACGCGAATGGTGGGAATGCAGGCTTTTTCGAATTGGAAAGCATAACCGTAGTATTACCCCAACTCGTAACCGTAGTAGGTGGTACACTCACAGCCGACGGCGAAACCACAGGCAATTTCTATTGGGGTGAAACGATAAGCATCACTGCCAACACGCCTGAGGTAGGCAAAAAGTTTGTGGATTGGACGTTCAACGTTGATACGGACAATAACTTCTTTGTCGATGGATATGACGAGCAGTGGATAGAACTGAGTTTCATCATGCCCAACGAAAATGTTACGGCAACAGCCAACTTTGATGACTTAGGCGCAGACGATTTTACCATCAGCGTTACATCGTCCGTAAACGGTGCAGTAACCATCCGCAACAATGCCGGACTGCCCATCACATGGGCTAAGGAAGACGACGTAATAACCCTCGTAGCAGTAGCAGACGATGGCTACCGCTTCGATAGTTGGACCATCGACCCCGAAGTAGAATTTGAGGCAGACGGAGAATCTACACTCTACACTCTAAACTCTAATCCCTTAAATTTCGTGATGCCCAATGCCAACGTAGAAATAACCGCCACCTTCGTAAAAACCTACAATGTAACCTTTAACGTAGTAGGCGGCAACGGTAGCCTCACAGCGGCAGTAGGCGACAACGACATCAGCAGCGGCGCAGTGGATGCCGGCAGCGACATTGTATTCACAGCAACCCCAAGCCAAGCATGGTATCTTGTAAGTCAATGGAGCCTCAACGGCACCCCGATAGCAGACCATACAGACTATACCTACACCTTGGAAAACCTGCAAGCAGATGCCAACGTTACGGTAGAATTTGAATACATCGCAGCCTTGCGAGTGGCGGCTGATATCACAAACTATAGCAGCAACTTCACAGCAGTAGCCAACGCTACTCACGACACTGTAACCGTTACCGGTTCAAGAACAGGCGCAAACAACAGCACGCTTACCCTCAACATACCCGAAGACATCACCGTATTATGGCAGGCTACCCTCACGGGAGCAATGGGTGCCAACACCGATGCTTTTGTCAACTTAACCGGCACAGGCATCTTTGAAGTGGCAAGCGGCGGACGAATTGAGGCTTCGCGAGGCAGATCCATCAACAACAACAGCACAGGTGTGGTAATCGTTTCCACAGGCGGGCAAGTGCTGGTCACAGGCGGTGGTGATGGCGGTAGTGCCATTCGTAATAGCGGTAACGGCGAAATCCGCGTTACGGGAGGTACGGTAAGGGCTACAAGCACCAATACCTATGCCATAGAGAACGCTTGGAGCCAAGGAAGCGCACGCATTAACGTTTCGAGCGGTACGGTAGAGGGAGGCGGTACCAGTACTGCCGGGGCACGTGCAGGGATTCACGCTTATGCAGGAAGTGTAACCATTTCGGGCGGTACGGTGAGAGGCTCCGACTTCTCAGGATCAAGTGCAATTCGTACTTATAATTACCCCTCCGTTACCATTACCATTTCGCAGGCAGACGACAATATCCCAACGCTAATCACATCTCCCAATTCAACGAACGGGGGAACCATTCATATTGAAAGTGGCGGCAGTAGTAGCGGCACCACCACGGTGAATATTCAAGGCGGTACGGTGCAAAGCACGTCAGGCAACAGCAATGCCCATGCCATCACAAGACCCGAAACCAACGCTACTGTTAACATCAACATCAGTGGCGGCACAGTGCGGGCTGATGCAGGCAATGCGGTTAACGTGAACGCAAACACCACGGTCAATGTAACAGGCGGAACAGTCCGCTCCTCAGGCTCAGGCAGGGCAATTAACACAACAGGCTCGGCGACTATCCAAATCGACGGCGGCACGGTGCAGGCTAATTCGGGTCATGCGATTCATCAGGCGAACACAGGGACTGTCAGAATGACAAGCGGCACAGTCCATTCCACAGGCTCAGGCAGGGCAATTAACGCAGATGGCTCGGCGAATATCCAAATTTCAGGCGGCAGAGTATTTACCACCAATACCAACACGGTAATTCACGCACCGTCGGCGGCTACGTTCACCATCAGCAACAATGCCTTAGTCTATGGCTACGGCAGCGCAATCTTGGGTGCAAACAATATCATCAACAGATCCGAGGTCAACCCTACGGGCGATGCCGTAATCATAGCATGGGACAATGCTCAGGGTAATCGTGCTTACTTCGCCAACAGCAAAACAGACCTAATCTCTCTGCCTGACGGATGTGCAGAATGGGAGGAGGAAAACGAGCTGGTCGGTATCGCCTACGCCAACGGCACCAACATCGGATTTATCCCCATGCCGGGCGTATCACTTTTGGTAGAAGTTACTGACCCAACCCAGCGCTTGGTGAACATCACCGGCAAAACCCCGGCACAGGCACAAGCCGAAATACAAGCCGTAGTAGGCTTTGCCGATGAACATGAGGATGAAAAAACCGTTACCGTTACCGGCTCGATAACCGGTGCAACGGTAGGCATTACCCTCGACATACCCGAAGACGTTACCGTGAAGTGGGGGGCAACCCTCAGCGGAAACTTGGAGAGGAACACTATAATCACACTTAACGGCAACGGCATGTTTGAAGTTGTCGAGGGCGGTTTAATCAAAAATACCGGTACGGACGGAAGCAACCACGACCACAGAGCCATTATCGCAAACGGGGCTATCCAACTCGTTGTTAGCGGTGGCGAAGTCAGAGCCGAAAGGGGCAGTGCCATCTATAGCAGCAGTGCCAACGTAGAAGTAACGGTTACAGGCAGTGCCGTAGTTAGCAGCGCAGGATCGGCTTGGCAAAGTTCGGTGATCCGCACAGATGCCAGCGACAACATTACCGTTAGCGGAAACGCCACCGTGCAGGGAACGGAAGACGGTGCTTATGCCCTACGTGTTTTAGGAAATACCAACAGCAACGGAGTAAGGATAAGCGGCAACGCAAAAATTATCGGCACCACGAGAGCCATCTCTCTTGAGGGTAACACCCCAAGCCTCACCCTAACCGGAGGAACGGTAACTGCATCGTCCGGCTCTGTAGTCATCTACTACAACGAGGGCGTTACAGGCAGAACCACCATCAACATAGAGGGTGGCGTTGTGCAGGCTACAGGCGCCGGCAGAGCCATTGGTACGTCCACCGGCGGTTCAAACGGCACAGCCGACATCACGATAAGTGGCGGTATGGTAAGAAGTGAAAACGGTCTTGCCATCCATGCTCCAAATGCCAACACCATCGTAGCCGTAAGCGGCGACGCCCTTGTGTTTGCACACGGCGCGGCTATAAGCAACGTTATCAGCGGCGGCTTCACCGACGTTGAAGACGAGGCAGTAGTGATAGCATATAACACCGCTATTGCTCCTCCTTACGGAACAGGCAGCACAAATGCGTTAACATCGCTACCCGCAGATAATGCTACATGGGGCGTTGATGAGAACGATGCTGATATTATCGGTATCTTCTATGAAAACGGAACCAACGCAGGCTTTATCCCCGTTGAAGGCGTAACTGTCTCTGATGATTACCTTACCGTAACATTTGTAGCCGACGGCGAAGGAGACCTTACTGCAACTGTGGACGGTCAAGAAATTCTTACCGGCGCAGATGTATTAGACGGCAAAACCGTAATATTTACGGCAACCCCCGAACCAGGCTACCACGTAGCAGGCTGGACGCTCGACGGCGACCCGATAATGATAGAAGGCGACGAAGGCGATGAAGAACCCTTTACAGGAACTTCGCACAGCGTGGAATTGGAAGGCGAAGCAATAGACGTTACTGTTGCATTTGCTATAAACAAATATGAAATAACCATATCTGCAAATCCGCTTCCCGCAGACGTTAATATCACCGTTAAAATAGGAGAGGGTAGTGTTGAAGACCTTGAAAACGCAGACCTCACAGCAATTGAACACGGAACGATAGTAGTGGTTACCGCAACAGCCAACGAAGGCTGGAGATTTGATAAATGGACAGCCGACGCTGAAACAGAATCCGACAGCGAATATACTTTCACTGTAACGGGCGACATTAGCGTTGTGGCGAACTTTATAGAACTATTCAATGTGAATGTTGTAGAGGGCAACCTTGTAAATCCGGGCGACTTCGGAACATATTTTGCCGCAGGCGAACAGGTTACTATTACAACGGAACTCCTGAAAGGAACGCAAAAATTTGTTGAATGGACGTTTATTCCGGCTACGGTTGAACTTGTAGAAGGATACACTCCACAATTTAACCGGCTTATTTTTGTAATGCCCAACGAGGATGTTACTGCAACAGCCACTTTTGATGATTTGGGCGACGAATCGCTTATCAGCGTTATATCGCACGTAAACGGCGCCGTAACCGTAAGCAACGCAGCCGGACTGCCCATCCTATCGGCAACAGCAGACGACATTGTTACCCTCGCAGCGCAGCCCGACAACGGCTACCGCTTCGACGTGTGGACAATAGACCCCGAAGTTGCATTAGAGAAAGACGAGGAAGGAGAAGACCTCTACACTCTAAACTATAACCCCTTGAATTTCGTAATGCCCGCAGAAAACGTTGAAATAAGCGCTACTTTCGTAAAAGTATTTGATGTAACGTTTGCCGTTGTAAACGCAACCGGCGGAACGCTTACAGCAGAGATTGAAGGCAACGCTATAAACAGCGGCGCAAGCATAGACGCAGGCAACGACATTATATTCACCGCAACCCCCGCAGCGGCATGGTACACCATAAAAGAATGGACGCTCAACGGCGTTACACTCGCTCACACAAACAATACCGTCGAATTTGATAATCTGGATACAGACGTCAATATTACGGTAGAGTTTGAATACCACGCCGGCTTGCATTTAGCGGCTCTTATCGAAGCCCACGGCTTAACGGCTGTATGGGATGCAGACGAATTGACTGTAACCGCTACCGGAACCGTAACCGGCGCAACAAGCGCTCTTACGCTGAATATCCCCGAAGAGATAACAGTAGTGTGGGAAGCAGAACTTACGGGAGATGTAAACAACGACGGTCTTATTCGCCTTACCGGAACCGGAACGTTTGAAATGACTGACGGTCTGCTTAGCAATACCGGCGCCGGCAACAACCGCAGGGCTATCCAAACCAATGTAGCCGCAAATATCATAATAAGCGGCGGCGAGG
>Ga0099364_10005036_pt1 | contig 19767 bp, 17 predicted proteins | sample TergutTh196P3_FD_73070 | JGI IMG/M metagenome (GOLD analysis project Ga0099364, IMG submission 73070) | Microcerotermes parvus P3 segment gut microbial communities from Pointe-Noire, Republic of the Congo - Th196 P3 | ecosystem: Host-associated > Arthropoda: Insects > Digestive system > Gut ... | reverse complement strand
GGTTAACTGATCACCAAATGAATATTCGGATTGCAGAAGAATTTGGGCAGTATCATCCTCGATTGCCATTGACACAATGTGCGACGATTGTACATGGCAATGCTCATCGAATCGATTGGAAAGAGATTGTACCGAAAAGCAAACTGTCATATATCGTGGGCAATCCGCCGTATGTGGGGTACAAATTTCAAACCGCACGACAAAAAGAAGACGTACAGATGGCTATCGCTGGTGCCAAGAATTTGGATTATGTGGCGGCGTGGTATCATAAAGCGTCGAAAATTATGATGGGAACACAAATTCGTACCGCTTTTGTTTCGACAAATTCAATTACTCAAGGAGAGCAGGTTGCTGTCCTTTGGAAACCGTTAATTGAAAAATTCGGTATCCATATAGATTTTGCCTATCGCTCTTTCAAGTGGTGGAACGAAGCAAAAGGCAAAGCGGCGGTGTATTGTGTCATTCTGGGATTCAGTACAAGTCAAGGCAAGGACAAGGTAATCTATGACAACGACAAAAAAATTGTAGCGAACAATATCAATCCCTATCTTGTGGATGCACCGGATATTTTTATAGACAACCGAAGCAAGCCGTTCCACGATGTGCCTGAAATGCAGAAAGGCAACGAAATGTATGATGACCAAAATTTGGTTATTGAGGCAGATGAGTACGAGGATTTTATCGCGAAAGAACCTTTGTCAGCGAAATACATAAAACGCTATATGGGTTCGGATGAGTTTATAAATAATCAGATGCGTTATTGTTTATGGCTTCTGGACTGTCCGCCGGATGAGTTGAGGAAGATGCCGTTAGTTATGCAAAGAATCGAAGCCGTTAAACGATTCCGGTTAAATTCAAAACGAGAACCGACCAAAAAAACGGCTGCAACTCCCACAACGTTTTCGGTTTTACGTCAACCTACTACAAACTATATTTTGTTTCCAGTTATATCATCGGAAAAAAGAGACTATATTCCGATTGGTTTTTTATCACCGGAAATAATCGTCAGTTATGCAGTATTTACGATTCCCAATGCCACACTTTACCATTTCGGCATTTTGACATCGAGCGTTCACATGGCTTGGACTCGTGCTGTATGCGGACGGTTAGAAATGCGTTACCGCTACTCGAACAAAATCGTGTACAACAATTTCCCCTGGGCGGAGGCAACGGACGAGCAGAAATCAACAATCGAAAAATTGGCGCAGACTATTCTCGATACAAGAGAGCAATTTCCCGGCAGCAGTCTTGCCGACTTGTACGATCCATTAGCAATGCCGAAGGAATTACTAAAAGCGCATCAAAACCTCGACCGGGCAGTAATGAAACTGTACAAATTCAAGAGCGGCATGAGCGAGTCCGACATTGTCGCAAAGTTAATGGAAATGTATCAAAAGTTGACTGCCTCGCCGACGATGATTCCTGAAGAGGAGGCAAAACAAAAACGCCGAGTACGTAAAAAGAAATGAACAAAAGTATTCCGACGCTTCACGAATTGTACGACGAGGCTCTTACCCTTCTTCTAGGCAAGCCCGGTCAGCCGGAAGACCTAATGGATCAGGACTTGCGCCGAGAACATGGGGCGCATTACACAAGTGAGCAAAACATTTTGAAGGTTGTCAATCCGCTCTTTTTAGATGGACTGTGGAAAGAGTTTAACCGGATAAAAAGCCGACACGAAGTTGCTCAATCAATTTCATAACAAGATTGCGAAACTCAAATTTCTCGATCCGTCTTGCGGCTGTGGAAATTTTTTGATTGTTACGTAACGTGGGGCGAGTTTCGTCTCAATCGTGATGTATTAAAGAGTTTCGGTGTGAGTAGCGTTGCCGATTTGCAAAAGTGTGAACACGGCATTATCGAATTGTTACTGCCCCGGCGGATAAAAAGTTCACAGAGCCCGGAGCGGAAGCTCCGGTGCTACCGCACCGGGCTCTGTTTGTTCTTTGCTTATTTTTCCCGCCAACCCTGTAACAACGGAATGGTTTCGTATATTAAAAATGATAAGAGGCTGTTTTATGCACGAAAAATAAGACAAAGGCGGCGGTTGCATGGGAAATTGCATGGGTTGTCGAAAAAAGTGTTAAAATTCCCGTGTTCAGCTGCCGCCCGTCCCCGTTAGCAGTATATCCTGCTAAATTGCAACACGTTGCAACAAAGGTCGGATACTTAGTTGCTACACTCTCGTTTTTTACCCCATTTGACAGAGTTCAAAGACCGCTCCGTCTTGTTCGATGAAAGCGATTCGCAGCCCTTCCATCGGCGACATTGGAGCGTGCAAAATTGTTTTGCCGGCAACGGCGGCGTCGAGGTCATCGACTTGAAACGCCATATGCGGCTTGGTTTGAATGTCTTTGTGCATCGAACTGTCGGCGTCGAATTTGAGCCATTCGATTCCTAGGGGATCGGCATCGGGACTCGTAATGTGTACGCCGAGCGGAGCAACGTATCCTGCCCAGTTTTTCTCTTCTGCGGTGGGAATGCCTGTGTGTAGATATTTCATCGTTTTCTCAAGGTAAAGGGTAAAAATCTTACGGGAAACGGAGTCGCATTGATGATTTCCGTGTCCAATCTCGTACCGACGAAAAATTTGATTCCAGTTCGGGGCAAACTTAATCGCCATTGGCACCATCTTCACGGCGACAGTGTATCACGGATGCAGGCAATCGTCAATAGGGCAAATTGCTCAATAGGGGAAGCAAGTGAGAAAGCGAGCGGGGGGCATTAGCCCCCCGATGGCGAACCAACGCGCTTCGTGCCCCCATCGGGGGGCTAATGCCCCCCGCTCGCTTGCACTACACCCACTTTATTTTTACACCCCCAATACCAACTAACTTTTCACAACCCCTTGATTCTGCCTCGCCCTTCCGCTAGAATGACGCTATGGCAACTTGGGCAGCAATCACTTGGGAAAATGACCGGCTTTTGTTCCTGTCGGCTTCCGTCACCGGTAAGTCGGCAACATTCGAACACGCCGCCAAACTCGATGATCCAAAAAAACTCGGCGAACTCGTCGCACAACTCCGACTCACAAAAACAGATACCATCGTCATACTGAACCGCTCCGATGTAGAAGTACGTCCTATGCTCTTTCCCCCAGTGCCGCTCGACGAACTGCCCGACCTCGTCAAATTTCAAGCAGGAAGAGAATTCAACAACTACGATCCCAACGCTCCCGTTGACTATTTCGTTACCAGCAAACTAGAAGACGTTTCCCGAAGCACACTCTTTCCCGCCGTCAAAGCGTCCGAAGCAGCAACGGCACCCGACGGTGCGCCCAAACATATCCTTGCATCGACGCTACGGCTTGCAACCTTTCAGAAGATCAAATCGTTTTGCGACGAACACAATCTCGTTCTTCGGCACATCGTCTTGCGTCCTTGTACAACGGCATCTCTTTGGCGGCACTCTAACGCTGCTGCTTCGAACCGCTCCACACTGCTCGTCGAATTAGACAGGAACGAGGCTTCGCAAACGGTCGTGTTTCACGGAGAGCCCGTCTTTATGCGGTCGCCGAAGATTTCCCGACCGCAGGACGTCAGCACTCCCGACTTCGCTGCCCGAATCCTTGCCGAACTGAAACGCACCCGAGTCGCTGTCCGCAATGAAGTCCAAGGCATTAACGTCGATGATGTCGTTCTCTGCGGCAGCGGCGGAATGTTCGAATCGCTTGCCGAACAGTTGACCAAAGGTCTTGAATGTCCCGTCGCACTTTTCGATCCGCAGAAAGGTCTGACGGTAAAGTCCCAGGACGCCGACGAACAGTTTGCGGCACTCTTTGGGGCGATTCAGCAGGTTGTCCGAAAGGAACCTCTGCAAATCGACTTTTGCAATCCCAAAAAACGTGCGGAAGATACCAGCAAGCGGAAAATCATTACCGGTGTTGCAGCGGCGGTTTTTATTACTATCGCCTGTCTTTTCGGTTACGCTTTTTATGCCCAGATGGTGCTGACAAGTGAGATCAGAAAATTATCCAATGAGTTTAGTGCGATGGACAGGACTGCCGGTCCATTAAGTGAGCAGAAGGGGCAGTTGGACGAAATCGACAAATGGTTTTCGGACAACGTCAATTGGTTTGAGCAGTTGGATTGGTTGAGTGAGAATGCGTTGCCTGCTCAGCGAATGATGGTCAGCGGATTGGATTTTTCTACGGGTCAGTCTGGCGGTACGATGCGGTTTACGGCATTGCTTCAGGATCAGTCATTGGTTTCTTCGATGATAGAGGGTTTTCGGGATTCAGAGCATACGCCCAGTTTAGGATCGACGGGACCTTCGACGGTGTCTGCTCGTCTTTATCCTCACAGCGGTGCCGTTACCATTAGGATTCCCAGAGGTTCAACCACAGCGGTGCAGACACCGGCGGCGACGGAAGAGCTGACATTGTGAGATTGCTGCGTGAGATTGTTGTAACTTTAGGGAACCTCTAATAATACAAACAACCCCTTTGCGTTCCTTGCGTATCCTTTGCGCACGTTGCGTTAAAAAAGATTTAACCGCAAAGTGCGCAAAGAGTTACGCAAAGTTTTGATTCGTTGCGTTTTCGGCACAAATCAATATAAAATTTGATTTTTAGAGGTTCCCTTATCGGAAATATCTTTCCGGCACCATGCGCCGTCCCAGCGGATACAGTTAACCGCCGCATACGCCGCCGACTTCGCTTCGGAAACACTATCGCCCAAACCCGTTACGCCCAAAACTCTGCCGCCATTGGTAATCACTCCGCCGGACTCACTCATCACCGTTCCCGCGTGAAAAACCTTCGTATTCGGAACGCCCGACGCTTCGTCCAAACCCGCTATCGGAAAACCCTTTTCGTAACCGCCGGGATAGCCTTTACTCGCCATCACCACGCACACTGCGGAACGACTGTCCCAGTCCAATGGAGAAATGTTTTCCAATGTTCCGTCAATCGTTGCCTCGAAAACATCAACCAAGTCCGTTTTCAACCGCATTAAGAGAGGTTGACATTCAGGATCGCCGAACCGGACGTTGTATTCCAAAACTTTGACCCCATATTTGGTCATCATCAAACCGGCGTAAAGGATTCCCTTGAAGGGGGTACCGTTGCTGTTCATCGCATGAACCGTCGGCACCAACACATGCTCTTCTATCCAATGGAGCGACGCATCGTCCACTGCGGACGTCGGCGAATACGCGCCCATCCCGCCGGTGTTCGGACCGGTATCGCCGTCGTATGCCGCCTTGTGATCTTGTGCAGGCTGCAATGTTACAATCGTTCTGCCGTCGGTGATGGCGAGCACACTTGCCTCTTGCCCTTGCAGCCGCTCTTCGATTACAATGCGGTCGCCCGCACTGCCGAACTCCTTTTCTTTGCTAATCCGTTGTACTGCTTCGACGGCTTCGCTTCGGTTATCGCAGACGAACACGCCCTTACCGGCGGCGAGTCCGTCTGCTTTGACGACCATCGGCATATTCCGGTCGTTAATATAGTCAATCGCATCGTTACCTCGGGCAAAAGTATGATAGTTCGCCGTCGGGACGGAGCCTTTCCGAAGGATTTCTTTGCAAAAGGTTTTGCTTCCTTCGAGTTTTGCGGCGGCTTTGTTGGGACCGAAAATCCGTAGTCCTTCGGCGGTAAATGCATCGACGATACCGGCGCAGAGGGGCAATTCGGGACCGACAACGGTTAAGCCGATGTTATTCTCTTTGGCAAATGTGATGAGAGCGGTAAAGTCTCTTTCGTTGATGGGAATGTTTTCGATAATTCCTTTTTCGGCGGCGGTACCGGCGTTGCCGGGAGCAACGAAAATTCGGTCTGCTCGGGGACTTTGCGCCAATTTCCAAGCGAGGGCGTGTTCACGACCGCCGGAGCCTACTACGAGAATGTTCATGGTTGTGTAATGTTAAAAAGGGGAAACTGCAATCTTACGATTGCTGTTCTGTTTGTTTTGTGTTCGGATTGTGTATCTTTACCGTTGTTCGGATGTTATGACCTGCATCGTACCATTGGGCAGCAACACCAATGCTTTACCAGCAACGGAGAGGCTGGGCGATGCTTGCGCCTCTCTGGTCAGACGTTTCTGTAAAGGTCTTCCGCCGCTGAAGTCTAATACGCAGACATCGGAACGTAAGCCTTCATCGGGATAGTTCACGTTGACAAATTCTTCGGGTTTTTTATCCCTGTTGATATATCTGTTCGCTTCCTCTTTTGACATGTTTCCTAACATTCCGCGAAAGACTTCTGTCTTTTCGACCAGCGGAAGCGATTGTCCTAATTCTACGTCGAAATAATCCAAAAACAATGTTCCTCTGCTAGGACGGAGCGATGCCGATTGACGCGGGAACTCCGCTACATCGCCGGGAGTAACAGAATGCAGCTGTACCGAAATCCGATCCGGTACATAAACTCTAGCGAAATGACTCCAATCGGAACGGAGAAATTCACTATGCGTGTCCACTCCCTCTTCAACGGAGCCCGATTGTAAATTATAATTAGGATTAACAAGATAAAGCCGAATCCGATACGCATACATCTTGCCGGGTTCGACATCGTAATCGGAAAACAGCAACGTACTTTTCGCATACGCTTCCTGCGATGCACCGCGTTGGAAGGGAATAAGGCGGTTACGAAAAAAATTGGACAACGTATCAGGAGTATCGGAAGTATCTGGTGAGGACTTCGCTTGCTCCTCGCCGGTATAGCCAGGATAAACAACGACCAGCTGCCAATCAGGTTCCTCTTCCTGCTTGTTCAGCAACTCCTCCGCTCTTTCGATTTCATAATAAGCATACTCGGGGCGATGGGATACTGCATCGTGTTCGAATGTCTGTTTGTAAATCGTCTGCTGATCTCCAAGAGGAATCGTCCCATAGAGATTGACCCAAATCGACGCATCGTTAGCGATGTTCAACACGCCAGGCAGCACCGGACGCTGCCAACGTGCCGCTGTAGTTCCTTGAGCGGGCAACACGTTCCGGCGAAGCGGTTCTCCCCTTAAAAACTCGGCGGTTAAGACCTCAAAACCGCTCCGAAGCGGCGGACTAGGGAGTATCACCGGAAACCAGTCGCCGACGTAATGGTAAGGTACAAGAGGAACCCGCTCCCTGATTTGCTCGGCATAGACGGCGTAATCGAAAATGTTGCCTTCGATCCCTACCGGGGCAGCCGCAAGGATTGCCGTCTCGGTATTGTCTGCTAACTCGACCAAGTCTTCAGGCTGCCAAGTCAGCGGTTGGAAATGCAATGTGTCAAGAGAAAACCACGCAGCCGCAACGATTATTGCCGATGCAACAAATTTTTCAACGTGCCGGAAAAAGAACCGCAACAAAGATACCGCAGCACTGCTCTCTTTCGGATTTGTCTTTTTCGGCAACGTCATGGAGGAAAAGGAATGTCAATAAAATAAAGGGAACCTCTAATACAGGGTTGGCGGGACAATTTTACGTTTTTGTTTTAATCCCATCTTTTCAATTTGTTTCTCACAAAGGCACGAAGGGCACAAAAGTTTGTGTTTCTCCACTTTGTGCCCTTTGTGCGAGTAAAATAATAAACATGTAATTTTCACACGCCAGGGCTGTAATACAAAAAATCTTTGCGTCCCTTGCGTATCCTTTGCGGTTAAAAAAGATTCAACCGCAAAGGATCGCTCAACGAAATAAGGGTTTATAAATTTTTGGTGAAACCTCAATAGTCCGAAGACTGAAACGACGTTCCAGAACCGGCGCCTGTCCGCTGGGTCGGATCAATAATCGGACGCCACTGATGTTCAGAAGTCCGATAGGGTTCGACTCTGATAGGTCTTCTTATCTGTTCGGCAAACCTTGCATGGTCGAAGAATACAATACCTTCTTCTTTCGCATCGCGCACACTTGCCCGGATAGCGGCGTCGGCTTCGCCAGCAGTTTTTTCGAGGTCTTCCGGCTGCCAAGCGAGCGGCGTCGAACCCAGATATCCCAAACCTTGAAAAGCAATGAATAATGCGATAAGAACGACCAAGGCAACCGCTATCTTTTCGCCATGCCAAACGAGAAACTGCTGCGCACCGCCTCCGCCGCTGCTGCTGACACTACTGCTTTTTGCTTTCTTTTTCTTCTTGGGTGCTTTTGCCATAGGATTGTGAAACGGTAAAGGTTCATAATAGCGTAAACGCGGATAAACTTTTTGCCAGCGTTTTAACCTCTTTTGTGCGGGATCGGTTAAAACGCAAGTGTTAAAGCTCAATTGGGACTCCCTCCCAGTGTTTGGGGATCAGGCGGAGTAAATATGTTGATACATCCGAATATCTCGATGGTAGCGATGTCGGGACCGAAATCGGCGTCGCTGACTCCCGTCCCGCCTCCGCCGCTGCGCCCTCCCGGCTGTGCAGTTCTGCGTTCTTGTCTGACGAAACTGCTGCCTCCTCCCCCCTCCATTCCTCCGCCCAGCGACGAACCCGCCGTTGCGGAAACATATTCAAAAGGTTGTCCGGCGTCGGGATTGATCGTAACCCACAAAACGTCGATAGGCATCGGGCAATTTGCACAGTTGACAAGAACTTCGGAAATGCGCCGTTGATCGACGATAAGTCGAAGATAGACCGGCATACGGCGGAGTTGTCCGTCCAAATCGGGCGTGGGCAGCGGGGTTCCGTCGGCATCGACGTATCTATTTGCTAGTGCTGCCGCTCTTGCCGCTTCGGGAGTAAGCGCTCCACCTCCTCCTTCGGAAGAAAAACTGTCTCCGCCGCCAATTCCGGCGGTAGAGCCGATTTCAGATAAATCCCCGCCTTCTCCTCCTCCGGCAACACTTCTGTTGATACGTCGGCTTGATTGCCTTCGCAATTCCACAGCCGCTTTTTTGCCGATAGACATCTCGACAATCTGTTTCACAACGGAATCCTGAAGATTCAAAAGGTCAGCCGCTGCTCTCGTCCCGCCGCCGCCGACTCCTGCGGCGGCGGATGCACCGCGCCTGCTCGCCTCCCGCGAATTTTTGTTCGACTCCGCAACCACCCAGAGCAATGCCTGATAAACCCAAAGGTCTTCTTGCGTCAGCCAAACTTCGTAAGGCAATGGCGTCCGTTGCCAGTTATTTGCCATATTAAAGGAGATATTGCTTGCGGGATCAGTCCAAATGACTTTACCTTTCGTGATTGTACTGAATTCCGGCGTTGTTCGGGTAGAGTCCGATCTTGTCGAAGGCGCTGCTGCCTCTCGCCGGGTAAATCCGCCGCCTCTGCCGCTGCCCCCTGTGCCAGTCGAAGTCGTAAGGTCAGGTCTATCGAGTGGTTCTTCAGACCCGTCGGGATTTCGTCTAAACTGTTGGACTCGATGGAGATAGAGTTCCGGTTCTCCTGGTCGGGCAAGGTTCCTATCTAACAATTTATTGAGTTCGTCTCGGGCAAAGTTCAAATAAGTTCCTAGGGAGACGCCGGATATCGGATCTAAAAACTTTTTATCTTCAATTTCGTTGAGGAAAATATCTCCTAGGTTCCCCCATCGATTTCGAGCCCGCTGTTCTTGCACCATCATTTCCCAAGCTTCGAGGACGTTCTCCGCTAATTTTTCTCGTTCTTCCTCGATGGAGGCAACCGTTTTATCGTTTACGTGTGTCCTTGCGGTACCGTGAAGATTTCGAGTTGCGTCCTTTTGGTTATTTAGTTCTGTTTTCCGTTGTTCCAGTTCGTTGGCGACGGAGCCGATAGCCATCAAGCCGGCAAGCACGCCAGCGACTAATCCGATGGGTGTACAGACCCAGAAAACATACTTTTTGGCGACTTCTAAATTGAATTCTGCTTTCTTTGCCATAACAGTCTCGCGGGTAAATGTCGGGTTTTGCAAACGGAGACTCCTAATTATCGCTAATATGTTTTCAATGTCAAGCGTGAGTACCCGATGGACTGGGGGCGAGACAGTCCGTGAGCGACGCGCAAATCACCGCCGTCCATCGCACCCGATACTGCGGAAACTCAACACGCTGAATAGACCAATGAGTACCATCAACCCGACGCAACACATCGTTTGCTTCAACGGCAATCGGATCACGAACATAAAACGTCAAACGATAAGAAACTTCCAATCCCAACGTCGTTATCACAGCACCAATCCGAACAGGCAACAACGCAATCGGAACATCCCCACGAAGATGCTCGACCATCTCCGTCGGCTCCGCAAAAGCAAACGTCTCACACACCGCCTGCCAAACACCTGTGTAAGACGAAAAATTGACCTCAAGTATCGTCCAAACCGTACCATCCGACTCGTGAACCTCATCGCCAGGCAAAGGAGGCGTTGGCACCGTAAAATACCAATGAGCATAATTGACCGGCACCGGCAAATCGACGACCTGCGAATACCGACGATGACGATAGCGGCGAATCAACGCCTGCGAGACCTCCATCGTTACGCCAGTCCGATGATGCCAAAGAGTTATAGATTGTGTGTGATCAAACATAGAAGTTAGCCGTTTCGCCTGCGAAACGAAAGTTAGGAACGCTTTTCGGTCTGTGCGCCCCGCAGGCGGGGCGGCTAACAGTAACGGACGGGGCAGTTAACGGCAAACCGTTACCTCTTCCACGCCCGGCTCACTCTGTGCAATCTGCTGATCGCACCACTCAACGACCACGCGAAGTTGTTTCAAATAGTCCGTCCAAAGAACGGATTGACCATCCACGTTGTACGAAGGTTTCGGATTCAACGTCAGGTCAGCAATCAAGGATAAAGTCTGCGATTTGATAGTCTGGTACATTTTGAGGAGTAAGGAGTTGACAGAGCCCGGAGCGTAAGCTCCGGCGAACAACCAAAATACCGGAGCTTACGCTCCGGGCTCTGATTTTTTTACCCGATGCATTTCACGACGTACCGCGGATCGATCACCGCCGGGACGCCGCGTTCGGAGGCTTTGAACCGGACAACGGTATCATTCAAGAAGTCCGCTTCGCTGCCGGGCAACGACTTCGTTACCGTAATGCCCCAATTCTCCATATAAGCAAACGCTTTACGGAAATTGCCGAGAAACCAAATCTTCTCTGGATTCGTCACTCCACTCTGCGACTTGAGCCGTTGATAAGCAAGCCGACTCGAAACCAATCGGTACTTCGCAAAAGGATTACGAACCGTCGTGCCCGTCGAACCGGCATCGTAAGAAATCGACGACGCATAAAACAAGCGGTGCGCCAAATGCCGTTTCGGCGGCATCACTAACACAGCATTCGGTTCGATCAAAATCGGATTGCCCGAAATCGGATTGACCATCTCGCCGAACATATCTTCCGCCGTTTCAATGTTCTCCCAGTTCAGCAATTCATTGCCCGCCAGCAAGTTCTTCCAAGGATGAGAGGAAGCATCAGAATAGGTGTCCCAAAGCATATTGTTATGCTTGTACGTCTTGGAAACACCGAGTATCATCTCGAGAATGCGCCGCTCTTTATTCAGAGCAAGGATTTCTCCGACTTCGGCAGCACGTTCCAATATGTGATGCGTTTGGTCAAAGAAGACCGCCTCTTTCGTTACCGGTATGATGAGTCCGTGCTTTGCAGTGCCGGGCGTTTCGATATAATCAGCACTAATGCTTGCCGTAGGATAACTGTCTCCCGCCGCAACGGTCAGCGCGTTCGGCGAGAATGTACCGAAGGTATGAATCTTTTCGCCGTCGAGTCGGGTCGGAATCGTCCGCACCAACTTGGAGACCGCAAAGACTTCCTGATTGTACGCCTCTTTGATCTTGGTATCAATGACCGCGCCAATGGTGTTCGCCATGATAATACCGGTCTCTTCCGTGAGAACGGACATCTGTTCAAATTGTGTCAGTCCGCCGGGAATGAAACTCTCGGCAAGGTCCCGGATGCTAAAATCATCCGGTTTGAGATCGCCCTGTTTCAGGGCTTCCGTAAGGTGTTCTGCGGTGCGTTCTGCACCGTCAAGTTCAATTCGTTTCCGAAGTTCGTGAGTGTTGATGGTCATAGTTGTAAAGGAGTAAGGAGTAAGGAGTTAACACGGGCTGCGCCCGTTGTGGTGTAAACGGTATGAAACAGTCCTTTGCGCTCTTTGCGCACTTTGCGGTTGAAAAAAGGAGTTAACCGCAAGGTACGCAAAGGACGCAAAGAAAAAACGTCCTATTTGATTCCGCTTACGGTATAGTAATAGTTTGGAGCCTGACGTAAGGAGTTGGGAACGAAACATTCTAACTCCTAACTTCTAACTCCTTTTAATCGCTGCCGCAAACGCTTTGCTATTGAATGTTGATTCCGTTATGCTTTGTTCTCGGCTTTGCGGTTTGACTTCACGCTGCTGAAAGGTGCGTAGACGTTCTTCGATTAGTTGTTCGACCTGTTCGAGTGTAATCGTCTGCGGCGGTTCGACCGATTCAAATAAGCCTTGCGTTGTTGCAGGATCGGCAACGAGGTCAACACTGCGTACCGAAACGATGCGTTCAATGATGTTAGTTGCGTCGCCTGCGACGCGTGCGGAGTTGCTATGCTCTCTGCTAGTGGAGCGGCTGACGACTGCTTCGACGTTGTGTGAGAATCCGACGTTATCCGGCGAATGTTCGGCGTCCCAAAGTAGTTGTTCCGCCATGGAGTGTTTCGGATTGAACCAGAAGTCGGCGTAGAGTCCGTCGTTCTCGCGTAGATGGACGTTTCGGATCATGCCGAATCGGTCGTGATAACTTCTTGGTTTTCTTGGATCGCCGTTTGGATGATCGAGATTGACTTTGGAATTTTCGTAGAGTGGAATTGCTTGGCGGAGTGTTTCGTTAGGATAGTGTCGATTATTTTTGCTTTTGCAGCCGATGATTTTCACACCGAAGATGATTCCGGCGTCTCTATCGATGTTGACGGCATCGTTTGGTATATGTACTGTTTCGTAAAGGATTTCTGTCATGGACATTTAGAGTGTTAGCCGTCGCCCTTGTGCGGCGTATCGAATGGTCAACACTCTATCATGATGTATGTCAGCGGACGTCAGAATATTCGCTGATGGATGTGGGATTACTCTTGCCGCAGTAGTAGGCATGCGGTACAGACTAGGAGCAATACTAAAGAGAAACACCAGAGGACGCCGATTAACAGTGCTGTTCCGTCGAGTATTGCGGCGGACAGTGGATCGCTCAGCAGAGCAAAAATCCGTCCGAACAGGAACAGAATTGCTGTCCCGATGGGCAGGAACAATACCGGCATGAGCAGCCATGCTAGTGTTCGTCGATCTGTTAGAAGTTCAAGAGGGTCGGGAAACATGTGGTTATTATAAACGGAATGTTTCCCCAACTCAACGTGGTACTGTTAGCCGTCCCGTCGGAGTAACTACGCTTGTCTTTCCGTTGACACTTGATTAACATTGGCAACGAACTCGGTGATATGTTCCAATTCCGTAAAGCCGACGATCATGGAGTGCACCGTTCCGAGTTCCATGACGAACTTCGTCGATTTCTTCCGCAGTTCAGGAGCATTTCCCATTTTTCCTTGTCCGACAACCTTCATGGCAATGACTCCTTTTCCGGCGTCGTGCAGTTTCTTGGCGACTCGAACCGCCTCCGGTACAGATTGAGGATCGCTTTGAGGAACGTCCATGTCTATTCCTTCGCTGTTGATACGGATGTGAACGACATCGCACCATTCCGTTTCGGCTGCCAAATCCGACGCGGCAATGGAATGAGAGCTGATGCCGTGCGCCCGGATTTTGCCGTCCCTTTTCAGTTTTGCTAAACTGTCCATCGCCTTTTCGTATTCGCTCGTCCAGCGGTTGTTGTCCATACAGTGTATCTGGACGACATCAATATAGTCGGTTCGGCATTCTCGGAGGAAACGTTCAACGGTTTCTTCGGGCAGGAGACGTTCCTTTTCCGGCAAACCGCCGGGACGCGTCCAGCATTTGGTAACGAGTACGTAACTGTCGCGAGGCTTTCCTCTCAACGCCTCGGCAACAACATCGTGTGTGCCGTACATGTCGGCGCAGTCGAAAAGACGAATTCCCAAATCGTAAGCGAGACGCAACAGTTCGATGGCTTTGGGATAGCCCATTCGGGTGAGATCGGCTCGACGCTGTCCGCCGCGCATACCGGTTCCGAAACCGATGAGAGTGGTTTTGACTTCTTTGGTAAGGGGCAGCCAAACCGGCTCGACAGAAGCGGCGGTTGGTTGTGCGACACCGGATTGTGCAACGCCTTGCAGAGGAGTCAGTGCGGCTGTTCCGGCAGCGAAGGCGGTCAAACTGAGAAAATCACGTCGTTTCATTTTTGGAGTCTCCATAATAACAGAACCGGACGAGGACATTTTAACACAAATGATTTTCTATTGCAAGCAGATGTCGGAAACAGATTGCGTCGCCTGAATCGGCAGTTTTTTGTGCCGAAATCCTTCAACAGTGCCGTCATTCAAATTGACGTGCGTAACCTCGACCTCCGAAGACAACGACTCCGGCACCAGACAAAAACCGTGATTCTGCGCCGTCATTCCGACTTTTCCCGTCCGCTTGTCCAATACCGGCTGCGTGCCACGATGTCCAAACGGCAAGCGGTAAGTCTTCGCGCCTAATGCGATGCCGAGCAGTTGATGTCCGAGATCGATTCCATAAATCGGTACTCTGCCGAACAGTGTTGCAATTTCGGCTGCGACCGCTCCAAGCCGGGCAGCATCACCGGGTCCATTAGAAAGCACCACAGAGTCCGGCTGCATGTTCAGCACATCTTCCGCCGAAGTGTCTGTCGGTACAATAACAATTTTCGCCCCCTGTGATGCCAACGACCGCAGCACGCTCCGCTTCACTCCGAAGTCAAAGACGACCAATTTCTTGGTGCCGTCCGATTGTGATGCTTCTGACCATTCAATCGGTTGCGAAACAGAAATGTTTTTTACGAAATCGGTCTCTTCGATTCGAGGAGCGTTTTTTGCTTTTTGAATCAGTTCATCGATACTCCAATCGCCGGACGCGATGACGGCACGTTTTGGACCATGTTGCCGAATATGCTGGGTTAACGACCGGGTATCAATTTCGGAAAGAGCGACGATTTGGTGACGTTGTAGAAACTCCGGCAGACTTTCGGTTGCCCGCCAGTTGGAGACACGGAACGACATTTCCCGCATCAGTAGTCCGCGTATCGTCGGTTTGATGTCGGATTCATTATCTTCGGAATTGACTCCGGTATTTCCGATGTGCGGTGTAGTCAACGCAACGATGAGACCGGCACAAGAAGGGTCGGTTATGATCTCTTGAAATCCTGTCATAGCGGTATAGGTGACGGCTTCTCCGGTTGCGAGTCCTTCATAACCGACGGAAGTGCCGTGAAAACAGCGTCCGTCTTCCAGAGCAAGCAGTCCGGGAGTTCCTACCGCCCAACCATCTGTCGAATGTTTCATAAACGAAAGAGTATAGGTTAAGCAAGCATTGCTGTCAAGAGACTACTATACACCTCTCGGAACCAATCGGACGTAATGTGTTAGCCGCCCCTCCTGCGGGGCGGCTAACAGCACGAGGGCGGTTAATCTTGCAATCTGACAGCTGCGGCTCTGATGATGGATTCTTGTTCTTCAAGATTCTCCGCTTTGTATAAAAGAGATTCGAACCGCCCTTGAATCGAACGCCAATCATCGTCATTTCGCAGATTTGCCGTTTCGATTCTAAACACGGCAACAGCTTCGCCGGCATCCGCTAGCGCACCGGCTTGGATTAGTTCAGCAATCGATACACACGCCGCCGCAAGCGTTGCCCTTTTGCGGTGATCGCTTGCCGTTTGATTCGGCATGTCGGCAAGGATTGTTGTTATGTCATCAACAATCGGCGGAACAGGAACATCATTGCGGTGCAGAATCAACATCGAAATCAACACCGCAGTCAGAAGGAGAAAAAGGATTGAGAAAAAGTAAGTTCGCATAGGAAGAAGGAGACTGGAGTAGGAGATAGGGAATAGGAGGCTGGGAACGGGAAGCTGGGTGAGCTATCCTCTTTCTCCTTTTTCCTGTCTCTTGGCTCTTCTCTTTCCGAATTCCTCCCGCCACTGTGTCGGCACTTCGGTAAAATAAGGGTCGCTCTGCATTTCCCGCCACGCTTTGATACGTTCATAACGTTTGCGGTGTTCGTCCATTAACTGTAAGTCCAAAGGGGCGTCGGTAAACAAAAAGGTCATCGGTGTCATGGCAATATGTATTTGATGTTTTGAATTGCCCAAACTGTACCACGCCTTCTGTCAAAAACCGTCAGATTTTTAGTTGACAGACGTTTATGCAATGGTAGGTTGCCGTCCGCCGGTCGGGGGGCGTTAAGCGAGCGGGGAGCGTTAGCCCCCCGTTGGATATTCAACACGCTTCGTACCCCAACGGGGGGCTAACGCCCCCCGCTCGCTTTGTTTTGCCCCGCACGCTGCGCAATGTTACAATTCCAGCACGTCGTTCATTCCGTACATTCCGACGGGTTTGCCGCGCAAAAACTTGGCGGCGGCAAGCGCACCCGAAGCGTAACAGTCCCGATTCGACGCCTTCACCGTAACCTCCAACGTCTCGCCGAGCAATCCGAAAAGAATCGTATGCTCCCCAGGATTGTCTCCAATCCGAACCGCATGATAACCGATTTCACTCCGCTTACGTTCACCGGTATCGCCGTACCGACCATGCTGCGGCTGAGTGAGGTTCATCTTGTCGGTAATCAGTTGTCCGAATTTCAGTGCCGTACCGCTGGGAGCATCGGCTTTGAAACGATGATGCTTTTCGATAATTTCCACGTCGGCATCTTTACCGGCAAGGGCTTGCGCTGCCGTTTCGCAGAGTTTCATTGCTAGATTGACGGTCATACTCATGCTCGGCGACCAGAGTATCGGTATTTTTCGGGCAGTTTCCTGGAGCAGTGCCGATTGTTCCGGCGAGAGTCCGGTTGTCGCAAAGACCAGCGGGACTTGCAGTTCGGCGCAACGCTGGAGAAGGGTGTCGGTGCCTTTCGGTGAAGAGAAGTCGATGAGTACGTCGATGTTTTTTTCGAGTTTATCTGTCAACGGAACGCCGACGGTTCCGATGCCAGCGATTGTTCCTGCGTCGTTGCCGAGTTTAGGATGCCCAGCGGCTTCCAGTGCTGTCGTGAGTTCCAAATCATTGTCTGCTGCTGTCAGAGCGATAAGACGTTGTCCCATGCGTCCTGCTGCTCCGCTGATGCCGATACGTGTTTTCGTCATACGGCGGATTGTACCAAATCGACGCTGAAATGAAAGAGAGCAGAAGTAAGATTTTAGCCTCGCACAAAGGCACAAAGTACACAAAGAAGCGCAATGAGGCTTTCGCCGGAAAGTGATATACCCGTTAGTCCATCCGTCATTGGGGTGTGTCAAAGTTTATGTGGACTCACAACATGAGCGAGCAACATAAGCGAGCGGGGGGCTAACGCCCCCCGCTCGCTGGAAAAAAGACTCCACAAAATCTTCGACACCCCTCCGTCGTTGTGCTGCGCTCCATTCCGGATTTTGTTCAAACGTTAACAAAAGCCGGAATGGAGCAACGCGCAACGACGGCAACGGGTATGAAACTTTCTGGAACAAGTCTAATGTTTCCTTCTCAACAGCAGCCACAGAAAGAAGGGACCGCCGAGCAGACTCGTAATAATGCCCACCGGCAGCACCGCCGGATCGAAAAGCCAACGTCCCATCGTATCGCACACAGCAAGAAAAACCGCTCCTAACAATGCCGTGGCGATGACCAATATCCGATGATCAGGTCCCACCAAAAGCCGAGCAACATGAGGAATGAGAAGACCAACAAAACCAATCGGTCCCGTTACCGAAACGATGATTCCGACGACCAACGACGTTGCAACAAACAGAATCAATCGAAACCGCTCGACATTGACGCCCAGCGATCTTGCCCTATCACTACCGGTAACGAAGACGTTCATCGTCCGCGATTGAGTCATGAGATATAACATCAGCAGCAGTACAATCGGCGTGAGCGGCAGCCAATCGGAAATCCGCATCGCATCCTGTACGCCGCCCATCGTCCAACGCAGAATTTGAAGAGCATCGTGAGGAGCGGAAAGATATTGCAGCAGAACGATCAGACTGGAAAAGAAGAAGTTCACGGCAACACCGGCGAGGAGCATTTGTTCGGAGGACGTATCTCTGCGTCGTGAGAGTGCGAGTACGACTCCCATTGCGAGTGAGGCACCGAGGAATGCTCCGACGGAAACGGTAGGAATACCGACGATAAGGGCGGGCAGTCCGAAGCGGATGGAGGTTTGTAAACAGAGGGCGGCGCCGAAGGCTGCACCGCTGGCGACGCCGAGAGTGTAGGGAGTCGCCAGGGGGTTACGGAACATTGCTTGAAAGACGAGTCCGGCGAGTGCGAGTCCGCCGCCGGCGACGAGAGCGAGAGCGGTTCGATGGAATCGGAGAGCGTAGATTTCTGTGCCGGGAGTGTAATATGTTCTGCCGATGCAAGGGAGCAAAATTCCTGCTGCAATGAGGACTAGCAGCAACACGGCAGGAAATAAGAAACGAAACATGTCTAAAATATAGCAGATTCAAGCGGAGCCGCAATCGTAAGTCGATGTTAGCCCCTGCCTTCGGGGCGGCTAACGTCGTCCGTCCCATTGGTTCCGCATTGTAGACTTTTCTTAACCCATCTTGCAATACATCATATTATCCGCTAGACTGTTTATGACCGGTTCGACGAAGAACTCTCTTACCTCGAAAACTTACCCCGAAAAATTGCAATGACTAACACGCATCAACGTCCAAAAGGATTTACCCTAATGGAAATCCTCATCGTATTAGCAGTCCTCGTTGCCCTCTTTGCGCTTTTGATTCCGGCGATTCTCGAGCGGCAGAGAAGACAGCTTAACAATCGAGCGGAAGTCGGAATCAGAGACCTTCAAGGAGAACTCGTTCTTTATCTCGAAAAGAATCGGAAATATCCTAGTACCGAAGAAGGACTCTACGCCCTCGTGTTTTTTCCCGACAACTATGGTGTCCTTCCGACCGCCGTACAACCTCCAAGCGACGGTTTCCCCGGCGATTCCGGTGCTTTCAACCCGATGGCAGGCGGTTCCGTCCCGCTCGGATTTGACCCAACCGGAATGGGAATGACCGGTATGACAGACCCAACCGGAATGGGAATGACAGGAATGGCAGACCCAACCGGAATGGGAATGACAGGAATGACAGACCCAACCGGAATGGGAATGACGGGAATGACTGACCCGACAAATCCTATGGCTGGCGGTATGACAGGGCTGGGTAATCCTATGGCTGCTTCCAATTTGCCGCTGGGACATCACAATCCACAACTTTACTCCCAGAGACGAAAGCGTCCCGACGGATTCGACGAAAATAGGTTGCTCGATCCTTGGGGAAACGTCTATCGGTACGATAATACACGGAATATGTACGGCGTCAACCAGTTTACCGGTACGTCGCTCCCTGCCATCTGGTCTGCGGGTGTCGACGAGAAGGACAATACAGATGACGATATACGGAGCTGGGATCCCGTCCAAGCACAGCAAGACATGGCAGCCGCAATGCAAGGAGGTGTACAGCAGACTCAAATGTTGGGTACGACTCCGGGGCAACCGTTTGGAACGGATCCGATGCCGCCGCCCGACGGTGGAATGTTCCCGCCTACTGATGGCGGAATGATGCCGCCCGGCGGCGGAATGTTCCCGCCTGCTGATGGCGGAATGATGCCCCCAGCAGGAGGCGGAATGATGCCCCCAGCAGGAGGCGGAATGATACCCCCAGCAGGAGGCGGAATGATGCCCCCAGCAGGAGGCGGAATGATGCCCCCAGCAGGAGGCGGAATGATGCCCCCAGCAGGAGGCGGAATGATGCCCCCAGCAGGAGGCGGAACGATGCCCCCC
>Ga0099364_10005035_pt1 | contig 19768 bp, 18 predicted proteins | sample TergutTh196P3_FD_73070 | JGI IMG/M metagenome (GOLD analysis project Ga0099364, IMG submission 73070) | Microcerotermes parvus P3 segment gut microbial communities from Pointe-Noire, Republic of the Congo - Th196 P3 | ecosystem: Host-associated > Arthropoda: Insects > Digestive system > Gut ... | reverse complement strand
CGCCCGCGCAGCGGGGGGCGGGGGGGGGGGGGGGGGGGGGGGTGCGATTGCGACTAGCCACTTTATAGGATAGCCGTTTGCGCTAAAGCAGCAACGGATATGCTAGTTGTTACATCTAGTGGCGTAGCGAGCATCGACAGCGTAGCCGTAAGGCGGAGATAGCATGCACTTACTTCGATAAATTTTAACTTTTGAGGGAGAACGATAATGACAGTTTCGGTTCAGGATTTGCTTGATAAAATCCATTTTCATGTGATTTATTCAACGGAAACAGCACTGAAAAAAGAGATTACGACTTCGGAAATCATGAGACCTGGTCTTGAGATGGCGGGTTATTTTGACTATTTTACTCCAGAACGTATCCAACTTTTTGGGATGAAAGAATGGTCATATATGATGACTATTGTTGGAGATAATCGTTATGATTTGTTGAAAAAAGTGATGACGGATGTGACTCCTGTGGTCATTGTTGCACGTAATCTTGAGATTCCTGATGAGATGGTCGCTGCGGCAAAAAAAGCAGATATTGTACTCTTGCAATCTCGTGAGGCGACAAGTCGTTTGAACTCTATTTTGACTTCATTTTTAGATGAAAAGTTGGCGGAACGTATCACTGTCCATGGTGTACTGATGGATATTTTTGGGGTGGGTGTGCTTATTCAAGGAGCTAGCGGAATTGGTAAGTCTGAAACGGGTCTTGAATTGGTCAAAAGAGGGCATCGACTTGTTGCAGATGACCGCGTAGACGTGTTCCAACGTGATGCTTTCACTTTAGCTGGTGAACCAGCTGAAATCTTGCGAAACATGATTGAGATTCGTGGGGTTGGTATCATTGATGTTATGAGTCTTTTTGGTGCTGGGGCTGTAAAAGATGCGACAGACATTGATATGGCGATTTATCTTGAAAATTATGATACGAGTAAAGAGTTTGATCGTCTTGGGAATGCACCGACAATTGTAACTTTTTCGGAAGTCGAGCTTCCACAAACAAGAATACCAGTAAAAACTGGGCGAAATGTTTCTGTCATTATCGAAGCAGCGGTCATGAATTTCAGAGCGAGACAAATGGGATTTGATGCTACAAAAACCTTTGAAGACCGTTTGACAAATCTGATTACACAAAATAAAGAAGACTGACAGTTTTTCAAATTTACTGACAGCTATAAAATTTACTGACAGATTTTTGTCAGTTCAATAAAGAAATAAAAATAAGAAAAAATGAATAAATTATTTCCCTTTTTAGCGCTTGACAAAGTTGCGCTTCAACTTGGTCCTATTGCGATTCACTGGTACGCCATTTTTATTGTGACAGGTGCTGCAATTGCAGTTTGGATGGCTTGTAAAGAAGCACCACGTCGTAAAAATCTTACAGGTCAATCCTTGACTACAGATGATATCATTGATTTTGTTCTCTTTGCTTTTCCACTAGGAATCGTTGGTGCCAGACTCTATTATGTCATTTTTGAGTGGAGCTATTATAGTCAACATCCAAGCCAGATTATTGCGATGTGGGATGGAGGAGGAGCGATATATGGCGGCTTAATCGCGGGTGCCATTGTCCTTTTTGTCTTTTGTTATTATCGAATGATTCATCCGCTTGATTTGCTAGATATCACAGTACCAGGTGTTTTCCTTGCCCAAGCAATGGGAAGGTGGGGAAACTTTGTCAATCAGGAAGCTTACGGCAAAATTGTTTCTAATCTAGATTGGCTACCTTCGTTTGTTCGTAATCAGATGTTTATTGACGGGCATTATCGGATGCCGACTTTCCTTTTTGAAAGTATTGGAACATTGAGTGGTTTTGTCCTCGTTCTTGTTTTCCGTCACCGTTTAAAATGGCTTAAACGTGGAGATATATTCAGCTTTTACTTGGTATGGTACGGTATTGTTCGTTTTACTGTTGAAGGGATGCGGACAGACAGTTTAATGCTAGGACCTGCTCGTGTTTCACAGTGGTTGTCAGCAGTGCTTGTCTTAGTAGGGATTGGACTATTTATTAATCGTCGACTGAAAAAAGTTGAAAAGTAGATTTATGAGTCATTTCTTATGAAATGACTGACAAATTGGAAATTTAAAAGCTGTCAGTATGCTGACAGCTTTTTTACAACTTATTTGTTGTAAAAAGTAATATCATATGCAGAAACAGTGGCCACGATTTTTATTTTTGAAAGTGCAGTTACAACAAATGAACGCATAGTGTATAAATTACTGTCAAGTTTTAAATTAGAATGAGTATATTTATTGACAAAATCTGAGCTGATTATGTTAGTAAATAAATAAATAATTTGTTATAATAAAGTAAAAAATAATCGCTTTCATGAGAATGAAATGTGATTTGATATTGTTTAATTTCTAAGTCGTCATTATTTGGGGAGTTTGTATTCAGCATCTGATTGTATGTATGTTGATAAACAAGACGTGCTATCTGCGCTGTTTTGTTGACAAATTCATCATAGGATGGATATTTAGAAGTTAAAACTTACGCATGATTATGAAGCGTTCGCTTTTCTCATTCATGTGCAAGATGAAATATTCGCCGTTCAACCACTCAATTAGAGAAGAACAGGTGTGAGCAAGAGTCCAAAAGCTCTTGGATAAAGGAGGAATTGTGGGAAATATTGCATTATTAATCATTGCGATTGCTTTTGCGGTGTTGGTACTTTTTTTGGTTATCGTACTTCACAAAGTATCAAAGGTTGTAGAAGAAGCAAATCGTACAGTGAAGTTGGTTTCAAGTGATGTGGATGTATTATTACATCAGGCAGATGGAATCATGGCAAAAGCAAATACTTTACTTGAAGATGTCAACGGTAAAGTGGCTACGATAGACCCTTTGTTTACCGCAGTTGCCGATTTATCGGAAAGTATTTCAGATATCAATACATCAAGCCGTAAACTTGTTGCTAGAATAAATCGACCATCTTCAAGAAGAAAAGCAGGCTCGGCTTCAGCGGTTGTGCTTGCAAAAACAGCCAAAAAATTCTTTGTAAAAAAGGATAAAGTTAAAGAAAGCAAAGAAACTGTATAATAAGATGTGAGGGGCACTTGCCCAAAAGCGTAGTGATTTAGAAAGTTGGAAGGTTCGTGCGAAAGCTGTCTAATCGCCTAGCTTTTAGCGCACCGAATTCAGTTAAATAAGATGTGAGGGACACTCGTTCTGAAATTATGAAAATTAGAAAATTTCAGCTTCATGTGAAAGCGTGGTTCTGGAAGTTGTCATTTCGCCTTGCGATTTGAACTTGCCACTTTATAGGATAGCCGTTTGCGCTAAAGCAGCAACGGATATGCTAGTTGTTTCACCTGCTTAGTGAAATCGACAACGTAGCAAAGCGGAGATAGAGCGAATGGACAGCGGAGTGTCTATTTTCACTAAATTTCAAGCACACCGAACTCAATTAAATAAGATAGCTCAACACAGAAAGGATATTTTATGTCAAAAAAATCAGGATTTTTAGTCGGTGCCTTAGTTGGTGCGGCTGCCGCTCTCTTCCTTGCTCCCAAAAAAGGAAGTGAATTACGCGAAGATGCAGGAAAAATATACGATGATTTCAAAGAGAATCCTCAAGAAACGCTAAATAATCTTAAAGATAGCGCTGTTGATTTTTCCACAGATAAATTCAATGAAATTAAAGAAAAATTTGATACAGGAGAAATTTCTGCTGAAAAGGCCAAAGATTATTTGATTTCAAAGCGCGATTTGATTAAGGAAAAAGTGGACTCAGGAGAACTTTCAAAAGAAAGTGTTGTCTCTTTTTTCAATGATACGAGAGATGCAATCGTAGAAAAATTAAATACGGTAAAATTGAGTAGTGAAGAACTTTTTGATGAAGATGAGTCTCATCTTTCTGATGAAGTTGTAGCAGCAGCTGCAGAATTCAATGATAAAAAAGAGGACGTTGTTGAAGCGACATCTGATAAAGTTGAAGAAGTCAAAGAAGAAATTGATACAGAAAAATTATCAGAAGAAGCAAATAAAATTGCTGAAAAAGCTAAAGAATTAACGTCAGAAGAGTGGTAGTAGTTGAGGAAAGCATATTAGTCTACTATTTTAACCCAGTACATTTGCTTAACAAAAAGTCTGTTTAATTTTCTAAATTCTTATGTTTTTTAGTGAATAAGTCTTAGAAAAGTGTGTCGTTCTATTTGAAATTGTAGAACTTCCTAGGCGGACTTTTTTGTGTAAAAAATTTACATACTTAGTGATAGCATTTGGAAAAAAATTGCGATATAATAAAGCTATAACTCAGTCGTTGTAAAAAATAATAACGATTGATATTGCGCACATCGTGTATCGTTCTTTGAACGGTCTACATTCATTATACACCACAGGTATCTATTCGCTCTAGGCTGCTACGTGCTTCGCATACCGTTGCTCCCTGCTGTCCGTTTGTTTAGCTGCTAAGCAGCAGCAAGAGAAAAGCCAAGGCAGCAAGGCGAAATAGTTCACTACGCTATCCGTTTGTATAGCTGTCAAAACAGCATCTCCGCTGCGCTACGCTATCCATTCGTTCTATGCCAGCAAAGCTAGCAAGACGAAATGGTAAGAGCAAAAGGTATGCAAATGTAGTGAATGCCAATAAAATCCTGCAGGATTTTAAAGTGGACTAGTATATATAAAAATAAATCCGGAGGATTTTATAATGACACAAGCAAACTTTGGTGTTGTCGGAATGGCTGTTATGGGGAAAAATCTTGCCCTTAATATTGAGTCTCGCGGCTATACTGTTGCTCTTTTCAATCGGACAACTTCAAAAACAGAAGAAGTCGTTGCCGAACATCCAGACAAAAACTTTGTTCTAACAAAAACAGTTGAAGAATTTGTAGCAGCTATCGAAAAACCTCGTCGTATCATGTTGATGGTGCAAGCAGGTAACGCTACCGATGCGACAATTAAGTCACTTTTGCCTCACTTGGATAAAGGGGATATTTTAATTGACGGTGGAAATACACATTTTCCAGATACAATGCGTCGTAATGCAGAACTGGCAGACTCAGGAATTAACTTTATTGGGACAGGGGTTTCAGGGGGTGAAAAAGGTGCTTTAGAAGGACCTTCAATCATGCCTGGAGGTCAAAGAGAAGCTTATGATCTTGTTGCTCCAATTCTTGAAGAAATCTCTGCTAAAGCTCCACAAGATGGCGCACCATGTGTGGCCTATATGGGACCAAACGGAGCAGGTCACTATGTGAAAATGGTCCATAATGGAATTGAATACGGTGATATGCAACTTATTGCAGAGTCATACGACCTTCTTAAACGTGTGATTGGACTTGATAATGCTGAAATTCAGACTATTTTTGAAGAATGGAATGAAGGAGAGCTTGATAGCTATCTCATTGAAATCACTAAAGAAGTATTGAAACGCAAGGACGACGAAGGCACAGACAATTATATTGTTGATGTTATCCTTGACAAAGCAGGGAACAAAGGAACAGGTAAATGGACATCACAATCTGCACTTGACCTCGGCGTTCCATTACCATTGATTACCGAATCAGTGTTTGCTCGTTTCATTTCAACTTATAAAGATGAACGTGTGAAAGCAAGTAATATTTTGTCTGGACCTACAGCAAATTTCTCAGGCGATAAGAAAGAAATTGTTGAAAAAATCCGTCAAGCACTATATTTTTCAAAAATCATGAGTTACGCTCAAGGCTTTGCTCAACTTCGTCAAGCCTCTAAAGAGTATGATTGGGACCTTCCATATGCTACCATTGCACAAATTTGGCGTGCTGGATGTATCATTCGTGCAGAATTTTTGCAAAATATTACTGATGCGTTTAACAAAGATAATGCTCTTGAAAATCTTTTGCTTGATGACTATTTCATCGACATCACAAAACGTTATCAAGAATCTGTCCGTGATGTTGTAACACTTGCTGTTCAATCTGGTATTCCTGTACCAACATTTACATCAGCTATCAGCTACTATGATAGCTACCGTTCAGCAAATCTCCCAGCTAATTTGATTCAAGCACAACGTGATTACTTTGGGGCACATACTTATGAACGTACAGATCGTCCTGGAATTTTCCACTATGACTGGTATACAGAAGACTAAAAATAGACTCCTTTTGGAGTCTTTTTTCTTTTATAATTTTGGAAATCTGATGTATGAGAGAAAATATGCTACAATGAATGAGTGAAGCGTGAAGTTTTTAAATTACTTCCAAAATAAATAAAATAAGCACAATGGGTACTGATAATGATAAAAAATTCTGTCAGTTGAGAAAGACCATCAGACCTGATCAGGTTAATACTTGCGTAGGGATGTGTATGTATTTCCAAAGGATATTTCTTTTGAATTATTATTTGGAAAATCATTTTTCTCTTTTTAATTATCCCTCCTTGTGCAAACAAAGGAGTTTTTTTATGTCTATTTTGACACAAATTCAAAAAGTACAACCGTTAGTGTTGAACCTTGCAAATCAAGTCACCACGCAAAGAGTGGCTGACATTATAAGTTTTTTGGGTGCCTCACCTTTAATGACAAAGGAAATTCAAGAAATTGAGTCTTTACTCACTATTGCGGATGCTCTAGTAGTCAATATTGGAACAATCAGTGAATCTGATGTACAAATTTTTCTTAAAGCTTGTCAATTGGCAAATCAAATGCATAAACCGATAGTTTTGGACCCTGTTGCAGTTAATGTTCCTTACCGTGCAAGTGTGGTCAAACAACTGTTAAGTGCTGTAAGTTTTGACATTATCCGCGGTAATGCAGCAGAGATTGCTTGGTTTGCTGACAAAAAAGCTGTCAGTAAAGGAATTGATGCACTAGAGCTGGTGGTAAGTCCAGAAAATGCAAAAATTGCTGCAAAAAAGACGGGCGCAGTTATTGTCCAAACAGGGAAAACTGATGTTGTTACTGACGGAAATGAAGTTTTATTTGTCAGTACTGACAGCCCACTTTTTAAGGTAAATGTTGGGTGTGGTGATATGTTATCAGCAACAATTGGAGCTTTTGTGGCAGTATCAGATAATCTTATCCAATCTGCTTATGAAGCAACGAAATTTTTTGGTGAAGCAGGAGAGCAAGCTACTGAGCAGGTTCAGAATTTACCAGGAGGGTTCATAAATGCATTTCTTGATGAAATTTATCAAAAAGCAAGAGAGGCAAAATGAAAAATGGAAAATTTACAGATTTCACCTGAGAAAAGAACGACAGGAGCATGGGATTCATTTGCAACATGGGTTAATGCAAATGCGAATAATGGTACTTGGTTTACAGGCGGTGTAATAGCTGCGGCAGGTGTGTGGACAGCATCGGTTGATTTAGTTATTGTTGGATTGATTTCTTATGCTTTTTTATCTATTGCAGCATATATGGGCTATAAAACAGGTTTACCCGCGATGTATTTGACTCGACCTTCGTTTGGAGTCCGAGGTTCAGTTTTACCTTCAATGATTAACATTATTCAATTTATGGGTTGGGCAGCGGCAAACACATTTATTGCGGCAGTGTCAATGGCTATGATGCTCAATGTCTTATTCAAATTTCCAGCAATCAATTCGAGTAATGCTTATATCAGCATTGGTACAGGAATCTTTATTATGATGATTTTACACCTTTTGTCTGTATCTATGGGAGAAAAATCAATTCGAATGTTGGAGCGTTTTGGGATTTGGTTGATTTATATCTTAGTACTCTGGGAAATGATTGTTGTTTTTCATGATTTTTCTTGGCATCAGTTGATAAATTGGCGGCCAGCAATAAATATCAAAATGTCTTCTGGAAAAGTTATTGATACAATGGCAGTCTTTAATCTTGGCTGGGCAATGGCTGGCTCAGACTTTTCAAGATTTGCTAAAAATAAAAAATCGGCACTTGTAGTACCTTTTATCGGTGTAAATATAGGAACGTGGTGGTTCGCTTCAATCGGTATGTTTTCTACGATTGCGATGGCTTTAAGTTTGCATAACTTTAATCCAGAAAATTCAGATCCATCCGTTGTCGCAACAAAACTTGGCCTAGGCTTGGTGGCATTATTAGTTATTGTTATCACGTCAACTACCTCAAATGCAGTCAGTCTGTTAGCGGCAGGTTCAGCTTATAATAATGTCTTTAAGAGAACAAGTTTCAATCGTTCCTTGGTTATTGTAACTATTCTTGCTTCATTAATTTCATTTATCCCACTTATCATCAATAGTTTTTTAGCAAGTTTTACTGCGTTTCTTTCGGTAATCGGGATGACGATGATTCCTGTGATTCCTATTTTTTTGATTGATTTTTATATCTTTAACAATCAAAAATATGATATTTCGGCATTAGATAAAGCAGGCGGAGTCTACTGGTACAGTAAAGGAATTAACTGGGTTGCTGTCATTTCTTGGGGAATTGGTGTATTTGCTTATAACCTATTTCAACGATGGACAATGGTGAGTGACGTTATTGGAGCAAGTTTTGAAAGTTTGATTTTAGCAGGTTTCAGTTACTTTTTGTTGACAAGAATACTTAGAAAGTAGGACAATAATGATAGAGGTACCACAAGTAGTGACAATTGCAGGAATTGATTCAAGCGGTGGCGCTGGTATTAATGCAGATACTAAAACATTTCATAATCAAAAAGTTTATGCTGCGACAATTGTCACAGGACTAACAGCGCAAAATACCTATGGTGTGCAAGATATTGATCCTAGCCATCCAGAATTTATCCTTTCACAATTTGATTCTGTATTCTCTGATCTAAAGATTTCTGCAGCAAAAACGGGAGCATTGTTCGGTAAAGCTCAAGTTGAAGCAGTTATTGAGGGACTGAAAAAATACAAAGTCAATCATCTCACCGTTGATCCTGTAATGATAGCAAAAGGAGGAGCAAGATTATTATCTAATGATGCAATAGAACTCATCAAAAATGAATTGCTTCCTTTGGCAGAGGTCATCACTCCAAATATAGAAGAAGCTGAAGTAATGGTCGGCTATAAGATTGAAAATCGCCAAGCACTTATTTATGCCTTAAAAGATTTACAGAGGATGGGCGCTAAAAATGTACTAATCAAAGGAGGACACACAGAGAGTGAAGTTGTATCAGATTTTTTACTGACAGGAGATGGGAAAATAAGTCACTATGACTCAAAAAGGATAATGACAAATCGAACGCATGGTACAGGGGATACTTTGTCGTCTTATATTACGGCTCACCTTGCCCAAGGAGAGACATTGATTGAGATAATGCCCAAGGCAAAAGCCTTTATTCTGGCTACGATTAAGGAAACGATTCATGTAGGACATGGGCATGGTCCTCTGAATCATTGGGTGAATACAGATGAATAAAGAATTTTTAAGATGTTATTTCATTGCAGGACCGCAAAATTTTCCAGGATTATCTATCTGGGAGGCACAAGAAAAAATCGTTTTAATCATGAAAAGTGGCGTAACTGCTTATCAATTTAGAGATAAAGGTACAGTTTACCAAAATGATAGACAACGTCTAGAATTAGCCCAAAGTCTGAGAGATACAGCAAGAAAACTTGGCATTCCTTTCATAGTAAATGATGATGTTGGTTTGGCAATAGCGCTCAAAGCTGATGGAGTTCATTTGGGGCAAAATGATGAGAAATTGAGTGATGCAAGGCAAAAAGTTGGACGTTCAATGATTATTGGACTTTCAGTCAATAATGCTACAGAGCTGGCTAAAGCCCAAGAAAGTCAAGCGGATTACTTAGGAGTTGGACCTGTCTACCCAACATTAACCAAAACGGATGCAACTCACCCCATTGGTGTGCAGGAATTAGGAAAAATGATGCCTCAAAATCATCTTCCAATTGTGGGGATAGGAGGTATTGGGTTATCAGTCTTACCAGAGCTTGTTCACATAGGAATTGATGGTATAGCAGTAATTTCTCTTTTAACAGGTTCAAATCACCCTGATACAGTGGCCAAAACTGTGCTAGATACATTTAAGGCCCACTAATGGGACAACTAAACGTTTTCACAGGATTTTTCAGTCCAATCTGATTATTTTCTGATATAATGTCAATAAGCTAAAATGACTTCAAAGTCATTTTAGCTTATTCCTTTTTTACTGAAGAAAGTTGAGGAAACTAAAGTGAATCAAGCACACAATCGGTCGTTTAACAAAGCGACGACAGCTGGCTTTGTTATTGCTCTAGGGATTGTTTATGGCGATATTGGGACGAGTCCCTTATACACGATGCAGTCTATTGTCGAAAGTCAAGGTGGACTTGAGAATATTTCAAAATCGTTTATTATCGGTGTAATTTCGCTGATTATTTGGACATTGACACTCATCACAACGATAAAGTATGTACTAGTAGCACTTAGAGCTGATAATAATCATGAAGGTGGAATTTTTTCATTATTTACCTTAGTTCGTAAGTATGCTAAGTGGTTGATTATTCCTGCAATGATTGGTGGGGCAACATTACTTTCTGATGGGGCATTAACGCCGGCAGTGACGGTCACCTCAGCAGTTGAAGGTTTGAGAGCAATTCCAGCTTTTCAAGATGTCTTCAAAGGACAACAAACGCCAATAATTGTCATAACATTGATTATTTTAGCTATCTTGTTTTTAATTCAACGCTTTGGTACAGCGATTGTAGGGCGCGTATTCGGTCCTGTTATGTTTGTATGGTTTAGCTTTCTTGGTGTTACTGGCTTAATCAATTTGTTTAATGATTTCTCCATTTTACAAGCTATTAATCCGTATTGGGCAATTCATCTTCTCCTTAGTCCAGAAAATAAATCGGGAGTGTTTATTCTTGGTTCAGTTTTTCTTGCGACAACTGGTGCAGAGGCACTGTATTCTGATTTAGGTCATGTTGGACGTGGGAATATCTATGTGAGCTGGCCATTTGTTAAAGTTTGTATTATCTTGAGTTACTGTGGTCAGGCAGCCTGGTTATTAAAAAATAGAGGAGAGTCATTAGGAGATGTGAATCCTTTCTTTGCGGTGTTGCCACATCATATTATGATTTTCGCAGTTATATTGGCTACGTTTGCAGCAATTATTGCATCTCAAGCCTTGATTTCTGGCTCATTCACATTAGTTTCAGAAGCGATTCGTTTAAAAATATTGCCAATGCTTAAAATTTATTATCCAGGTCAAACTTTAGGGCAGTTATATATTCCAGCTGTTAATTTGGCTTTGTGGATGGCTTCTAGTTTCATTGTGTTATATTTCCGTACATCAGCCCATATGGAAGCAGCTTACGGACTGGCTATTACAATCACAATGTTAATGACTACAATATTATTGACCTTCTATCTTTCTCACCAGTTAGCAAGACGGTCAATTGCCATATTGTTCTTTGTTTCTTTTGTTCTCATCGAAGGAATGTTCTTTATCGCTTCTGCAGTGAAGTTCTTGCATGGAGGATATGTTGTTGTTATATTTGCAATTATGATTTTATTTGTTATGTCTATCTGGCACAAGGCAAATGAAATTGTGTTTAAGTATATCAAATCACTTAATATTAATGACTATAAACAGCAAATAAAATCGTTGCGGGATGATGAATCATACGATCTCTATCAAACGAATGTAGTTTATTTGACGAATCGGATGGATGGAGAGATGGTTGACCGTTCAATTTTGTACTCAATCTTGGATAAACGTCCTAAGCGAGCAGAGGTTTATTGGTTTGTTCATGTAAATGTGACGGATGAACCTTGGACTGCAGAGTATGAGGTAGATATGCTAGATACTGACTATATTGTTAAAGTCAATCTTTATCTTGGATTTCGACAACGCCAAGAAGTGCCACGATATTTGCGTACAATCGTGACAAATCTGATGAAATCTGGACGTTTGCCCGAACAAAATCAGAAATACTCCATTACTAAAGGACGAAGAGTGGGAGATTTTCGTTTTGTAGTCATTGAGGAAAAGATGACTAATGCACGTCAAATGTCAGGCTTTGACCGCTTTGTACTAAGAACAAAATCTACGATAAAGAATGTTACGGCATCGCCTGTACGCTGGTTTGGGCTGCAATTTTCTGAGGTGTCGATTGAGAAAGTGCCACTGGTTTTATCTGATGTACGTAATTTGGAGATAATTGAACGTATTATTCCCCAAGTACCAGAAAATGATTAATAGAGTTTTTGATGAAGTCTTAAATGATAAAATGAAAGAACTGTGCGGATTTATGCACAGTTCTTTGAAATAAATGATGAGCTTAAGTTTAAACTGCAAAAATAAGAGGCTTTCTGATATAATATGGTTAGCTAAAGGGGATAGTTAAATTCACTATTAGTTAGTTACAATTTGTAATGTAAGAAAGTTGAGGAAATTAAGAATTGAGTCATCCACGCAATAAGTCGTTTAATAAAGCGAGTGCAGCTGGCTTTATTATTGCATTAGGTATTGTCTATGGTGATATTGGGACAAGTCCTCTTTATGCCATGCAAGCAATTGTCAGAGGACAAGGGGGATTGGAAAATATATCTCAAAACTTTGTTCTAGGTGCAGTTTCACTTGTTATTTGGACATTGACGATGATTACTACGGTTAAATACGTACTTGTGGCTTTGAGAGCAGACAATCATCATGAGGGAGGGATTTTCTCACTTTTTACTCTTGTGCATCGCATGAGAAAATGGTTAGTCATTCCTGCAATGATTGGTGGTGCTACGCTGTTAGCCGATGGAGCATTGACTCCTGCTGTAACAGTTACTTCTGCGATTGAAGGATTACGAGGAGTACCTAGTCTTACTCATATTTATTCAGACCAAACAGCAGTTATCATCACAACGATGATTATCCTTGCTTTTTTGTTCTTGATTCAGAGATTTGGGACAAGTCTTGTAGGGCGTTTGTTTGGACCAATCATGCTTTTGTGGTTTGGTTTTCTTGGTGTGAGTGGACTTCTTAACTCATTTTTAGATTTATCTATTTTAAAAGCAGTAAACCCTTATTATGCGATTCATTTGTTACTCAGTCCAGAAAATAAAGCTGGTTTCTTTATTCTTGGTTCTATTTTTCTGGTTACTACGGGAGCCGAAGCGCTGTATTCTGATTTAGGGCATGTTGGTCGTGGCAATATCTATTTCAGTTGGCCTTTTGTTAAAATTTGTATTATTTTATCTTATTGTGGACAAGGAGCTTGGCTTCTTGCGCACCGTGGCGAAAGTTATGAACAGTTAAATCCTTTCTTCGCTATTTTGCCACAACCTTTGGTTGTTTATGCTGTTATACTAGCAACACTTGCTGCGATTATTGCCTCTCAAGCTTTGATTTCTGGTTCATTTACATTAGTTTCAGAAGCGATTCGTTTGAAATTGTTGCCTTTACTTAAAATTTATTATCCAGGCCAAACGCTAGGACAGCTCTATATTCCTGCAATTAATCTTGCTTTGTGGGTAACAACGTCATTTTTTGTGTTGTATTTTAGAACTTCTGAACATATGGAAGCGGCTTACAGCCTTGCTATTACAATCACTATGTTGATGACTACAACTCTTTTGACCTATTTCTTAATTCAAAAGGGGATACCTAAAATTGCTGTTGCCTTTGTGGCAGTGGTTCTGTTTGTTATTGAAGGTTCGTTCTTCGCGGCTTCTTTAGTTCAATTTATTCATGGGGCATATATTGTCGTGTTGATTGCTCTGCTTATCATTTTTGTGATGTTTATTTGGAGTAAATCCCATAAAATTGTTCTGAAATATATTAAATCACTGAATATCAATGATTATAAAAAGCAACTGAATACGTTACGTCATGATGAATCTTATGACCTTTATCAGACCAATGTGGTTTATTTGACAAGTCGAATGGACCATGAATGGATTGACCGTTCAATCTTATACTCAATTTTGGATAAACGCCCAAAACGAGCAGAAGTTTATTGGTTTGTTAATGTGAAGGTTACTGATGAGCCTTATACTTCTGAGTATAAAGTTGATATGTTAGGAACGGACTTTATCGTTCGGGTTAATTTGTATCTAGGTTTCCGTATGCGTCAAGAAGTACCACGCTATTTGCGGACTATTGTGACTGATTTGATGGAATCAGGTCGTTTGCCACAGCAACATCAGCATTATAGTATTACGCCAGGTCGAAAAGTTGGAGATTTCCGTTTTGTCGTGGTAGAAGAAAAATTGATGAATGCGCGACAAATGCCTGGTTTTGAAAGATTTGTACTTCAAACTAAAGCACAAATTAAAAAAATTACAGCTTCACCAGTACGTTGGTTTGGTCTTCAGTTTTCTGAGGTAACGGTGGAAACTGTGCCATTGGTTCTATCAGATGTTCGTAATCTAGAAATTCATGAACGCTTAGAGCAAACAGAGACCGATCCGACGCAGTGAGTTTATGAAGTCAAGACTTATTCAGTGGGAGTTTTAACTCCCACTGAATTTAAGGTACAACCTCACATCAAAGATGTGAGGTTGTACCCTAACATTGGTGAGGAGAAAGAATCCCCCACCAATGAAGTAATCACTTCAAGGAGCAATACGTTTTCTGGCAGCTCTTTTACGTCCATTGTCAATCATTTGTTTTTTCTCTTTGATTGGATTGATGACTTGGGTTTTTATACATAGTGCGCCAGCGGCAAAAGCGATAAGGGTAAATGCTTTTCCTGCGACGAAACCTGTGATGAATGATTTATTGTGCATGATAGTTCCTCCAAATTTTGTTTAACGTGCGAGCCTTTTTCGAATGGCTTTTTTGTGTCTTTCCATATTTGGAATATCGGCTGAAACTTGTGACATTTCTGGAAGATAACCTTTGTGTTTTGCGATGAGAAGAGTGGTTCCTGCGATAGTGATTTCGATGGCTTTTCCAATGAGATAGCCTTTGAGTAACTTATTCATAAAGTTCCTTTCTGTGTGTTTCTTATAATTTATATTTTGTTATATTATAATTATAAGCTAAAGATTTTAAAATGGATAATAATATGATGAAAAAATGAGATTGATGAGTTTTCAATGAAAATTAACTGGTTAAGGTTCAGATGGGCTTGGTGTGATACGATGGAGGGAGTTGGTAAAAAACAAAAAATTCATAAAAAAGAAAGAAGGTAGAAACTACGATGACAATTACTGGTGTAAAGATTGACAAAAAGTTTATGAAGGACTTACTTATTTTGATCATGGGTGTGGGACTTTATGTTTTATCTGTTCAGATGTTCGTTATTCCCAATTTTTTGGCAAGTAATGGTGTAGCTGGAGTCTCTGTATTGATGGACTTTGTTTTTGGCATCAATCCTGCCTTAACTTTTTTTCTTGTTAATATTCCGCTTTTTCTTTTTGGATGGCGTTTGCTTGCGCCGCGAGTATTGTTATTAAGTATTCCTGGGGCTTTGTCAATGAGTTTGTGGCTGCTTTTATATGAAGCTTTAGGTGTTTCTGGAATTGAGTTTTCGCATATTATTTTTGCTGGAATAAGTGATGGAATTCTCTCGGGGATTGGTGCAGGATTAGTTATTATTTCTGAAGGGACGTTTGGCGGTTCGATTTTGCTGAGTCGAATTTTGGAAGAGCAATGGAATTTTAAGATTGATAAGGTGTTGTTTATGGTGGATGTTGTTGTACTGGGACTATCACTTTTGACTTATCTTGCGCTTCCTAATTTTGCAGTAACTTTATTATCTTGCTATATATTTAGCAAGGTGACCTTGATTGTAGGACGTCCTGAATATCGTAAAGGGCTGGTCTTAAAGGGGAAAAAAGTTTACAAAAAAGTTTTTGCGACTTGAAACTTAATGAGAAAGGAATAAGTTAGTGTTGTATAGTGGAAATAGTGTTACTTTATCCTTTGAATAAGAGGTGGAGACTTATTTTTATAAAAAATGTAGGGTGATTGAACATGGTTCAATTGCTTTTTTGATAGGATATTTGAATTTATTGTCGAAATCTGAAATAATAAAGTCTAGTGGTTGTAAAAGTTGATGAGTTGGTAAAAAATTAGTTTGCTTCATCCCAGTATTTTAATTTGTTGGGTGGTAAATAGGATTAGATATAAAAGTGAGAATTTAATAATAGAGTGATGAAAAATAAAGTTTTAGTTATTGTAGGACCTACGGCGGTAGGAAAAACGTTGCTGGGGATTCAGCTTGCAAAAAAGATGAATGGTGAGATTATTTCTGGAGATTCGCAGCAAGTTTATCGAGGATTAGATATTGGCACTGCAAAAGCAACACGTGAGGAACAGCGATTAGCTAGACATCACTTGATTGATATTCGTGATTTGACTGAAAATTTTTCTGCTCATGATTTTGTTGTTGAGGCCAATAAGAAGATTGCACAGCTTTTGAAAGAAGGGAAAGTTCCTATTATTGTTGGGGGAACGGGACTTTATATTCAAGCACTGGTAGAGGGCTATCACCTTGGTGGACAAGAAAATCATGAAGCAATGATGGAACTTCGTGAGCATTTGTCAGTATTGACAGACGAAGAATTGTTTGCCAAAATTAAGAAAAGTGGCTTGCAAATTCCTGAAATGAATCGTAGGCGTGCGATTCGTGCATTAGAATTGGAAAAATTTGGAGGAAGTGAAGAAAAAAATGTAGCACCGATTTATGATTTTTGCTTGATTGGTTTAAGTGCGGAGCGCAGTAGCCTTTATCAACGGATAAATCAACGTGTGGATCGTATGATAGATGCTGGTGTGCTTAATGAAGCACGTCATTTGTTTGAGGATTATCCAGAAGTTCAGGCTGCAAAAGGGATTGGTTATAAAGAATTTTTTCCTTATTTTGCTGGGGAGATAGATTTAGAAGAGGCAGTTGAGCTAGTCAAAAGAAATTCGAGACGCTATGCTAAGCGTCAATTGACATGGTTTAAAAATCGGATGGATGTTGAGTTTTTTGATGTTTTTGAGGAAAATTATCCTGAGAATCTCTTTGAAAAAGTGACTGATTTTTTGAACTGAAGGACTTTTTGAAAAATGTTATAATAAAGGATGATGACAAGGCTGTCAGCGTACGGACAGGAAATTGTCAGTAAGCGAAATTGATAAATTTAGAGGAATATGAGAAATGAATGATAAAAAATGGATAGATTTAGCAATGAAATATGGAGGTTACATGGCTCAAGACCGCATTTTCTTAGAGAATCGTCTGTCAGCACTGACAGAAGTGACTGATAAGCGATTGCTTTCGACACCACCTGCATCAGTGTTAAATGCTTATTTTGCCGAACTTTATCAGAAGCGCTCACCTAAGGATGCGACAGATTATTTCTTTGAACTTTCATGTGCGCTGGATATTTTTCAGGACAATCCTGATTTTCGATTGGAAGGAAAAGCGGGAGCTGAAAATTTTCGTTTTGTACGCTTAAATCTTTCTGGTAAGTCTTTTGGATTTTGTTATAAAAATAATCAAGAAGAAGCTGTGGTGTTCAGCGAATTTCCAGTAAAAATTACAACAGAATTAATTTTTGAAATTGCACAGATTTTTCCACATTATCTTTTACAGGAAAGTGATGGAAAAATTTTGATGAAACCTGCTGTTTTTTCTACTGAATTTGAATTTGTCAAAGATGAAACTGTACTGACAGCTCTGTCAGAGAATGATGATTTCATGCGTTTGTCAGGATATAATATTGATGATTTGCTTGAGTCAGCGCAGAAAATTGGTTATTTTAAACCGCTTCTTTTGCAATATGGTCATCAAAAATTTAATCTTTATATTTCTAAAGGTTTCTAAAAAATAGTGAATGAAAAACTGTCAGCATACTGACAGCTTTTCTATTACAAAATTGTCATGAAATTTTGCTTTTTTCTTAGAGAAATGTTATATTTATGGAAACGATTACTGACTATTCTGTCAGTTTAACGCAGTTGGGGTGGGAGTCTGTTAAAGGCTAGTAATTGGGACTTGTAAGAGACTTGATGCGTCGGATTTTGTCATATTTATGATGAAATTACCAGATAAAAAGGAGGAACTTTTATGTTTATTATTCCGCTGATTATTTTAGCAGTTATTTTGTTGATTTTGATTCTAAGTTTGAGCACATTGGTTTTTGTGGTAAAACAACAAACAGTTGCTATTGTGGAACGTTTTGGGAAATATCAATTTACAGCTGGACCTGGTTTTCACTTGAAATTGCCTTGGGGAATTGACCGTATTGCAGCTAGAATTCAGCTCCGTCTCTTGCAAAATGAAATGACTGTTGAAACAAAAACAAGTGATAATGTCTTTGTTACGATGAACATTGCAACGCAGTATCGTGTAAATGAAAATAGCATCAAGGATGCTTACTATAAACTTATGAATCCTGGAGAACAAATCAAGTCTTACATTGAAGATGCTCTCCGTTCTGCTGTGCCAAAGCTGACTTTGGATGAACTTTTTGAGAAAAAAGATGAGATAGCACTTGAAGTACAGCATCAAGTAGCGGAAGAAATGGAAACCTATGGCTATATTATTGTTAAAACATTGATTACGAGAGTTGAGCCTGACCTAGAAGTTAAGCAATCTATGAACGAAATTAATGCGGCCCAACGGAAACGTGATGCAGCTCAAATGCTTGCTAACGCTGATAAAATCAAGATTGTCACGGCAGCCGAAGCGGATGCAGAAAAAGATCGTTTACGTGGGGTAGGTATTGCGGGACAGCGTAAAGCAATCATCGATGGCTTGGCACAACAAATTGCTGAATTGAAAAAAACAGGAGTGAATTTGTCAGAAGAACAAATCATGTCTGTTTTGCTAGTCAATCAATATCTTGATACTCTGAATCAATTTGCTGAACATGGCAACTCAAGCATTTTCTTACCTGCTGGTGGTGAAGGAGCTGAGGATTTACGCACACAAATCATGTCTGCATTGAAAGCAAAATAAGAGAAAAAATAAAAGTAATCAATATATACGAGCTTCACTGCGATTTCACTAATCACTGAAAGTAGGTAGTTCAATCGTAATCTGCTGAAGCAACAAATCAAAACCTGTATCAGTGAGCTAGTGGTTTTTACGGCACACCTTGATGTAAACTAGGGTAAGGGTTGTTTTTCGGTATATTTGATTACTTTTTTGCTTGGCAAAATGTTAGGTTTGTTCTTGCATTTTTAGGGTAATTCAGGTAAAATAAAAGGGTTGGGAAACCATGTCCGCGTCCGTAGTGTAATGGATATCACGTAAGATTCCGGTTCTTGAGATGGGGGTTCGATTCCCTCCGGACGCATTGCGGTATTGTTGTGGTTTTTCCTGAAATACGGGGCATACAGGACAAAGCAAATGTAGTTTGTTTCCTTACTACCAACTGAGGTAGTACATATTTATTAAGACTCGTTAGCTCAGTTGGTAGAGCATTTGACTTTTAATCAAAGGGTCGCTGGTTCGAGCCCAGCACGGGTCACTAATTGATTCAGTGAGAAAATTGTGGGGAGACTCACAATTTTTCTTGTTTGTACTTTGGAAAAAAGTGAAATGCTCTATATTAAATTGATGTTGAAGTGATTACTTCATTGGTGGTGGATTCTTTCTCCTCCATCAATGTTAGGGCACAACCTCTAGGTGTAACAACTAAGCGACCTGTACGCAGCTAAAGCTGCAACGGTCTGCTTAACATCAAAGATATGAGGCCACACCGTAGCGAAGCTTCGTTATCCATTCGCTCTATCTCCGCTTTGCTCCGCTGTCGATTTCGCTAAGTTGCTACAGCAACAAGCTCAAATCGCAATCGCTGAAGCGCTAGGACCCTAGGGCAGTAGAACGAAAGCAGAGCTTGCCATTTCGCCTTATTGCTTTGCCTTTTGCTCTTACTGCTTTAGCAGTTAGCTTCGCATGACCATAGGACATTTGTCCGTTTGCTTAGGGGCTAAAGCCCCAAGAGCAAAAGGCATTGGCTGTAAGGCACTA
>Ga0099364_10005034_pt1 | contig 19772 bp, 13 predicted proteins | sample TergutTh196P3_FD_73070 | JGI IMG/M metagenome (GOLD analysis project Ga0099364, IMG submission 73070) | Microcerotermes parvus P3 segment gut microbial communities from Pointe-Noire, Republic of the Congo - Th196 P3 | ecosystem: Host-associated > Arthropoda: Insects > Digestive system > Gut ... | reverse complement strand
CGCTTCCGCCCGATTGTTTCTTATGCTTGCCCTCGACCCTGATTTTCTTCTTGATTGTTTCCCTGTACGCCATTCTCGGCTCTGCGAATTCAACCGCGACGCCTGCTTTTTTCAGCTTTTCAGTCGCTATGTCAATGTGAACCTCCCCAAGCCCGGAGAGCAGCATCTGATGCGTTTCAGCGTTATTTTCATATCGCAGAGTCAAATCTTCGTCGAGCAGTTTCGCAATATTTACAGAAATCTTATCCGCGTCGCCTTTGGACTTAGGCACTATAGATTTAGTCAGGAACGGCTCCGGATGCTTGATTCTTAAATATTCGGCGGAATCCCCCGCTGTCAGCGTATCGTTCGTGTTCGTCGCGGCAAGTTTCGAAGTCATGCCGATATCGCCGCACTTAAGCTCGTCCACTTCAGTCTGCTTGTCGCCCTTTACAGTATATATATGCCCAAATTTTTCGTTTTGACCGCTCCTTAGATTTTTAAGCGCCGCGTCGCGTTTCAGCGAACCGTTCATGACTTTAAAATAAGACATTTTGCCGAACCTGTCGGACACGCTCTTGAACACGAACACTGCCGCGCTTCCGTTCTCGTCTATTTTTTTATCTGTAATTTCAGCTTCCTCGCCGTAAATTTTCTCGTTTACTCTGGCAAGCGGACACGGGAAATATTTAGCTATGCCGTCGGAGAGATATTCTATTCCCGCAAGAGTAGCCGCAGAGCCCGCAAACACGGGGATAATATTTCCTTCGTTAATGCCGGTGCGCATCGCTTCTTCTATTTCGGCTTCCGTGAAAGGCTCCTCGCTGAAGAATTTCTCCATGAGTTCCTCGCTTGTTTCCGCGAGCGATTCAAAGAGCTGCTGCCTGTATTCTTCAAGCGTATCCGCGAAACCAGCCGGAACCGCGCTCTCTTTCATGACGCCGCCTTTTTCCGCCGTATAAAACTTAGCCTGCGCGACATCCGCGTAGCCTACTGTTTTACTGTTTTCAAGGTACGGCGCGAATACCGGACATACTGCAACGCCGAACTTTTCACGCGCTTCTTCCAGTATAGTACCGAAATTCACGTTTTCTTCGTCCAGCCTGTTCACAAAAAAAGCCTTCGGGATATTGGCTTCAGCCGCGTAATCGACCGCGTGCTCCGTTCCCACGTCTATACCCGATTTAGCATTTATTATAATAAGAGCGCAGTCCGCCACCCTTGCCGCCTGTTTGGCTTCTCCCGCGAAATCAAAAAATCCGGGAGTATCAATCATATTAATTTTCGCGTTCTTCCAGTTAAACGTGAGAAGCGAGGCTTGAATTGAAAGCTGGCGCTTTTTTTCTTCTTCGTCGAAATCGCTCACCGTGTTGCCGTCCGCGACTTTTCCCTGACGGTCCGTATTTTTCGTAAAGAACAGAATCGCCTCCGCAAGCGACGTCTTCCCGCTGTCGCCGTGACCTAAAAAGCAAACATTTCTTATGTCTTTAGTATTAGCCATTTAAATTTCCTCCATAATTTATAATTTTAATTAACAATATTTATACGCAATATTACTATTATACAACATTTTACATGAAAAATCAATAGATTTTATATATTTTAAAAAATTTTTTACGGGAAAGCTCGCAATTATTTATTCTTCGCAAATTATAAGGGCGAACGTCCCGCCCGCCCCTGCAATTTTTATTATCCAGTTGATTCAGCAGTTTTGAAGCAAACTTTTTTTATAATATTATCCGGCAGCCGTACCGGCGAAACAGCACGGCGCAGATAACGCTAATCATTATCGTTTGATTTGAACCGCGAAATCAATTCGTCAAGTATATTAACTTGATTGTTTATTTCTTCGCTTGTAGCGGCGCTTTCTTCGGCTGTTGCGCTGTTCTGGTAAACTATCTGCGCCACTTTGCTTATGTCAGTATTAATTTGTGCTATGCTTGCAGACTGTTCTTGCGAAGCTGAAGCTATCTCATTGATAAGGCGGCTGCTTTCATTTATACTAGCTTCGATATCCGAAAGGCTTTGCTTACTTTTACCCGCAAGATTCCGGATTTCTTCGGCGACTACCGCAAAACTCCTTCCGGCTTCTCCGGCGCGGACAGCCTCGACAGAGGCATTAAGGGCGATAATATTGGTTTGAAGCGCGATATCGTCGATTAATTTAACAACTTTACGCATCGTGTCCGCCTGCTGTACTGCTTGGTCAGCCATTTCTTCGTTCGCCTTGGTTCTGTCAGCTATTTTTGTAATTAACTCCGACAGTCCTTCAATAGACGCAACTTGTTCGGTCGAGCTTTGTGCGAGCGACTGCGCGCCCTCTGTTATCTGCTTAGCTGACGATACAAACGATATGCTTATTTTTTCGATTTCTACAACTAATTCGGTTTCAGCTTTATGCTGTCTGACCATTTCCGTTATATCCTGAACCACTTCTATATGCCCGATTTTATCATTCTTTTCGTTTGTTAAATAAGCGGTGTCGACTTTAAAGTCCATGTCCATCTGATTAAAGGTCGTCGACAGCTGACCTCGTTCTAAACAAGCTACGCCGCAATTTGCCGTATTGCAAATCCCCGCGCCCCAGTTACTGCAATGCCGCCCTAATACATCCGGGCGTTTCTTATTAAGGAAATTCTCGACAGCCCTGTTTATGAAAGTCCAGTTCATATTATTATCAGTAATCGAAATCGGGAAAGGAATATTGTCCAATATATTTTCATACCAGTAAATTTTATTTAAAATCCAGCGAATCAGCGCAAAAGTTATTATCGAAACAATCAAGGTTGCCGCAAGACCGAATACAATCATGCTGACAAGCGCTTCCCGTTCATATCCCGTGATTTGCTGGATAGTATCCATGCTTACGCCAATCTGAACTATGCCCGCTTGGTCAATACGCGATACGCTTATATATTGAAACATAACGCCGTCGACGCCGCGGGGCTGCGGCTCCTGCGCTATAGTGAGCGCGGGATTTCGCAGGATTTCTAACAGCGGCTGCGTTTGCTCTGATTCTATAAAATTATATCCGTAAAAATCAGATACGTTACCCCACCATAATACTCCGTATTCATCAGTGACGTGTATCTCGTCTACATTAAGCAGGCTTACAAACAGAGCCATTCTGTCAGGCTCCAAATTATCCGGGTTTTCAGCGATTAGAAAAGCCATATGCTGCGCCAAGGCAATGTTCTGCCTGTCCATTTTATCTAAAACGACAATGTTAATATCTCTTATGAGACTAATCGATATAATACCCATAACCAAAAATGCAACTATTAATATAGCTAGAATCGGCAATAATATTTTGTATCTCCAAATCTTTTTTAACATACTGTTTTATTTCCTCACTTAATAAAAATTTTTTACGTTAAATAAACTTTTTTTATACTTCGCTTATTTCAATTATATTATTTTAAATTATACCGCGCCAAAATCAAAAAGTCTATTTGATGAACTGCGCCTGCGCGTCGAGCCACTCGATTATTCCGTTCGCGATACCCTGCGCCGAACGCCAGACTCCTTCTTCGGACACTGCGAACTCATACTCGTCAGGATTAGTTATAAACGCTATTTCAATCAAAGCGACCGGATATTTATGACTCCGTGCAACGCCCAGTTCCATGAACCGCGTATCGCGCAGAAACCTGTTTATCTCGGATGCCAGCCCGCGTCCTACGGATTTCGCGAGAAGCCTGCCGGACTCGTTGCTGTATAACGGCAGGACGCTGCGTATGAGCGTATTATCCTGCGCGTCGGTCATCGAATTATAATGCACGGAAACACCCAAGTCAATGCCCGCATCGTTCATTATAAACGGTCTGTCGCCTAATTCGACTCTGACATCGCTCTCGCGGGTCATGACAACTTCCGCGCCCATATTTTTTAATATATCGCGCAGTTCAAGGGCTACGTCAAGAGCCAAGTCAGCCTCGTTTTTGCCGTGTATTCCCAGAAATCCCATCGCTCCGGGGTCGCTTCCGCCGTGACCTGCGTCAACTCCTATACGCAGTCCCGCAAGCGGCTTGTCCCCCTCGGCTCTCCGCATAGGGTTCTTCACTTTTACTATTATAAAACCGTTCCCGTAAACAACTTCAAATCCGTAAAAATTATCCGGGTGAACCAAATCAAAACTATATGTGACGCTTTGAGCTGAAGCGTCGTTTCTCTGGGAAACCTTGTTAAACATCGGGTTATCGGCTAACTCAAGCCGTCTGCCGCCATCCGGCGTGTTATAAAGCGTGACGTTAAAAACGCCGTCTTTGCACCGTGCGTTAACCGGAACATTTTCGGTCACGGCGAACCTTATTTCAGTATAATCGCCTGTATTTTCCATTGCCGCCGATATTATTCTGTTGGTCAGCAACTGCTTTTCCGGAATCAATATAACATCGTTCGCAGAAATAAATCCGCCGAAACTCAATTTAAAATGCCCGTTTTCAAAGCCTGTAATCCTGTCGCGCATTCCAACCGCCGCCGGAGTATAATCGTTCACCCAGCTCGAAGCCGGCGAAATCTTCAAACTCGCAAAATCCCGCGTAACCTCACACGCAAGCCCGTTCACGGTACTGTTCACGAGCTTCACGGTTATCCCCGTCAGGCTCGCGGACTCGGAGCCGCGCGTCGCCGTGAAATTTATAGCGTTCAAATCAAGCATCGTGCCAATCGGGCGCGTTGCCGGCAGAGTTATAGTTCCAGAGTATACTTCCGCCATGAACCTGCCTTCGTCCGGCGGATTCGTAAGCGGCTCCAGCGTCACGGACGCGCCGCCGAGCGTCGCTGTTACGGTACTCCCGGAGGGAGCCTGCACTCTGATTTGTATTCTGTCGCCCGGAGTAGTCACAACATTCGCGCGCGGCGATAGCATTTCTATTTTATAGCCGTCCATCTGCGGGTAAATCTGTTCGCTCGGCGAAGTATTGGCAGAGCCTCTTGTAACTATATGCGTGACGCTTTTATTATTCTGCGTGAACACAAGAGTATTTCTGCCGTTGGCGAGCGGCACGTAAATATTAAAAAAACCGCCTTTTGTCCGCGTCACTTTCTGATTGTTAAAATAAACCGGGAACGCCGGGTTCGAACCGCCCCTTATATTCACGCCGGCTGTGCTGACCGTCGCGTTGTTTACAGGTCTGCCTATCACTATGCCGCTTTTGTCGTCGACAGGTTTCGGCACAGAGCGCGGCTCCGCGAACAGCTTCGCCAGTCTATCTTTCACTTCATATAAATTATCCCTTAAATCTTTATACCCATAGAACGCGCTCCCGCGTACGCCCATATACTGCCGCGCATATTCGACCTGACGGGGAATTTCAAGTGAGTTCTTGAAATTGGCTTCGCCGGGCTGGCTCAATTTATAAACCGCGTGTCCGATATATAAATCAACGCCCGTACCGTCAAGCAAACTGCTCCACCACCGCGTTAAAACGTCGAACGGTGCGACCTGCGTATTAAACGCCCAGTAAATCTGCGGCAGCAAATAATCTATATAACCACCCTCAACCCAAGCTCTTGAATCTGCGTGCAGAGCATATCTGTGCTGGAAACCGCGCGTCGCCGAGCCTGCCGGGTTAGAGTTATCATTCGCCCAGATACCCGTTGGGCTTATTCCGAACCTTACTTCAGGTTTTGCTTTTTTTACAGCGTCATACACGCTTTTAACAAGCGTGTTGACATTCTCGCACCGCCATTCGTCGCGGCTTTTATCGCCGCCGTATCTCGCGAACGCGGCGTCGTCGTCAAAATGCGCGCCCGTTATCGGGGACGGATAAAAATAATCGTCAAAGTGTATGCCGTCCACGTCATATTTATTTATTATTTCAAGCACGCCCTGCAAAATCAAATCGCGCACCGCGGGCAGTCCCGGGTTATAATACATACGCCCGTCGTCATATTTTATTACCCAGTCAGGATTTCTTCGCGCAGGATTATTTCTCGCGAGCGCGTTTAAATCATGCTGCGGACTTGCGGCTGAGCCCTGCGTTATTCTGTACGGGTTTACCCACGCGTGAAGCTCTATATTATTCGCGTGCGCTTTTTCGATTATGTAAGCGAGCGGGTCGAAGCCTCCGGCGAACCGTTCGCCCTGCGTACCGGTCAGCCAATGCGAGGTCGGGAATATACCCGAATCATAAAGCGCGTCGCTTGTTGGTCTGACCTGAAAAAATATCGTGTTAAGCCCCGCTTCTTTGCTCACTTTGACAATATCGTCAAGCTCGGCTTTAAGCTGCGCCGCGCTCAATCCCGGCTTTGACGGGAAATCAATATTAAAGACGCTAGCAATCCAAACTCCGCGAAGCTCGTTATCGCCTATTTTATAGTCCGCCGCTTCAGCAATCAAACTAAAATTCGGTGCCGGCACGACAATCAGAGCCGCAGATACAATAAATAATAAGACCCGTTTTAATCTCTTTTTCATACTGTTTATAATTTGCTCCTCTCATGTTTTTATATAAACTTAATTTTATAATTACGATTTGTTTTCATAATGCTTATTCGCTTGGTCTATTGCTTGTACCATTATATACCCCGTTTTCATCGCGATTTATAGGTTTTGCCGTAAGATGAAAGTGAATACATTGACAGGGACAAGAAAAATCCATTTCATATTTTTCTTTGCACCCTCTGGGTATAAAATTACCTTCGTTACGAATGATTTCACACCATGTATGCAATTCCGGCATAACTCTGGGGCAAATACTGGCGGGACATTCATATTGAAAAACAAATTTATCGCCTGTTTCTAAACCCAGCCTGCAATTTCGAGCAATTCCACAAGTTACAATAACTTCAAACTCCCAATCTTCTGCCATCCATTTTTTCATATGCTCTCCCTGTCCAAAATATAAATTTTATACGCCAATTCTAATAATTATTATCATGGTTCACAAGCGTCCAGACTAATATGCCGGTTTCCCGAAGCGCGCCGCGCTGGCTCAATATCTGGTCATTGCCGTAAACTACGCCCCCCGCGCTGTCAAATGCCTGCAAATACGGACGAAGCGTTGTTCTCTCGGCTATGCCGCTGAACCTTGTGCCGAGCGTTTTCACCGTTTCATACGGACTGCTTTCAGGATTAGTTAAATTCAGTGCGCCCTGCGGCAAATCTGACGGAGCGAAGCTCGTCGTGAAAAAATCGCACAGATTTACAAGCTCGTCCGGATTAAGCCCCATCACGCTGATAGGCATATTCAGGAAGTTATGTATCGGAAAATTAAGCCCGAATTTTATATTCGGCGTAAGCTCGCCCAAAAGTTCGCGCACTTCCATAATAAAAATTTTGACCGCGTCATTTTTGCCGATACCTCCGTCGTTATAGATAAGCCGGCTTGCGTCGGCGTCGGGAAGATAAAAATAATCTAATATTATTTCGTTAAACCCAAGCTGTACGCTCGCCGTTATCAAATCTAATATATAGTTTCTCGCGCCTTCCGAGTATATATTTAGCCATGCGCTGCCGGACGCGTCCGAAAAGCGCAGCCCTGTCTGCGTTTCATTCAGCGCGTCAACCGGAAAATATGTGCTTGCCAAATCGTCTTTGAAACAAGCTATTCTGCCCGAAACATATATATCGTTATCGTGAAGCATTGCTAATATGTCCTGAATTTTCAAGTCTATTTCGTTATGCTCGCCGACAACCGCCGTAAACTGCCCGTTTATGCGGAACGGGATAACCCCGTCATCTTTTTTTATGTCTATAACGACCGCGTTTATATCTTTTAATTTTATTCTGTCGATAAAATTTTGCAGGTCGTCTAGGTCCGCGAGTTTCTCTGCGTCCAGATAAACGCCTTGAAAATTATTGAATATCTCTGAAATTTCACAGGGTTCTTCATTTTCGCTTGTTGGGATAACAATATCGGCTTCAGGATTTTCGGTCATTGCCGAAAAACTGTACTCCGGTTCTTCAGCCGTTAAGTTTTTGAGCCACACTCCCAGCGCGATAAATCCCGCGATTACAACCATGAACACGGCGACCACGGCAACCGCCCTGAAATAGCTGCTCATCTGGCGTCTGCGCGACCGTTCAAAAAAATCGTTTTTTTCCCGTTTGGTTTTTTCGATTTTAGATTTATAAAAAGAAGTATTCCTGTTATTATTTTTTGTTCTGCCGTCTTTTATCACTTTTAATAATTTGCCCCTTTCTTTTTATCTTTTTTTATTATATAATATATATAATAACGTAGTATTCTGCAAATTTCGACAAAAATATATAAAATTTGTAAATTTTTTAATTTTTTTATTAATAATATAATAATATCGGAGGATTTTTTTTAATGTTGAACAATATTTTATTAACCGGAGTAAAAAACAGTATCTACGAGCTTTTAACTAAAAATAATCACATAGGGTTTGACTTTCCGTGCGCGGGGAAAAAAAACTGTAAAAAATGCCGTGTGAAAATAACTGGCGGTTTTGAAAACATATCGCCGCTTAACGATGACGAGCGCGAACATCTGTCGGAGGAGGATATACAAAATAATATAAGGCTCGCGTGTATGTGCGAAGTCATCGGGGATATTCAAGTAGCAAGCCCTGAATATTATAATAATATGAGTATTCAGACGACGGGCTTAAAATCGCGAGATATGAGCGCGGATATTCATGAAACGGGATACGGCGCGTCTGCCGATATAGGCACAACGACAGTCGCTTTATATTTATATTCGCATGAAACGGGCGAATTAATAGATTACGCGGGAACAGAGAACCCACAGAGAATACACGGCGCGGACGTTATATCAAGAATAAATTATACTATTGAGAATACGGACGGATTAAAAAATCTGCAAAAATTAATTTTAGATTGTTTGTCCGGTTTGATAGATAATATTTGCGGAAAAAATAATATAGCGCGTGAAGATATACGCAGCTTGGTTTTCGCGGGCAACACAGTCATGCAGTGCCTAGCGGCGGGGATTGACCCGCGAAGCATAGCGTTCGCGCCGTTTACTCCGCCAGATTTATTTGACTATGAAATACCGGCAGTCAATCTATTGAGCGGGCTTGGGGAGGAATCTAAAATTTATTTCACGCCGGCGTTTGCTTCTTACGTGGGGGGCGATATTTCAGCGGGTATTATTGCGGCTGATATAGATTTGAGCGATAAGATAAGATTATTTTTAGACGTGGGAACGAACGGCGAAATGGGGCTTGGAAACAGCGAACGCCTGATATTCTGCGCGACTGCGGCAGGTCCGGCGTTTGAGGGCGCGCATATAGAATGCGGCGTGCCGGGTATTCCCGGCGCGGTGAATAAAGTCGGGATTGATAACGGCTTTATAGTCTGCGATACAATCGGCGGCGCTGAACCTGTAGGTATCTGCGGTTCGGGTATTATAGACGCGTGCGCCGTCATGCTTGATTTAGGCGTGATTGATGAAATGGGACTGATTATAGGGAGCGACGCGCCCGGTGTTCCGCGTGATGACGGCGATGATTTTATTATCTGTGAGAATATTTATATCTCGCAGAAGGATATTCGCGAGATACAGCTCGCAAAGTCCGCGATAGCGGCGGGTATAGCGACGCTTCTGCATTATTCGGGCAAAACGGTTGACGATATAGACGAAGTAATCCTCGCGGGAGGGTTCGGGGCGCATATAAATAAAAAAAGCGCGTGCCGGATAGGTTTGATTCCGCCGGAGCTTGAAGCTAAAATTATAATCGCGGGCAACGCCGCCGGAATGGGCGCGTCCGCCGCGCTCTTAAGCGGGCGTGCGCGTGTGCGCATAAAAAAATTAAGAGATATATCAAGTTATATTGAGCTTTCCGGCGACGCTTATTTTATGGACGAGTATATCGAGCGCATGATATTTTGATTATAAAAAGGCGGCAGATTAAATTGCCGCCCTTTTTCTATTCCGCCGTATAAATGTGCGAAAGTTCGTCTGTCAGAAAATATTCAATGTGACATATAAGATTGCCTACAACATATTCATCGAACCAATTTTCTCTGCCGGCAAATTCGCTGATAACTTTTATATAATTCAGCGATTTTTGTGTATTTGTAAAATAAATTTGCGCAAAAAAGAACGCCTTAGGCGTTCTTTTGAAATGTTCAGCGTTAAATCTTGCTTATGTCATACGGCGTCGCCTGATAGACAAAATAATTCAGCCAGTTTGAGAATAAAAGATGGGCGTGTCCGCGCCATATATTTTTAGGCGTTTTGGTATCGTCGCCGCTCGGAAAATAATTCACGGGAACGTCTATTTCAACCCCTTTGTTTTTATCACGGAAGTACTCTACGGCGAGTGTGTCGTAATCATATTCTGAATGACCCGTTATAAAAAACTGGCTCGCCGGCGCGGTTCCGGCGTAAAGCTCCGGATTTATTTCAGACGCGACCAGATGCACGCCAGCCTCCGGCGACTGGACAAGTATTTTAAGCTCCGGCACGCGTTCTATATCCTCGCGCCGTATTTCCGTATGGCGCGAGTGCGGAGCGTAAAATATCTCGTCGAAGCCGCGCACAAGCTCATGCTCCGTCAATAAAACTTCGTGTTCGAAAACGCCGAACATCTTTTTTTCGAGCGGGTACTTTTTTATCCCGTAATGATAATAAAGCGCGGCTTGCGCTCCCCAGCATATATGAAGCGCGGAATAAGCGTTCGTTTTCGACCACGCCATGATTTCGCACAGCTCGTCCCAGTAGTCCACCTGCTCAAAATCGAGGGTTTCAACCGGCGCACCGGTTATAATAAGCCCGTCGAACTTTTCCTGCCTGACCTGTTCGAACGATTTATAGAACGCGCTCAGATGCTCCTCCGAAATATTTTTTGATTTGTAGCTTGAAGTTTGAAGCAGGACTATTTCGACTTGGAGCGGCGTGTTTGAAAGAAGGCGCACAAGCTGCGTTTCCGTTACTATCTTTGTCGGCATTATATTTAAAACGGCTATTTTAAGCGGGCGTATATCCTGACGGTCGGCGATGAAATCCGTCATCACGAATATATTTTCTTTCGAAAGAATCTCTGCGGCGGGCAGTCCGTCCGGTATTTTTATCGGCATAATCCTAATCTCCCGGTTTTCATTTTTGGCATGAGTATGACCTCCTGATTTTTAAAATATAATCTATTTTACCATAAAATATGCTATGTGTCAATACTCTTTTAAGAACGAAAAAAAATACAAAAAATTTATAAAAAAAAGCTCTTTTTTACCTTGACAATCTTTACTTAAAGTATTATAATGATTAAACTGTTATTTTTTGCAGATACTATATATTGTGTCCGCGAGGTTATAAATGGCAGGTTTGACACAAAATACAGTATTTCCCTGTGTATATATGTAAATTAAGGAGCTTAACGAAAATGATAACGAAAATCACAAAAAGAGACGGGCGCGAAGTCCCGTTTAACGTCGAAAAAATCGCGCAGGCGATATTTAAAGCGGCGCAGGCGATTGGCGGGAACGATTATAGCGTCGCGCTTGAGCTTGCCTATACGGTTGCCGAAACAGTGGAAAAAGAATGTCAGAAAAGCAAGAAGCTGCCCAGCGTCGAACAGATTCAAGACATGGTCGAGCGCGTGCTTATGAAAAGCGGACACGCGAGGACCGCCAAAGAATATATTCTGTACCGGGCGGAGCGCAACAGGGTCCGTGAAATGAACACGCGGCTCATGAAAATCTACGAGGATATAACTTTCAAGTCGGCTAAAGACGTTGACAGCAAACGCGAAAACGCCAATATAAACGCTGACACGGCGATGGGTACTATGCTGAAATACGGCGTCGAAGGCGCGAAACAGTTCTTCGAAATGTTTATACTCGACCCTAAACACGCAAAGGCGTACAGGGAAGGGGATATACATATACATGACTTGGAGTTCTACTCGCTCACGACTACCTGTTGCCAGATAGATATTGACAGGCTGTTCACGGGCGGCTTTTACACTGTGGACACGCGTTACGGATTCCTGCGCGAGCCGTCCAATATAGCGAGCTATTCGGCTCTTGCCTGCATAGCTATCCAGTCCAACCAAAACGACCAGCACGGCGGGCAGTCTATCCCGAATTTTGACTACGCGATGGCAAAAGGCGTCGAGAAAACTTATAAAAAATTATACAGGCAAAACCTCGCGAAATATTTTGAGATTAAAGCTGGTAAGAGCGTACCATGCGACGAGATTGCCGAAGCCGTTAAAGAAAAATATAATCTTGAGCCGGTTCTCGGCAAAAGCGGCGAATATTTAAAACTTGAAAAACAAGAGCTTGCTAAATATATTGATGACGAAACTGCGGACAAGGCTCAAACGGCCGCGGTAAAATACGCCGAACAGGAAACTGACAGGGCGACTTTTCAGGCAATGGAAGCCCTTGTTCATAATCTTAATACTATGCACTCCAGAGCCGGCGCGCAGGTTCCGTTCTCGTCTTTGAATTACGGCTTGGATACAAGCCCGTCCGGCAGGCTTGTAATAAAAAATATACTGCTGGCTCTTGAAGCCGGTATGGGAGGCGGCGAAACGCCTATTTTCCCGATACACGTTTTTAAAGTAAAAGAAGGCAAAAATTATAACAGGCAGGACGATAACTATGATTTGTTCAAGCTCGCGATGAAAATCTCGGCGAAACGCTTGTACCCTAATTTTTCGTTTATCGACGCGCCGTTTAATTTAAAATATTATCAGGAAGGCAAGCCCGAATCTGAAGTGGCTTACATGGGCTGCCGCACACGGGTAATCGCGAATTATTTTGACGAATCTCAGGAAATAACTTTCGGCAGAGGCAATCTGTCGTTCACGTCGCTCAACCTGCCGCGTATCGCGCTTAACTCCAAAGGCGACATTGAAAAATTTTACTTGGAGCTTGACGATAAAATTAATATTATAGTATCGCAGCTTCTGCACCGGTTTAAGATACAGTGCGGCAAACGCGTTCAAAATTTCCCGTTTTTAATGGGTCAGGGTATCTGGCTCGGCTCGGACAAGCTAAAATATGAAGATGAAGTCGGCGAAGTTTTAAAACACGGGACGCTGTCCTTGGGCTTTATAGGTCTTGCCGAGTGCCTGACGGCTTTATGCGGCAGTCATCACGGCGAAAGCCCGGAAGCTCAAAATCTTGGGCTTGAAATAATAGGCTATATACGCAAGAAATTAGACGAAACGACAGTCAGGCACGGGCTTAACTTCACGCTTTTGGCTACCCCCGCAGAGGGTCTTTGCGGCAGGTTCGTGCAGATGGACAGGCAGCTTTTCGGCGAGCTTCCGGGTATAACAGACCGTGAGTATTATACTAATTCTTTTCATATACCCGTGTATTATAATATACCCGCGTTTGAAAAAATCGAGCTTGAGGCTCCGTACCACGCGCTGACTAACGCCGGGCATATCACATTTATCGAAATGGACGGCAACCCGCTTGAAAATCTTGAAGCGTTCGAAGATATTATACGCCACATGAAAGAATGCGGCATAGGCTATGGCTCTATAAATCATCCGCTGGACCGCGACCCGGTCTGCGGATATACCGGAATAATCGGCGATACCTGTCCGGAATGCGGCAGGAGCGAGAGCGACGGTTTGGGCGAGTTTACGCGGATACGCAGGGTGACGGGCTATTTAGCCAAGTTCGACAGGTTCGGCGACGCGAAGAAAGCGGAAGTAAAAGGGCGTGTACTCCACAAAATCGTATCTGATATTCAGTTGATATAGCAAATTTATAAAAGAAAGGCTGCAAAAATTATGATGACTGCAACATACCGCAAAAACGCGAAAATATTTTCAGGGTACGAACCTGAGCCAATAAAAATAGCCGGAATACTTGAGGATTCGACGGTTGACGGTCCGGGCTTGAGATTTGTTGTCTTTGTTCAGGGCTGCCCGCATGACTGCGAGGGCTGCCATAATAAAGAAGCGCAGGATTTTGACGGCGGGGTTACTGCCGATATATATAAAGTAGCGGAAAAAATAATAAAATCACGGGTTGAGCGCGTGACGTTCTCCGGCGGGGAGCCTTTCAGTCAGGCGGCTGAACTCGCTAAAATTGCCCGTCTTGTGCGTGATTTTAAAGATATAGAGCTTATAACTTACACGGGTTATATTCTTGAAGAACTTTTCGAAGCCGCAGAGCATGACGCCGATATAAAAGATTTGCTTGAGCAGACAAATTATCTGGTTGACGGCAAATTCGAGCAGGATAAAAAAAGACCGGACTGGTTTTACCGCGGGAGTTCGAACCAGCGTATTTTTGATATAACGTGTTACCCGAATTCGAAAAGGGCGCGGTTGATTTTGAAGCGCGAGGATTTGTAAGCGAGTGTGTAGAAAATTTATATAAATATGCGGAGTTTTAATATGAATACAAACGAATTTAATGTAAAAGGAATTAAACTCACTATTATTGATAAACCGGAACATGAAATGATAGGGTTTAAAAAATCTGCGAATGAGGGAGATGGTTCTCTTGATTTATTTGTTAGGCAGCTCATCGAGAATGGGAAAATAGATAAGTTAGCAGCAGAAACACAGAAAGTATGGTTATGTTTAGCGGACTGCCTGTCTTGCGGTCTGAATTGTTCCGGATTTGATTTTTGCAGTATAGTTTGTGTTGAAAAGACAGAAACTCACGATTATTCCGCATTTTCAGATAATGAATTATTTTCATTCCGCTTGCCTGCATCAAAATGGGTGTGTTATGAACTATATGATATTCAATCTTGGGAAAATTTATTTAAGTATGGTATTTATGAATTAGTGCAGGAAATCGGTTATAAATGGAACGATACTATTCGGCTTCATTTCGATAATCAGACTTGGTGTCATAACAACGGACAATGGAATGAAGGGAAAATTGGTTATTTCCTTTTGCCAGTTATTGAAAAGTAAATGTACGTACAAAATAAACATTTTCTGCGTAGGCAATATTTGTAATTTATTCAAAAAATGAGGTGAATATAAATTGGATTCACAAGTAGCGAAAGATATTCCGAAAGCATTATTATCGGAAATCAAAAAAAGAACGGATGCAGGTAAAATAATATATAAATTTAAATATGATTTATCTGCTGAAAGCAAAAATTTTACTGATGGTACGGGAGTTTTGACTGAAAATTGCCTTTTTTCGCATAATTCCAAAGACGGAGTTAAATGCTATGATTTAAAAGATATAGACGAGGTTAAATGCCTGACTTATATCGGCTGTATCTCCGTTGAATTTAAGTATCAGGGAGAACTTACGGAGTTTTGCCGTTCAAGTCTTAAATATCAAAATTTGCTTCTCGATTTTACCGCCCAGTTTAATTTATTCTTGGGCGGCAGATTACAGGAAGTATCGGACAAGAGCGAGAAAACAGAATGTCCCAAATGCGGCAATCCCTATGAACCGGGTACGGAATTCTGCGCGGAATGTCAAAGCAACGTCAAAACTTTCGCAAGAATATTAAGTCTCGCACTGCCGTATAAAAGTCTCGTAATTATATCAATTATAAGCTTCTTTATTTCGAGCGGGCTTGCGTTACTGGTACCCATGATGCAGAGAAATTTGGTCGATAATTATATTTATCCGACAGGAACAGACGAATTCGGAAACTATTTTCGCCCTGAAATTTCTGCTTCACAGATAACTTTTACGGATATTCTTTTGATTATTATAGCGATAATATCCTTGCGTTTGGTTATCACGGGAATTAATATTTTCAGGAGTATTGCGCTCGGAAAAACAAGCAATAATCTTGCCTATGATTTGAGGTCGCTGATATTTTCGAAAATTCAGGAGTTGTCTATATCAAAAATATCTAAGCGAACGGCGGGGGAATTGATAAACAGAGTTTCGTGGGACACCGAAAACCTGAATGAGTTTTTATCGTTCGGCGTGCCGGATATAATTCAACAGCTAACTATGTTTATTGTTGTCACAACTATTATGGTGGTTTATGATTATAAACTGGCATTGATGGTGTTTATACCGTTGCCTTTGTATTTTCTGATACACTATTCTGTTAGAAATTATCTCGGCAGTCTGTTCAGACGGGCATGGAAATATCACTCTATCGCAAGCAGTATTATGCACGATATCTTTTCCAATATGAAACTGGTGAAGCTTTACGGCACGGAAAAACAGGAAAAAGAAAAATGCACGAAAGCTATAAAAGACGTAGCGACGATAGATATGACGGCGGAAAAATTTTGGAGTATTTTATATCCAATATCGGGGTTTGTAATGAATGTAGGCTCGTATTTTCTGTTGTTTTATATCGGCAGTCAGATAATAGGCGGCACAATGACCCGCGGCGAAATGATTCAATTTAATGCTTATATGTCGCTTGTCTACGGACCTCTCCAATGGATGATGTATATTCCGAGGTGGGCTTCGAGGACGCTTACTTCCGCAGCAAAACTTTTTGAGATAATCGACGAAAAAATCGACGTCGCAGAAAAACAGAACGCGATAAAAAAAGACATAGAAGGCTATGTCGAGTTTAAAGATTTGTATTTCGGCTATAAAGATTATGACATGGTTTTGAAAGATATCAATTTGTCCGTCAAGCCGGGTGAGATGATTGGCATTGTGGGAAAATCGGGGGTTGGAAAATCCACGATGATAAATCTTATAATGCGGCTCTATGACGCTCAAGAGGGAAATTTGTTGATAGACGGCGTGAGCATAAAAGAATATGATTCCAACAGTCTGCGTTCACAAATCGGCGCGGTCTTGCAGGAAACTTATTTATTCTCGGGGACTATATACGACAATATAGCCTATGCGAAAAAAGACGCTACTTATGATGATATAATCCGCGCAGCAAAGTTTGCGAACGCTCACCAGTTTATAATGAAACTGCCCGATTCGTATAATACAAAAGTCGGGGAGAACGGGCATACCCTGTCAGGTGGGGAACGGCAGAGGATAGCGATTGCGAGAGCTGTTTTACACGACCCGCGAATTTTGATTCTCGACGAGGCGACGTCCGCGCTCGATACCGAAACCGAAGCGTTGGTACAGGATTCTCTGCAAAAACTTATCAAGAACAGGACGACGTTTGCCATAGCGCACAGGCTTTCAACGCTTAGGAACGCGACAAGGCTTATAGTGCTCGATAAAGGCACAATCGCGGAAGTCGGAACGCATGACGAACTTATGATGAAAAGGGGAATATATTATTCGTTGGTAATGGCGCAGCGTCAGATGTCGCGAATGGCGATTATAAGAAATTAAATTAAAATGCCCGTTTTACGACAAATTAGCGTGGAACGGGCATAATTTTAATTGAATAAATAATTTAAAAATTATTTGAACCTGATAAATCCGCTATCTGTCCCGAGAAATTTTCTTTTACATTCGATTCTTTTATTCTCTTGTTAAGCTCGCTCAAGAATAAATCTTTATCTATCGGCAGATTTATCGGAGCGTTAATCCATGTCGAAAGATAGATAGAGTTAGAAATTGTCAAGCTGTTTATTCCGTCATACGCTTCCGCGATAAGCGGCTCTTTGAACAGTATATTATTAACCGTGTTCTGTGTGATTGACTTGTGTTCTCCTCCACCGCCCTTGACTTCTATTTCCACTCTTTCGGATTTAGGCTGACCGAACCCGCTTGTAGATGTTCTGTTAAACTCTTTTTCGGACATTTCGGTTTTATAAAAAGTGATTTTTCCGTTTTCATATATAAGTTTACCGTTGTCACCGGATATTTCAAGCCTGTTAGTTCCGGGAGTTTCTCCTGTGGTTGTAATCAATACGCCCGTCGCGCCGTTTTTGTATTCCATGTATGCCGTTACATCGTCTTCGACTTCGATATTGCGGTATTTGCCGAACTCGCAGAACCCTGTTATTTTTTCGGGCAGTCCAAAGAACCATTGCCACAAATCAAGATTATGCGGGCATTGATTTATCAATACGCCGCCGCCCTCGCCTGCCCATGTAGCGCGCCAACCGCCGGAGTCATAGTACGACTGCGACCTGTACCAGTTTGTCACAATCCAAACCATACGCTTTAATTCGCCGAGTACGCCCTCGTCAATCATTTCTTTTATCTTGATATGGTGCGTATGCGTTCTCTGCTGGAACATTATGCTGTAAGTAAGTCCGCTTTTTTTCGCCAATGCGTCCATTTCTTCCACGTTTTTAGTATAAACGCCGATTGGCTTTTCCGAAAGCACATGAATACCGAGTTTCAGAGCATCCATACCCATAATCGGGTGGAAATAGTGGGGGACGGCAATAATAATCAAATCGACGAGCTTGCTGTCAAGCATTTTTTTGTAATCGTCAAAATACGCGATTTTATCGCCCAATACTTCTTTCGCTTTTACAAGTCTGTCGGGAATATTATCGCAAAGCGCGGTAAGTTCCGCATTTTCAACTTCGCCTTTGATAAGATAATTTGCGTGTCCCGACCCCATATTGCCGTAACCTATAACGCCTATTCTTACTTTTTCCATAAATATTTCTCCTTATTGCTGTAAATTTATTTAATAAAATTTATGCTTTGAATAATTATAACACATAATATTATATAAATCAATTAGTTTTGTCAATTATTTTATATAAGGCTGAACCCGATACATAATAAAAACACTTGTCACTCGCTACGCTTCGTGCCACCCTAATAAATAAAACACAGATACTGTGGTTATGTATGAATTAAAAATTTTATGCCAATTTTGTACGGACGAACTGTGTTCGTCCGTAGATTTTAATAATATTTTGTCTTTTATGGGTTTAAATTTAACGAATTAATACGTGAGTTTAAATTTCACGGATGACCGAGGGCGGTCGTCCCTACAAAACAACATAAATTGCCATCAATTATTTTTTATAATTACGCCATAATTTTTTATGTTAAGTATTGCCAGAAACTTAAATATATGCTATAATATTAATTAATATTCTTATTATTTTTAATTATTTTATTTTTTAGGAGGAAATAATATGTCAAATCCAAAAATCCCAAATATCGGCATACATCACTTGGCATTAGCTTCGGCTGATTTTGACAAATCAGTAAAATTTTATACCGAAGGTCTCGGGTTTAAAATCGTTGCGTCATGGGGAGAAGGCGACGGCAGAGCCGCGCTTCTCGATATCGGAAATGGAAGCCATTTTGAAATATTCGCGAACGGTTCGGTTAATCCCCAGCAAAATGAAAAAATGGTACATTTCGCATTTTCCACAGATGACCCCGATACAGCGTTTAACAATGCTATTGCGGCGGGGGCAACTCCGGTGCCGAATTTGGAACCCAAAGACGTTAATATTCCCGCTGCCCCCCCGCTTCCTGTCAGAATAGCGTTTGTTAAGGGTCCTGACGGGGAAGTTCTTGAGTTTTTCAAGACATATTAAACAACTTTTAGTTTTTAACCGTAAAATTAATTTTTGAGAGGATAAATTGATGAAAGCACTTGTCGTAAAACTCTATATAAAAGAAGAATGTATAGAACAATTCAAAGAAATAAGTTTGTATAATTCACAAAATTCAAGAAAAGAACAGGGCAATTTATGCTTCGACTTAGTTCAGAGCATAGACACTCCGACTTTATTTTTTCTCTATGAACTCTATGACTCGGACGCGGCGATAGAGTATCACAGAACTACCGAACACTATAAAAAATGGCGCGATACGGTCGCCGATAGATGTCGCAGCCGCGTGAAGCAATAAAAGCGGAAGTGATAAATGAAAAGCAGACTGACTGTGTAGACGGAAAAAGTGTCGCTTATTAAAAATTATAGTCCAACGGACACGATATATCGTGTCTCTGTATAATAGCCCTCTTCGGAAATTAGTTTCCCAGCCCTCTTTCGTAAAGAGGGTGCCGCCGCAGCGGCGGGTGGTTTTGTGTTTTAGT
>Ga0099364_10005033_pt1 | contig 19776 bp, 23 predicted proteins | sample TergutTh196P3_FD_73070 | JGI IMG/M metagenome (GOLD analysis project Ga0099364, IMG submission 73070) | Microcerotermes parvus P3 segment gut microbial communities from Pointe-Noire, Republic of the Congo - Th196 P3 | ecosystem: Host-associated > Arthropoda: Insects > Digestive system > Gut ... | reverse complement strand
GTACAGCCCTCCCGTCCAGTCAACTTTGTCACCGGAACGTATACAGGCTCCAGTCCCGACCGGTTCAAGCCAGGAGCCTTTTTTGTATTCAGCGAGAAGCTGCCCTGAAATTCCGTTTTTTCCCAGCCACGACGTAAGGCTGACCGTACCAGGCGGCCAGTTCTTGAGAAGCCTGTTTATTTTTGTCTCTTTTTTTACATGCATTCTGTAATTAAGGGCGCAATTTCAAATAAAATCAATTTGTCTTTACGCCCTGAGACCCCGTCCTCGGGAGAGCATCAATAATCATCGCTGGCAGCATGACAGGCAAGTGAGATTGAATCCGGAAAAACAGATTCAGGCAGGTTATTCTTCGGGCTAAATTCAGCATACACACTAAACCGGTCTGAATCTGTGCAAAACTCACGATAAGGGATTATTCTGGAAAAGCAAGCGACGAAAAAACAGACCTTCACGCAATTGCGGCTTTTGAAATGGAAAACGCCCCGCTGGGAACCCTCCTGACCCCTCTGCATGCAGACGAATCAGGTCAACCAACCACGGAACGCATTTTGAGTATATCAGATTTGCTGACCGGGTCAACCCGGCATGTACCGCTTCAGATCATGTACTGCACTGACTCTTCCCAGTCGCTAACGTGGTGCTGTCCATCCCTGACAAGTTCCTCATAGAGCATGTTTGCCGTTCGGGGAGTCGAACCGGGCCTCATGGGCACTCCTGACGATCAGGTATGGCTCCGTTTCTATAAAAGCCAGTGCAGAATGGACTTCGCCGACTCGCCATCCGGGAGGGAGGAAAGCGTACCGGTAGTGAGCACCCTGACAAGGTGTTCGCGGGTCACGATGCTCCCATACGGAACATTTATGTGCGTCACAACCATATTGATTGCTGAATTCTTCATTTCCATGTCTGCTCCCTTCAGTTGACTGCTCATAACCGGATGCCCTCCCTGTTGATGTTGTGTAGCAAATCAGGGTTTGAGTAGCTTTCAGGGTTTTCCCATTCGTCGAGCCAGATCGGAAGTGCGGAAATGAGAATGTCCGTTTCAAGAAGCACTTTGACCTCGATTTTAACCATATCATTTACGACAGCCCAAAAATCCTGTTCACCACGCAAAAGGACAGCGACATCGGCATCGCTGTCCTCATCGTGTGTGCCACGCGCACGGCTGCCGTAGAGGATGGCTCCCTCAACCTCGTAGCGGGGCGCTATCAGGTCCAGGAAACGGCGAACGGCTGCTTCGGTTTCAGGATCAATACCTTTCATCACCACACTCACAGATTTGTTCGGTAACCGCCTGGACAAGGTTCACAAGCAGTTCATCTTGCCCTTATAGTGTCGACGCATCCATTATTCTGGCTTGTCAGGCCAATGAACGCTGATATGCAGGTTGAGTTGAAGATTCTCCGCAAGACTCACCAGACCGTCCTCGTCCAGTTCAGCGAACAAAAAACTTCGATAAAGTCTGTCAAATACTTCCGGCGAACTGAGTTCAATTTTCGGCCTTGCTCCTTTTTCCCATTTGCCTCGCTCTATCAGGTGTTTTTTGGCACTGCGATAACGCAGTTCCTTTATTATCTGAAAAAAGTACCTGGAGTTCAGACAGGCGTTAATGTCTCTTTTGTCCAGGTAGTTGTTCAGAGTGAAGGGTCTCAGTTTGCGTACTTTGAAACAGAACAAAGAAATCTCTCTTGTCCTGACCGAAGAGTCGTCAAAATTGGATATTTTAAAATTGCGACGTTTATGCAAATAGCGAGCTGCCTCCTTTAGCTGTTCTTCGTTTACTGTAACGTCGTCCCATTTATGAGTGGCTCCCTTTAGTTCCACCATTTGTTCGAAAAGTCTTTTAAAAACCGCCAGGTACTCATTAACTTCTGCTTCAATTTCAACTTCGTCAGACATGGGCTTTTAGTCTACATCAGCAGGTGGAATAAAAATCATCGTGCAGTTACGGTTCAGTGATTCAATCGCCATCTTGCTGATCGTCGGAAAAATTGGCAGTTTTGACAGTCTTTCCAGTTCTTCAGGTGGTATTACAAGAGGCTCGCTCGGCTCCTTGCGTTCCTGGTTGGCAGTGTTGCTCATATCGTTCCCCATTTTCAGTTTTCAGTTTATATTTATTTTTATCCATTTTACAGCATATTCCTGTACTTCGCACATACACGCTCCAAAGAGAAGAACTCCGGCACCGCATATAACCGTTTTTTACGGATTTTTATACCACACAGGAAAGACGGAAAACCAGATTTAGTGCAGGTTATTCTTTGGGCTAAATTTAGCATGCGAACTAAACCGGCCTGAATTTGTTTCAAAGCTTTGGCGTGCCCATTGACTGTCATGGCCAGCAGCCTCCCTGGCCACGACAGTCACCATATCGCTCGCAGCCGGATTCCTTCCCGACTGATGTTAGCCAGAAGGGCGGGGTTTGAATGACTCTCGGGGTTTCCCATTCATCAGACCAGATCGGAAGTGCAGAGACAGGAATGTCCGTTTCAAGAAGCATTTTGACAGCGATTTTACCATCTCCATTTCCTTGAGTTTTTTGAATTTTGATGGTATGGAACCCCTCCCACCCCGCCGAAAAATCGCTTCTCCCAGGAGACCAGAGAAGGCTTGAATTCCTGTACGCGCCTGCTATTTCGGCTTGTCGGGCCAGTGGACGTCAACGTGCAGGTTGTCGAGGAGGTCTTCCGCAAGCTTCTTCAAACGATCCTCACTCAGTTCGCCGAGCAAAAAGTCCTGATAAAGTTCGCCAAACACTTGTGACGATTTGGGCCACACTTTTACCTCCACCCCCTTTTTCCACTTTCCCTGCCGAACCAGATCGTCTTCTTCATCCTGACGACAAATTTTCGCCACCGCGCCATAGAAATACATGGAGTTCAGGCAGGCGTTAATGTCCCTTTCGTCTGAATAATTTTCCAGATGAAAGGGTCTTAATTCGTCTATTTTGGAACAGAACAGAGAGACTTCCTCTATTGGCCCTGTTCTGCCCCTTTTAAATTTGCGACGCTTGAGCATGAGGCGAGCCACTTCCCTTAGCTGACTGCGGTCTTTCACAACATTTTCCCATTTGTGAGTGCCACCCCTTGCCTTCATTATTTTCTCGAAAAGCTCTTTGAAGACCGCCAGGTAGCCATCAGCTTCAGCTTCAATTTTAGCCGTGTCAGACATTAGTTTTTAATCCACTTTGATGGGCGGAATGAAAGGCTCTATACAGTTGCAGTTCAAAGAATCAATCACCAGTTGGTTGATTGATGGTATGGACATTCTTGATATTCTTTCCAGTCTCTCCCGTCTCTTCAGCTCCTCTGGAGAAATAACGGGCGGTTCGCCCGACCCTTTTCTTTCCTGGTTGGCAGCGTTGTTCATATCGTTCCCCGTTTTCAGTTTTTATTTATATGTATTTTTATCCATTTTACAGCATATTCCTATACTTCGCACATACCCGCTCCAAAGAGAATAGCCCCGGTACCGCATATAACCGTTTTTTACGGATTTTTATACCATCAGCAGAGACAGGAATGTAGGACAGTACAAAGCCCTCTACAAAGGCAGACATTGATTCAGAAACAGTCGAACCTGTTTTTGACAACTTTCGTCCTCCCGACACGGGAGTGGCTCTGAATCAGGCAGTGGCCCTGTCCTCTCCGGTGAGAATAAAAGCTTCTGGGGAGATTGTGACTGGCTCTACTGCCGTGACGGGAAGTGGAGGCCAGGTGAATCCGGACCTGAGCCGCTGGGTGATGGGACTCCCGGCAGAATGGGAAAGCTTCGCGCCTACGGAAATGCAATTGAATCACAAACGGCGGCGGCGTGCACCAAAGCCTGCATTGAAGCCCGAACCCTGCATTTTCTCCAGAGTGAAAGGAGAGAAATAATAGGATTAAATTTCTGGCACATCATGTTTTCCTGAAATTTTTGCGACCAATACGCGACAAGGGTTGTTTTTTCACAACAGAAAAAAGGGTTGCGAGATATCGCAACCCTTTGATTTGTCTGGTGGTAGGCCGTGTAGGGCTCGAACCTACGACCCACGGATTAAAAGTCCGCTGCTCTACCAACTGAGCTAACGACCCACACAAAAGAGATTATAATCATCAAAAAACGTGTCTGTCAATATGACTGAGTAAATTAAAAACCCGATTTTTTAAACGAATTGAGATGATTGTCCTGGGTATTGAAACTTCCTGTGATGATACCGGACTCGCCCTGTATGATACAGAGCGGGGACTCCTGGCACATACGCTTCATTCACAGATCGCCCTGCACGCGGAATACGGCGGTGTCGTGCCCGAACTCGCCTCCAGAGATCACGTGCGCAGAATACTCCCCCTTCTCAAAAAAACCCTGGATGATGCAGGTGTTGCACGCGCCGATATCGGTGCAGTTGCCTATACCAAAGGCCCCGGCCTTGCAGGAGCCCTTCTGGTGGGCGCATCAGTTGCCTGCAGTCTGGCAATGGCACTCGACATACCCGTCATCGGAATCCATCACATGGAAGGACACCTGCTCTCGCCACTGCTCTCATCAACACCGCCATCCTTTCCATTCATTGCGCTTTTAGTCTCCGGAGGACACACCCAGCTCGTTAGAATCAGCGGGGTCAGCCAGTACGAACTGCTCGGAGAAACCGTCGACGATGCAGCAGGAGAAGCATTCGACAAGTCAGCCAAACTCCTCGGACTTTCCTATCCGGGAGGACCCGAAATATCACGCATGGCCGAAGACGGGAACCCTGAGCGCTACAGGCTGCCGCGACCCATGCTCCACTCAAAAGACCTCAACTTCAGCTTTTCCGGACTCAAAACAGCCGTACTCACAGCAGTCAGAAACTGCGGCGAACAAATGAATGCACAGGATAAAAGCGATATCGCACGAGGACTCGTAGAAGCCATCGTCGATGTCCTCGTCGCAAAATGCCTGGCAGCGATGAAAGAGACCGGACTGAACCGGCTCGTCGTTGCAGGAGGAGTGGGAGCAAACCGGCAGCTGCGCGAGGCACTGAGCGAAAGAGCACTAAAAAACCGGTTCCAGGTCTACTATCCGGAACTGGAATTCTGTACGGATAACGGCGCAATGATCGCGCTTGCAGGAGCAATGCGAATCCGCCACAATCCGGAACTTGCCCGGAAAGACTACGCCTTTACCGTTCGGCCCAGATGGCCAATCACGGAGCTCGTGACAAAAACCTGAGAGATCAGGACGCTGCCTTCTTCATCGCAAGACGCGCACCATGACGCGCAATCATCAGCTCTTCAAAGGTCGGAATAATCCAGACCGATACCCGGCTCTCAGGACGGCTGATAAGCAGGCGGCCATGATAGTTTGCCTCTTCATCAATTTCAACACCCAGCCACGCAAGCTCCTGTCCAATTTTGAGACGGATTTCCGGAGAGCGCTCACCAATACCCGCCGTAAAGACAAAAGTGTCAAGGCCCTTGCACGCAGCAGCCAGCGAACCCGCCTCACGTGCAACACGGTATATGAAAAGATCCAGAGCCGTCTTTGTCGCAGGATTACCCGTCGTAAGCAGGTCACGCATATCCGGACTGATGCCTGACACACCCAGAAGGCCCGACTGGTTGTAGAGCAGGGCCTCGAGTTCGTCAACCGTCATTTTTTCCTGCTGGAGCAGATAAAGAATAACACCAGGGTCCAGAGAACCGCTGCGGGTACTCATCACAAGACCATCAAGCGTCGAAAAGCCCATGGTGCTCGCAACACTCTGGCCGTTAACCAGCGCACACATGCTCGCACCACTGCCCAGATGGGCAATGATCGTGCGACCGGCAGCCTCGCGCGGAGCAATCTGGCGCAACTCACCAATGACGTATTCATAGGAAAGACCATGAAAGCCATAGCGGACAAGCCCCTTTTCAGTCAAATGGCCAGGCAGGCCATAAAGACGGGAAATATAGGGACTCGTCTGATGAAAGGACGTGTCAAAACAGACAACCTGAAGCATGTCAGGATCACGCTTTGAAAGCAGGTCAATGACATTGAGGACCCTGGGCTGATGAAGCGGAGCCAGAGGAATGAGCCTACGCAGCCTTTCAAGAACCTCAGGCGTAATCAGGGCCGGTTCAAGAAAATCAGGCCCGCCATGAACCATTCTGTGACCAACAGCATGCAGCCCGTGTGGCGAAAGATGGATCTCAATCCATTCAATCAGAAAATCAAGAAAATATTCACTGGTTTTTCTGACGCCCCAGCTGTGCTGGTTGAGAATTTTAAGATGGCTGTCCCTCGCAATAAAGTAAGGGTCAGCACTGCCAACACCTTCAATGGCGCCAAAGGTGTGTCGCTCCAGTCGGCCATCCGTCATTTCCTCGAACAGGGAAAATTTGTAGCTCGAAGAACCGGCATTGATAATGGCGAAATAGCGAAAGGTTGAAGTGGGTAAGGTATCAGTCATCAAAGTTCACAAGAAAATCCCGGATTCAAGGCCAAAGGAAAGAGAGCACTTCCGGCTCCAGGCTCCTGGCCACTTTTTTTAAGGATGATGCCGACTGCACAAACAATATGTTCATTTTGAAGGCCATCAAGGTAAAATGTCAATGAACAGCACCCAAAATCGAAAAAAAACGGCCCATACAGCCCATTATCGCCATCAAAGCCGTCAGTCAGTGGCACACGAAGGACCAGAAAAATGCAGCAGAAAGTAAAGAAGAAGGAGAGCGCCAGACAATTTCAGCACGCCGAATCCGGTCAGCAGCCAATGGAGCCACAAACGCCGGACTATCTGCGCAGCATCTACTGGTGGGCGTACGAACACCCCCTGGCAGTCAGATTCTGGGACCGGGGCTTTCTCATCAACTTTATCCTGCTGGGTAACTACAGCCGCCTTGTCAACGCGGTTCTGGAAGAATTTCCCCGGCCAATAAGCGGAAAAATGCTCCAGATTTCCAATGCATACGGTCAACTGGTGCCGCGCCTTCAGGAACAGCTGGGTGATGGGGCATCCTTTGATCTGGTTGATGTGCTCAAGGTACAGCTGGAAAAAACCCGAAACAAACTGAAACTGCCCGATGACCGGATCAGAATGTTCCAGCGTGATGCGTCCGACCTGGCATGCCCGGACAACACTTACGACAGCGTCCTGATGTTTTTTTTACCGCACGAACTGCCGGAAGGACCACGCAGGCTCGCACTGTCGGAAGCCCTGCGCGTTCTGAAACCAGGCGGAAAACTCGTCCTCGTCGAGTTTCACCGGCCACGAAGATTCCATCCGTTTCGCCTGTGGCAGCGCCTGGTGTTTTTCCTGTTTGAACCCTTTGCAATCGATATGTGGCAAAAAGAACTGACGGATTACTTCCCGGAGGGCGCACCTTTTGAAATCCTGGGCAAGACAACCTATTTCGGTGATCTGTACCAGAAACTGGTGATAACAAAACCGGTATCGGCAGCCCGGAGTCATCAGGCACGAGAGTGAACCGGCCGGCCCGAAAGGCCCATGAGGGCAGCAGAAAAGGCCCATCTGAAGCCGCAGCAAAGAGGAAAACGACAGGCTTTCAGCTTCAGTGCGAGAGTGCTTTGCTTCTGTGCGGACTGTTGCAGAGCGGATACTTTCTTTCTTTTGTATCAAAAAAGTTTCGTTTGGATCACGTATTTGTGGTTTTATTGTGAAATTGCGATATAATCACGCACTTTGATATCAAACTTTTAGAGAAAGACTATGGTTGTTATTCGTTTGGCACGTGGGGGAACAAAAAAACGCCCCTTCTACAGAATTGTCGCAGCCGACGCCCGTGCACGTCGTGATGGCCGCTTTATAGAACGCATCGGTTCGTATAACCCTTTTGCTGCAGAAAATGAACAGGGGTTGCATATTGCAACAGACAGACTCGCCTACTGGCAAAGCGTCGGAGCACAAATGACGCAAACCGTTCAGCGGCTGGTCAGACAGCATAAAAAGCAGGCGATATAAGATTTGCGCACAAAAAAAGAAACAGGCCCCAACATGACAGATCCAGGGGAGCACGACATCGTGCAGCCCGAGGATCTTATCGTTGTTGGCTATGTGGCCGGTGCGCACGGAATCAAAGGCTGGCTTCGGATCAGACCCTTCTCGGATGATGCAGATGCACTGCTTACCGTGGATGAGTGGTGGCTCGACAAACCGTCATCCCACATGGTGAAGGTGGAATTTGCGCGGGACCATTCCGACGAAATTCTCGCAGGTATTGCTTCCGTTAAAACACGCGAGGACGCAGAAGCGCTGAAAGGAGCGCAGATCCTCATATCGCGCAGTCTTTTTCCGGAACTCGACGAAGACGAATTCTACTGGGTTGACCTGATAGGCATGAAAGTGTTCAACCAGCACAACGAGGAACTCGGCATCGTGCATGACCTGCTCGATAATGGCGTGCACCAGGTTCTGCGAATAGATGCAGGCCAGATAGAGGAAACCACGAAACGCCGTGAAATTCTGATCCCGTTTGTCAGCAGATTTGTTGGCGAAGTGGACAAAGACAAAGGTACGATAGCAGTGGACTGGGAAGCGGATTTTTGAAGTGACCGATTGAAACAGACTTTTGGGTGCGCCAGATGCGCTTTGATGTGATCACGCTTTTTCCGGAAATGTTTGCAGCACTGACAAAGTCCGGTATTACAAGGCGCGCATTCGAAGATGGCCGATATGTGCTCAATCTGTTAAATCCGCGTGATTTTACGACAGACCGGCATCGCACAGTTGATGACAGACCCTACGGGGGAGGGCCAGGCATGGTCATGCTGGCTGAGCCGCTCGAAAAAGCGGTAACAGCAGCAAAAGCGCATCAGAACAGAGCCGGGTTTGCAAAAAGCCACGTTGTTTTTCTGACGCCGCAGGGAAAGACACTGAATCACGGGCGGATAAGGGAACTCAGGGACAGGGCTGCACTCATTCTTTTGTGCGGACGATATGAAGCCGTTGACCAGCGTCTGATCGAGCGCTGTGTTGACGAGGAAATCAGTATCGGAGACTTCGTGTTGAGCGGAGGTGAAATACCGGCGATGGCCCTGATGGATGCCATAATCCGGCTCCTGCCTGGCGTACTCAACGACGAACTGTCTGCTGTACAGGACAGTTTTGTATCGGGTATACTCGACAGTCCGCACTATACAAGGCCTGTAATGTACGGGAATGCGGAAGTGCCAGCCGTCCTTCTGGGAGGCAATCATGCCCAGATTGACAAGTGGCGAAGAGAAGAGGCGTTGCTCGCAACCCGCAAAAAACGGCCGGACCTGCTTGAAAAAGCACGTGCGTCCGGAAGTCTGTCCGCTGAGGACGAAATTTTTTTAAGAGACACCCAGGTCGACAAACGGCAGTCCTGATGGAAGATGCTCCAGAAGAATGCCTGACAGTCGACAGGAACACCAGTACAGACTGCGGTTGTGACACCAGCCGCAGGACATCCCGCCCGGAGGCTGCCACGAGGGGTGCGGATATTTTTTTAACACCATTCCTCCCCTGACTAAAGTCACAGGGCAGCAGCGGAGGCTTTATGACGGAAAAGGAGTTAACATGAATCTGATTGAACAACTGGAAAAAGAAGAAATCGAGCGCCTGGGCAAAGTTATCCCGGAATTCGCTCCAGGCGACACGGTCGTCGTCAATGTCAACGTCATTGAAGGAAGCAGGCGACGTGTACAGGCATATGAAGGAACGGTCATTTCACGCAGAAACCGCGGCCTGAATTCCAACTTCATCGTGCGCAAAATTTCATCAAATGAAGGCGTGGAAAGAACCTTTCAGCTGTATTCACCGCAGATAGCCTCAATCGAGGTCAAGCGTCGTGGTGATGTACGTCGTGCCAAACTGTACTATCTGCGTGAGCGCTCAGGAAAGTCGGCGCGCATCAAGGAAAAGTTGCCAGCCCGTGGTACAAGGCGTGCTGCCGCGCAATAAATACACGGACCAGGTCACACAATTGGGGCAGACAGGAAAAGGGGATACACATTTGAGGGTGCCCCCTTGTTTTTTGGGAGCCAAAGATGGCTTATCTGGGGTCATATCCTGACAATCTCATTGTTGAGTCGATTGCCACTGAACCGGCAGTACCCGCTGACAGGCTCAAAGTTGACTGGCTGCGTGACCGCTTTGCCAGTCCCGTCAAATGGGAAAGAGAGCACATTGATGAGCAGCCCCTCAAAAGAGGCCTGAGCAGATGGATCAAAGCGGGCGTGATGGTCCCGCTGGTGGCAAGAGGCGACAATGAACTGACGCTGATGCTTACCCGCCGGGCGGCCCATTTGCAGGATCATGCCGGACAGGTCAGTTTCCCCGGAGGGCGCGTGGATCCGGGTGATATCTCCCACATCCAGACGGCACTTCGGGAAATGGAAGAGGAAGTGGGCATTGAGCGTGAGCGGATTGAGGTTTTGGGGACCTTGCCCGACTACAGAACAGGCAGCGGATTCAGTATGATACCGGTTGTGGGCGTACTCAGATCGCCCTTTGGCATGCGTATTGACCCGGACGAGGTTGATGAAGTTTTTGAAGTGCCTTTTTCCTTTTTGATGACAGGTACAAACTTTGAGCGGATCTCGGCGACTTTTCCGGGATTTGGTCGCAGACGCTTTTATGCCCTTCGCTACAATAACCACCTGATCTGGGGAGCAACAGCCGGGGTGTTGCGAAACCTGTTCCACTTTATGCGTGCATAAGTCCCTGTGGGCAGTCTGTCTGGCCCGAAAAAAAGAATAAAGCCGCCTCCGGCGAAACAGCAGAATATTCCTTGCCAGGTCAGGTCGGATGCGCAAATGCTGCGTGTGGCACCCGGTGCCAGGCAAAGGGGTCGGGTAAGGAACATTTATACAACTGCAGGTTAATTGGGAAACATGACTTCACCAATTGTTTTTATCAATGTCGCAGAAAAAATCGTAACCGGTCTGTCCTACGAACAGGGCAAAATGGTTGCTGAAGCCTATGATTTTGTAACCCGAATCTACGATGACAGGGAACTCCCCATGGGGCAGCCGCTTATAGACCTGGCGCGGGGAGCCTGCATTATTCTTGCAATGCTCAATACCTGTGCGGCATCGCGCATAGCAGCGCTCCTGGTCCCTCTTCCAGAGACGAGCCCCAGGGATTGGGAAGGCATTGAAAGCCGCTATGGCTCCGAAGTGGTCGGGCTTGTCGAAAGTGTCCAGCGGCTTTTAAAACTCGATGAAATTGGTGGCGGCCTGATCAAGCAGCAGCAGTCGCTGGGCAAGAATGCTGCACAGTATCGCAAGGAACAGGCCGAGACACTGCGCAAGATGATGCTTGCAATGGCCTCAGACATGCGGGTGGTACTGATACGCCTTGCCGTAAGAATGGCAGCACTGCGCTTTGTTGCCAGGACGGAAAAACCAACAGAGGCAAACAAGGTCTACGCGCTTGAGACACTTGAGCTTTATGCCCCACTGGCAAACAGACTTGGCATCTGGCAGATGAAGTGGGAACTCGAAGACCTGTCCTTCTGGCTCCTGGATGCCGAAGCATACAAGTCGATTGCAAAAATGCTCGAGGACAACCGGGAAGAGCGCGAAGACTTTATCGCAAAGGCCGTCGAATTTGTCAAAAAGGAACTCCTGGATATCGGAATTGATGCTGAAATTTCAGGACGGCCAAAGCATATCTACAGCATCTGGAACAAGATGCATGCGAAATCACTTGATTTCAGCGAGATGACCGATGTGCGGGCATTGCGCATTATTGTTTCCGATATCAAGGACTGCTTTGCCGCACTCGATGTTGTTCACAGGCTGTGGACACCAATCCTGGATGCCTTTGATGACTATATTTCACGACCCAAATCAAACGGATACCGCTCCCTGCACACCATTGTCATTCCTGAAGACGGGATGCCACTGGAAGTGCAGATACGAACGGAAGAAATGCATCACTTTGCCGAGTACGGCGTAGCAGCCCACTGGCGGTACAAGGAATCAGGAGGCTCTGATTTTGCAGCGCAAAGGCAGTATGATGAAAAGCTTTCATGGCTGAGACAGGTGCTCTCCTGGCAGACGGATGCCTTTGGACCGGGGGCTGGAGACGATGATGCACATCAGGCCTGGGTTAAAAAAATCAAGGAAACCAAGCTCGATGACAGGATTTATGTCCTGACGCCACGGGCAAAGGTCATTGAACTGCCAAAGGGGGCCACACCCATTGACTTTGCCTATCAGGTACACACCCAGGTCGGTCACCGCTGCCGCGGTGCACGCGTTGACGGTGCCCTGGTATCCCTCAATACACCTTTAAAAAGCGGCCAGACAGTTGAAATCATCACGGCAAAAGGGATAGACGCAGGCCCTTCGCGTGACTGGCTGACACCTGGCTTTGCGGTCAACTCACGAACGCAGAGCAAGATTCGAGCCTGGTTCAATGCCATCGAACATGAAGAAACCATAGCCAGCGGACGAAACATCGTTGACAGGGTTCTGCAGCGCGAAGGCAAAACAGCCGTCAACCTTGATGAACTCGCAACCAGACTGGGCTTTGGCAGACTGGAAGAATTCTATCTGGCAGTGGGCAGGGACAATGTCAATGTGCGCAGCATCGAGCAGGCGCTGCACGCGGACATTCCTGAATATGAGGTAAAAGCGCCTGATGTGGTTTTACCCAAAAAAAGCAGGGCAACTTCGATTACGCGTGGTGCCCAGTCCGGCATTCTGGTCATGGGCACGGAAGGCATGCTCACACAACTGGCAAAGTGCTGTAAACCCGCCCCTCCCGATGCAATAGCGGGGTTTGTCACGCGGGGCAAAGGCGTCTCCATCCATCGGCCAAACTGCAAAAACTTTATGGAGATGCAAAAACGCTCGCCAGACCGGGTTATGGAAACAAGCTGGGGGACAGCAGACCGGGAGACAGTGTATCCCGTTGACATTTACGTCCAGGCAAATGACCGCCGTGGTCTTTTACGCGACATTTCGGATGTTTTTCTGCGTGAAAAACTCCACGTGGTCGGCGTGAACACGAAAAGCAGCAAGGAACAGGCCATCATGACCTTTGTTGTCGAAGTGTCCTCATCGAGCAGTCTGAACAGATCTCTGGGCATGCTCATGGAAGTGCCAGGCGTTCTGGTGGCAAGAAGAGTCTGAGAATTTGGCCGGATATGACAACTTTTTGCAAAGAGCGCCAAGCCTGTTACAATAGGGCAGGACGACATCCGTAATGTCAGCTGACACATGCCCCAGGGCACGAATTTAAAACAGGGATATCTGCATAAACCGAAAAGGATTTCCGGTTCACGAAGCCGGTTCTGGCCAGTCCGGAGCTTTATCTTCCCCAGGGAAAACAGGTTTTATGCGGAGAGACCCAAAATGAATACAGGGTTTTTTGATGAAAAAGGAATTTTCCATAAAAAAATTGCATTTGTTTCTGCTCACACTCGCTTTTGGTGGACTTCTTAATATCAACACCTTGATATCGGAAAACTTCAGTGAGGCGAGCATACATGAGTGGGCCTTGAATTCGCTTCTGGTTGCAGCCATCGTTGGTTTTATTGCCCATAAATGGTTAAGCAACAAAGGCATGCTGCGTTAACTGCAGTACCATTTCCGGTTTCGGAAAGGGCAGTTGGCAGTTATTGGGCGGCCTTTGCAGTCGACGGTCGGGTTTGCGCGGTTTTCCATCTTTGAATTTGACACTCTGGTTTTATGCCTCCCTTAATTCACGTCAAGTCGGCGCTCGTTCGCCGTTTGTTAATGGTCATCCTCACTCCGTTCATGTTCCTGCTCATGGTCGTCATGCGTTCCGGCATGGCGATGATGAAGACATTTTCCGAGTTCAGGGTCATGTTTTCCGCAATATGGAACGGTATTGAGGCAGAGGCGGGACAGGTTCTTCTGCCCTGTCCTTTCTGTCGCGGCAAGTGTGATCCCGATGGCTGGCGCACCCACGGAGGAGCAACTGGCCCCGCCTGTGTTGATTGCGGCGCAACAACATGGTCAATTGAGACCTGGAATACCCGTTTTGAGGTGACCGAAGAGCAGTTGCTTGCTGCCAGGGAATAGTCGGCCCCAAAAACGGTACAGGAAGCGCCCGCTGCTGCCCGCAGGGCGAAAATGTCGGGTCCAACCGGATATTGACTGCCTGGCAGATATCTGCCAGGGCCAATCACCGTAAACGCTGCCAGCCGCTTTTGCGCCGCATTGGTGGCCGGATGGAATTTTTTTGTCTCTTTTGACATGCCGGGGGAGTTATGAGACGTCTCTTTCCTTTTATCTTCGCAATTTTGGCAGGTGCAACTTTGCTTGGCGGATGTGAGAGCACAACTGCCGGTGGAGCCACTGGCCTGTCGCGCTCCCAGTTTTTACTTGTTTCGTCCGCAGCGGTAAATGAGGGAGCAGCCAAGGCGTACACCCGGGAAATGGTCAAGGCGCATTCAGCAAAAGCACTCAATACTGATGTGGCGCAGACGAGTCGCGTCAATTCAATAACGCAGCGTCTGATTGCGCAGGTTGGCGTTTTCAGGCCTGATGCAGTGGACTGGGACTGGGAGATCAATGTTATTGAAGACAAGTCCATCAATGCCTATTGCATGCCTGGTGGAAAAATGGTTATTTACACGGGCATCATCGAGCAGCTGAAGCTGACAGATGACGAACTGGCTGCCATTATCGGGCATGAAATGGCCCATGCATTAAGAGAGCACAGCCGCGAGCAGATTTCACGGCAGGTTGCAACAAATCATCTCATTACCATCGGCTCCATTTTCCTGGGACTGGGGTCAGTCTCCCAGAATGTTGCGGGTATTGCGAGTGAACTCGTCCTTGCACTGCCATTTTCCCGATCCATGGAATTTGAGGCGGATACCATGGGCGTCGAACTGATGGCGCGTGCGGGTTTTGACCCCAATGCTGCGGTCAGTGTGTGGAAGAAGATGAATGCATTAAACGAAGGAAGGAGTACGGCAACAACGTTTTTGTCCACGCATCCTTCAGATGCGGCCCGCGTAACCAATCTGCAGAACCAGTTGCCCGCTGTTATGCCCCTGTATGAAGAAGCAGGGCAAAAAGGCTTCCCGGAGCAGGCAGCTGCAGCACCCCTTCAGACAGCTGTCCCTGAAGTCCAGACTGACAGAAGGGCCGCCCGACCGCAGGGAGCGCGAGCGAGAGTGCGGGCCGCAGGAAGATAGCGGTCCTGCCCGGCCATTTCATGTCCCTTTGGCGGGGCGGACGTGTTTTTTTTTGGAAACGGTCGAAATACAAAGAGCAATTGTCAATCTGTTTTTTTTCAGAGGAAAGATATGCACCCAAATACCTCCTATCAGGCGCTCAGAGATGAAATTGATGCTGTTCTTGAGCAGAGCTTTTTTGAAGAGCGGATTGCCGGAGCAGTTGTCATGGTCAACCACGATGGAAAGACGGCCTACTTCCGTGCATACGGATTTGCCGATCCGGAAAACAGTGTTGAGATGCAGATAGACTCCCTGTTCAGGCTTTCCTCAGTCACAAAGCTGTACACAAGTCTTGCAGCAGCAGTACTGATTGACCGGGGGATAATCGGACTTGATGACCCTGTTACAAAATGGCTGCCTGAATTCACGCCAAAAACCCTGGATGGCAATACGCCTCTCATGACCATAAGGCACCTTTTGACCCATACGGCGGGGCTTGACTACAAGTGGGCCCAGGTCCGAAACGGGCCCTACGAACTTGCCAATGTCTCTGACGGACTCGACATTTCAGGGATCACACTTGAAGAAAACCTGAAGCGGATCGCATCAGTCCCCTTGCGCTTTGTCCCGGGCTCACGCTATCTCTACTCGCTCTCGCCGGATGTCCTGGGTGCTGTTATTGCAAAGGCGCACGGAACAACCTTTGAGAAGGCAATGGCCGAGCTCCTGACGGAGCCACTCGGCATGAAAGATTCCAGGTTTGTTGCGTCCGATGCTGACCGCAGCCGGATGACCGTTCCCTTCTATTATTTTCATGGCGAACTCATCCCCATGGAAGCCGACGAGTACGTCGTAAACGAGCTGGGCTGGCATTTTCTGTTCTCGCCCGACAGGGTATTTGATCCGGATTCGTACCCCTCCGGTGGAGTAGGCATGATGGGAACGGCTTACGATCTTATGCTGCTTGTCGAAGCCCTCCGAAACCTGCGCCTGCCCACCGTTTCTGAAGAGACCATGAAAATGATGGCGACCAATGAACTCCCGGCAGGCATGCCGGATGATCCGTCACTGGGCTACTGCAAGGGCTTTGCGCTTATGCTTGATCCTCAGCTTGCCCAGTCGCCCCAGTCTCCAGGTACCCTGCTTGGAGGAGGTGTTTACGGACACACATGGTTTACGGATCCACAGAGAAAGCTTTCCGTTGTTGTCATGACGACAACGGCAATAACCGAGCGGGCCGAACACGTGTCAACACATATCAGAAACGCCATATACAGAACCCTGCCACAGTGAAACCGAAAAGGCCAGGATACTGGCCTTTTTTTTGGCGTAATCGACTGAAAAACAGCCCTGTTTGCAGATGCCGGATATCCGAGGAATTCGGGAAAGAGCCATTTTTTGCCATTTTTTGCATTTTTTTGCTTTGAAATCATAAAGATTTGCAAAAACCTGCCGATCTAGTATGTAAGAGAGAATCGGACAAGGATCTTCCAGGAATTAACACAGATGACTTTGCTTATCGTAAAAACAGGAGTTGATGTCATGCAAACCCTAGGCACAGAACCAGTACACAACATTCGGTCTGCCGGTAGCTATGCTTCCATGTCAACTACCACCTACTCTATGGCAGTACCGGAAATAAAGCCCGCTTTTTCGCTCAGTACCACAGTCCAGCTCAGTGAGGAAGCCAGGGATCGCTTTGTTGCAAACCAGGATCGCGTTGATGAAAATACCGATGGATCGAAGAGGTCGCTTGCGGAATTTTTTCAGGCTTTGACAGAAGAAGCTGCCGCTCAGGAAGAAACGCCTCAGATTACTGATACGCTTGAGCGCCTGCAGGAAATGCTTGAAGAAGCCCTAAAGCGCCTGCGCGTTGCGCAGCAGCAGGTGACCCTGGCAATGATGGAGTTGAGAAACGCTCTTGATGAAGCCGAAAAAATGGCAGCCCTGCAGAAAGTCCAGGCAGCCCAGATGTCAGTTTTATCGGTTCAGGGTGAAGTTCTGGTCATTCATGAACAAATCAACAAGGTCATTGCCGAGCAGCAAAAAGCGAATTGACTGTTTCTGGCCAAAAAAAGAAGCCGACACTTGGATGTCGGCTTCTTTTTTTGGTGGCTCAAGGGAGCGGTGATCAGTGTTCTGTTGCGCCTGCAATACCGAGGCCGGTAACGGAGCGTGCATACTGGCGCTTGAATCCAACCTGGTCACGCCTTGCCTGGATCGACCTGTCAGCCAGTGAGATCAGTGCAGCTGAAATAAAGGCCGTTGGTATGGAAAACAGGGCCGGATTACTGTACGGGAAGATGGCCGCCGGATAGTTCAGAACGGAAACCCATATTGTCGGGCCCAAAACGATCAGAATCACTGCCGAGAAAAGGCCGCAGAATCCGCCAAAAATGGCACCTCGTGTTGTCAGACCCTTCCAGAACATTGCAAGAGCAAGGATTGGAAAGTTGGCTGATGCGGCAACTGCGAAGGCCAGACCTACCATGAATGCAACATTCTGGTTTTCGAATGCAAGCCCCAGGATGACGGCAACCACGCCAAGTGAGACGGTTGTCACACGTGAAATCTTCATTTCCATTTCCGGGTCCGGATTGCCCTTCTTTAAAACGGAAGCATAAAGATCGTGGCTCACAGCTGAAGCTCCTGACAGAACCAGGCCGGCAACAACGGCCAGGATGGTTGCAAATGTCACTGCGGAAATGAATCCGAGAAAGACATCGCCGCCGATTGCGTGTGACAGGTGAACGGCAGTCATGTTCGATCCGCCAATCATGCTGAGGCTTTCACGGCCCTGGATAAACAGGGTCTGGAAGTATTGCGGATCATTGGTAAGCAGAATGATCGCACCAAAGCCAATAATGAATGTCAGAAGATAAAAATAGCCGATTGCACTTGTTGCAACGAATACGGACTTTCTGGCTTCCTTTGCATCGGGTACGGTAAAAAAGCGCATCAGGATGTGCGGAAGACCGGCTGTGCCGAACATCAGGGCCAGTCCGAGTGAGAGTGAGTCAACCGGATTGGAAAAGAGGCCGCCGGGGCTTAAAATGGCACTGCCTTTTTCGTGCGTCTGAACCGCCTGTCTGAACAGGGCTTCGAAGCTGAAGCCAACGGTTTTCATGACCATGAATGCCATGAATGAAGCGCCCGCGAGAAGCAGGACTGCCTTGATGATCTGTACCCATGTTGTTGCCAGCATGCCGCCATACAGGACATAAAGTACCATCAGTGCGCCGACAATCAGAACAGCCTGTGTATAGCTCAGTCCGAACAGGATCTCAATCAGCTTGCCTGCACCGACCATCTGGGCGATCAGGTAGATCAGAATGACAAAAAGGGAAGCCGTTGCTGAAAAAATACGCACCGGGGCCTGCTTGAGCCGGTATGCGATCACGTCGGAAAAGGTGAATTTTCCGAGGTTGCGCAGGCGCTCGGCCACGAGAAACAGAACGATTGGCCAGCCAACAAGAAAGCCGGCTGAATAAATCAGGCCGTCATATCCTGACATGAAGACCATGGCGGATATGCCCAGAAAGGATGCTGCTGACATGAAGTCACCGGCAATCGCCAGGCCGTTTTTTACGCCGCCAATGCCGCCACCGGCCGTGTAAAAGTCAGTGGTTGACCTGTTTTTTTTCGATGCCCTGTACGTGATCAGGAGTGTTGACAGAACAAATACCAGAAAGAGCGCAATGGCAATGGTGTTCAGGGGCTGCTTTTGGGGAGCGCCCATGAGCGTATCGGCACTTGCAGCCGAACTGAAAAAAACCAGAAAAGCAGCCAGGAGCTTATGCATGACGACCTCCCTCGATTTCCCGGATGACTCTTTTGGTTACCTCGTCGAACTTCCTGTTTGCTTTTCTGACGTAGAGACCGGTCAGAACGATCGAAAACAGAATGATGAATACACCTGCATAAATTCCGGTGGTTATTATCGAGCCGGGAAAGAGTGTCCTGCTGAAAAACTCCGGATTTATCCCGATGTACGAGATATACGTTACATAAACGGCAAATACTGCAAAGGAAAAAAACCATCTCATCCGGTTTTTTTCCTGTTCCATCTTTTTAAATTCCGGATGCGTCAGCACCCGGTTCATTGTGGACTTGTCCATATCTATTTTCCTCTGTACACAAAACAAGGATTCCGGAAACGAAGCTTCACCGGCCTCTTTGGCCTGGTGGTGACGGTTTCCGGTTATTGTTGTCGTTTCAAATGAAGACGCCCGGTGAACGGACAAAGCGCACCTGCGACAGCCTTGCGGGCAATGCAGCAGAAACGGCACGGCACTTCGGCCTGTCCGGTAAAAAACAGCGCTTTAAATTCCTGGTTGCGTCTTTAAACATTGGAGACACATATTTCAGTCTCCGCATCTGTTGGCCCCGAATATGACCGGTTCTGGTCGTCGCCCAGGGCATTCAATCTGAACGTGCCGTTACGATAAAGATGGTCGTCGGCAGTAAAGAGAGGAAGGCTGCACATGGTTGCGTGCAATATTCAATAGCGACAAATTGGGATGAGGTACTGTTCCTGCCCAGGGAAGGTGCCGGTTATTTCCAGGGTTGCCGGAATGAGACCGGAAGAGCTTCGCCGTTTAGGGGACCTGATGCCTGTTTCAGGATCAGAACGAATTCACACTTGCCGGTTTTTGCCAGCCCGGGTGAAATGCAAACCTGC
>Ga0099364_10005032_pt1 | contig 19778 bp, 20 predicted proteins | sample TergutTh196P3_FD_73070 | JGI IMG/M metagenome (GOLD analysis project Ga0099364, IMG submission 73070) | Microcerotermes parvus P3 segment gut microbial communities from Pointe-Noire, Republic of the Congo - Th196 P3 | ecosystem: Host-associated > Arthropoda: Insects > Digestive system > Gut ... | reverse complement strand
AGGGATCCCTTTAGAACATACCTGAAAAAAACCTGCAAAACTATAACCGCTGTCATTACTGCCACAATCGGCACTACGATAAATTCTTCGAAGTTGTTTAAGAACTTCTTTACAGTATCCATTTTTTCTCCCTTTTAATTGAAGGCAGGTCAAGCCTGCCTTCGTTTATCTCTCTTATCGCCGCTTTCTCATACTCTTGGCAGGTAAGTCTTGCCCCAGCGCGCGAATTGATTACTGCGTATCGCCCGGTTTGCTTTATTTTTGGGCGTCTTGCACTTGTTGAATTAATTCTTTACCTATTACATCTTCATATTCTTTATACACTGGCTGAACGGCGTCAATAAAAGGTTGTTTTTCGACGGTATTCATTTCCATTCCTGCTTTTTGTAACTCTTCTCTGAGTCTTGTGTTCATATCGTCCAAAAGACCTCTTTCGAAACCCCTGGCTTCTATGGCAGCGTCTTTTACGGCTTTCTGAACATCCGCGTCAAGCCGGTCATAAAAGGACTTGCCTATCAGAAGAGGCGCTGGAGCATAAAAATGTTCCGTTATGGAAAGATACTTTTGAACCTCATAAAACTTCGACGTATTAATTATTGCCAAAGGGTTTTCCTGACCGTCAACAGTACCTTGTTGCAAAGCTGTGAACAGCTCGCCCAAGGCCATAGGCGTGGGGTCGGCCCCCATTACCCTAAAACTTGCCATATGGATGGGGCTTTCCATAGTCCTGATTTTTAGTCCACGTAAATCCTCAGGGTTTGTTATAGGTCTTACTCTGTTTGTAATATTCCTGAATCCATTTTCGAAGTAGCACAATCCCACAATGCCCTGAGCATCCAGCGTGTCCAAAATTCCCTGACCTATTGGACCGTCCAGAATTTCTCTGGTTTTCAGAGTCTCGCTAAAAATAAATGGCAGGTCAAAAACTGAAAATTTTGTGGTGAAGCTGGATAATGGCGCCGTGGAAACAATGCACATTTCTACGGTTCCCAACTGCAGACCTTCGATCAAATCCCTCTCGTTTCCGAGCTGGGAACTATGGAAAACTTCGACTTTCACATCGCCGTTAGTTTTTTCACTTACGAGCGAGCCGAATTTTTCAAGCCCCAGATGATAAGGATGCTCCGGCGCCAACACGTGACCGACGCGTATGGTTGTTGCGCTCTCGCTGCATCCTGCCAGTAACGCTATAGACATGAGGATTGTTAATCCTAACGTCAGAAATTTTGTCTTGTTCATTTTCATCCTCCTAGAATATATTACAGTTTAGTTTCCAGTGCAAAAAAACTCCCATTAAATCTAAGTATTAAAAATGGGGGGAAACCTTTAATTGCATATATTACCAGTTGGTTAATAAAAAGACAATATATACGGGGTCATTATTACAAAAAAACGGGCTTTCACCCGTCATTTAACTTTAGGAACTGTGAACAACACTGGATTACACAAAATGGCGCGCCGGGCAGGATTCGAACCCACGACCTAAGGCTCCGTAGGCCTTCGCTCTATCCAGCTGAGCTACCGGCGCTTGTAAAAAAATGGTGGCGGCGACTGGAATCGAACCGGTGACACTGCGGGTATGAACCGCATGCTCTAGCCAACTGAGCTACGCCGCCAATATGTCGGTTGCATGGATATGGTTTTGTTGCTAAAATCAAACAAAGCAAAAACAAACTGCTTCATATAGATTCGTATCACAAAATTCCGTAATCTTAAGACTTTTTTATCCAAGTTCCGAATCATGCGTGACATTATAGCAAATTATTCGTGTTTGTAAAGTTTGCTGGCGCGATATTGTGAAATTCGCGCCTTACGAAAGAAAAAATGTAATATTATCACTTTGAGAAGGAATGATTTTATGTCAGTAGACCTGAATATTTTTGAAAAATTTACAGAGTGCGGGAAAAATTACGATGAATGCGTTTTATGCACAATCGTTGAAGAACACGGATCGACTCCGCGCGGCATTGGCGCCTCAATGCTGGTATTCTCAGGCGGCAAGATAATGGGAACTATCGGCGGGGGGATAACCGAGCATAATGCCATAAGACAAGCGCTTAACATGATAGAGTGCGGAAAGGAATTCTATATGTACCGCGAGGAACTCCACGCGGAAAAACATGAAGAGACTTCTTATATGCATGCAGCCTGTGGAGGGGAAGTGTCAATATTCATGCAAAGCGCTTGCCAAAGGAACCAGCTTGTAATATTTGGCGCGGGACATGTCGGGCGCGCTCTTGCTGAATGCGCGACATTTGCGGGGTTTGACGTCATCGTATGGGATGAAAGAGAAGAATTTGCCAACCCTGAATCCGTTCCATTCGGAAAGACAATTTGCTGTCCGTTAAACGAATTCCACGAAAGAGTAAAACTGAACAGGGAATGCTATATGGTTATTGCATCGCGAGGACACGCGCTCGACGCTCATGTAATAAAAATGCTCGAAAAGACACCTGCAAAATACGTAGGAGTTATAGGCTCAAGGGCTAAAATAGCGTATTTGCGCGAAAAGCTGCTGGGAGAAGGAGTTTCAATCTCTCATCTGGACCGGTTGCACCAGCCTGTCGGGCTGCCAATAAAAGCAGAAACTCCAAACGAAATAGCAATTTCAATAATATCCGAGATAATTGCCACGCGCAGAGGAGGTAAGGTGGCGGAACTTCGTGGAGTTGAGCATCGGTGTTAAACGATTTTCTCAACTCCTGTAACGCGCAGCAATTAATACGCTCAAATCATAATAAAGCGGCAGGGGATGCGCGCCATTTTTGTTTTTTTAAGCGGGGTAAACGGGGACAGCCTTTAATCCGCTAGTTTCTTCCAATCCAAGCATAAGATTGGCGCACTGAACCGCCGTTCCGGCAGCGCCTTTCATGAGGTTATCAATTGCGCTGACCACGAGAAGGCGTTCTCCGTCTTCATGCAGAACAAAACCTGTAAGAGCTCTGTTGCTTCCCATTACCAGCCTTGGGTCGGGCAGCCTTATGTGAGCGGGGCGCGCGGGGCATAACGACCAGAAAGGCTGTCCGGCTGTTGATTGTCTATAAATTTTCCAGATTTCCGCCTCTTTTAGTTTTTGCGTAAGCCGAACCTGCGCAAGCATTTGAACTCCGCGAACAATAGGGGCGGCTGTCATTGTCATTGTAATAGCCGATTTATTGATTCCGCATTCTTGTATAACTTCCGCAAGGTGTCTGTGGCGGAAAGGTTCATACACTCGCAACACGCGGTCGCGGAATGGGTGATGACCACCTTGGGAAGGCGTTCCGCCCCCTTCCGACGATCCAACGCGCAATTCCATACGCGCGTCGGCAATAAGTCCGGCTTTTGCTAGCGGATAAAGCCCGAGGATCGCGCACGTGGAATTGCATCCTACTCCGCTCGCGAGCGAGGCGCCTGATAGTTCTTCCCTGTGTAATTCCGGCAGTCCATACACGGCTTCTTCCATAAGCTGCGGCGCGGGGTGTTCCTGCTCGTACCATTCCTTGTACTCCGCAAGGTCTTTGAGCCTTACGTCAGCTGAAAGGTCGGCGACTTTAACGCCCCTTTTCCTGTATTCCAGAATGACTTGCCATGAAGCTTTATGAGGAAGAGCGAGGAAAGCAATATCAGTTTCAACATCAAACGCCTGCTCTGGGGAAATAAATGCGATTTCAGGATAATTCGGGCGCAGTTGCGGATGAATAGTCCACACAGGCTCTCCAGCTCTTGAACGGGAAACAGCGGCTACAAGTTCAATATCATGATGCCCGGCCAAAATCCGCAGGAGTTCTCCTCCTGCCATTCCGTTCGCTCCCCATACTGCGGCTCTAAACAATGCTTTTTCCTCCGTATTTAGTAGATTCGCTAAGTTTGACGGCATATTCTATCATAAGCCTGCCGATGTCAATTCCCGTTGCCGCCATTGAACCATGAAATTCCGGCTGACCGTTCACTTCGTTTATAAAATAACCATTTTCAGTATTAAATACGTCCACCGCTAAAAAGTCCCCGCCAATAACTCTTGCCGTATTGTTAAGCAGGTTTTCCAGATCAGCGTCCATTTCATAAGGCTCGGGAATTCCACCGCGCGCGGTGTTAGTTATCCAATGATTGCTGCTTCTTTTCATTAAAGTAACCGTTTCCCCGCCTATCATCACTGCGCGGATGTCGTAACCATTCTTTTCAACATATTTCTGTATAAAATAAATGGAGTGAGCGGGACCCATTTGCGCTTTATGCTCCGCTATCGCCTCGCACGCTTCCCTCGAATCGACTTTTGCGAGAAGCCTTCCCCAACTGCCGGAAGCAGGCTTAAAGACTACGGGATAGCCAAGCGATTCCGCCGCTTTTATTGCGCACTCCACAGAACTTGCAACTCTCCAAGCCGGTTGCGGTATTCCCGCTTTTTCAAGCGCCGCCGCTGTTGTTATTTTATCTCCGCAAAGCAGTACCGTTTCTGATGGATTTATAACCCTTACGCCATTTGATTCAAGAAGCTGCGTAAGAGCAATGTTTTGAGTTTGCGATATGAGGCGGCATAAAGCGACTCCGCCTTTAATCCCGCTAAAATCCAACGGCCAGACAAAATCTCCCACATCCCTGAAATCAACGCTCACCCCCAAAGACTCTGCCGCTCGCTTTAGAGCCTTTTCCTCAATTCTTAACCGTGAATAAAAGATGCGAAGCATTTATTCGCCCCAGTCCTCTTGTACTTCAGGCGCATTCTGCAGCGTAACGGGAGATGTTGAAATCACTTCAAGCTCCGTCCCGCAGTCCGGACAGTTGATTAATTCTCCAATCATTACGTCATCCGCAATCTTAACATCAGCTTCGCAAACACAACATTTTGCAGTCATAATTATTACCTCCACATATTATTAAACTCTAAAATAAAATAAACTAAAGTTCGTTATTTGTCAAATAATAAATTTCAGTTTATTTTTTTGAACGCTCCATTTAAGTCGCCTGTCAATCGTTCAAAATGCGGTGGATTCTGGAGAGGATTCGTTTTTAGTATGACAACAAATAGCACTGAACAATTGAAATATTTATGATATTTCACAACCAGATTGCATAATAACATTTTTATAAACTCTTAGTGAAGTCAATGAAAATATTTTATAAAAAAATTTATTTTTTCTTGAACAAGAAAATTCACGCTATACCAAATCACGTGTCAATCGCGATGAAATCCAAATGAAGACCAGATTGCAGAAAAATAAATACACTCTTTTGCAGTGTTTATTTTATCGCAATTTGGCGCGAAATATTTACGCCTCTAACATAAACCGCAATATTTTTTTATTTAAAAACTATTAATAATTGTCATCTTGCGTCATTTTCTGGAAAACGCGAATAATGCCAATAATGAGAAATGCCAATATTAAACTCATTTCCAAGAATAAAGGAAGGAGTATTTTGTTTTGGCGCGTGAAACTCACGAACAGCAAAAACGATTATACAGCAAATTATCGCGCGAGTTTGGGGCGACAGTTATGTCAATTCTTGAAAATCCTGACACCATCGAAATATGTGTTAATTCCGACGGACACATTTGGATGGAAAGTAAAAACGCGCCTCTGCATGACACGGAAATGACTTTGCAGGCAGACAAGCTCTTAGCCGCGCTTGGAACTATCGCCGCAATGCTCGGAACTGAATTGAACGAATCTTCTCCTATTCTTGAAGGCAGACTGCCGCTTGACGGATCTCGCGTAGAGGGAGCTATCCCGCCTATAAGCCCGGATGGACCGTCAATCAGCATAAGAAAACATGCTTCAACTGTGTTTCCGCTCATGCAATATGTTGCAGAAGGGCGCATTCATCAGGAACACGCCGATTATTTGCGCAAGTGTATATCAAAAGAGAAAAATATCTTGATAGCTGGCGGGACCAGTTCCGGGAAAACAACTTTTGCTAATGCTCTAATTCGTGAACTCCTTGAAATAGCGCCACTCGACCGCTTAATTATCATTGAAGATACGCTTGAATTACAATGCACAACAACAAATAAACAAAACTTTGTGACCACTGATAACGTTTCAATGAGAAAACTATTAAAGATGGCTATGAGATATCGCCCCGACAGGATAATTATCGGTGAAGTAAGAGGAGGAGAAGCTTTAGACCTATTAAAAAGCTGGAACACAGGACACCCGGGAGGGATAGCTACCGTACACTCAAACTCCGCCGCATCATCGTTAATACGTTTGGAACAGCTTATATTGGAAGTAAGCCAAAACCCTATGTCCACATTAATAGCCGAGGCAATTGACACCGTTGTTTACATGGAAAAAAGAGGAAAATATGGGAGACAAATCACTGAAATCATTGAAGTTAAAGGATATAGAGCTGGAGCGGGATACGAATACGACTCTATCTACAAAATGATGGCGTATGGCGGGATTTAGTCATTAATAGTATTTATTAAACATATAAAAGGAGATGTAGAGAAATGAGAAAGCATAGTATTCTTTTAGTTTTAGTGTTTATTAGCGCGTTTTTGTTTACCGGATTTGCGGAAGCTACAAGTACGGGGGGCTCGTCAGGACTTCCATGGGAGTCCGCGTTGAGTACTCTTGCGGATTCTTTGACCGGTCCCGTAGCGTTTTCGCTTGGGCTTTTTATGATCGTATGCGGTTTCTGCGCCGTCGCGTTTGTTGGATCTGAAATTGGAGGATGGGTCAGATGGGTTGCTATGGCGGCGATTCTTGCCGGAATGTTGGGCTCCGCTCCAACAGTTTTAAACCTGTTTGGGCTATCAGCAAAAATGCTTATGTAATCAAGAGGCGTTTATATGGATGAATCGCCGCGCAGAGTCCCCATACATAGAAGTCTGGTACGTCCACAGCTTATCATGGGTTGCGAAAGGTTTCTGTTCTTAATGCTTTGTATGATTGTAACCTTACTTGCCGGTCCAGGCGGGCTTATGGTCGGAAATTTCAAAAATATTTTTGTGGGTTTTGTCGTTTTTGTTTTTGGTAGATATTTCTTGACTTATATGGCAAAGATTGATCCGCATATGACGGATGTATTTCGCCGCAGTGTTCTGTATCGAGCGGAATATCCGGCGTGCAGCGCGGTAGGTTTTAAGAATAATTCCATGCCAAAGCGATGGTAGCAATAAACTATGAACGATAAAGAATCAACGAGAAAACAACAAGATATGGGGTTATCAGAATACCTGTTATATCAAACGCTGGTAGAAGAGGATGTAATGGAATTGAAAAACGGATCTCTTCTTGCCGGGTTTTGGTACACCGGACCTGATCTGGAGTCCGCCACAAAAGAGGAAGTAGAAGCTCTTTCCGCATACGTTAACCGAGCGTTTGCGCGGCTTGGAAAGGGTTGGATGATTCATTTTGAAATGATAAGGAAACCTGCTGAAGGGTATCCTGAAGGGTTTTTTGAAGAGCCGACAAATTTGATAATTGAGCTTGAAAGGTTTTCTCAACATCAGCAGGAAGGTAGGCATTTTGAAACAAAGATAGCTCTTTTTCTTACATATCTTCCGCCAGTTTTCGAGCGATCAGGCAAAGCGCGAAAGGTAATCAATTTCATTACAGGCGAAAGCGAGGAGGAATACAAAGGAATCCTTGAAAAGAATCTCAAATATTTTCAGGACAAAATTTGGGAAATTGAAAACGTATTGACCGCGAGCAAACAGATAAAGTTGTCACGAATGGGAATCTCAACTGAAATGCTTGACGATGAGAACATAGTCTATTCCGACCTCCTGAAGGCGCTTAACTATGTTATAAACGGGCATTGGCAACCCGTGAGGTTGCCATTACCGGCGCCAACGTATTTAGATACAATGCTTGCAAGAGATCTGTTGGTAGGTTACCCGCTCGTACACGACAATAAATACCTGACGGCTATATCAATCATGGGCTATCCGCAGGGAAGCTACCCGGGGATATTGCACCAATTAGCTCTGCTGCCATTTGAATTACGCTGGAGCAATCGTTTTATTTGCATGGACTATCTTGACGCGCGTGGAATACTGGAAAAATTGCGCAGGCAATGGGCTCAAAAAGTAAAAAGTTTTTTTGCGCAGATATTTAATATTCAAAACGCTCCAGTAAACATCGACGCCGTAAACATGGTGGACGACCTTGAAGCGGCTTCAACTTCCCTTGACGCCGGAGATATCTCATATGGCAACCACACATCGGTGATATTTATTCGTGGAATTAACGCTGAAGAGCTTGAAGACATTGCAAGAGAAGTCATTAAAGTATGCGAATTTCGAGGCTTTATGGCGCGAATTGAAAAACGGAACGGAATGGAAGCATTTCTCGGGAGCTTACCCGGAAACGGATACGAAAATGTTCGCCGTCCTCTTATTAACAGTCTGAATTTCTCAGATATCATAGAATCCACCACAGACTGGACAGGCGCCTTATACTGTCCATCCGGTCAATTCGCGCCGAAAAGCCCCGCATTGATTCAAGCGGCGTCTCTTGGCTCAACGCCATTTCGATTGAACCTTCATGATGGCGACGTGGGACACACGTTGATTTTAGGTCCCACAGGCGCCGGAAAATCCACTTTGCTTTCCCTAATTGCTTCGCAGTTTGAGCGATACGAGGCAGCGCGTATTTTTGTATTCGATAAAGGGTATTCAATGTATCCTTTGGTGTCAGCTTGTATAAACGCAGCTCATTATGACATCAGAAGCGACGCCAAGATGCGATTTTGCCCGCTTGCCGCGCTTGATTCTCCTATCGACCGAATGGACGCGCAAGAGTGGCTCGAAGCGGCGGTAGTCCTCTCTCAAGGCGCGCCGCCAACTCCGGAACAACGCGACTTAATCCATCAAGCATTGGTCACGCTTGCGAACACAACGAATAATTCAAATGAAAGGACAATGACGCATTTTCTAGGAACTATTCAAGATACCGAACTAAGGCAAATATTGGATTACTACGCCGGCGACCGACCGGGCGGGCTTTTGCTCGACGGCGAGAGCAACGACATTCAATACCGGCCATTCACGGTATTTGAGCTTGATAACGTATTTAGTATGGATAAAAAGTTAGTAATTCCGATTTTACTTTTCCTTTTCCGGGAGATTGAAAAACGATTAAACATAACTGTTGAAGGGCAGAGGAATCCTCCGTCATTAATCATCATCGACGAGGCATGGACAGCTTTGTCTCATGAGATGTTTCAGGCAAAAATCCGTGAATGGCTTTTAGTGCTTCGCAAGAAAAATTGCGCTGTAGTTCTCGCAACACAGAATTTAACTGATATCGTCAATTCTCCGATTCGACAAACGATCCTCGACTCGTGTTTCACCAGGATTCTCTTACCCAATCCCAGCGCTAAAAATGACGATCTCAGGGAGCTTTACATGGGACACCTGGGCTTAAACAAAAAACAAGTAGATATTATTGCAAACGCTGTGATGAAACGGCATTATTATTATTCCGCGCCTAACAGCCGCAACAATAGACTATTTGACTTGGGGCTTGCGCCCGTAGCCATGTCATTCGTCGGCGCCGCCGGAAAAGACGACCTGAAAATAGTACGAAATTTGCAGGCGGAACATGGGGATTTATGGGTAAAATACTGGTTATATCATCGGGATTTGAGTACGTGGGGAGATTTATGGGAAGAAAGATACTTAGAATCACGAAAAAGGAGAGATTGAAAATGTTTGAAAGTATTAAAGCGCTTAAGATAATAGTATTAGTATTATTTGCATATTCTATTGTGATAACGACGACTTTCATCACACAGAAAAGTTATTCCAGCAGTTCGTATTTAGAACAGATTAATCAGCTTAATGCGCAAATCAATAGCCTCAAAATTGAATTGGAGAACAAAGATGATGATAACAAAGACCTTGTAGCAATCCGTGAAATGATGGAAAAAGAAAGAGCGGAAAAGGAAGAAGCGCAAAGAAGACACGAAGAAGCTGCCAGTGGATTTGGAAATTTTTGGGGAAACACAAATTTTGACAGAAGCGCTGTTGACGCCCTTAAAGAGAACCCTTAAGAGGTGAATTAAATGAAAATGTTGAAATGTACTATATTGACTACTTTTTTGTTATTTTCACTATCGCAAGCTACTGTCGCTGCACAAGAGCCATTCTTAGTATTCAATCAAGATGAAATTGAGTCATTAAACGAGGCTTATGAAGAGCTTCAAAAAGGAAATATAGAAGCAATCAGAAAATTTTTTGATGAAGAGCGAGATTTATTAAATAAGCTACAACATCTTTTTATAACGGCGAATCAAGGAAATTTTGAAGCTGTTAAAGATTTTATTGAGTCTGGCGGAAATGTGAATATCTTTCCGACAAATGCACATCAAATGCCGTTTCTTTTCTATGCTATAACAAAAAATGATCTGGAGACGGTCAAGTATCTTGTTGAGAGAGGCGCTAATGTTAACTATGTACATCAAGTAAATCGCAATGAAATAATATCTCCATTATCAATGGCTTTGAGGATTGCTTCTCTTAATCAGTCCCTTGAAGTCATGGACTATCTTCGTTTAAAAGGAGCAAAATTGCCTAAAGAAATAATAAGCGATGATGAAAATGTGAAATAGATGCGTTAATTGATATTCAAAAAACGTAAAGAAAGGAATAGCAAACATGATTAGATATAATAAGACGATCTGCATGTTAATAGTAATTGTTTTCGCGTTATCAATATCCTCATCTGTTGTTATGGCGGGCGGAGGAGGACTCACAGGCGGAGCTACAGAGTTCACGCAACTCATGAATAATTCCGAGCTGGTAGCGCAGGTCGGGCAATTGTCCAAGCAAATTAATAATCAAATAACACAGATAACAAATCAGGTAACGCAAATAACGAACCAAATAACGATGATTCAGGACATGATTCATAACACTAAGGGATTGCCTAGTCAATTGTTTGGAAACGTGAATCAAATCTTCAGCAGAATCAAAGGCGTTATGAATCAAACTCAAGGCATCGCTTACACGATGATGAACTTAGATGATGAGATGAAAAATAGATTTAAAAGTTACTCAAGCATGTCTCAACTGAAAACAACAAAAGATTTGCAGCAAGAGTATCGACAAATCATAGATACTCAAATGGAAACGACGCGAACAACGCTCGAAGCTATAAATGTTGCTTGGGATCAGCTTGAAAAAGATGACACAAAGACTTTGGAGCAATTGCAAAATATGGCAAAATCAGCAGATGGACGCAATCAAATAATGCAGTCTACAAATCAGTTCTTAGGTTTTCTCAGCGAAGAATCTCTGAAGCTCAGACAACTGATTATGCTGCAGGCTCAAATGACAGGAGTAGCCCTGGAGGCAGAGAGAGCGAAAAATGATGCAGCAGAATATCACCATAAACTTTCTACTTCGGAATGGGGTAATTTTTGGGAAAACACAAATTTTGACAGAAGCGCTGTCGACGCCATGAAAGGACCCTGAGAGTAAAAAATAATGAAAAATCAACATATACATTCATGTCTTTTAGCGATAATAATCATCTTCTTAGTGGAACATCCTGTTTTTGCTGCAATTGGCGCTGAATCTATGGAGGAATTATATTCAACAATACTAACAGAATCTAAGGGTTGGAAAAATGAAGTAGCTAAATACGCATTTTATATCCTTTTTTTCACAGCTTCTATATCTTTCGCAATAGGCTTCAAAGATCTCATTGTTGGGGGAGGAGTGACGGCTGAAGGAATTGTATCCCTGCTTGTCAGGCAGTTTCTTATTATTGGTATTTTAAAATGGATTTTAGATAACAACGATCTTTTATTATTAATACCAGATAGCTTAACAAAACTTGGAGTATCAATGGGAGGATTAGAACCTACATTAAAAGGAGCATCGTTAGCTTTTGACAGCATAATTAGCCCTTTAGCAATATATTACAGCGAATTAAATTGGCTTACTGCGCCTGGAGAGTCGCTTGTAAGCATTGTGCTTATATTCTTTATATATTGTCTAATGGTTTTGTTTGCCACTACCGTACTTCTTGTGCAACTGGAAACAATTTTCATACTGGTTGGAGGAATGATAACAGCATCATTTTTCGTATTAGGCTATTTCCGCGATGTTTTCATGGGATACATCAAAGCTCTGTTTATGAACGGATTAAAACTTCTACTATTAGCTCTGGTTTTGGGATTGTTCATGAGCATCATGAGTGGTTGGGGAGTGACATTAGCAAATAGTTTTAATGTTCCTTCTGGTACTACTCTTAATATGACAACTGTTGGAGCAGGAATGGCAGGATTAAAATTTGACGCTAAACCAAGCGCCTTATATGCTGTAGCCTTGCCCATGGTATTTGGTCTCTTGGCATTTTATATACTTTTAAAATCCGTCCCTCAATACGCAGTCGCGATTTTAACCGGTCACGCCACAGCGGATGGTGGGATGGCTAAAGCTGCTGTCATGGCAGGGGTTGGAACCGCTGCAACAGTATGGAACATTTCTCGCGGAATAAGCCAAACAGCAAATAATACAGCAAAAGCAACAAATAATGCTGCTAATGCATTCGGGAATCAGGTTGCGAAAGCGGTAGATAAAGATGGGAATAATAGAGGAACAACAAAAGGCGCTGTTATGGGAGCATTAAGTGCAGTAAAAGCCTTTGCAACATATCCACTGAGCGGACAAATAAAAAGCAGTGGTGAAAGAAGTTATGGAATAAGTTCTTCTAATACGAACAGCAGCGTCGGCAATGAAATGAAAGCGGGCAGCGCTTTATTTGATCAAACTCATAATAACGCCTATGAAGCTGCCAAGCTGTATTTTGGCGAAGAGAATAAAGGAGGATAAATAAGTGGCAAAAAACGAAGAAAAGCAAATCCTTACGACTGATCCGTTTGCCGCCGGACGAACGGAGGCGGCCGAGCGTTACGGGTATCTCTCAAAAAATGCGGTCACGTGGCGGCGAATATCCATAATATTGCTGCTTTGCTGCGCAGCTTGCGTTTTTGCTGTTATTCATACGGCAAATAAAGTTACTGTAGTGCCATATATCGTACAAGTCGACCAGCATGGATACCAAGTAGCCATAGAACCTGTAAAACCTTCTAAAGTTGATCAGCGGCTTATCATCTCCGCCGTCGCCCGATACGTATGGTCGTTGAAAACCGTGTTTACCGATCAAGAAGCGCAATTGTACCTTATGAACTATGTATACAACTCCACCCCTGCTACAACCGCCGCTGAAATAAAGTATCAGGAATACTACCGGAATAGTAACCCCATGGACGCTATGGCAACAAGAACTTCAGTCCATGCTATCGTTAATTCTGTTCTGCCTCTTTCAGAAAAGACATGGCAAGCCGAATGGACGGAGGATTCGTTTCAGGACGGGCGAAAGATCAGGACAAGGCATTACCGGGGAATATTTGAGACGGCTGTTAATCCGCCCAAAACAATGGACGAAATACTTGTAAACCCTTTGGGAATTTACATTACTGATTTTAACTTCAGCGAAATAATTGGAGGACAAAGTGAATAATGAAAACAATAAGTAAAACCGCAATCCTGTTCTTTACGTTAGTTCTTTTAATAGCAACACCATCAGCTTTTGCAGCGGCGTCGCCAAACGATGACGAATTTTATTCCGTCCCGCCAAGTATAACGATTCAGCAAGGCGGGCGGGATATAGAAGTTAACCTTGACGAAATAATTTTAATGTCGGACGATATCGGCTGGGGTTGGGATGACGATATACCCCAAAATATGCAGGAAATATCCGCAAGAGAATACTTAGAAGAGCAACGGGCGCGAAAATGGCTTGACATCAAAGAAGACCTTACTATGCGTAAAATCGACGAAGAGGCCATGAAACTCGTAAAAGAATTCAGCTCCGGAAAGAATGGCGTTCCCCCGACATTGGGTCAAACCGGGGCAGTTGTTTTCACATATCAAAGCTATATTCCAAAAATAATGTGCCGCCCGATGCGCGTTACGGACATAATTTTGCAACCGGGAGAGATTGTTACAGGCGTTTTTCCAGGCGACACCGCCCGCTGGACGTTTATACCGGGAAGATCCGGTCCGACCGGAAGCGAACAAATTCACGTGCTGGTGAAGCCATTGATGGCGGATATATCGACAAACCTTGTTATCAACACCGACCGTCGGACTTACAATATTGATCTTTTGTCAAGTGCAAATGAATTCATGCCTTCCATATCATTCTCTTATCCGCTCGATACTATGGCGGCGTGGGACGTTTTTATCGCTGACAAGCAAAAAGAAAGAAGCGCAACGGAACTGCTTTCCGAGGGAGAATACAAAGTAAACCCGGAAGAACTGCATTTCAATTATGAAATACGAGGGAAAGACGACATCCGTTGGAAACCCATAAGAGTATGGGACGACGGGATTAAAACTTACATCCAGTTCAGTTCGCAAAGCGCAATTAGAAGCATAGAAGCTCCCGTATTTGTCATTTTTGAAGGACGGCGCGAAATGCTGGTAAATTACAGGGTAGCAAAAGACATGTTCATCGTCGATAAAGTATTCGCAAAGGCGGGACTCATTGCCGGTACAGGAGCGCAACAATCAAGGATAGTAATAACCCGGAGGAAATAAAATGGCGAACGAATACGACAACGACACTAACGTTCAGGGACCGATAATTGGTCGGGATAAACATAAAACCAAGCCGTACAGCAAACGTATTATATTCTTTGGATTGCTTTTAATTGCGGCAGTAATTTTAATTATCGCTTCTCAAGCGCAAAAGAACAGTGAAATGAACAGAGTTGAACAAGCGAAGACGTACGACGCGCCTAAACGGGATTTTGCAAGCATGGCAGCGGAGTTTCAAGCTTCCGCCAGAAAACCTGCCCCGCCAACCCCGCCGGAGGTAAGGCAGGAAATTGTTTATATTAGTCCTCCTGAGGAAAAAATAATACAAGTTGCTGCGCCGCCTCCTCCGCCGAGACGCCGGTATTATTCAAATCAAGAAGACAAGCAAGCGGTCGGTCAATTGCGGATGATTAATACGCAAGCGATAATGAATCCTCCAAAAGTCGACGGTTTTGGAGATGAAAGAAATATGACGGCTGACAAAGGAGCGCAATATCCAACGCCACAAGCAGGTCAAGCCGGAGGGATAGACCCTGCTTTGCTTGCTGGGCTTCTACAACAAGGAGAAGCTGACCCTAACCGCCAGGCTCAAAAAGCGGATTTCCTGCGAAGTAGCGGCGCCGCCTTAACTCATCAAGGGTATTCGGAAAATATTCCTATTCCTCAGCAGTTTTATCTTGAGCTGAAAGCGGGAACTATTATCCCCGGAATTTTAATGACCGGAATAAATTCAGACCTTCCGGGACCGGTCATGGGACAGGTAAGCGAAAATGTGTGGGATTCAACGCGCGGGCGACATGTATTAATTCCCAAAGGGACAAGAATAATAGGCGTATACGATTCGCAAATTACTTACGGGCAAAAAAGAGTTCTTGTCGTATGGAATCGCCTTATACTTCCAAATGGCGCAACGCTTAATATAGCGGGCAGCCCCGGACTTGATCAATCCGGATATGCGGGGATGAAAGGAAAAGTAAATGAGCATTGGGGAAGGCTTATATCAACAGCTCTCTTAGCTTCGCTTTTTGTAACCGGCGCCGAAATTATTTCACCAAGAGAAAATAGAAATAACCAGGCGAAGACTCCGGGAGAGATAGCTTCGGAACAGGCAGCAAACGCAATACTCGATATGAGCGCAAGATTAATGAATAAGAATATGGATATTCAACCAACGATAACCATCAGACCGGGTCAGCGATTTAATATCTTCGTTGAAAAAGATATTGTATTTCCGGAACCATATCCCATAGGGCTATAAAAAAGGAGAAAATAAAATGAAAATCGGATTAAACAAAGTGACTTTAATGGGCAATATAGTGCGCGAACTGGAGCTTCGATATACTTATAATAAAAATGCGTTTTTACAGTTTACCGTAGCGTGTAACTATTCAAGGAAAACTGAAGGAGCTTACGAATCTGTGGCTGATTTCATTCCGTGCGTTGCGTGGGGCAAACTTGCGGAAACAATTGCAAAATATTTCCAGAAAGGTTCCCCCATCTATCTGGAAGGGAAAGTAAAAGTAAGGTCTTACGAAAAGGACGGGGCAAAAAAGTATGTAACAGAGATACTGACAGACCTTATCCGTTTTATTGGAGAAACCAGAAAAGATATTGAACCATACGCGGATCCCGGAGATGAAGTGAGCATCTCGCCGGAGGATCAAAACGAAGAACTTTTGGAAATACAGTTTAATTAATACAAGAGGTTAAAAATGAGGAAAAATTTATTTGCTTTTTTTTCCTTTATGATGTTTTTTTTATGTTCGTTGAATACAGCAGCGGCTCAAGAAACGCTGGCGTACAGGATAGTCCGCCAACGCGATTTTTTCTTACACCTAAACGGCTATTCAGATAATTATATCTGCGACATTGAAATTATTGAAAGAGAGAAATCAATCGGAATAATATTATTGAGTCCTGAAGGATATGAACAACAATTAGTTTTTGATATCGCAAGTATGAGAACAATATACGCAAATGCGCGCATTCTACGCGTAAACGAGAGAGATTTTTTAGCTGGTACAGGCATCCATATGAGCGAGGCTAAACGGCTGGCATACGTCGCTAAAATGCGCGCGGCGGAGTTACGCCACGGACGGACTCGACATATGGAAAAGCCGGGTAACATAACGCCAAAAAATAATTCTTCAAAAGTAAATACAGTTGTGACGAAATCAAAACAGGTGGATGAACATGCCGTAATTACTCCGGCTCATGAAAAAGGTAAAGATCATATTTCAAATATAAAAAAAGAAATAGAAAAAGAGGTAGCGGCAATGAGTACAAAAGAGATATTGGAACGTTTCAGGGCGGAGGTGGCTTCATCGAAGTGAATTTGTTAAATTAAGCTTCCCTAAATATTGAAACAGGGTCGAAAATATAAAATACGAGGCTTTATAATGTATTGCTATTGTCCTCACGTTGTACTATAATAACTATGGGGGTGATAACATTGAATAAAAGTTCAAACTTGTATGTCAGGGTCGAGCCGAGCGTAAAGGAGAATGCGGAAATGATTTTGTCGCAACTCGGAATTCCATTGTCAAATGCGGTAGGTATTTTTTTAAAACAGGTTATATTACGCCGGGGGCTTCCTTTTGACGTAATCCTCCCTGCTTCGCAGCCAATTGATATATCCATGCTGACCGAAGATGAATTATCCTCCGAACTTGAAAAAGGCTATGCTGATATTGAAAGTGGGAGTGTTTTACCTGTAAAAAAGGCATTCAAGTCCCTGCGTGGAGAGCTTGGCATATGACATTTGAAGTGCAAAGCACAGTTAATGCTTGTCTCGACTTAAAAAATATATACAGATATATTGCTGATACATTACTTGAACCAGTGGTTGCGGAAAATCAGTACTCCCGCATCGAAAAGGCAGTATACTCTTTGGATACAATGCCTGAACGCTTTCGGCAATATGAGAAAGAACCATGGCGGAGCCGTAACCTGCGCATCATGCCTGTAGATAATTATCTAGTGTTTTATATTGTGGATAATAAGAATCGTATTGTTACAGTCATACGTATTATGTATGGGAAGAGAAATATTGAAAAAGAACTATCTCGCCTGTATTTTTAGCGTTAGTGGCGGCTCTATCGCCAATGCCATTAACTTTAGATGATTAACAAGTGAAATAAACACTTTATGTGTTTTCGTTTTTTTGATGTGTGGAAATGATTGCCACTTTACGTTTTGACTCTCATAGCAGGGAAAAAGCAATAGTCCCGAAGGGACGAAACCTCTATAACCTCCGGTGTCAACCGGAGGAAAAGACGGCGCCCACAAGACTTAAGCCCCGAAGGGGCGTTACAGAACTTCAGGCGAGAGTTTTTTCCCCTGCTATATGGTAACGTCCCGTTGGGGCTTACTGGATTATAGGAATCTCATACCTCCGGTTGACACCGGAGGTTATAAATGTCGCGTCCTTTCAGGACGCATCAATTTGATTGAAACAGATATAAAAGATTTTCTCTCTCTGTACCCTCTGTGCCTCTGTGAGAAAATGTCTTTATCTTTCACCGTCCACTAACCAGGTCCCTACGGTTCTATTTAGCGATGGTCTGTGTTTATAAAAAAACGGGCGGCGAATCGCCGCCCCTACAACGCTCAGGGGGCGTCAACACTCAGTTGCCGCCCCTATGACTCTGCCTTTAGCGTCTTTTTCTCAGGACAAACGGTACAATTCCAAGAAGCGCAAGCGCAAGGTATGTATGCGCGCTGCAACCACCGCCGCCACCGCCGCCGCTCCTAGGTGGATTTATGACATCGGTGATTGTCGAAAATCGAGCCTCTAATTCGCGATCTGCCGTTACCGTGAATGTATACGTCGCCTCGGACGATACAAGCATGTACGTCTCTTCGACGCTAGAAGCGAAAGCGTTGTATTCATACCAGCCTAAAAATCTTGCCCCTTTGTCTGGTACAGCGATCAGCGTAACCTCGTCGTCGGTAACAAGACCTGATATCATACCATTCCCAGATGTAAACGCCGTTATTAAGTAACCAAACACCTCTAAATTGAGATAATCCGTTAGTTGAAGATTTAACCGATAAACATCAATTTTTGCAGTAACTTCCTCACTAGGATTATTTTCTACGGATAATATTACAGACTCCATTCCGCCATAGACATTGTCCGGGTTGTAAGCCTCTACCTTAAGCGTCAAAGTTCGATCAGACGCCTGTGTAATAATGACCCAGTCAGGCGCGCTCTTCACCCTCCAAGCTGTTTGGCTAGCCAAGGTGGTAACGGTGAAGTCTTTTACTTCTCCTAAATATGAAGGAATCCATTTACTTGGTTCAACAGTTAAGGATGGGGCAAAGTTCTGGGTAACTCTGATTTCATCAGTTAAGCTTCCCGCTCTTATTGTTACAGTTCCTTCGAAGCTGGATTCACTTGTGTTCTTATCCGCTATAATTCTCAAAGTTGTACGATTAAGCGGTATTACGCTTATAGACCAACCCGCTATATCTGGTACGCCTGCTATCTCCCATTCTGATTCACTCGTATTAGTAACGGTAAAGTCTTTTGTCTCCCCTGTAGACTTGAAATTATATTGTTTTGGCGAGACGCCTAGGGATGGCGGTAGCTGAGATTCTGGATTTACCGTCACAATTGCCGCGTTAGAGCGTATAGAAGCCGCCCCTCCCGTTGCGCTGACCTCGCAGAAGTAATAATATGGACTTCCCGTCGCCGTCAGATTTGCGGGGATTGAGAATATACTGCTCGTCGCGCCGGAGATTGGGGCGCCTTCCGTACTGTTATCAGCCTCGCTGCTGTACCATTGGTACGAGAGAGTTGCATTTTGCGTTACATTTGCAGTAATTGAGAGGCTGCCGGAAATACTGCCTTGCGTGACGGTAGTATTCCTCTCCGGGTGCGCGTCGATAGTTATGACCGGTACTTGTTCCGATGTTACCGTCACTATCGCCACGTCAGAGAGAATAGAAGCCGCTCCTCCCGTTGCGCTGACCTCGCAGAAGTAATAATACGGACTTCCTGTCGCCGTCAGCTCTGTGGGGATTGAGAAGATACCGCTTGTCGCGCCGGAGATTGGGTTACTCCCCATATTGCTATCAGTCGCGCTACTATACCATTGGTAAGAGAGAGTTGCGTTTTGCGTTACGCTTGCAGTAACTGAGAGGCTGCCGGAAATACTGCCTTCTGTGACGGTAGTGTTCCTCTGTGGGTGCGAATCAATAGTTATGACCGGTACTTGCCCCGGCGTTA
>Ga0099364_10005031_pt1 | contig 19780 bp, 13 predicted proteins | sample TergutTh196P3_FD_73070 | JGI IMG/M metagenome (GOLD analysis project Ga0099364, IMG submission 73070) | Microcerotermes parvus P3 segment gut microbial communities from Pointe-Noire, Republic of the Congo - Th196 P3 | ecosystem: Host-associated > Arthropoda: Insects > Digestive system > Gut ... | reverse complement strand
GCGTCAGGCACGGATGAGAGAAGGCATTCGCCGACTGGGGCAGGCGGGCGGAGATGTCTGGTTCAAGGTCGACGCGGGCAACGCGAACTCCATCGAGCGGATCAACGGCGTCAAACTGGCTCCCGGAACGATTGCCCGCAATCTGAGGGCATGCGCGGCCCTGTGTCCAACCTGGGTACAAACCTGCGTTTTCCGTTGGGACGGTCTGCCGCCGCACGATGCCGAAATCGACGCCTGGCTTGGGGTACTGGCAAACGCGACAATCCGGGGCGTGTTGCTTTACGGCGTCGCTCGACCTTCGCTACAGCCTGCTCGTGCGCGAATCAGCCCGTTGTCGGCGGAAGAGTTCGACAGGATTGCAGCGAGGATCAAAGAAAAAGGGCTGACGGTTCTCGTCAGCCCTTAGTCGGAGCCTGAAAGGGCAGAGGACTCGAACGGAGGCCAGACATATTGTGTCTGGCTTTGCCTGGCATCCCCTTCACCCCGGTTTCAAGAGGGCTTCTTCTTTTTCGAATTTGAAGCGCGGGCCTCTTTCTTCAGGTTTTTGTACATTTCCGGGTTGGTGGTCTTGAGGTACTCCGCGACATCGAAGTCTTCTTTCTTGACCTTGGTGATGTCGATCTGCTCGATATGCACCAGACGCAGGAGGGCTTGTACCGGGCGGGGAATGTTGCGCCCGCTTTCATAACGCGAGCCTCCACTCTGGGTAACGCCGATCTTCGACCAGAATTGAGACTGGTTGAGACCAAGCTTGCGGCGGATTTCACGTACATCGATGGGTTGTTCTGCGGCTTTCATGTCACTGTCCTTTACAGGGTTACGGGGAAAAATGCACTCGTCGGTTGAGGTTGCGGCCTGTCGGTCTCCGTTCGGATGTCCGAGTAATTCATATTATAGAGTAATACACGAATACTACAATGGAAATAATTAACGCCATACGGTTAACCACAACGCCATGTGGTTATCCACAATGTCTCCGGGAACTACCCGTGGACGATACCACATGTGTTCTCACTCGATCCCCTCCGATTATCAGAAGATAAATTCTTTTTATATCAATGTGTTGCATGAATAGGTGGCCTGAATACCCAAAAAAAACCATAACATCGACGCTACTCATACTAGCATTCATTCGGGGTTGTGTGAATAACTGTCGTGGCATCATGAGTCAGATCGTGCATAGTTCGTTGCATTTGTGCAATATATGTAGTATGGCGGTCGGAAACTATGCGTGACTGTTACAGGCCAAAACCGTTGTAAAAATGATACAAATCACGAGTTCGAGGCGCGTTGGCGCCCCCATTTCCAGGGCGTTGCTGATGCTCGTCATTCTTGCGTCAACGCCGGTATCGGCCCTTGCCGGGCCTGAGGCAGGCATGGATTTTCTGGGACAGCAAAAACAATATGCCCGGGTGAGGAAGGCGATCCAGAACAAGGCCGATGCGCTCGACCGCAGCCTTGGCGCGCAGGGGTTGAAGAGCGCCGATCTCAATATCCTCATCGTTGCCTACAAGTCCGAGGCGGTTCTGGACCTTTACGCAAAGAGTGCGAAAGAGGGAAGTTACAGGAAGCTGGTCTCCTATCCCGTCTGTGCCGCTTCCGGAAACCTGGGTCCCAAGCGACGCCAGGGGGACAGGCAGGTGCCGGAGGGTTTTTACCGGATCGACCGTTTCAATCCGGTGAGCAACTTCCTTCTTTCGCTCGGTATCGACTATCCCAATGCCGCAGACAGGCGGAAAATTCGCGCAGCCGATCCGGGAGGCGACATTTTCATCCACGGTTCCTGCGTCTCGATCGGCTGTCTGGCCATGACCAATGCCGTGATCGAGGAAATCTATCTTTACGCGGTGTATGCCCGTAACAGCGGCCAGAAAACGATTCCCGTCTATATTTTTCCGTTCCGGATGACGCTGGAAAACATGAAAAAGCATGAAACCATTTATCGTAAACAGCCGGAACTGCTTGATTTTTGGCGAAATCTTAAGATAGGGCACGATAAATTCATTGAAGGCGGCGCGGCACTCAAGGTGGGTGTCACGCAGAAGGGCGATTACAGTTTCGGCCCGTGAGTCTTTGAAGACTCCCCACGCTCGCTTGCGAGAGAGGGGTTGGGGGAGAGGGTAGATAGAGGTGATGCCCCCGCGCGTCGGGTAGTCCTGCCGCCGATAGCCTCGCGGGGGAGAGTGGTATCATTCGCCACTTTGAAGGGCGTTCTTTGCCGTCCCTGCCGTTTAGCCGCTGTTTCACCGCCTGATTCGTCCGACCTTGCGCCTTTCCAAGCTCAAACTCGCCGGCTTCAAGACTTTCGTCGATCCGACCACGGTACTCATTCCGGGGAACCTGGTCGGCGTGGTCGGCCCGAACGGCTGCGGCAAATCGAACATCATCGACGCGGTGCGATGGGTGCTGGGAGAGACCCGCGCTTCGGCGCTGCGCGGCGAATCCATGCAGGATGTCATCTTCAACGGCTCCACGACCCGCAAGCCGGTGTCGCGCGCCAGCGTGGAACTGGTCTTCGACAACGCCGCCAGCCGCGTCAAAGGGCAATGGGCGCAGTACGCCGAAATCGCCGTGCGCCGCGTCCTGGAGCGTAGCGGCGAGTCCGCCTATTACATCAATAACCTCCATGTGCGCCGCCGCGACGTGATCGACCTGTTCCTCGGCACTGGCCTGGGGCCTCGCGCTTATGCAATCATCGAACAGGGCATGATCTCGCGCATCATCGAGGCGCGACCGGAGGAAATCCGGGGTTTTCTCGAAGAGGCCGCCTCCGTTACCCTCTACCGGGAGCGACGACGCGAAACCGAGGGAAGATTGGCCGACGCGCGCGACAATCTCGCCCGTCTCGACGACATCCGCCTCGAACTGGGCGAGCGTATCGAGCGCCTCGAAGGCCAGGCCGCCACCGCCAAACGCTTCCAGACGCTCGATGCCGCCCTGCGCGAGCGTCAACAACTGCTCTGGCTCATCAAGCGCAACGAGGCGCGCGCCGGACTAGAGCGTGTGCGGGGGGATCTGCGCGACAGCACTGCCCGCATCGACGCCGACAACACCCGCTTGCAGGCGTTGGAAAACGATCTCGAAGAGACGAGAGCCGGACATCTGGCCGCGTCCGAATCCGTTCATCTCGCGCAGAGCGATTTTTTTGCCGCCAGCGCGGAAGTCTCCCGGCTCGAAGCCGAATTGCAACACTTGGGCGAAACCCGGCAGAGGCTCGAAACCCGCCTCGGACAACTCGATGCCGACCATGAACATTGGCGCGCCCGACGCGAGACACTCGATGCCGAGCATGCGCGTTGGGAAGCCCTGGCCGAGAATGCCGCCTCACGCGCAGAACAGACAGAGGCCCGTCACCAGGAAATTTCCGACAGGCAGCCGGAACTCGAAACCGCCTGGCGCGACGCGGATGTCACCGTGACATCGGTGCGGCGCGAACTGGCGACGGTCGAGCAGCAATTGCGGGTGGAAGAAGCCAATCGTGTCCACGCCGGACGCGCGCTCGACGCACTTTCCCAGCGCCGCGAAAAGCTCGATATCGAGCGTGGCGCAATCGAAGACCCCAGTCCGGTGCGAGTCGCCGAGCTTCAGGCACGGCTCGATACCTTGCGCGAGCGTTGCGACGCCTTGCAGCAGGAACTGGCCGAGGCACAGGCGCGCCAGCCCGATCTCCAGGAGGCGCTACGGGGGGCGATCGAGGCCGAGAACCTGATGCAGCGCCGTCTCACCGAATTGCGTGCGCGGCACAACGCGCTCGCACAGCTTCAGTCACAGGTCGCCGCGCAGGGCGAACTCGGCGACTGGATCGACCGCCACGGCCTCGGAGATCTGCCGCCACTGTGGCGCTCGCTGAAAATCGAGCCGGGTTGGGAGACCGCAGTGGAGGCCGTGTTGCGCGAACGCCTGACGGCGCGACTGATGGAGGAGGGAGCTTCGCTGGTGGCCGATTTCCTCGCCGACCCGCCGCCGGACGCTTTGGCGTTCGGCTTCGCGGATGTCGTACCGGAGGCGGCGCTGCCCGCTCCGTCTGGCGCTGTTGCCTTGGTCGATCGGGTTCTTACGGGGGATGCCGCGCGGGATGCCTTGCTTGCCGACTGGCTGCGCGGCTGGTTTGCGGTCGAACGGATCGACGATTGGCTTCCCCGCCGAGCGTCGCTGGCTCCCGGTGTGTGTCTGGTCGACCCGCGCGGGCAGGTGTTGAGCCGTGGCATGCTGGCGCGCTTCGTTCCGGATAGCCGCACACACGGACTCATCGAACGACAACGCGAGATCGACGATCTCGCCGAGCGTCGGCAGGCGCTCGAAGATGAGGTACATGGCGCGCAACAGGTGTTGCATGATGCGCAAAACGCCGCAGCCGACGCGCAATCCCGGATCGACGCCCTGCGACGCGAAACCCAGGTGGCCCAGGCGGATCGACACGCCGGGGAAGTCGATCTCCTCAAACTTGACCAGGCTTTGAGCCGCGCGCAAGAGCAGCGCGCCCGACTCGAAAGCGATTTCTCCGAATTGCAGCGCCAGGAAGAGGGCGAACATGAACGCCATGCGCGGGCCGAACGCGAGCACGCCCGCGCCACCGAACTGGCCGAACTGCAACGCGCGCAGCTCGATGCCGCCATCGACTCACTGCGCGAGCGTGATGAAGCCTTGCGCGAACAGCGCACGCTGGAACAATCGTTTGCGCGCGAACTTCAGGAAGCCCGGTTTTCGGAGCGCGAGTGCGCGGGCAAGCTCGAAGACAACGTCCGCAATCTGCAACTGGCGGACGAACAACTCGAAAGAATCAGCGGCGAGCGCAGGGATCGCGCAGCGGAAATCGAGGCCACCGACGACAGCCGTTGCCGGGAGTCTCTGCAAACGGCGCTCGACGCGCGTGAAAGCCGCGAAGCCGCCCTGGCGGCGCGGCGGGACGCGCTCGAACAGGCGGTGGCGGCCCTGCGCGGGATCGAGGAACTGCGCTTGCGCACCGAACACGAGGCGGCCCCCTTGCGCGAGCGCGTGGCCGATCTGAGGCTGGAGGCTCAGGCGGCGGAACTGGCTGCCGCGCAATTCGACGAGCGGCTCGCCGAGGTGGGGGCCGATGAAACCGCGCTGGCTCCGTTGTTGGCGGGTGCGCCCAGCGAAGGCTCCCTGCAACGCGAAGTGGGGCGGCTCGGACGGGAAATCGCCGCCCTGGGGGTGGTCAACCTCGCCGCAATTGAAGAGTTGCGCGCTACTTCCGAGCGTAAATCCTACCTGGATGTCCATTATGACGACCTGATGACGGCCATCGGAACGCTGGAAGATGCCATTCGCCGCATCGACCGGGAAACGCGCGAGAAGCTGCAAACGACATACAATACCGTCAATGAGCATTTCGGCAGACTGTTTCCGCAACTCTTTGGCGGCGGGCGGGCGGCGCTGATAATGACCGGCGAAGAAATTCTCGACGCGGGCATCCAGATCGTGGCGCAACCCCCGGGCAAGAAGAACGCTTCCATTCAGTTGTTGTCCGGCGGCGAAAAAGCTCTGACCGCGATTGCGCTGGTTTTCGCCATGTTCCAACTCAACTCGGCTCCGTTCTGCATGCTCGATGAAGTCGATGCGCCGCTGGATGACGCCAACGCCGGTCGATATGCCGAATTGGTGAAACACATGGCGTTGCAGACGCCGTTCATCTTCATCAGCCACAACAAGATTACGATGGAGACTGCGCAACAACTGATTGGAGTTACCATGCAGGAACAGGGCGTGTCGAGAGTCGTCGAAGTCGATATCGAGGCTGCAATGCGTATGGCCGAACAGGCGGCGGCGTGATGAACATCCGTGAGGCGGAGTCAATAATGACAATGAAAAAGGCGCGGTAAAGGGTATGGATACATTACAGGTTGCATTGATCGGGATCATCATTGCCGTCGTCGTGGGCATCATCGCTTTCAACAAGTGGCAGGAAGGCCGACTTCGGCATCGTGCCGGTCGTGCTTTTCCGGACAATGAGCGCGATCCGCTGCTCGAACGGATGGGTAACACCGAAATTCCCTCCGAACCACGTGAGCCGATGATCGGGGGGCAGGGCGCGGATGAGCGTGACGAGGCGAACGCCGACGACCGGGCGGGCGCGCCGTCGGAAGGCAAGCGGAGCCAACAGAACTATCACCAGCCGCCCAGGCAGCGGGTGCGGCCCCCCTTGCCTGACAAGCTCGATCCCCGCATCGATTGCTGTATCCGTATCGAGGCCGTGGAACCCATCGAGGTGCCGCGCTTTTGGGCGGCGCAAACGGAGGTGTTCGACAACATCGCGCGGCCTCTGCGCTGGTATGCGTTCGATGACCGCGAGAACCAGTGGCGCAGGATCAACGGAAATGCCGTCGGTGCGCATCACTGGTTCCTGGCCGCGCTGCAACTGGTCGACCGGGGGGGGATGCTCAGTGAGAGCGACTTCCTGCGCTATACCCGTGGCGTACAGCGTCTTGCCGACCAGTTTCGCTCGGTTCCGGCGGGCATTCCCTCGCGCGCCGAGATCATGGGAAACGCCAGGGCGCTCGACCGTTTCTGCGCCGAGGTCGATGTGCAGATCGCCATCAATCTGGTCGCCATGCAGCCGATGATGGGAAGCCATATATTCTCGCTTGCCGAAGCCGAGGGGCTGCGGCTGGAAGGCGATGGTTCTTTCCACGCTCGCGCTGCCGATAACCGCACCCTGTATCTTTTGAGCAACGGTGAGGCGTCGCTCTTCGAGCGTAGCGCAATGGCGGGGCTGCGGACGCGGCGTCTGAGTCTGGTTCTCGATCTGCCGCGCGTGATCGACGCTGCCAGCGAATTCGAGGAGATGATGCGTTTTGCGGTGCATCTCGGCAAAAAACTCGGCGCCGACGTGGTCGATGACAACGGACGACCTTTCGGCACGGAATCCGTGGACGCGATTCGTACCCGCATTCGCCGCTATCAGGTGCGCATGAGCGAGGAAGGCATCCCGCCGGGCGGCTCACTGGCGCGTCGGCTATTCAGTGCATGAGCGTGAGCGTCGAGACGTTGGGTCGCGTGGCGTGGCTGCGCCGCGAGATCGGAATCCATGACCGCGCCTATTACGAACTGGATGCGCCGACGATTCCCGATTCGGCCTATGACGCCCTGTTCCGCGAATTGCGGGAACTGGAAGCCGCGCACCCGGAACTGGTTGCGCCCGACTCGCCCACGCAGCGGGTCGGCGGCAGGCCGCTCGCACAGTTCGCCCCGGTCACGCATGCCGCGCCCATGCTTTCCATCCAGACCGAAACCGATACAGGCGCGAGTGGGGCCGAGCATTTCGACTCACGGGTTCGCCGCGAACTGGAATTGGCCGCGGAAGTGGAATACGTGGCGGAACTGAAGTTCGACGGGCTGGCCGTCAGCCTGCGCTTCGAGCAGGGCATCTTCACGCAGGGCGCGACCCGTGGCGACGGCGTGACCGGCGAAGACGTTACGCAAAACCTGAAGACCATCCGTGACATTCCCCTGCGTCTCGCAGGAGAAGCGCCGCCGTTGCTGGAAGTGCGCGGCGAGGTCTACATACGCCGCGATGATCTTCTCCGTTACAACGAAAAGGCGCAGGCGCGAGGCGAAAAACCGCTTGTCAATCCCAGGAACGGCGCGGCGGGCAGCATTCGTCAACTCGACCCGAACATCGCCGCCCGCCGCCCACTCAAATTCTTCGCCTACGGCATCGGCGCAACCGACGGTTGGAACCTGCCTGCGACGCAACAGGAATTGCTCGACGCACTGTCAAACTTCGGCCTGCCGGTCTGTGCCCATCGCGTCGTTGCGCGGGGCTGGCGGGAACTGGCCGATTTTCATGACCGCATCGGCAAGGAGCGGGCCAGGATTCCCTTCGACATCGACGGCGTCGTCTACAAGGTCAACAGCCTCGCCCTGCAAGACCGGCTCGGCTTTCGTTCGCGCGAACCGCGCTGGGCCGTAGCGCACAAATACCCGGCGGAAGAGGCGCGCACGACCGTTCTCGCCATCGACGTGCAGGTCGGACGCACCGGGGCGCTCACTCCGGTCGCCAAATTGCAGCCCGTTTTCGTCGGCGGCGTTACCGTCTCCAATGCCACCCTACACAACGAAGAAGAGGTGCGCCGCAAGGACGTGCGCGTGGGGGACGCCGTCATCGTGCGTCGCGCGGGCGACGTGATCCCCGAAGTCGTGGCCGTCGTGTTCGATGCCCGTCCCATGAAAGCGTCGGAAGACGACCTCTTCACCCGCGTGCCGCTTCATCCTCCGTTTGAACTCCCCGAAACCTGCCCGCAATGCGGATCGCACGTCGCGCGCGAAGAGGGCGGGGCCATCGCGCGTTGCTCCGGCGGACTGGTCTGTCCGGCGCAGGCGCGGGGGGCGCTGCTGCATTTTGCCAGCCGGCGCGCGATGGACATCGAAGGGTTGGGCGACAAGCTCGTCGACCAACTCATTCTCGGCGGTCACGTCAAAACGCCCGCCGACCTCTACGATCTCACCGTGCATGCGCTGGCGTTGCTGGATCGCATGGGCGAGAAATCCGCCGAAAACATCGTCCAGGCCATCGAGAAAAGCCGACACACGAGTCTTGCCCGTTTCATCTTCGCACTGGGCATCCGCAACGTCGGTGAATCCACGGCCAGGGATCTGGCCCGGCACTTCGGCAGTCTGGCCGCCCTGCAAAATGCCGATGCTGCCGCGCTCGAAAGTATCCCCGACATCGGGCCAATCGTCGCCGAATCCATTGTGGATTTTTTTGCTGAAATGCATAATCGCGGAGAAATCGCGCGACTTGTCGGCGCAGGCGTGCATTGGGAAGAACACGAGGGCGCAGCCAACACGCTCTCGGGGCCGCTTGTCGGCAAGCTGTTCGTCCTCACCGGAACCCTGCCCGGTCTGAAGCGCGAGGACGCCAGGGCGTTGATCGAAGCCGCAGGCGGAAAGGTAAGCGGTTCCGTCTCGAAAAAAACAAGTTACGTCGTCGCGGGAGAAGAAGCCGGCTCCAAGCTCGACCGCGCGCGGGAACTGGGCATTGCCATTCTTGACGAAACGGAACTGTTGAAACTGTTGCATGGAGAGTGTTCGTGAGCAAACCAAACAAGATAACCAAAGCCGTCTTTCCGGTCGCCGGGTTGGGAACCCGTTTCCTCCCAGCCACCAAGGCCAGCCCCAAGGAAATGATGCCCATCGTCGACAAGCCCCTCATCCAGTACGCGGTGGAGGAAGCCGTGGAAGCGGGCATGACCGACATGATCTTCATCACGGGCCGCACCAAGCGTTCCATCGAAGACCACTTCGACAAGGCCTACGAACTCGAAACCGAACTGGAGACGCGCGGCAAAAAGGAACTGCTCGACATCGTCCGCCGCACCGTGCCGAAGGGCGTGAACTGCATCTACATCCGTCAGGCCGAAGCCCTTGGGCTGGGGCATGCCGTCCTTTGCGCGAGCCATGTGGTAAGCGCGGACGAAGCCTTTGCCGTGCTGCTGGCCGACGACCTGCTCGACAACAACGGTGATTCATCCGTCACGAAACAGATGGCCGAAGTCTACAGCTACCATCGCTGTTCGGTGTTGGGTTCCATGAACGTCCCGCGCGAAGACACCCGCCAGTACGGCATCGTCAGCACTGAACGACAGGAAGGAAGAATCCAGCGCATCACCGGCATCATCGAAAAACCCGCCCCCGAAAAGGCTCCCAGCACGCAGGCCGTCGTCGGGCGCTATATCCTGACCGCGCGCATTTTCGACCACTTGCGCGCCCTCAAGCCCGGCGCGGGCGGCGAATTGCAACTCACCGACGCCATTGCCGCGTTGCTCAGGGAAGAAGCCGTCCTGTCCTACCTGTTCGATGGTGTGCGCTACGACTGCGGCTCCAAGCTCGGCTATCTCAAGGCCACTGTCGAACTGGGCCTGCGGCATCCGGAAATCGGCATGGCGTTCAGGGATTATCTCGACAGCAAGTCGTGGTTGTCCGAGCCTGTCGCGTCCTGATTCTCTTCATGTTCGCGGCGCAGGAGGCGTGTTCTCGGCTGCCCTGAAACCCTGCCATGCCAATGATGTATACCGAAACCTACACGGAAACGCATCGAACCGATAAAAAAGTGCGATTCATGGCATCAGGTTCATGCGGTGTGTCAAAATCAAAAGATTGCTGGCAAGGTGGATCAAAAAGCGAGAGGAATCCATGAGGCTTGGAAAATCGGGAAAAAGAACGGAAAAAATTGTCGGCGCGGTTGCCGTGGCGGTGGTGGTACTGAGTATCAGCAGCTATTGGACGGGCAGCCGGGTCGAGCAACAATTCCGGGAGAGCATGGATCTGATGGCCCGTTATGGCGCCACGCATAACTTCAAAGTGAACGTGGTCGATTACCAGCGTGGTGTTTTTTGGGCAACAGCGCATACCGATGTGGTTTTCCAGACGGCTTCCCTGGACGACCCCTCGATCATGGAGTCGGTGACAGTGCCCATCATCCATAGTATCCGGCACGGCCCCTTGCCGGCATTGACTGCCGCCGCGCGCATCCGTTCCGAAGCGCAACTGACGGATGAAGCCGTTGCGTTCTTCTTCAATGAAACTTTCGATTCTGATCCGTTCGAGGGCAAGGTGCCGCTTGCCTTCGATACCGTGATCGGTTGGGCGGGAGGACGACATTCACGTGTCGTTTCGCCCGGTTTCGAGATGCCCGCCGAGAAAGACCAGGCCAAGGTGTCCTGGAGCGGATTGAACGGCGAAATTTCCGTAAATTCCAACGGGATAAAAGTCGAAATCGACGGCCTGTCCTACGTCAGAAATGACGACGACCTTTTTCGACTGGGCCGCATCGTCTTTGAGAGCAGCATGACCCTTGCCGAGGGGTTCGAGCGAGTCTACACAGGTACCACGGGCATCACGCTCGACAATCTCCATTTCCGTGGAAAGGATGACAATGGTGTGATCCTTGGCGTCGAGTTTGAAAAATTCCGTATCGCGGGCAACGCATCCGTGAAAGATGGGGCGCTGGACACGGAAGTGAATCTCGATGCCGAAAGGATAACCGTGGAAGGGGGAACGAAAGAAGCAGCCGATAGCCTGAAGTTGACATTCCTGCTGGAAAACATCGACGCCAGTGCATACGACGCCATCCTTCAGGCCATGGACCAGGAAGGCCAGACAGCGGAAATATCGACGGTTTTAGAGAAACAGGGTGAGATTCTGTTGCGGCGCAGACCGGCTTTTCACATCAAGGAAGCGAGCGGGCGCTGGCCGGAGGGTGTCGCGACGGGAAGTTTCCGCATCGCATACGAGGGTGAAGCCAAACCTGACGATCTGTCCATATCCAGCCTGTCCGGTCTGTCCGGCGATTTGCAGTTGGTAGTGCCACGCGCGTTGGTGACTCGTCACATCAGTTCGCAAGTGTCCAGGGATATCGCCGATTCGCTCGAAGATGGCGAAGAAAACGAAGTCAATATCGAGAAAGAAACGACGGAACAGGTCGCCAGGAAGATGGCTGAGATGCTCGAGAAAGGCATCTTCGTGGAAAAGGGAGACGCCCTGGCCGTGGATGCCCGTCTACGGGATGGCGAACTGAATCTCAACGCCAAGCAACAACCGATCCAAACTCTGCTCGAATTGCTGCCTCCGTTCTTCTTCTGACCCACTCCAGTCTGGCGTTTCCGCGATAATGCACGGGTTTCTGCACTCCCGATTTCCGGCTCATGCTCCCCTCCCATGTTATTTTCGACCTCGACGGTACGCTGATCGATTCCGCCGGGGCCATCCTCGCCAGTTATCGCGCCGCGTTTGCCGCGTGCGGCCTGACGCCGGCTCAAAGCATCGAGGCAGGCATCATCGGCCCCCCCCTTGCTGAAACCCTGCGACTGCTCGCGGGCAGCGAGGATTCCGATCTCATCCTTCGACTCGTCGACGCTTTCAGGCAGAGTTACGACACGGGCGGATTGCTGGAAACCCAGGCATATCCCGACATCGGGGACATGCTCCGGGCGTTGCACGCGGCAGGCATGAAGCTTTCAATCGCCACGAACAAGCGTATTCACCCGACACGGCTGATTGTCGAGCACATCGGATGGGGCGATATTTTCGATACGGGTTCGATCTACGCGCTCGACCTCTTCACGCCGCCGATGCCCGACAAGGCGGCGATGCTCGGACGCTTGCTCGCCGATCGGGGGATCGATGCGCGTCGGGCGGTGTACGTGGGTGATCGCATCGAGGACGGCGAGGCTGCCGAGGCCTACGATTTGCCCTTCATCATTGCGATCTGGGGCTATGGCATCTCAGGTGTCGAGGGCATGCCGACGCACTGGCGCAAGGCGGCCACGCCGTCCGGGTTGAAACGCATGCTGTTGGGTGAAGAATGACCCGGCTCGATCTCGTCGCGCCCGGTCTCGTCTGGCCCGCGTCGCCGGCGCTTCATCCGGCTGGAGACGTTGCGCATGCCGCGCTTGCGCGGCTGCTCGGGCGCGGACGGCGGCTCATGGAACCTGCCGTTTCTCACGAACGCCTGTTGGCGCGTCTTTTGGGAATGGCGCGTCAACATCTGCCTCTCGCGGCGTTGCGCCGCCTTGGAGAAGAAGGGGCGGGCGGTTGCGCGCAAGGTGACGACGAGGCGCACTGGCTCTGCGCCGATCCAGTGAATCTGTCTTTCATGGGCGGGCATGTGCTGCTCGATGAGCTCAGTGAAGATGAAATCGACGCGGCAGAGGCTGCTGCCCTGACGGCCACCCTGAACGATGAATTCGCCCACCTCGGTCATTTTTCGGCGGCCACGCCCACGCGCTGGTATCTGCGCATGGAACGCCCCGCAAGGGCGCGCTTCTTTCCGCTCGATGAAGCGGTTTGCCGCCCGATGCAGGATTTTCTGCCCAGTGAGGGTGATGAGGGCGAGGACGACAGCCGACATTGGCGGCATGCATTGAATGAAATACAGGTTGCGCTTCACAACCATCCGTTGAATGCCGCCCGCGAGGCAACCGGGCGACGCCCCGTCAACAGCCTGTGGTTCTGGGGCAGCGGCACGCAATCCCCGCCCGGCGCATCCGGCGCGCCCCGACTCGCCGTGCAGGCGCGCGATCCCATGGCGCGCGGGCTGGCGCGGACAGCCGGAATCGAACCGGACGCGCCGGATGTGGAATCAGCCTTGCGCGCCGACACCCTGGTCGTGCTCGATGATCTCGCCTCCCCCTTTCGTCATCTCGATTCCGCGCGCTGGCAGGACGCGCTTGCCGCGCTGGAGCAGGACTGGTTTGCGCCCATCTCGCGCGCGCTCGATAGGGGAGTCTTGCGTCATTTCGCCCTGCATGTTCCCGGTGAGATCAACCGCTTTTCTCTCACGCTCGGCAGCGGGGCGCGTTGGTGTTTCTGGCGCAAGCCCCTGTCGCTGTGCGCCGTCCATCCGCCCCGGACATGACTACGATCCACCCCCGCGAGACTTCTCCGCGCGCCGCCTCCGCTCTTTCCGCCGCCGGTGTTTCCCCCCTGCTTGCGCGCCTGTTTGCCGCGCGCGGCGTGCGCTCCCCCGTCGAACTCGATCTTTCGTTTAAGACCCTGTTGCCGCCGACTTTGCTCACCGGGGCGCGCGAGGCGGCGGAGTTGCTGGCCGATGCCATCGAGGCCGGGGCGCGCATGGTGATCGTGGCCGATTACGACTGCGACGGCGCAACGGCCTGCGCGGTGGGGGTGCGGGCGCTGCGCGCGTTCGGCGCGGACGTGCATTACCTGGTGCCCGACCGCATGCGCCTCGGTTACGGACTGACCCCGCCGATGGTCGAACTCGCGGCCAAGCTCGATCCCGAAGTGCTGATTACGGTCGATAACGGCATTGCGAGCATCGAGGGGATTGCAGAAGCGCGCGCGCGCGGAATATCGACGATCATCACGGATCATCACCTGCCCGGCGAAACCCTGCCCGACGCCGACGTGATCGTAAACCCCAACCAGCCGGGCTGCGGTTTCCCAGGCAAATCGCTGGCCGGCGTGGGGGTGATGTTCTACGTGATGCTGGCGCTACGGGCCGAATTGCGCGAACGCGGCGCGCTCGAGAACGGGCGTGAGCCGAATCTGGCCAACTTGCTCGACCTCGTGGCCCTCGGAACCGTGGCCGACGTGGTGAAGCTCGACCACAACAACCGCATCCTGGTTTCGCAGGGATTGCAGCGCATCCGGGCCGGAAACATGCAGCCCGGCGTCCGGGCGCTGTTCGCCGTGGCCAGGCGGGATGCCGCGCGGGCGACGACATTCGATCTCGGCTTCGCGCTTGGGCCACGGCTCAATGCCGCCGGACGGATCGCCGACATGAGCCTGGGTATCGAATGCCTGCTCGCCGACGATGCCGGAGCGGCGTTGCAACGGGCGCGCGAACTCGACCGCCTGAACCATGAACGGCGCGGGATCGAGGTCGAAATGCAGGAGACCGCGCGCCGGATTCTCGAGACATTCGATGCCGACGCCGTCAAATGCGCCGGACTCACGCTGTTCGAGCCAGACTGGCATCCGGGCGTGATCGGTCTCGTCGCGGGCCGCGTCCGGGAACGAGAGCACCGCCCCACGATTGCTTTTGCCCGTGGGCAGGATGGCGAGTTGAAAGGTTCCGGGCGATCCATTCCCGGCCTGCACCTGCGTGATGCGCTGGAAATCGTCGCCCGCCAGACTCCGGCACTGGTGCTGCGTTTCGGAGGACACGCAATGGCGGCGGGCCTGACGATCCTCGAAGAAAAACTCCCGGCGTTCCGCGCCGCATTCGAGGAAGTGGTTGCCAGTCTGCTCGATCCTGCCGACCTGCAACGCCGCATCGCTACCGACGGTTCGCTCGAAGCCGCCGAAATCTCGCTGGAGACGGTTCGTCTGCTCGAACGGGAAGTCTGGGGGCAGGGCTTCCCCCCGCCGGTGTTCGACAACGTTTTCCACGTCGAGCGTCAAACGATCCTCAAGGATCGCCACATCAAACTGGAGCTTTCGCTGGGCGGCACAAGGCTTGAAGCCATTTGCTTCAACTGTGCCGAGCGCGTACCCGACATCATCCGCGCCGTCTATCGGCTGGACATCAACGAATACAGGGGATTGTCGAACGTGCAACTGGTGCTGGAGCACTTCGAGGCCGCCTGAGCAAGGTTCGCTCGGGCGTCGCCGAACCGCGCCCTGTCCGGGGGGCGGTCACGACCTCGTCGAATAATTTTCGGCCTCTCGGACCGGGTCTCAACATCGTATAATAACTGTCATGACAGTTTTAATGTCATGACCGGCAAAAAAAAGTGAAATGCAATGTCGATCTGTTGTAAAAGAACAAAGTCACTGAAAAATGTACAAAAGCTTTACATTTCCGTGGTGGTTCCGTTAATATTTAACAATGCGTTACCGTAGTTGCATTATCTCTTTTCTGCTGGGCGTTCTGTTATCGGCCCCGGTTGGTGCAGACGCCGCAACGTCTCGGACCCAGAACGGTCAGGCGGACGTTTTGCGCGCTGAAAGCACTCAGGGTTCGGTGACTGTCGCGCGCGCTGTCCGTAGCGGCCCGGTGTTTGGTCTCGTGGCCATTGTGGCGTTCACTTCCACGCGCGCTGCGCGCGACCCGGTTCCCGTGTTTGCGCCGAACGAGTTGTCCGGTCATGCCCCGATCGCTGCCTCCGCCGCTGCCAATGCCCTGATGAACACGGTCAAAACCACGTCCAACAATGCGGCTTTGATGCAGGTCGTCGAATCCTCCTACGCTGCGGCGATCTCGTCCGGCAGCAAGACGGGGTTGAGCGGGCTTGCGACCGTCAGACATTCGCCGAGCGCCTCTGCCGTACAAAAACTGCTTGGCGAAGGGCTGATGTACATCGGCGTGCCCTATCGCTGGGGGGGGACCTCGCCGATCACCGGGATGGATTGCAGCGGTCTCGTACAACTCGTCTTCCGCAACGCCGTGGGGATCGACCTGCCGCGTACTGCGCTCGAACAGTCCGGGCAGGGCACGCGGGTCGGTGTGCGCGAGCTCAAGCCGGGCGATCTGGTGTTCTTCAATACCATCGGTGTCAACATCTCCCACGTCGGCATCTACGTGGGTAACGGCAAGTTCCTGCATGCCCCTGCCACGGGCAAGCTCGTGCGCATCGACAAGCTCAGCGCCAAATTCTGGGATGCGCGCTACATCACGGCCCGTCGCGTGATAAACGACGAAGAAGGTTCAACCCGGCTTGCCGCCGCGCTTGCCGCCACAGCCGCCACAGCCGTTACCGAATAAGGCATAAAGCGGGCGGTTCGACGCCTGGCGATGTCGCCTGCAATCGTTCGTGGGAAATCGTGCTGTACTTTCGCCGAATTTCTGTAACACTTCAGACATGGCTTCGCGCACGATTCCCTGGCTCGACGATGTGGCCGATTTCCCCGATGCCGCCTCGGCTCTGCAGGAACCCAACGGTTTGGTTGCTGCCGGGGGCGCGCTCTCGCCCGAGTGGCTGCTTGCCGCATACCGGCGGGGGCTTTTCCCGTGGTTCAATGAAGACGAACCCATCCTTTGGTGGAGTCCCAACCCGCGCCTCGTTCTCTTTCCGCATGAAATCAGGATTCGCCGTTCATTGCGGCGAATCCTGCGACAGCATCGCTTCGAGGTACGCATCGACACCGATTTTCCCGCCGTCATCGCTGCCTGCGCAAAGCCGCGCGAATCCGGCGCAGGAACCTGGATTCTTCCGATCATGCAGGCCGCCTACTGCCGGATGTTCGATCTCGGCTATGCCCATAGCGTCGAATGTTGGCTTGAAGGTCGACTGGTGGGCGGACTTTACGGCATGGCGCTCGGTCGCGTGTTTTTCGGTGAATCCATGTTTTCGCTCGAAACCGACGCTTCCAAGGTTGCGCTCATCCATCTGGCAAGGTTGCTTGCGGCAAAGGATTTTGCCATGATTGATTGCCAGATGAGTACTGCGCACCTGCGTTCGATGGGCGCGCGGGAAATTTCCCGCGATGAATTTTGCGCCGGACTTGAACGCTGGGTATCATTCATCGAGCCGCCCCGGCGCTGGCCTGCTGATCTGGCGGCATCGATTGACTGGAATGAAGCCGCCGTGGCTTGAGGCATCCATGCGCCAGAACGACAATTTCTCTCCGATCCACTTCTACGCCACGGCGCCGTACTCCTGCTCGTACCTGCCGGAGCGCACGGCGCGCTCGCAAGTTGCGCTGACCAAGGTCGTCGAGACGCCCGGCCTGCCTCCCGAAACCGACCTGAACCCCGATCTGGCCATCGCTTACGGGTCGCTACTCGTGCAGCATGGTTTTCGGCGTAGCGGCACATTCATCTACCGTCCGCATTGCGACGATTGCCATGCCTGCGTGCCGGTACGTCTGCCCGTGGAGCGTTTCATCCCGGATCGCGCCCAGCGCCGCGCCATACAGCGCCATGCCGGGCTTGCCGTCCATGTCTGTCCTCCGGTGTACAGCGAGGAGCATTTCCTCCTCTATCAGCGTTACCTGCACACGCGCCACCCCCTGGGAGGAATGGACGAGGACAGCCGCGAGCAATACCAGCAGTTTCTGCTGCAAAGCCCGATCGAGACTTTCTTCGTTGAATTCCGCGAGAGCCGTATCCTGCGCATGGTCTGCGTCATCGACAAGCTCAAGGATGGTCTTTCCAGCGTCTACACCTTTTTCGACCCCGATCTGCCGCGCGCCTCACTCGGAACCTATGCCGTATTGTGGCAGATCGACGCCTGCCGTCAGGCGCGCCTGCCTTATCTGTACCTCGGCTACTGGATCAGGGAAAGCCGCAAGATGGCCTACAAGACCCGCTTTCGTCCCATCGAGGGCTATCGGGAAGGGTATTGGCGGGAGATTGAAGTCGTTGAACCCGGTGAGGTACCCTCGCCGTAAAGGAACCTCCACAATCAGGATTACAGCTTATCGACGAAGAAAACGATACGGGGCGGTAGCTTTCTTCATGCTTTTCCGAAGGGCTTCGCGCGGATCATCGCCGAGGCGGTGCATATCCACCCAAAAAGCCTCCTTTGCCGCTTTTTGACCAATGAATGAAGAGACGCCACGTTCCCCCGCGAATCTGCGCCTGAGACGGTTGCGCCGCCTGCTGGGCGTCGTCGTCGTCGTTCTTGTCGTATCCGCGTTCGCGTGGCTTTTCACCACGGAATCGGGTTTTCGGACGCTGCTGGGCGCAGCGGGGGTTTTCAGCGGTGGCGCATTGCGCGCCGAAGGCATCGACGGCGCTTTGCGCGGCCCGTTTTCCGTGGCGCGACTGACCCTGGATTTACCGGAAGCGAAGATCGAACTCTCCGGGCTGACCTGCGATTGGCAACCGTCCGATCTCTTTGCCCGAAAACTCGCCGTCACCCGGCTGCGGATCGAACAGGTCGATGTTTTCCTGCGGGAGACTTCTCCGTCTTCCGAGCCGCCGACTCTGCCGGAGAGCCTGCGACTGCCTCTCGCTGTCGACCTCACGGCGCTGGAAATCGACCGGTTGAGACTCGTCGGCCACGACCCGGAAGCCGTCACCGCCGGAGAAAACGATTCCGAGCCGTTGCTTACCCTGTCCGAAGGCCGTCTTTCCCTGACCGGCGATGCCGAGCGGTTTCATCTGCGGCAACTGGCGGCGACCTTGCCGCAAGGGCGTGTGGACGCCAAGGCTGAACTCGGCGCGATGCCTCCTTACGCCCTGCGTGCCAGCGGACGCCTTGAAGGCGAAGAATTCTCGGCGCAACTCGACGGCGAGGGCAGCCTTGCTGAGCCGGTGCTGCGGTTACAGGCACAGGGCCGGGGGATGCAAGGGCAAGTGACGCTCGTCGCCACGCCGTTCGATCCCTTGCCGCTGAAAACGCTCGAACTCGACATCGACAAGGTCAACCCCGCTACGTTTGCGTCCGATTTGCCGCGCGCGGATTTACGGCTACAGGCGAATCTTGCGACAGGTGTTGCGAACGGCGGGCCGGTTCTGCGCGGTCCGGTGCGCGTCGGCAACAGTCGGCCCGCACCGCTCGATGCAGGTGGGTTGCCCATGTCGGCGTTGAGCATGGAAGCCAGCATCAGTGCGTCGCTGGACGAACTGCGGCTCGACGATCTCACGCTCGAAGGCGGAGGCGGCAAGCTCCTGGGCTGGTTGCGCTGGCACAAGGCATCCGAAAGAAATGAAGCCGCCGACTCCGATGCCGCGCTCCCTGCGGGCTTCGGGCGGATCGAAGCCAATGTCAGCGCCAAGGGCATCGACCCGGCCCGCGTCGATAGCCGCCTGCCTTCCCGTCGCGTCGATGTTCGCCTGGAAGCTGACGCCACCGAAGCGCGCCAGCAGGGCAAGCTCTCGCTCAGTACCGGTGGAATGCGGGTGGAGGGCAAGGCCGAGATTGTGGCAAGCGCCGTGGGCGCGCCGGTGTTCGTGCTGCACCTGGACTTGCACGATTTCAACCCTGCGGCGTTTCATCCCGATTCTCCTCCGGCATCGATCAAACTGCATGCCGCGTTGAGCGGTACGCTGGCCGAAAAGCCGGTCATCGCCGTGCACTACACGTTTGGCGAGAGCCGTTTCAATGGCCGCCCGCTCGCGGGCAGCGGTTTGCTTACCTGGGATGGCGCACACGTGCGCAATGCCGATCTCGGGTTCGACATTGCGGGAAACCGGCTCAAGCTTGCCGGAGCCTGGGGCGAAATCCACGATCAACTGACTTTTGAACTCGATGCCCCCCGGTTGGATAACGTCGGATTCGGGCTGAAAGGGCGGCTGCGCGCCAGCGGCCTCATCACCGGTGCGTTGCAAGCCCCGGCGGGAACGTTGAAAGTCGATGCCGAACAACTCCACCTGCCCGATGTGCTGGAAATCGCCTCGCTTGCGGGC
>Ga0099364_10005030_pt1 | contig 19783 bp, 14 predicted proteins | sample TergutTh196P3_FD_73070 | JGI IMG/M metagenome (GOLD analysis project Ga0099364, IMG submission 73070) | Microcerotermes parvus P3 segment gut microbial communities from Pointe-Noire, Republic of the Congo - Th196 P3 | ecosystem: Host-associated > Arthropoda: Insects > Digestive system > Gut ... | reverse complement strand
AAGAAAGCCGTTTTGCAGCAATCCGGTAAGGATGTATAACTTTGTGGTTAGCGTTAGGAATCCCGTCTTTCGACACTAGCACCATGAAAGTTTAGAATCAAAAACCAATACCAGTACCCGCAAAAGCCCAAAAATAGGGCTTTTATTGTGCGCCCGGCATGGGCGCAATCTATAGGGTTAAAGTCCCGAACGTGGCCGGCAGCGGCAAGCGTTAGCCAAAGTCAAGGGTGTCCGTCGCGAGGCGGAATCTGAAGGAAGACGGCGGCAAAACTCTGTTCCGACGAACAGAAATCATATTAGGCAGGGCATGGGGGTAAGGCTGCAATTGAAGTCAAAGCCCAATAGCTGCACGGAACCATGCAATGTAAATATGGCGGAGATAAGAGTGGAAGATTGCGCAATTACCCGGGGAGACCTCACGGACGTGTCAGTCAACGAAGGGTGCAACACGGAGCAAAACTTGCCGTGAGGGGTCAGCAGAAGCCATAGTAGCGGCGAAACTACCGCGCCGTGAAGGGCTGAACCAAGCGAGATGGTAGTAAATGAATGATACCCTGACTGGGCGAGAAAGCAGAAAACCCCGAAAGGGGGCTGACGTCAAAGGGATAGTGCGGAACACGAAGAGTATGACGGAGCGCCGACACTGGAAAAGGGATGTCTGAAAACAACACCATCAACCACCAACCTAGAGGAGAACGACAATGCTGGAAAGAATCCTTGAACGACGAAATCTGAACGAAGCGTATAGACGTGTAAAACGGAATCACGGCGCGGGCGGGGTAGACGGGATGAGCGTCGAGGAACTCGGCGAATATCTTGCCGTCCACAAGGAGGAGATCCTGCGAGCCATTCTGGGCGGCAAATACCGACCGAACCCAGTCCTACGGGTAGAAATACCCAAGGAGGACGGGAAGAAACGACCGCTGGGGATACCGACAGCAGTGGACAGGGTAATCCAGCAAGCCATCGCGCAAGTGCTTACGCCAATATACGAGCCGAAGTTCGCAGAGACAAGCTACGGATTCAGACCGGGTCGCAGTGCCCACGACGCATTGAGGAAATGTCTTGAATACATAGACGAGGGATATAAATACGTCGTTGATATGGACTTGGAGAAATTCTTCGATACCGTCAATCAGAGCAAAATGATTCAACTGCTATCGCGGGATGTTGAGGACGGCAGGGTAATATCGCTGATTCACAAATATCTGCGTGCAGGGGTCATAGTGTGCAAGAAGTTTGAAGAAACCGAAGCGGGCGTGCCGCAGGGCGGGCCGTTGAGTCCATTGCTTGCGAACGTGTTGTTGAACGAACTTGACCACGAGTTGGAAAGCAGGGGACATAACTACGTTCGATATGCGGACGATATGCTAATCTTTTGCAAGAGCAAACGCGCCGCCGAAAGGACGCTTGAAAACATCACGCCATACATTGAGAACAAATTGTTCCTCAAAGTCAACCGTGATAAAACGAGCGTTTCGTACGTCCGAGGGGTGAAGTTTTTGGGGTATTCGTTTCGAATCGCCAAAAGAGGAATAGCTGCGCTGTACGTACATCCGAAGAGCATTGTGAAAATGAAATCCAAAATAAGGGAGCTTACAAGCCGAAGTAACGGATGGGGGAATGATTACAGGAAGCTAAAACTCAAACAGTTTATTACTGGCTGGGTGCAATACTTCAAATTGGCAGGAATGAAAACAAAGCTACAGGATATTGACGAATGGATGCGACATCGTATCCGCGTCGTAATCTTTAAGCAGTGGAAGAAACCAAAGACGAAATACAAGAACCTACGAAAACTCGGAATCAGCCACAGCGGGGCTTACAAGGTCGCAAACACCAGCAAGGGCTACTGGCGCGCCGTCGAAGGCGTGGTAGTAAAAACTGCCCTAACCAATGATAGGCTAAGGCAGGCTGGGTACGTATTCTTCTCGGATTATTACCAAAAGGTTAGTGCGTAAAACTTGGAACCGCCGTATACCGAACGGTACGTACGGTGGTGTGGGAGGTCGGTAGGTGAATTAATCACCTACCTCCTACCCGATTTGCGGTAAGGTTGATGTTAGGCGACAAATACGGGTATATATCAAAATATGTCTGATACTAAAAAATCGGTAGGATGGATGGATGATATTAATGACACCGTGGTGTTTCCAAATGCAGACGACACCACAGTGCCGACTGCGCTTGATAGCACGGTGATGCTGTCTGCGCCAGATAGCACCACGCGAGCAGAAGATGATGGAATCATTAATGTAAATGTTAAAAATGCTTCCGCGTTTTTGCTCGCTGCCCCGGACAAACTGACAGCCGGGGCTTATGAGGATGTGCTCAGAAAGAACAGTATAATAGCTGTGCTGGAACAGCGCGAGCCATCGCCCTACGCAATGGTCTCGGGCGCTGCCGGCCCGCACGGCGCTTCGCCCGTTAATATATATGTGTCTACCGAGCAACTGGGGCGCGCCAGGGAACTTATAGAAGCATTTGACAGCCAACCTATAGAATACAAGACACCCAAACCTGCGTTAAATCGAAAGTCGCGCACTAGCCAGATCCTGTTCGTTTTTATTATTATTTTGATATTCGTAATACCGATTGGCGCGTCCATATATGCAATAGGGATGAGAATCGCCCGTTTTTTTATCCCATAACACAGTTAGTCGGAACGGAAGACCGTGAGTACGCCTCCTACGAAAGCGGTCGTCCCTACGATGGTTTCAACATGGATTCCAGCGCGGCGTCGACGCCATGCAGGATTATGTTTTGCAAATGCCCGTCGACTGCTTCCGTGAACCCCGGCAGCCTATTCAAATTTTCGCCCCACAATTCTGTGTTTTCCAGCGCACACTCCGCAAGTGAGAACGTGCTGGCGTATTTGGCGCTGTTCGCAAAGGAGAAAGGCTCCCATAATAGCGTGAAAAACTCCAGTGTCTGCGCATCGTCTGCCACCCGATCCCTGTTTACTCTGTAATATGAAATTAACGCGGCCATGGAAAACGTCAACGCTGGCGGCGGAGCAACCTTTCGGCGGTAGTATTCCAATATGGATGGCAATAGCCGCACCTTGTATTTTGACGTCGCATTCAACATGATGGCTGACAGCTTATGGTTGATATACGGATTTTCGAATCGGTTCAGTATGGTTTGCGCGTACTTGGAAAGCTCGCCGCTGTCAAATTGCGGCGTCAATGTCGCAGGTATTTCATCGAACAGGATGGCGCGCAGGTAATCGTCGAATAGCGGGCGCTGCACGGCTTCCCTCACATATTCACACCCGCCGCTGAGCAGGGCGCAGGAGGCCAGCGCTGTGTGCGCGCCGTTCAACAAGCGGATTTTTCGCAGCGTGTACATCTCGATGTCGTCCGTATATACAACATTCAACCCGGCCTTGTGAAAGGGCAGCAGCGAAGGTAAATCTATAGCGGCAGTGTCTCCTGTAGCAATGCCCCCTGTAGCAATGCCCCCTGTGTCAGTGCCCCTTGCAGCAGAACCCCCTGTAGCAGTGTCCCCTGCGGCAACATCCTCATTGGCAGATTCAGCTTTTATATCTGCCGCGCCGCTGCCGGCGCGGATGGCCCAGAAGTGGTACAGCTCCCCGGCGTCCAGCAGCGCGTCGTCATAGCCCAGTTCCGCCGCGAGGGCGTCGGCCTCGTCCGCCGGATACCCCATAACGATGCGATCGACCAAGGTGTCCGCGAATACGCAAGAAGCGTCCACCCATCGCTTAAAGTCGTCGCCAAGGCGCCATGCGTCCGCGTGCCGCATAACGCACTCGCGCAGCGCGACGCCGTTGCGTTCTATCAGTTCGCAGGGCAAAAACGCCAAGCCTCGGCTGGGGTCGCCCGCAAAATGGCTGTAGCGCTCATGCAGGAATGCCGCGATCTTGGCCGGGAAGCCCAACTGCGGCCTGTCGCTCCTCTTCGCATCGGCGTCGAAAACAATCCCCGCTTCCGTTGTGTTAGATATAACAACTTGCAAATCGGGGCTCCTCGCGCAGGCGATATACGCGTCAAAATCGGTATATGCGTTGATTGCCCTTGAAACCGATGTGATAATACGGCGCTCGCCCACCGGGTCGCCGTCGGCGTCCAGCCCCCGCGACAATACCGTATACAAGCAGTCCTGGTTATTTAGCGGCTCGGCGCTGCCACGCGGGGTGGGGGGGACAATGATGATGCTGCCGTTAAAAAGCCCGCTTGCGTTGAGCCGGTCGATGAAATAATCCGCAAAAGCGCGTAAAAAAACGCCCTCGCCAAACTGCAAAATGCGCTCCGGGCGTTTTTTTAAGTTTGCCGCCGCTTCCGCCGCCGCCGAAACTACCTTCAGATTAAGTTTTTTCATGTCTATTTATTAAGCCCCAGATATGATTTGGCATTTTCGTAGCATATGCCGCGAATGATTTTTCCAAGCGCTTCCTCGCCGGAAAAGTATTCACCTCTGTCTACGATTGCGCCAAAATAGCTGCATAGCGCCCGCCTGTATAGCTCGTGACGCGGGTATGATAAAAAGCTGCGCGAATCGGTGAGCATCCCTATCGACAGAGCGACGGGATTGATGCTCCCCACGCTTTCGAATTGTTTTATGATGCCGTAATACTGATCGTTGAACCACCAAGGCGCGCCCAGTTGAACCCAGCCGCGCCCCTTGCCGCAAAAATTGGCGGCGAGCGTCGCGAACGCTTCAAATTGGTTTATATCGATCGGATATAAAATTGTTCTAGGTAAACCGCCCGCGCTGCTGTTCAAACGATCCAGCAGTGTGCCGAACGAGCGGATCCCAGCCGCGTCGTCGACGCTGTCAAAGCCCGTGTCCGGGCCAAGTATTGCGTTCATGGCGCTGTTCGCGCCCCTGTACGCCCCGATGTGATATTGGGCGGTGAACCCGTGCTTGGCATAGAGCTTCGCCGTTTCGTAGAGGAAAGCCGAGCGGTATATGTCTATCTCCTCCGCGCTCAGCGCCGCAGCGCATGCCCCCTTCGCGGCGCCTGCCTCTTTCGCGGCGCCTGTTCCCTTCGTCCCACCGACCTTTTCAACACCCTTCGCCCCAGCGTTCTCTGCGTTAAGGGCCTTTTCAAACACCCGCCTGACCTGCCCCTTCGTATAGTCGGCCCAGGCAAAGCCCGTGAGCCCGTTGTCGTTGATCATGGCGCCAGTTTCTTTAAAAGCTACCAGACGGATTTCCAATGCCTCGATCATATCCTTGAAACTTTTGATTTTAATGCCCGCAGCCGTGCCCAGGGATTTTATATAAGCGGCAAACCCCGGTCTCTCGACGCCCATGGCCCTATCCGGGCGAAAAGCGGGTACGACGCGGCAATGCTCGTATGCGCTGTTTTGCGCAATGTCCTTATGGTATATCAAATCGTCCGCAGGGTCGTCCGTCGTCGCGACGAACTCGACTTTTGATTTGTTTATGAAATACGACGGAGACATATCGCGCTCTGCGATCATGTTCGCCGTCCTGTCGTATATCGCTTCTGCGTTGCCCTCGTGCAGCGGCCCGTCAATTTCGAAATAGCGCTTCAATTCCAAAGCGCACCATATATATAGCGGGTTCCCGGCCAGTTCCGGCAATATTTTAGCGAACGCCAAAAACTTGTCGCGCCAATCCGCGCCGCCTGTGATCAACTCCTCGTCGATGCCGAACGCCCGCATCACCCGCCATTTATAATGGTCATACGCGAGCCACAACTCGCCGATGTTGGAAAAACGACGGTTTTCGCTGATTTCGCGCGGGCTCAAATGGCAGTGGAAATCGACGATGGGCAAATCCTTGGCATATTTTTCATAAAGCGATTTTGCAGTCACCGATGTTAGATACAGATCCTCAGAAAACAAATGCCGACCCCCTAAAAATTTTGTTATTTAATCTCATCAAAAACCCATGAGCGCTTCCACTCGTCGCTCTCGCCCGGGGCTAGCTTGATGGCGTGGAAACTTTCCGTAGACATCATATGGTTGACCGACCACAGTACGACGCGGCACAGGTCGATCTGCTCATACACATGCACCTGCGCCCCCTCGGCGACGTTCTTGAATATCCATTCAAAAGGCTTGCCCGGCGCCGTCGAAAACTCGTCGGCCTCCATTGTAAACATCCGCGCCCTCTGCAGCGGCCCCGAAAAAGTGAAACCCTTGCCCGCCGCCATTAGCTCGCCTTCGAGCTGCGCATCGCCCCGATCCTTGCCCGACGGGAATTCGAGATTGTAGTTCGGGCCCAGGGTCATGCAGTTGACGGTGATGAAATTATGGCAGTATTCGCGGGCGACAAATTCCTTCTCGCCGGTGTTTTCCAACTTGACGCACATATCGAGCCGGTTGCCGACGACTTCCATCCGTTTTACCTGCTTCAGCGCATAGCCGCCGCACAGCTTCGGCTGCGTCACGAACTGTATCACATTCGCCACATGCGACACGTCGATTGTGAATGGGTCGACTTTGTATGGATTCATGAATCTATACGGGCTGTCGGTTTCTTTAAGCAAAAGGCCGATGCCGGGCTTCATGAAATAATCGCCTATCGCCGCTTCCTCGGCGGTCGTCACGATATATTCGTTGCAGATGCCGCGCCCGCCCGAGCTTGTATGCGATAGGTTGCGAGGCTCGCTCGCGCAAAAACGGTGTATGCCGTCCAGCACGACCTCCTCGACGAACCCCGCGCGGTCAAAGCGCGTCGTCGTATTGGGCGCCACGCCTGGCTCGGACACATCCACCCTCAGCCTGTCGGATTGAAGCGTATACATAGTTCGCATGCCTCCCGTAATTTATATGATATAACGCCTATTCTTCGTACAGCAGCGATTGGGGCAGGTAATCGTGAAAATCCGGTTGATCGGGCTCCCAACTGCCCAGCATCTGGTATACCCCCCACTCCTGCAGCTTCTCCGTCGTCCCCACCCATACCGGCGTGCCGATTTGTATGACTTCGTACAGTTGCTCCACATCGGTGTTGATCATGCGTATGCAACCGTTGCTTGCGAATGTTCCTATCGAATATGCCGATATGTTGCCATGCACGCCGTACGAGCCGCCCCCGCCTATACTCAACCCCATCCATCGCTTGCCAAGCGGGTTGTTCGGCGCACCGCCCGCGACCGGCGCCGCATGGCCGCCTCCGCCCCAGCGCGGGTTCACAGCCTTCGAAACGAATGTGAACTTCCCTTCCGGCGTGAGCCTCATGGGTGAGCCGACCGCGACAGGGTACTTCGCAATAACGGTATCGTCGATGTATAAAGTGAGATGCCTCTCGTACCTGTTAATCACGACCCACATGCCCTCCGGGTGCGCCTCGGTAAAATAGTCCCTCGGGACATAGTCGGTCCCATCAATCAGCGCGCGCTTTGTTTCCAGGTCGATCTTTGCGGTGATGGGGAGGTTGAACGCGCTCTGGGCGCGGATTATAGCGTTGCGCCTGTTGACGTCGTTGCTGTACTTGTCGTTTCTGAAAAAGCCCATCTCCCTCAGGCGTTCCATAAAATAATCGTTGTTGTATTTTGCGTTGATTTCGCCCTCGCTCATGTCTGCGGCAGACTTGCCGTGGGCATCGATAAATGCCTGCCTCCCCGCTATCTGCGTCTGATACGCAGCTTGCGCCAAATACTTGGCTGCCGCGAGCTGGCGCGCATAAGATAGCGAGTCCGCCCGCATGTCGAGCTGGGCCTGGTGCGCACTGGCGACATCGTATGAGAAATTGTACAAAGACGAAAAGAATGTATGGACAGCCGGGAAGCCGGCGCCATCGCCGTCGTGGTAACCGTTCATATAGCCGTTGTAGCCATTGTAGCCGCTAGTATAGCCGTTGGAGTAGCCATTTTGCGCGGCGCCGCCGTATCCCGCGCCATTGAATGCGAACCCGTTAAATAGCATATTAATATTTGTATTGCCATTGTACGCGCTGCCATTATATGCGCTGCCGTTTTGCGAGTCGCCATAAAACGCTGCGGACGGTACGGGCCCGTCGCCAATGACAAGCGCCCCACCGTCGCCATTATCATCCAACTCGCCACTGCCAACAATATCCGCGCCGACCGGTTTATCATTGGCTAATAAAGAAAACCCATTATTACCGGCTGCCGCCATGCTCGTAAATGCGCTCGGATTCCAATCCGCCGCTCCGCTGCCATTCGTCGTCGCGCCATCTTCCATGAACAGTGAAACCGCCGCCGACACGCCGCCCATCAGCCTGGCAGCCGCAATCATGTCCGGCTTGACTGTCACAGTGGGAACGACAATTATTTCTTCCTCGACCTCGCTCTCATCGTCGCCGCCTATGTTGGCGTCAATATAAGGCGCGGACGCCACCTGCCACGCTTCCTCCCCGCCCACCAGGCTGCCGGACAAAGCGCCATACGCCCCCGTCTGCGCGAGCAAGCATATAGTCGCCACCACCATAGCCGCAATCATGACAACGCGGCTGACAAAATCGAACCCCCTATACCCGGAACCATACCTATAATACTCAGATGTATTTCTGTCATAACCGGGCGTATTGCTATAATCTACTTCCCGCATCGACTTTTCCTCAAATTAATACAAATTCTCGAATTTTATTATTACTTTATATATAGTTGCTAACATGACTACCAACATGGCAAGCATCTTGTCCGGCGCCTTAATCAGTAACATGGCGCCAGTGGCTGCGCACACAGAATAACGTTAACTAATAAACACTATTATACATCATTGGCGCATATTATCAAAACATTTCGATATAAAACGTTTATGAATCATTTTCGTCCTCCAGCAGTAATAATCTCCGTTGTGATAATCTATCGCGGGTTTCGGCAAGTATTGCGTGGATTTTTTGTTCAAACTCTGCTTTCGGCGGGAGCGTTGTCCAATATTCCGCAACGAGTATTCCGTCACGGTCTAATTGCAAAAGCTCGATTTCCTCGCGACCGCTTTCAGAACAAAGTATCAAGCCAATTGGCGCTTCTTCACTTTCTTGCCGCTCATATTTATCAAGCCATCCTAAGTATAGCCGCATCTGCCCGAGATTGGCGGCTTCAAACCGACCATATTTTAGTTCCACAGCCACAAGGCGCCTTAAATGACGATTATATAGTAGCAAATCCAATTTATAGTCGCGGCCATCAATTATCATCCTTTTTTGTCGTTCGACAAAGGTAAAGCCCTTACCAAATTCTAAGATGAATTTTTCCAGCTCACGAAGTATTGCTTCTTCTACGTCATCTTCCAGATATTCGTCTTTTATTCCAAGTACATCAAATAAATAAGGGTCTTTGAATGTTCCTAGAGGGATTGGTGAAATGGATGATATTTGCGTGTCTGCTATTTCTTTTCGTTCATATGTTTTACGGTTAATCATTTCACGAAGCTGGGCCACACTGATTATCCCGCGATTGGCTTCATTTAGATAAAACAATTTTGCATCCAATGTATTTAGTGGTAAAATTTCAATAAAATGCGACCAACTTAATTGTGTCGATGCCATCGACACAATTTCGAAATCAGGAAATTGCTCCGCAAATTGTATCATGCGGCGAAGATTGCGAAGAGCAAAACTGCTCCCATATTTTGCTCTCAATTGTGTCGACAGCATCGACACAATCTGTTTACCGTAATCGGCACGCTTATTTTCTAGAATTTCATTATTGATTCGTTGCCCAATATTCCAAAATAGCAGCACGGTAGAACCACTTGCATGGGCGTAAATCCTACGTCGGCTTTCATCAATAAGCGTAGATATATCATTACATAATGCATCGTAGCTATTTGTAAGATCATCCATCTATATCCCTCACTTTTTATCGGTTATTTGTAGCTTGAATTCCCACAATAATTTATACCTACACAACATTAGAGCATATATATGGGCTGTAAAGCAAGTAACACAAGCTGTCTTCATAAAAATAAAGCTTGCAAATCCTTTCCGAAACTGGCATCCACAATGTTATGCTGAGCAAAAAGCTTTATGCTAAAATGACTATGAGAAAAATGATATTAACATTGTCAAAATTGAGGGTTCAAATGGTGAAAGGCATCCGGATACTTACGCCGATAACCAAGGAACAACGAATCATTTACGAAGCGTTTGAAGTAGATATTCCGGTGTAGGTATAAAATATTACGGGATTTTAGGTGTCAGGAGTGATTTGTTTGCAAAAAAAATCAAATGTGTTTGCTCGTGTTGAGCCGGAAATAAAAGAACAGGCGGAGCATATTCTGAATCAACTGGGAATTCCCATGTCCAATGCAATTGGGTTGTTCTTGCGGCAAATCATCATGCAAAGAGGCATTCCGTTCGATATGAAGCTACCCGCCCGAATGCCTGTGACAATCGGTGCGATGAACGCGGAAGAGTTAAACAATGAGTTGCAAAAAGGTTATGACGATATTTGCGCAGGACGACTGCACGATCTAGATGATGTTATAGCCGAAATGCAAAAAATAAAAAATAATCAAACTGATGCCGATATTAATTAGATAATTTTTAACTCATGACCCATACCGGCGGCTGTACATTGAGTATCCGGCTTCTTTTATGCTTGTTAGCAGCTCCGGGTATGGCGTGTCGCATATATCTACGATGCCCATCTGGAAATTTTCGCCGTTGTGTTCCCAACCCGTGCATGGTTGATCCATATACATGAACCAGTGCAGGCCTATAATCCACGGGTTCGCGAGCGCGCTGGCCAGCATGTGGCTGCATGCGAAGGCGCGCTCCTCCTGCGATTGCGTGGGGCGTAGGCTCGGGTGGAGCATGCCCCTGTCCAGCGCGCCCACCGTCGTTTCGCTGATGAGGATGGGCTTGTTGGCGTAATCGGGCATACGCAGGTTGTAATAAGTGTAGCGGTACTGGTTAAAGGCGAGGACATCGGCGTGGACTGCGTACGCGCGCAGTACGGCCTCGTAGCCTTTGTAGGTGTCGGAGTAGTCATGCGCGTCGGGGCCGTCGGAGTGGTCTATGCGCACCGGAACCCCGCCCCTCGGGAAGCGGTGCCAGTCTTGCCGCGAGCCGAGGAACAGCTTGTTTGGCGCGTATTTTTTTTGCACATCGCGGCATGTGGCATAGTAGTAGTCCCACCGCCCGAAATCAGGTTTGTCGTGTATCTCGTTATCGATGAAATAACCGATGCAGAACGGGTCGTCCGCCGTCGCTTCGCACACTTTGGCGGCGTTTACCTCCAGCCGCTGCTTCCAGGCGGCGTCCAGCTCCCCCAGCCCGTAGCGCGCGGCGAACCGCAACGAATAGATGTGCATGCAGTAGGGAGTACGGCTTGTGAGGCACAGGTCCATGTCGGCGGCGGTGCCGAATGTGTTCATGCCCCAATGCCGCATGCGATCATGCGCCCTGTCAATAAAGCCTTCCATCCAATGGCTCTCGCCGAATTTGCGCTTCAGGTTCGCTTTGTAATAATCGCCTTCCGGTACAATTTCTTCGAATAAATACTCAAGGCCGTCCGTCTTGGCCTTGCACGACGGGCGCACAAATGACGGGCCGAACGCCCAGTACAGCCGCCCGTCCGGGTCGATGAACCACCATCGGCCATCCACCTGTTTTGTGTAGAAGTGGCCGGTCGCGTCGAACTGCGGGCCACCGGCCCAGCCGCCGTATTTGTTGCGCTCCGGGGCGCAGGGGCTGGCCGCTATTTCGCGCATCTCGTCATCGTTGTGCGCCGCGAAGTCGCTGTGCCGATGTATTTTATTTTGCCATTCGTCATGGCGGTACTGCCCGAACTGATCCATGATGGGGTAGAGGCTTTCGGCGGCCTTCCCCGATGGAGGGGTGCGGATGCCGTACCTGCGCGCGCCGTGCACCGCAAGATGCACAGCGCTCCCGGCGCCTTCCAGTTCGATGCGCAGGCTGTTCAGTTCCGCCGGCTTGGGCGCCTCGGGCCACTCCATGTGCGCCGAGCGCCCCGGCACACCCATCATGTGGGGGAACGCCTTCGCCACTTCCGGCGGCTTATCCTGGAAGATGAAGATGCGCAGCTTGCCGCGCTCGCCGGGGGCGAGGCGCAATATGCCGGACGACCAGCAATATGGGTTCTCACTGCCGGCATACCCGAATATCACGGCCTCGCACGCCCCCGTGTTCTCGACATCCAGCTCCGCGCCTTCCGCCAAAGCCATGTCTATCGCCGGGAACTCGATGGTAAACATCGGCCAGTCACATGCCTCGAAACGTATATGGAGGACGTCGCCATCCCATCGCCCCTCGGCGTTTTCGCCGTATATTTTTGTGTCACTCGGACAATATAACATTGGCTGATCCTCCATTTTGCCTATTTGTTATACTTTAATACGTTCTCTTTCATGGCGTAATATGCGGGTTTCGGGTTGTTATTGCCGTCGGTGATGCCCCAGGAGCATTCGGCGGGGCAGTTGGGCTTGCCGCAGTGCCAGCAGATTTTGTCGTCGCCCCATGAATAATACAGGAAACCCATGCAGTTCGGGTACGTCAGCAGCAAGCGCACGCCCGTCGCCACATAGTCCGCCTGTTCCTGCTCCGTCTGGCCCTCGCGCCACGCGTTCCGGAAATGCCCGCAGTCGCAGGGCTTCGCCGTCCCGTCGGGCATGGGCGCGCCGCCGGTGGACGGGTAGCCCCACTCGTTGATCAGCACCTGCTTGCCCGTCAGCTCGTGCAGGTAGTCTATGACGTCGACCCAGTCCGACACCTTGCCGGGCGCCCATGAGCCAAAATAGCCGTCCACGCCCACATAGTCCATCAGATCCGGGTTGTCCTGATAGCACGCCTTATACAGGATCGCGGAGTCTTCAGACATATAGCTCGCCGGGTTGATGCCCAGCTTCGCGCTTGGGTTGCCCGCTCGCAGCCCCTTGGCCTGCGCGACGTAAAAGCGCGCGGCCTGCTCCACTGTCATGTCGCCCCGGAACTCGATTATGTCCATCTCGTTTGATACCTGGAACAGCTCCACATAGTCCTTCGTGTCCTCCGCCAGCTTTTTCGCTGCACGGAACGTCACGTCGTAAAACAGGTCGCTGTCAAACGCGCCTGCCCAGTCCGGTACAGAGCGATAGGTCTCGCGCTTATCCGTTTCTTTATTGTAATGGAAGCCGGCGGGTATGGGCGAGACGCATGCCTGCCGCATACCGGCCGCTTTGGCTTTTTTATAGCGTTCAAAGTACTCTTTATATGCAGGCGTTATATCGTTTTCGTTTTCGCCAAACGGGAAGGCTGCGCCCTGCCGCACCCATTCGATGCCTGCTTCCAGCATAAGCTTGTAGTCCGCGCCGTCCCTCGGCGACCAGGGGCTGATGCCTACGATACGTTTTGACATGTTTTATACGCTCCTCATATTATGAGACATAGGTAGTTTTGCGTTAACAGTTGGATTTGACACCTACACGTGTTATTAGGCGGATGTATGGTATGTGGTTGATATAATAACGGGCTACCACGCAGGGTCGCCCCTACGGACGCCATCATACGGATGTAAAAATCCTCTTGACCACGTCGTACGCCGGTTTGGGCGACTCGTCGCTGTACATAAGGCCCCACGCGGTTTCGCACGGGCAGTCGGCGTTGCGGCAGCCAAAACATACGGAGTCGTCGCTCCAGCAATAGATCATCGCGCCGCAGGTGTTTTTGTTGTCAATCATCTTGCCCAGCAGGTTATTGAAAAACTCCGCCTGCCCCTCGGGGGTGTGGCGGTATATCTTGCTGCTGCCGGGCCATTTTTTGATGATATGCGGCATGCTGCGCACGGCGTTCATGCCCCAGTCTGCCTCCGGACTCTCCATCACCCGCGCGGCGACATAATAGGGGATGCGGTTTAAAAAGTCCTCGGGCGACGCGTATATTTCCTCCAGGCTGTTGTAGCCTTTGCTCTTTATATAGTCAATCACATCGGTTTCCGTGAATATCTCGCCCGCGCTCGCGAACCCGAACTCCTGTACAAGCACCGGCATCCCCGTAAGCTCGAACGTCCTGTCTATGTCGGCCACGATGTCGTCCGGCTCGCCGTTTGCCCACGTGCCCTTGTATGTGTCCAGCCCGATGTAGTCCATCAGCGGCTCGTACTGCTTAAGGCCGGCCAGCACGCTCAAATCGTACTCCGAGCCCGCCGCAGTCACGCTGTTGTGGCCGAGGATCGCGCCTGGTACGGCCTCGCGCACCCCCTCCAGCCCCGCCGCCAAAAACGGGATAGTCTGCTCGGGGGTCAGCGGCACCCTGAAATGGAACACATACATCTCATTAGTGATCTGCCATGCCACGTTGAACTGCGCGAGGTCAGCCGCCATGAACCTGCACACGTCCTTGACCGTCCCGAGCCAACTGTCTGAAGCGGGATCAACGCCATAGTGAACGAACGCGCGCGGGTATGGCGTTATGCACATTGAGCGCAGGCCATTCTCCGACATCGTTTTGCACCTCTCGCGAAAATCCGCGTACCGCTTGGACACGACGCCGGGCTTGCCCGCCTCGTACGGGAACGGGACGTCCATGCGGACCCATTGCATACCCGCCTGCGTAATCAAGTCAAGCCGCTTCCTGGGGTGGCACACCCCTTTAATGAAACTGTTCGCCTTATCCAACACCAACATTTTTATACCTCCGTCATAATAATAGTGAGCGGCCGATGATGGCCGCCCACTTTAAAAACCATTATATATTTTTGCTTAGTTATCCAACAGGTCGTAGATCGGCTGGACCATGTCGGCCCTGGACATCGCGTTGTCGTAGTAAATCTGCCACATCTCGTCCACCCTGTAAGCGTCGAGCCCGGCGATGAACTTCTGCTGCTCGGCTGCGAACTCCTCGTCCGTCTCCGACAGCACGATATCGACAAATGTCGTGTTCCTGTAGTCCGTAAGGTTCGTCGAATATGTGATCAGCTCCTCGGGCAGTTGGCCCCAGTTGACCACCACGTTGCTGACATATGTGTCCATGCCGTCCATATACACGCCGTCCATCGAGCTTGCGCCGTAATGGTCCATGAAGTCCCTGTGCATATCCGAAAGCGGCCGCGCGGCGGACAGCAGGTCGACCGGCTGGTTGTCGGCGGGATTGATCATCGCACTCGCGTACCCGGTAAAGAGTCTGAATATCCTCGCGCCGGTTTCCACCATGTTGTCCTGGACCGCGTCGCCCTTTATGTCCACATAATCCGGATTCGGCGTTGCCAGGCCGCTGGCCATCGACCAGTTTATGCCCTCGGGCCCGTTGTGCGCGACTCTCGAAAACTCAAACGTCGACATGAAATTAAATAGTTGGACCGCCCTCTCCGGGGTCTTGCAGTTTTTGGATACCATCCAGGCCCGCTCGCCGCCGACCATGTTGTCGTACAGGCGGATGTTTTTCCACCCGAATATCTTTGACGGCAGGAAGATGAGCTGCTTTTCGGGTGTGCCATCTTCGATGAACGTGTTGTTCGCGCCCGCGTTCGACCATGTCAGCCCGCCCATCATGTACGTGCCGGCCGACGTCTTGTCCATATAGTTCTGGTATGTCTGCGTGAACGAATCAGGGTCCAAAATCCCCAGCCTGTTCATCCTGTTCAGCCATTTCAAGGTTTCCCAGTAATATGAATCGGTAGCTTTCAACGTATTTTCTTCGCGGATTTGCTTAGTGTCGATATCGACTTGGAACATATAATGCGGGCCGTTGACGATGCCCATCATCAGAATCTGGGCGTTGAATGACGTGCCCTGGAACTCGCCGTTCCAAACGGCGCCGCCGTATGTCTTCTGCCCGTTCTTGTCGACCGGCTCGAGCTCGACCATCTGGGCGAGGACATCGCACAGTTCAAGCGTGGACGTGATTTCCGGGTATCCAAGCTCTTTGTACAGATCCCACCGGATACCAAAGCCCCTCTGTGGGCCGAAGGCCGCGCTGTCCCAATAGCCCCTGTTCATCGGGAACACAAAGAGGTTGTTGCTGCCGTCGGGCGCGTTCATCTTTCTGTTCAGTATCGCCGCCATCGCGTAATTGTCCGCCTTGACGTCTGGGGCGTGCGCATCGATAAGGTCGTCGAGCTGCCAGATAAGGTCTGACTCAATACAGTTGAGGAGCTGGTCGTTCCCGCCGTTGTTGTTTAAAATGTCCGGCAGGTCGTTCGCCGCTATCATCGCGTTGACCCTGTTCTGCGAATCGCCCGAGTCCGGTATCATCGATAGATCGATCGATATCCCCGTGTTTTCCCTGATGTACTGTGCGACCGGGTCTTCCATGATGCCGTTTTCAAATAGCGTGCTACTGCTGAAATTACCTAAAATCGTTAAGGTAATCGGCTCAAAGCCCGACTCCGGCTCGGGCTCCGTCGTTGTCGTGGCCGCCGCTGCCGTCGTCGTGGCCGCTGCAGCCGCTGTGGTCGCCGCCGCCGCAGTCGTCGTAGCCGGTGGCGTCGTGCCGCCGCAACCGGCAAGCGCCATAAGCGCTACAAATGCGGCGAGAAAAAGGCAAACCGCTTGTCTTGCATAGTTCCTGTGTTTTTGCATCGATTATCCTCCTTGTGCTATGTGCCTGTGTATTTATGTCTATATAATAAACGGCTGTGGCGCCGGTTATTTAGCGCCAGCCATTTATTGTATACGGAGTTTGAATATGGTGCAGTGCTTTTATGCTCAGCCTTTGACAGCGCCTAGCATTATACCTTTTACGAAAAACCTCTGCATGAACGGGTACACGCACAAAATCGGGATGACTGTGAGCATGCTCAGCGAGTACCTTAGCCCAATCTGCGAAACGGCGCGGTCGCGCAGTAGGTCCGACGTCGCAGTCACGTCGCTGATCCTCGCGGTTTCGTAAGACAGGTTCATATAGAGCAGATACTGCAGCGTGGAGAGCCTTGCGTCGCTGACGAGATAGAAATTGTCCGTCCACGAGTTCCACTGCCCAACCGAGCAGAACACCGCAAGGCATGCCACGATGGGCAGGCTCATCGGTATGATCAGCCGGAAAAAAATGACCAGGACGCCCGCGCCGTCAATTTTAGCGGACTCCTCGACCGAAATGGGTATCGACTCGATGTACGTTTTAGCGAGTATCACAAAGTACGCGCCCATCGCGCCGGGAATTATATATAGAAGGAAATTGTTTTTCAAGCCAAGGTTTAGCATTAAAATATACCAGGGGATGAGGCCGGCGCTGAAGTACATCGTCACAATGACGAACCTGTAAATGACTTTTCTGAACGGCAGCTCCCTCTGCGTGACCATGTAGCCGAAGAAAGTGGAGCAAGTAACCGTAATCGCGGTCCCCAGCACGGTCCTGGATACCGATATAAAAATGCTCCGGGGAATGTTGGGCATACTGAGCAACTGTTTATAGTAATCTGTCGTAAATTCCATCGGGAAGAAGTATACGCCCCTGACCATCGCATTCGAGCCGCTCAAGGAGTTTATAAAAACGAAATATAATGGATACACGCAGACAAAGGCGAACAATACCAATATCAATAAATTCGCTACTTGAAAAGCTTTTTCCTTAATAATTGATAAAACCATTTGAGCTGCCTTTCTGCCCGAAAATTTTTTCTATAATATGCGCCCGTGAAAGCTCCCCTAAATCCCGCTTGTAAATCCCGTCCGTGAATGCACCTTGATTTGCCCGTGAATAAATCTGCAACTTTGCCCGTGAATCCCGCCCGTGAATGCGCCCGTGAAAGCTCCCCTAAATCCCGCCCGCGAGCGCGCCCGTATATTTGCCCGTAAACGCACCCCGACTCGTAGGGACGGCCGCCCCCGGCCGTCCGCTTAACGGACTAAAATATGGAATCGCCCCTGATTAGTTTCGACGATACATTCGCGATAGTTAATAATGTAATGCTGACGACGGACTTGAACATACCCATCGCCGTCGACATGGAGAATTGCAACTGTGCAAGCCCGATTTTATAGATATACGTGTCAAGCACTTCCAGCCTGCTGACCGTCCTGGCGTTCTGGAATATGAAATATTGATCGAACCCGTTGCTGAGCATGTTCGCGATGCCCAGCAATAGTAAAACATAGTATGTCGGCAGTATGCCGGGAACGGTGACATGCATGGTTTTTTGGAAGCTGCTCGCGCCATCCACGTCGGCGGCGTCGTACAGCTCCTGGTCGATGCCCGATATCGCGGCGAAATAGATGATGGCCGACCAACCCGCGCCCTTCCAGACGCCGACGCCTATCTGAAAGACCCACGCCCAGTCCACGTTGATGAGGATATTCGTCGGCTGTTCAATCAAACCGAGGCTTTTCAGTATGCTGTTGACCGCGCCGTTGTTCGTGTTGAAAAGAGCGAAGAACAGCGAATACACCAGCACCCAGGATATAAAATTCGGCAGCGCCGTAAAAGTCTGGATGACCCTGGAGACTCGTTTTGAGAAGACCTGCGCTATCCTTGTCGTCATGATGGCGAGAATGATTGGGATCGGCGATGTGACTATGCCCATCAGGCTGAGCACCAAGGTGTTTCTCATAACGGTGGGGAAATAGCCGACGCCGGAAAACATCATCTGGAAATATCTGAAACCGACGTTGTAGTTCTGCTGTAAAAACGGGCGCCCCGGCTTGTAGTCGCAAAAGGCGATAAGCCAGCCGAACAATGGCGCGTAGCTGAACACTGCAACCAAACAGAGCAGCGGCAGTACGAGCAGAAACATTTTTATACCGGTTATGCGCTTGGGGGTAAAAAATCTCCCGCCATAAAGTGAACTGTCCGTTCTAGCATATTTAACGCTCAAAGCCATTCTCCCTTTTGCGTAGATATTTTCTACAAACGATAGACCAAAAAATCGACCAATAAAATGATCACCGATCAAAATAATCGTTCAATGAAAATGTTTGCCAAGCCAAAATGATCGCGAAATAATACAAATAATACAATCGTTCGATCATGAATGACAAATCATTTCGTAGCTATTTTGGGTCATTATTCACTATTTAACTTAATTAAATCACAAATATGTTTATGATTGTGTATAATAACATGCGTTTTTGTAAATGTCAACAATGCACTTTTAGTACAGCAAGATTCCCCAAACCCTTCCTAAACCCTCCGAGTTAGTATCAACGACAATGTACAGCCATATGATGCCGCGCTCCATAAACCTGGCCTCCGTTTTCAACCCATGGATAAACGGTTCGGTAGAGGGGAACTATTAATATTCGCCGTCAATGGCGGCAAAGGACGTCTCCTCGCCCCCCACGTCTGGTGTTGTATCTGCCAAATGCCAAAGCAATCCAGATCATACTCGACCTGTGCCAAACGACCCATGCCATATAAATAATATTCGTTTATATTTTTATTTTTTTTATGTATAATTGACTTCAGATCATACAAAGTTATTGGCGTGAACATGAAGCGGGAGGTGATAACGTACAAATAATATTTTATATAGAATGAAAGCAAATAAGCAGTCATGCAGTAAAGCAACACGGCAGCCATGAAATTATGTAAAGTCAGCAGTCATGTGCTATATCAAGGTTATTATTTAAGAGGGGGCTACCATGAAGAGAGTATTAGCATTTGCATTGTCATTAGCGTTAGCTGTCATGGCTTTCGCCACAAGCGCGACCGTAGTATATGCCGTCGAGCTTTCGCCTATCATATACGAGGGGCTATATAGCGGCGCCGTGGACATTGAGGACATTGAGGGCACTGAGGATATTGAGGGCACTGAGGGCATTGAAGTAATTGAAACAATATCAGGCGATATAGCGCCGCCCTTTAGCGACATAGCGACGCTGATAGCAACCGAGGCGCCGTCGGCAACTGTCGACGAATCTTCATCGTTTGATGAAGGCGATGCGGTTATGTTGGCTCCGGGCGACGAGGATCTCGATACTTATGATAACCTCTACACCTCGGT
>Ga0099364_10005029_pt1 | contig 19783 bp, 14 predicted proteins | sample TergutTh196P3_FD_73070 | JGI IMG/M metagenome (GOLD analysis project Ga0099364, IMG submission 73070) | Microcerotermes parvus P3 segment gut microbial communities from Pointe-Noire, Republic of the Congo - Th196 P3 | ecosystem: Host-associated > Arthropoda: Insects > Digestive system > Gut ... | reverse complement strand
TTCCTTCGGCTAAATCTTTTTCGATCATTTGTTCGATAAAATTCAGGCTTTTTTTATCTTCTTCAATGATTACCGTTTTATTACCTTTCATACGAGAATAGTTTAATTTTGGGTACAAAGGTATGTCTTTTTATGATTTTTGATGAGGGTATGGGAAGAAAAAATGAGGATAATCATTATTTTTGCAAAAAAAAATACGAATTTTTTGTTCGTTCATGCAGCGTTTTTGACGGTAATCTCGTCATATATATTAAGAGAAAATCGTAAATGCTGCCTATATGCATTTAGCAAATGAGTGAAAAACAACTGATAGAAGGTTGTCTGAATGGTGATAGAAGAGCTCAGGAAGAGTTGTATAACTTGTATGCCCGGAAGATGATGGGACTCTGTTTGCGTTATGTAGGCGACAGAGAGACGGCTCGTGACATGTTGCAGGATGGTTTTATCAAGGTATTTACTTCGCTGCACCTGTATTCCGGCACCGGACAGTTTGAAGCCTGGATGCGGATGATTTTTGTGAATTGTACGATAGAGCATTTACGAAAAAAAGATTTTTTGCGGGATGCAGCCGATCTGGATAGTATAAAAGAACTGACGGAAGAAGAAACAGCGGTTTCTAAACTTGAAGCAGACAGGATCATGGAGTTAATACAGGAACTACCATCCGGTTTTCGGACTGTATTTAATCTTTTTGCCATCGAAGGGTACTCGCATAAGGAGATTGGGGAGATGTTGCATATATCGGAAGGGACATCCCGCTCTCAATATACACGGGCACGTCAATGGCTGCAGGACCAAATAGAGAAACTGGGGAAATAGGGGAAATCAATGTGAAATGGGATTTAGAATTAGATATAAACGTGAAAGAAAGAGATCAATGGGAAGATGAAATCCGCTCTAAATTAAGAGATTTTGAAGTGGATACAGAGCCGGGAGACTGGGGAGCGATTGCTGACCGGTTGCCGGGGAAGAAGGTTGTGTTTTTCCGTCGGTGGTATTATGTAGCTGCAGGAATCGCTATGTTTTTTTTGATGTCGATAGGTTATTATTATTTAAGAAAAGCCCCCTCCGGCTCCTCCGAAGGGGGAGGGTTTGTGCCTGATGTACTGTTGGTAGCCGATATACAAGAGATAGCAGAAGCCCCCTCCAGCTCCTCCGAAGAGGGAGGGTTTGTGCCTGGTATATCAACTGTTTCTGTTTATGCCAATCGACAAATACGGCAAATTTCATTTGAAAAAGAGAAAACGGATCCTGCAAAAACCGTAGCTGATCCAGCATTGTTGCCGGTTTCGCAAAAAACACAGTTAGAGGTAAAAAGCAACGATTCAAAAGAAGAAGTATTACGTTCACTCCAAACTTTGCTAACAAGACGTGAAATTTTCAAACATAAGGATTATATTGGATATTTAGCCGATGCAACTCCCACGAAATCAGAAACAAAAAAGGGAAAGAGATGGGGAATCGGCGCAGGAGGGGGAAGCTATTCGGTAGGTCCAAACGGTGGGGGTTTTATCTCCGATATAAGGCTTCGCAGCTCTTCGTATGAATATATTGGGAATGATGGAGAATGGTATATGGATGCTCCTGTAAAGAGGGATGATTATTTCAATGAACTGTTAGCCAATCCTTCTAATTCCGAATATAATACAACCAGCATACCGAAAATTGGATTAAAACACAAGCAACCCATTTCGTATGGTATTGGCGTAGGATATGCCTTGAACGATCGCTGGTCATTGCAAAGCGGACTTGTATATACCCTGTTATCCTCAGAATGGAGGACAGAATTAGACTATCAAGTGAAATTCAAGCAACATCTGCATTTCGTGGGCGTACCTTTGGGAGTAAGTTATAAGATTGCCGAATGGAATAAATTACAGTTTTACACAACTGCAGGTGGTATGGCGGAATGGAATATAGCCGGAAATATCAAGACAAATTCTTATTCTTTAGACGGCGCCCAACTGACAGAAAAAGAATCTGTCCAGATGAAAGAAACGCAGTGGTCGGTCAACGCGCGTATCGGCGCGACCTATCCGGTTATAAAATTTGTCAATGCGTATGTGGAAGGAGGAGCAAATTATTATTTTGACACCAAAAGTTCTATCGAAACTATTCGTTCAAATAAACCATTTCATGTATCTTTGCAGGCGGGATTACGTTTTGGATTTTAAAAAGTAATATGTTAAATTATAAAAAATAATAAAAATGATGATGAAATTGAATTTACAACGAGTGATTATGTTTTTTGTTTCTTTGCTGCTGTTTGCCTCTTGCATGGGGGAAGGAGTAAATAAAGACTCACGCTCTGCGGTCGGTGTGGTAGATTTGGATGCAAAGACTTATTCAAAAAAGGTATTATATTTATCCGAAGATTTTGCAATTTATTCGGGGAGAATTGTGAATACGGATTTTGGGGCATATCTTTATGTATATTATGAGATAGACTATGACGCTCCTGAAAACAGTTATGAAAATGTTGAAGCTAATGGTTATTTAACGGCATCTTATATGGAGGTTATTCAGGAGCTTGACCAATTTAGAATGGAGTATGCCGTAACAGATACAACAAAAGCATTGACAAATGAAGTTGCTATCCTTGATCCGATCGTTAGCGGTGATTTGGGTTATGTAAGAGGAAAGGGATTCTTTTTCAGTTTTATAGAAATTCCAGCAGATCAAAAATTGTACTGGGATTTATCGTGTGATATGATGAATCATGTGAAAGAAGTATACGGACAAAGATATTATGATGTCTATCTGCGCAGCTATTTACATCCCGAGTATCCGGTTAGCACCAAATCATTAGATCATTCATATGTACTAAATGCCTTCGATATGAGGTCTTATCTTGAAAGGATTGCCCTGGAAGAAAAGAGTTTGGGCAATAGTACTTTTAAACTCCGGTTTAATTATGTTTCTAAAATTGATGACGAAATTCTTACGTGGGGTCAACAGGAAAGTTGGGAAATTGCAATAGATTATATTCTTACTGCCGAATAAATGCAGTAAGAGAAGTAGTGATTTTTAACTCATTCCTGACGTATCGTCATTGCGAGTTTGCGAAGTAATTTGGAAAGAATGAGTATCAATGTGTTGTAAAAAACTTTTCATTGGTACCGTAACACACGGATCGCCAGCAGTAAAGAAATCTGTTAGATACCGGGCTTTATTCAAAAAAAGAATAAACAGTAGTGATAGAATTGATTTCAGGATTGAAAGGTAATCGCCACACAATCTGGTTGGATGGATTAATCTCCAACAGCCGCGGTTGTGATTTGTCATTGCTGTGTCCGTTCCAGTTGGCAATCAATGTATTCCCATTTGTATAGCGGATCGCTTCTGCGACAAAGAGCAACGCCCCCCAGTTTAAGCTTGTTGTCTCAATCTTTTTGAGGGTTTCTCTTGTTTCGGCATCAATTTCCACCAAATACCGACCATCTCCGCAAGATACCAACCAGTTACCTTCATCAATCAGCTTGACCGAAAAGGGTGTGCCACCACATAAAATACTTCTCAGGAACCTGCCGTTTTCATCCAATTCAGAAATCTTATGTTTTCCCATGAACGGAATAAGATAGGTGTTTTGAGGTGTTTTCAGGATTTGACGAAACTGGTTATGCAGTTCCGGAATAGCTGTATGGAACGAAAGTTCCCTGCCAGGATTTCCATCTTTATCCAGTTCGACAATCCGCGCCGGATGACCACATATAGCCAACAGATAATCACCGGATTCCAAGTGTGAAGCGAAATGAATTTCTTCTCCTTCATTCACTTTGTAATCCCAGATAACCTGATGATTGCGGTCGATCAGTCTGGCGCCCTGTTTGTAGGCGTATAATATGTGCCCGTTCGGCGTCATTTCCACCTTATTACATTCTGCTCCGGGAGCCAGGTCATGCTTCCATTCGATTTTGCCGGATTTTTTGTCAACAATCGCAATATGCTGCCACCCGCTACCCCCGATTAAAAGTTTTTCCTTTTTGGCGCAGGAACAGCAGAATAAGAGTACTACTAAAAAGATAATTTGCTTTTTCATTGTTTTTTGTATTTTTTATTCAGGGTGCAAAAGTAGCATAATTCTTGTCAAATCACAAATCCTTTTTCTTTTTTTCAATGAGAATAATTGGGGGAGATAAAAAAAATATGTAAGTTTGTAGCATCAATCAATAAACAATAGTATGCTCATCGCCAATCCAATTTATGACGTGGTTTTCAAGTACATGATGGAAGACCTTAAAGTAGCCAAAACGTTCATCTCGGCTATTATTGGCGAAGAAGTGACAGAGCTTGATTTTTGTCCGCAGGAATTTACGACAAAATACAAAGAGGATTCGTTGACGGTGATACGTCTTGATTTTCTGGCAAGAATCAAAACGGCGGAAGGATATAAGGCGGTCATCATTGAAATGCAGAAAGCGTTACTGTCGTCCGACATTCGCCGTTTCAGGCGTTATCTGGGTTCGCAGTACCAAAGTAAAAGCAATGTATATAAAGACGAAAACAGGATTGAGCATGCCCGTCCGATATATTGTATTTTCTTCCTTGGACAGGGCTTGAATGTCCCTGGCATACCGGTGCTTACGGTAACTAATATTGTGAAAGACCGCGCAACAGGTCGTGAGTTGAAGTTGCAAAATGAATTTATCGACAGTCTGCACCACAAATCGTGGATCGTACAGATTTCCGATCTGAAAGAACATCGTCGCGACGATTTGGAAAAGCTGCTGAGTATCTTTGACCAGAACAATATCACCGACAGCGAACACATACTGAATGTGAAGGAAGCAGATTTCCCGGAAGAATACAGGCATATCATCCGCCGGTTGATTCAAGCCGCCGAAAGCAGGGAAATAGTCGAACAGATGACAGCTGAAGATGAATTAATCAGTGATTTTCAGAATCTGGAAAGGATCATTGCCTCAAAGGAAGAAATCATTGAAGAAAAAGATAAAAAATTAGAGGAAAAGGATAAAAAATTAGAGGAAAAGGATAAAAAATTGGAAGAAAAGGATAAGAAGCTGGAAGAACAAAATAAGAAATTAGAAGAGCAGGAGCAATTAATACAGGAATTATTGCATCAAGGAAATGCGAATTAATCTTGGTAGTGTCGTGTCAACTGCCATGTAACGCATCGTCTTTGCGAGTTCCTATCATTTTCAAAAACAAAAAGCAAAATGACGTTATTCTCCGTCATTGCGAGCCTGCGAAGCAATCCAGAAAACGCAGATAATAAGAATTTTACGAACTGCGTCATTGCAAGAAATTCATTATAATCATCAAACAGCAGAAAATGACATGGCTTATTACAGGTAACAGGGTGACATATCTTATCATTCTTCGGCTCTCTGGATTGCATCGTTCCTCGCAATGACGGCAAAACAGCGTTGATGTGACACTACTATCTGGTCTAAAAATTCCAATTCGGCTTTTGATAACTTATCGGTATTTATATCGGTAAATATATTGTCGGCACGGTTGTCAGGCGTACAATAAACAGCGGTAAGAGGCAGAGCCTGCGTACCAACGGGGATTAGGGCTGGACTTCGATCAAAGTAAAACGTGTCGCCCCCTCCCCCAAAGATATAAAATCTAATAGCTTAATTACAGGAACTTGATTTTGAATTCCTACGAAACCATTTGGTGTTTCCGTCTCAATTAAAAAGTTATCTGAGCCACTTTCAACACGGCGGAAAGAGAACAAACTGTAATTACTTGCCGTCGCCTCAAATGACAGCCGTGCCCAGCGTGAATCCCATGTATAATCATAATTTATTGGGCTCCCATAGCTATTCAATGCCATATTGGTAGCATCAGTCAGATAACCTCCTCCTCCTTTAATACCGGCTCCTTCTCCTTCAGAGTATATGGTGTAGAGTATTTTGGCACCTGACACACCGACTTTCTTCAATTTGAATACATCATTCACATTGAGATAATTAAACATGCTGTACCATCCCAGATAAGTGATACCTTTTGTGTTATTGGAATAGACGGAGTGTTGCGGGAGTGTACCGGCGTCTTCAAACAGAAAGTAAGCAGGAATGACACTTGAGTGTATCCGAACATATTTTTCATCGCCAAAATCAATGTAAGGAGAAGAAACAGGGGGAGTTCCCTGTACGTTAACGACGCAGTTCGCCGTATAACCTCCATCCACTGTTGTAACGGTAATGATTGCCGTACCTGCTGACAATGCCATGACCGTACCGTTGCTGCTTACTGCCGCCACGGTTGGAGCATTACTTGACCATGTTACATTTTTATTGGTAGCGTTTGTTGGTAAAACGGTTGCTGTCAGAGTCCTTGAGTTAACTAACAAATATATGTTATCCATATAGATAGATAGCGAGGTCTCGTCGAGTGATACTCCGGCTACAGGAACATTTGTCGCTACCACGGTTACAAAGCAAGTCGCCGTTTTGCTTCCATCCTGTGTTGTAACGGTAATGCTTGTTGTTCCTGCTGACAGTGCCGTTACCATACCATTGGCGTTCACTGTAGCAACAGAGGGATTACTACTTGTCCATATTACATTTTGGTTGGTGGCATTTGCGGGCGAAATGGTTGCTATCAGCGTTCCTGTGTTGCCAATATTAAGTGTCATCGTGGTTTGATTTAACGATACACTGGTTACGGGAACATTTGTCGAAGGCACGGTTACAACACAAGTAGCTGTATAACCTCCATCCACTGTTGTAACGGTAATGGTTGCTGTACCGGTTCCTGTTGCGATTACGGTGCCGTCTTCGGCTACGGTTGCTACAATGGTGTTGCTACTTGACCATGTTACATTTTGGTTGGTTGCGTTAGCAGGAGCTACAACGGCAGTTAACTTCAATGTGCTTCCTACAGAAGGAAGCGGAAATGATGATCCTGTAGGAGTTATTGATACGCCTGTTACGCTAATTTTAGGATTAACCGTTACTACACAGGTTCCTGTTATGCCGCTACCATCTGCTGCAGTAGCGGTAATGGTTGCGGTGCCCAGACCGGATGTTACAGCGGTTACTACGCCATCTGCGGACACTGTTGCAATATTGGAGTTACTACTTGTCCATGTTACATTTTTATTGGTGGCGTTTGCAGGCGAAATGATTACTATAAGTGCTTCTGTTTCGCCTACATTTAGTTGAAGAATGGTTTTGTTTAATATGATTGCAGTTACCGGAATATTGGATGAAGTCACGGTAACATTACAGATTGCTGTTTTGCCGCCGTCTTGGGTAGAGGCGATAATGGATGCTGTGCCGGGGGTTATGGCGGTTACGGTACCGTCATTGGATACTGTGGCTACAGAGGGGTTGCTGCTGCTCCAGTTTACGGTTTTGTTGGTGGCATTGACAGGGTATATGGTTGGCATCAATTTTTCCAAAGCGCCAACATTTAATGATAACGTATTTTTATTAAGCGTTATCGTTTCGACCGGTACTATTACTTCGCTTTTAGCAATCTGTATGATATTCACTTGCCGTGACTGGTTGCCGGCGGTGATTGTTAAGGTGGCTGTGCGGGTTGTGGTTGCCGTATTTTCTGTTACGTTTACGGTTATTTCCCTGTTTCCATTGCCGGATGCGGGTTGGACTGTACACCAGGGCTGATTGGAGGTGATTGTCCAGTTGGTATTGGAGGTAATGGTGAATCTTTGCTGTTCGGCGGAGGCGGAAAAGGTTAGAGATGATGTTGATACAGACAGATCCGGATCGGTAGCCGCCTGTATTACGGTGATGGTGCGGGAAGTTACGCCTGTGCCACTGATAGTGATGATGGCTGTGCGGGAGTCGCCTATATTGGCGTTGGCTATCACGGTGACTGTGCCATTGTTAGAGCCGGATTCGGGATTGATACTAAGCCATGTGGCATCGCTGCGGACTGTCCAGTCTATATTGGAGGTAATGGAAAAGGTTTGTCCTTCGTCGCTGGTGGCGGCAAAGTTCAGGAATGATAATGATATGACAAGATTGGGAGTTACAGCGGCTTGTGTGACGCTGATGGTTTGTTCCGTTACGCCCGGTATGCTGCTGTTGATGGTGATGGTTGCCGTTCGGGGTGTTACGGATGTATTGGATGTAGCGGTAACGGTCATTGTTACTATTTCATTCGTTTTGAAAGCCAATCCTTTGTCGGAACCGAAAGACGATGGGGAAATCGTAATCCAGGAGGCATCGCTCGTTGCTGAACAGTTGGCATTGGAGGTAACTGAAAATGTTTGCTGTTGACCATTAGCAGTAAAAGTCAGCGATTCTTTGGATATGGTCAGTGTGACAGGGGTTTCAATGTCCGGTACTTTAATACATCTCACACATAATATACCCAAGACAAGAAATATTACAATCCCTGTCGTAATGTTCCAATTTATTTTTCTGATAAACAGTTTATTTTTCATATTTTTCAATTATTCAATTAATCAAAGCTCATAATTGTTTTCTATCGTTTTGTATGACCATCCGGGCAAGGCACGACAGCTTTTCCTTCACCAATTTGGTTGTTTGCATTAGCTGCTTGCCCATTTACTGTACCAAGGTTTGTACAGCATGAATAAACCTTAACACTAATACTGTTATTTCTACCGAGTAATCCACCAGTAAAAATGGTTACACCAGATATATTTCCGGTATTCAAGCTTGTATGTATTTGACCATCACCGGATATTCCCACAATACCACCAGTTGTAGATGACCATTCAGAACTACTTCCACCTGTAACAGTAGCTTGATTTGTGCAATTGATTATAATAACTGCACCCGGTTCATTCGAGCCTGCAATCCCACCAATATGAGAAGATTTACCATTCCCTATAACTTTACCAGCATTGCTGCAATTAATAATCTGCCCACTATTTGAGCCTATTATTCCACCTGTATTAGAATGATCTGTATTTCCGCCAATAATAGTTGCATTGTTTGTACAATCACTAATAAGTGCGGGTTTCGGTGTTATCCCGCCACTAGTAGAATTATTGATTAATCCTACAATTCCTCCTGTATAAGAAGCAGTACTTCCACCTCCGGTTATTGTTGCAGAAGCAAATACCGTACAATTCTTAATTTCACCGCCACGATTGCTTCCAGTTATTCCACCTGTAGCCATTCCGCCGGTAATATTATTAGACACACTGCAATTTTGAATAATCGCTGTACCAGAACCCAATATTCCTCCTGTCCAGCTACTTACAGTAGTTATTGTTCCAAAAACGTGACAATTATTTATTTTCACATTTTCATCCCAAGCACCACTCCCAGCAATTGCTCCGGTACTTTGTGCTGTGTACTCTTCATTCATTTCATTTTTGACTGTGGCTGCAATCGTCAAATTAGATATTTGAGCATTACTTTCGAGAGTTCCAAAAAATCCGAAGTATCTGTATTTATCTGATTTTAACGTTCCATTAATTATATGACTGTTTCCATCAAAATTGCCTCTGAAAGCAGATGAAGAATTTACATGGTTTCCTATCGGAATCCACTCATTGGCTGTTACCAGAATATCGGTCATTAATATAAAGTATGTATTGGCATAGTTTATTCCTTTGTTTACATCATCCACCAACTTTTTCAACTGCTGGGCGTTGTTTATCAGATAAGGAAAACCTTGGGATCCGTTTCCACCTCCGAAACTTTCTGATGGAATAATTTTGTCGCCAAACTCCGAAGAACCTTGTGTATTCTGAACAACCGTTACGGCACAAGATGCTGTTCTGTTGCCATCTTGCGTTGTAACGGTAATGGTTGCTGTGCCTGCTGACAATGCTGTTACTATACCGTTGGGGCTTACTGTAGTTACAAATGGGTTACTGCTTGTCCATATTACATTTTGGTTGGTGGCGTCTGAGGGTGAAACGGTTGCTGTCAGCGTTCCTGTGTTACCGACATTTAGTGATAATGTGTTTGTGTTTAGCGATACACTGGTTACAGGAACATTTGTCGCTGTCACAGTTACAGTACAGCTTGCCCTATAATCACCATCCACTGTAGTAACGAAAATTGTTGCTGTGCCAGGACCTATTGCGGTTACCAAGCCGTTGTTGGTGACTGTAGCTACATTCATGTTAGTACTTGACCATGTTACGGTTTTGTTAGTTCCGTTTGCAGGAACTATAATGGCAGTTAACTGTTGTGTGGCGCCAGTATACATTGTAAATGTGGGCGAATCAGGAGACAGTGATACTCCTGTTACAGAATTAAAAAACGGATTCACTGTTACCGTACAAATTCCTGATATATTACTGCCATCAACTGCGGTAGCGGTAATGGTTGCTGTACCTGTGGAACGTGCAGTTATCGTGCCGTCTGCAGATATTGAAGCTACATTATAGTCGCTGATTGACCACCCTACATTTTTATTGGTGGCATCGGCAGGAAATACGGTTGGTATCAGTTTTTCCGAATCACTTACAGTTAATGATAGCGTATTTTTATTGAATTCAATAGATTCTACATAAATAAAAGGAATCTGTTCAATCAACATAGATTTTTTATATTCCTGACCTTCATAAACAAAGGTAAATTCAGCCCGAGGTTGTATCACATTCCAAAAACTAACCGATTGAACAGCATAATTCTGCGTGGGATTAAGCGTTTCTGCTATCAAAACACTTGTATTTACAACATTACGATTATTCAATATTCTGAAATATCTTACATAAACTGGTTCTAAACTGTTATTATATAATGTAGCATTAATCCTTCCGGACAAAGACCCATCCCATCCGTCAAAAAGAGATTCTAATTCAAATGTTGCTGTAACAAGATCAGGAACTGTTACTTCATTTCTGGCAATCTGTATGATATTCACTTGCCGCGACTGGTTGCCGGCGGTGATTGTCAAAATGGCTGTGCGGGACGTTGTTGCCGTATTTTCTGTTACGCTTACGGCTATTTCCCTGTTTTCGTTGCCGGATGTGGGTTGAATCGTACACCATGGTTGATTGGAGGTGATTGTCCAGTTGGTATTGGAAGTAATGGTGAATCTTTGTTGTTCGGCGGAAGCGGAAAAGGTCAGTGAAGAAGTCGATACGGATAATTCGGGATTGGTAGTCACCTGTGCCTGTGTGACGCTGATGGTGCGGGCAGTTACGCCTGTGCCGCTGACGGTGATAATTGCTGTTCGGGCGTCGCCTGTATTGGCGTTGGCTATCACGGTGACTGTACCGTTGTTAGAGCCGGATTCGGGATTGATGTTCAACCATGTTGCATCGCTGCTGACCGTCCAGTCTATATTGGATGTGATGGAAAAGGTTTGTCCTTCGTCGCTGGTGGCGGCAAAGTTCAGGGATGATAATGATATGACAAGATTGGGGGTTACAGCGGCTTGTGTTACATTGATGGTTTGCTCCGTTACACCCGGTATGCTGCTGTTGATGGTGATGGTTGCCGTTCGTGGCGTGACGGATGTATTGGATGTAGCGGTGACGGTCATCGTTACTACTTCGTTTGATTTGAAAGCCAAGCCTTTTTCGGAACCGAATGACGATGGAGAAATCGTAATCCATGAGGCATCGCTCGTTGCTGAACAGTTGGCATTGGAGGTAACGGAAAAAGTTTGCTGCTGACCGTTGGCAGTAAAAGTCAGCGATTCATTGGATATGGACAGTGTGACAGGCGTTTCAATGTCCGGCACTTTAATACATCTTGTACATAATATGCCCAAAACAAGGATTGTTACAATCCATGTCACTATATTTAAGTTTATTTTTCTATTTTTCATTTTTTTAGTTATTCAAGTAATTACAATTTATGTTTTCTGTCTGTATTTTCTGGATTCCGCCACACAAGCTCGCGGCTAAAGGCAGCTCGCAAAGGCGACCACCCCTGCCCCTCCAGAGGAGGGGAATTGAGAGGGATTAAAGACATCATAATTCATAATTGTTTTAAAATGTTAGCCTTAATCCTGCTCCGTTTCCGGTAGCGACTAAATTCAGGATAGCATTGTCATTGCGATTCGCTGACAAACGAGCATCTTTCTTTTTCAGACTGATTCCGGAGCCTATGCAAATACTGCCTGCGGCAACACCTGCCACTGCATAGACAAGATTATATTCTTTCCCTTCAACGATTTTCCCATTGCCATAATCGGTATAGGCTTTAGGAGTAAGTATAGTGGCTGCTATCCCGCCAATTATACAGGCGCCTCCGGCAACGAAAAGCGCGCTTGACCGGTTTCTACCTTTCTCTATGACAGGAGTAACCTGATAACGCGAGTAGTCGTTTTGAACAGGGGTTGCCGCATTTTCGTCCGTAATTTTTTGTAAAGGATTTTCGGCAGGTTGCATCGCTTCCAACTCTTTTCGGGCATCAACATAACCCTGGTCGGCGCTTCTTTGAAGCCAATTCAAAGCTATACTGTTGTCCCGAAGAACACCCCTACCCTCTTTGTACAACATACCCAGATAATATTGAGCCTCAGGGTTTTCTTCCAATGCAAGCGGGCTGATCAGTTCATAGAGTTCGTCCGAAAACTGAGGGTCAATCCTTCGGTCGTAGATTAGCTTGAATAATTTAAGCCTGCATTGCGGATTGCTGTCCATGCACAGGCGATACATCACTTCAGCGCCACCGTAGTCTCCTGCAGCTACCAGATCGTCACCTTCCCTTTCGTTCTGGGCAAAGATTACCGAAGCCCCAAGCAGACAAACGACTAAAACAATTATTTTCTTCATCACTAAATATTTTTTATTTAAAGAGTTAAAAATTTAAAGATTTAAAATTCTTCATTCCTAATTCATTGTTCACTGTTAAATTAACACTATCTATATTCGTCCAGATTTTCACGTTCGGTAGCCACTTTGTTAAGCGATGTGTCAAAAACCACCCATCCCCGTTCGTTTTTTAAGGCATAATAGCCATTTTTCAAAAGAGAAGAAACCTGTGTGTAGTTGAACGGCTCTACGATAGAACCTTCCTGATTGATAATTCCCCAACGGTTTGTCGTTTTTATTTGCGCAATCATGTAACGCGAACCCAGCGGAAAGTTCCCGACAAAATTATAAGAAGCCAGTCGATTCTGTATCTCTTGTCTTTTTGCCTCTTCTTCTGCCCTTCTTGCTGCTTCAATTGCGCGGTTACATGCAGCAATCTGCCCGGTGACATACGTCGCTTTCTCTATGTCTCCATTCTGGTTTGCAAGGCTTAACGCCCGGTTATATTCCGTCCTGGCTCTTACATAATCCCTGCTGCTGAAAGCTGCCGATGCGGTGTTCACAAGTCGGTCGTATTCTGATTGCCAAGGAGAAGAGGGAACCGGGGAAACAGGGGAAGTCGAGGAAGATGGGGAATTTGTGGGAATTGGTTCTGTGGGCTTGTCGGTTGTTATGATTGAGATACTTTCTGAGGTTGGTTTCGACTTGCCATTTTCGTCGGAAGGAATAATATACCAGACAATGACAGAGGCAATCAACAAGCCTAAGAAGCAACCCACAATGTATTGTTTGATGTTTTTTAATTGAAAACCGGATACTTTTTCTGTTTTTTGGAAAACGATTTTCTCACCCTTGCAATGGTTTTCCGTCCATTCGACAATTTGTTGAGCGACCGGTCTGTCCCACGGCTCATTCCGGAGGCAGAGATAAATAATTTCCTGCAATTCTTTCGACCACAGTCCCGGTATGTTTGGGATTTCCGCTCCGCTTTTCTGCATCAGTCCGCCGTGTTCGCCAAAAGGCAAATCTCCGCACAGCAGTTCGAATACCGTTGCTCCCATCGCCCATATATCGCTTGCTTTGATCGGCGAGTTCTCTTTGCCGAAGCGTTCGGGCGGCATATAAGCCATCGTACCGCCTGATGTGGCAGTGTGCATCATGCTTTTGCGTAATGTACTGCGAACTTTGGTACTGATGCCGAAGTCAGTAATCTGGTAATTGCCAAGATGATCTTTTAATATGTTGTCGGGCTTGATATCCTGGTGAATAATAGGCGGTTCCTGAGCATGCAAATAAGCCAGACCGGCTGCGACATCGTGCAAAAAACGCCAGGCTTCTTCTTCGGTAACGTGACCTGCGAATTTACTGACAGAGCCTTGTTCGCAATAGGGCATCAATAGATAGGGTGAGCGGTCGCACACATCGAAATAAACAGGGCGTAGGAGATTGGTATGATTGAGGTCAAACACCAACTCAAATTCATTGCTGAAAAGCTGCACGCCGTGATCGTCCAAACCCATACCGGGTGCATAGACTTTCAATGCCATCTTCTTGTGACTTACCTTCGTGTCTTCTACCAGCCAGACTTCCGAAAAACCGCCGCTACCTAATAATTTCTTTAACAGATAACGATTGTCGAATAATATGTCTTGTCGAAGCTGCATTATTAATGATTAATGATTAATGATTAATGGTTAATGATTAATAGGGCAAATGTTACTTAGATAAAGCAGCTGTGTCCTGTCCGGCAACCTGTGTCGTATCAGGGGGTGAGATAGAATCTGAGTCGTCAGGGGACAACTGCCAGCTTCCTTTTCCGGCATAATAGCCAATTCCAAACACTATACCCAACAAAAAGATAATGGCAAGAATGATTATGATGATCAGTTTCTGTTTCTTGCAGGGTTGTTTTACCGTTTTTTCAACAGGCGCCTTTTTATTTATATTTTGGGCTGTATCCGCTCCAGATACAATCTGACACAGCGCAATCGTCACATTGTCTGTCCAACCGGCTTTTTCGGATGCTGTCCATAAGGCATTCCGGCGCTGTCTCATTGAACCGGTTTCGGTTGAAAGAATGGATTCTATTTCTTCATCCCGTAATACGCCGCTTAATCCATCGCTGCACAACAGAAGGGTATCGTCGCTGTAAAGCGGAAAACACCGGACATCGGGACAGGCATTATGGCGGGTATCTCCCAGACTGCGGGTAACGATATTACTGTCGGGATGGCCGAAAGCCAATTCTTTGGATAATTTACCGTTATCTACCAGTTCCTGCACATACGAATGGTCGTGCGATAACTGTTCGAGTCCGAACACAGGGTTGAAACGATAGGCGCGACTGTCGCCACACCAACCGATATACACACTTCTCCCAACTATCCAAGCCAGCACGATCGTACTGCCCATCCCTTTATAATCGTTGTTTTGCTGTCCTGCTTCCTTGATTTTATCATCAGCAGCGATAATCGCCTGTCCGATATGCTGCATCATTGTTTCAGGGGTAGCCATGATGTGCGGCAGCAATCTGTCGGCAGCAAACCATTCCTTGATCGTTTTGACCGCCAAATCGGAAGCAATATGTCCGGCGTTCATGCCCCCCATTCCATCACACACGACTAACAAAGCGCCTTTTTCGTCTAATGCAATGATGTCGTCCGTATGAATAACCCCCCAATCGGGATCCGACAAATTATCCTTCAACTGAAAATTGTCTTCATTATAATCACGCCCTGCTGATGCGCACCAGGCAGCCATTCTGATCTTTATACTCATGTTTTATCTTCTTCTGCCTCGTGGAGGCGGATTGATATTGTTGCTTTGTTCGATTTGGATTGGCGTTAGTCCTACTTCCGAATCGTTGGGCTGTATGACCTTAGTATCGATAGAGTCGCTCAAACAGACTACATACCACTTACTATTCTCATGATTCAAAATACCTGCCAAACAAAATGTTATCTGCCCTATTTCGTTAAATGCCGGCACAAAATAGAACCCACCCAAAATATGTTTTTCGGATGAAGGTTCTCTTATTTCATACCGGTCTTTTCCCTGCTCGAAATTCATTTCCAACCGGTAGATCAAATATGTGGGAAGCTGATCTGTTTGTTCTTCAAGAGGTTTGTCCGTAACAAGCCATACCAACCACCCCTTTTTCGTTCCATCACAGGTATCAACCGGAAATCCCTTTTGCTCAAAAGACACCGAATCCTGTACCTGAAAGATGTAACTTGAAGATATTTCTTTCACCGATATATCATTGTTTGGCAATGCTTTATAGACGGTGTCTTCTACCGTTCGATATTCTCTTGCCGAAAGCACCGGAGTGAGTTTGTTGTTTGCAGTATATTGTTCGTATTTAGGGTCGTATATCCATGGACGAATCGCTTTATCTGAAAGATAATATCCGGTTTTCACTTTGATACCCAACGAATAGCTTTCGCCAAACCAATTCCGGTTTTGCCATCCAAAGAGTGCAGGCGTTTGGGCTGTAGTATCTTGAAGCTGATAGCGCTGACGGACAACGAACAGTCCGTCTTTTACCGCTTCTTCGATTAATTGTTGATTGCTGCTTGACATATTTCCGAGGCTAAAGGAAGGTTGTTGTGCAAAAGCGTGTATTCCTGCGAAAAGGAATAAAGATAATATCATTTTATTCATTTTTTAATCTCCTTTTTTTAGTAATTATTAATTGCTGCGACAGGTATAATCATTCCTGTGGATCGTCCAATACCAACGGACACGATACCAATAACTGTTAAATCGCCGGATGCATCCCGATAGAATACAGGTCCTCCCGAATTGCCACGCTCATAACTCGAATTGGAGGTTGCAATCATATTATCGGTTAATCCACGTGCGGAGGTTATGCCGGAACTGAGATGGGGTGTTATATCAGAAGGCGAATTAGCGCCTATTCCGTACGGAAAACCTAAAACCAACAGATTTACACCCCGTTCGAGCGATGTAGACAAATTTGCATCATATTTTAATCCTTGTGTTTTGGATGTTCTGATAAAAGCCCAGTCAGCATGACTCTGTGTAGCTAATCTAACTGCATATCCATCATCATCAACTCCTGATTCATCTTGACGCCTGTTAACGATACACTGTTCGCTCGTAAAGGAAAAATTTTCTCCCGATGATGAATAAGCTCCGAAATGCGCAGTGACCTTTCCTCTGTTATTGGCTATTTTATTCATATTCAGCATATCATTATCAACTTCTCCGCTTTCGATGAAATAAAACCACGGCTCAACTACATGTCGCGCAGTAACGAAACGTCCATCGTTCAACAGGAAACCGGTACCACTCCAACTGAATTTATCTGTTTCCACTAATTGCCCCTCAAATTCGACTTCTAATTTTATTAAACGTATATAATACACATTAGGCTCACATTTCGCGATAGCCTGGTTGTCGGTCTGTGTACGTTGCACATACACATTGATCTCGCGTTGTAAATTGCTGATTTTGCTTTCCATGTAACGTTTTAGAGAATCAGACCGCTCCTCTGATTCCTGCAATTGGTTTTTCTGCTCGTCAAAGCGTTCCTTCCATATATTTTCCTGCGCTTCCATTTCGGTATTCAGCGCTGAAATCGTTTCCTGATGTGCCTTATCTTGCATGATAAGCCAGCCCGATAGTCCGCCGATTGATAACAATAATAAAATACTCAATACAGTAATTGCCGTTTTGTAAGGTCGCAATGCTTGCTGGCGGAAAAGGCTTAATCGTCGGGTCAGTCTGATACTTCCTACGTTTGCCTTATTACCGGTTGGAACGATAAATCCGAGTTTGGGTCCTCCGATGGCAAATTGCATTTCATCGCCGTTTTGCAAATACCATTCCTTTTTGACCGGCACTCCGTTGAGAAAAGTGGGATTGGTGGCAGAGAGTTGCGTTAATTTCCATTTATCTCCTTCCCTGAAAATTGCAGCGTGACGGCGGCTTACCGTTTCAAACGACTCATCGAAACGCACCTGGCATCTGGAGTCGCGACCTATCTCAATCCGGTCAACAATAATTTGTTGTTCTTCCCCAACTTTGTGATACTTGGAACTGATTTTGTGTTCAAGTATATAATATTGTTTGCCGGAACTTCCGAATAATGATCCTAACCCGGATCCGATCGAATTTGAAAACGAACGTTTATTGGGCTGTGTTATTCTTGCCATACTTTTTTAATTATGTTTATTGTGTTTATTTATAAATTTTTAGTTTTTAGTTGATTCAATATCCTTCTACTCTAAGTTTCACATCGCCTATCGAAATAATATCCCCCGGCAGGATCGGCATACCGGCGGAAGAAACTTCTGTGGAATTAACAAATGTGCCATTCAACGATGGTCGCCAGCTGTTTGTTGCGCTTTTGTCCCACTGCCCATCGCGTATAAACCATTGTTTATCAATTGCCATTTCAAGCGTACAATGTTTGCGTGAGATAAAACGGCTAAAATTTTCGGTAACCGGCAAGATATTTTTCACCAAAGGATCATTGCATCCTACCGTAATCACCCTGCCTTTGCCGCCAAGCAATTCATTCAGTTTATAGACAGCGCCGTGTTCTTCGCCTTGCATGATACGCAATAACACACCGTTAATGATATCCCGCTGTATGGAATCGCCCGCATGTTCGTAATCGAAATCCGCACGTTGAGGCATAAGCGACAACACCATGTCGACCGTTTGCAGCCTTTGTTTGAAATCGGGCTTTAAGCATCCTGTTATTACGTTTTCAAACTTTTTCCCGACCGGATTACCGGTTAAACGTTTCCGGTTCCAGTTGCCCTCCCTGACATTTTGAATGTATCGCACCATATCGTTTTGATCTTTTAATATACCGAAAGGATATGCACCTGTAATCAGTTGATACATCATCACGCCGAAAGCAAAAATATCTGTAGTTGGCAGTACGGTTACTTCCCTGTTTTTCGGTTTCGCCTGTTCGGGAGCCATGTAAGCCACAGTTCCTGCAATTTCGGTAGGACGACCGAACAAATCTATCACGGTTATTCGCTTTTGTCTGTCGCCGGCAATTCCGAAGTCGGTCAATGCAGCAGCGCCGTCTGCCTTGATCAATACATTTTCCGGCTTTAAATCACGATGTACTTTGCCGTAACGATGCAAGTCTTTCAAACCGTAAAGTACTTCATTACCAATTTTCACCAAATCAATATTTCTTTTATTTTTAACCAGTTGCCATAAATCTCCATTGGGAAGAAATTCCATCACGATATAGGGATTTCCCTTGATATACCCACAGTCGACTGAATTTACAAGGTAATTGCTCTTTATCTGTCCGGTTTCGTATTCCATTTGAAAACGCGACAACATCGTTTGTCGCTGTTGTGATGTTAATTCCCAAAACTTGAATAATTTTAATGCAAATATTTGTCCGTTATCCTGTTTTTTAACTTTGAAAACTTTTCCAAATGAACCTTCGCCCAATAGTTTCCCGACCGTATATTTTTGGTCGATATTTTCTCCTGTCCTGATATCACACCGTTCAACCTCAATCAGTTTGTTCATTATCTATCATTATTTTGTTCTCAGGTTTTCCACTCTGGAAGGGTGCAGTTTTAAATTAATCTCTGTGATACTCTGTGTACTTTGTGTCTCTGTGTTGAATTATTTTTCCTCAGCACAGAGGCACAGAGGACACAACGTTTCACAGGGAAAAAATCGACACTGTCAAAATACACCCCTTTCGAAAAAACCTCTCAACTCTCAACTCATCTCCGGTATTTCGATAAAAAGCAACCGCGTAGCGCCTGCCTTGATCTCGTCGAGATTCTTCAATTCACCTTCATCCATCAATTCGCCATTAATGAATGTGCCATTGCTCGACTGTTCGTCCTTGAATTTGAATTTTCGGTCTACCGGTCTGAAAAGAATAGATAAATGCCTTTCGGATATTGTCGAATCACCCTGAATACAAATATGTGATTGATCATCCCGTCCGACTGTATTTTTCCCTTCGTAAAGCGGGAAAAATTCTCCGTTGGGCGAGAGGCTGAAAGTCACCAGAAAACCCACTAACCTTTTCCTTTCCTTATTGCCGAAATCCTTATCCGAAACAGCTCCCTGAATAACAGTTCCGCCTCTATGTATTTTATTGGTCGTTTTATCCGTATTCTGCCT
>Ga0099364_10005028_pt1 | contig 19783 bp, 13 predicted proteins | sample TergutTh196P3_FD_73070 | JGI IMG/M metagenome (GOLD analysis project Ga0099364, IMG submission 73070) | Microcerotermes parvus P3 segment gut microbial communities from Pointe-Noire, Republic of the Congo - Th196 P3 | ecosystem: Host-associated > Arthropoda: Insects > Digestive system > Gut ... | reverse complement strand
ACTGCCGCTGACGGTCACTCCTGCCGGTGCGCCTGTCACGCTCCATGTAATCGGCGTAGTGCCTGAGGCTGTGAGGGCAAGGCTGCCACCTGCTCCTGCAACGCACGCATAATTGTTGGGGCTTGTGATGGTCGGGGCAGCGGTCGTGGCGGTTACCGTGAGGGTGAAGGCCTGTGTTGCGTTGGGCAGCGTGCCGTTGGCGGCGGTGATGGTAAAGTTGTATGTGCCTGCCGCAACCGTAGGCGCTACATTCAAGGTACTGATGGTTATGGTAATTCCTGCCGGTATTAAGCCGCTTAAACTCCATTTAATCGGCGTCGCGCCTGTGGTGCCTGTGAGGGCAAGGCTGCCGCCCGTTCCTGCGGCGCACGCGTAACTGTTGGGGCTGGTGATGGTCGGGGCGACGGTTGCACTTGTAACCGTAAGCGTAGCGGCTTGGCTTGTTGCGCTGCCGTAAGCGTTTGTTACGATGCAACGGAATTGTCCGCCGTTATTCTCGGCTTCTGCTGCCCAACCTAAGGAAGTGGAGTTTGTGCCGACGTTACTCCAGTTAGCGCCGTTGTTGCCGGAATATTGCCACTGGTAAGTAAGCGGCGCGGTGCCGGTGGCGACTACTGCGAAACCTGTACTTTCGCCCTCATCAACTGTTACGCTTTTCGGATGCGAAGTGATTTCAGGCGGGGCGCCGGCCGGGGCGCCGTCCTGCGTTACTGTTACTGTAGTACTTATTTTGCCGACTGCGTTAGTTGTTTCGATGGTAATAATCGCCCACCGTGAGGAAGTTGAAGTATTTGCGGAAACAGAAACATTTCTTGTCAAACTGCCGCTTCCATCCCCGGGTGAAACAGTTATCCATCCACCGGAATTGTTTGTGATTGTCCAAGTAGTATTGGATGTAATACTGAATGATTTCGAGCCTGCCGAAGCGGTAAAATCCAGCGCATCAGGCAAGACGGTCAAATAAATAGGAGGCATTTCCTGCGTTATCGCTACCTGCCTTGATACTGAGTTGTCATTTGTCTTGATGGTAATATACGACCACCGTTGAATAGCTGAATGATTTTCGGTAACAGAAACATTGATTGTTGCGTTGCCGCTTCCCGACGACTGTGAAACAGTTATCCATCCACTTGAATTGTTAGAGATTTCTGTGATTGTCCAGGCGGTGTTGGATGTAATACTGAATGATTTCATGCTTCCCCCAACGCTAAAATTCAGTTCATCAGGCGAAACGGTCAAGGTAGGTGCAGCGCCTTTCTGCTTTACGGTGATTCCGTTCGTATAAGAACTCCCCCAAAATATTATAATATGTCCATCCCGAGCGCTGGCACTCGAATTTGGTTTCACGGTGACAGTTATTTGCTTTGTCTGGCCACTATAGAGTATAGTCCCGCTCGTTTCGGAAACCGTGAGCCAATCATTTTGGGGTTGAATATTCCACTGCTCATTATTTGCAGTAGCAGTCATAGTAAATGTTCGCGTTTCGCCTCCGGCAGAAACATTCGCAATCTCCGATGGCGATACCGTAAGCGCATGTACCCAATTCGCCGCAGCGCAAAAGCAGAGGGCGAACATCAAAAAGTAAATTTTTCGTTTCATAATGTAAAATTTTTTTATTGTTAATGAATTATTAATTAAATATGTTGTTTTGTGTTTGTTTTTGTTTTAGATTGCTTCGTTCCTACCGATGACAAGTTTTGCAACGCATTGGTATTCTGCTTTTTCCGGATTGCTTCGCAGGCTCGCAAAGACGGTGTGGGGAATACCTTCGCGCCTTTTTGTCGTTTGAAGTAGAGATACGGCATGACACGTCTCTCTATCTGTTGTTTTTGGGCACAAGTCCGGAGACTTGCACCGGCCTTTACTTTTCAAAACAAAAAGTGCGGGATGCGGGAAAATCCCACACCTCGCACTTATCTGAATCTTAAAACCGCGAACCGCAAACGTCGAACCGTGAACGCCCGACATACGCCCGACCCTATCACATCCCCCTGCCCCCTTCAAAGGGGGAATGGGAGACGTTGCATTTTCCTGAAAACCGGATTGAATGAAAAACCGGCCATAGCCCCGACCGGCCTTCGCCCACACTGAAAACCTGTTGAACGCTGAAGGCTTACACCAACCGCCCTCTACATAACGTACATACGGTTTATGGGGGGGGTTATTATATAAACCGCTGATTTACAGTATGTTGCAGAGCATTCAGGGGCGCTTTCAGCGAGCGTCCCGGCGCTTATACCGTCGTGAATCCGGGTTTTTATAAGCGTGTTTATATGTTTGCTATGTACAGTCATTCCGTTGCAAAATAAAATTTTCCATTCAGTATCATGTCGCAAATATATCAATTATATATTTATCGCCGCAAAAGTAATGCCCATAAAATTACCTGCATACCCCCAAATGGGGGTTTTTTCATGTTTTCAGAAAAAATTTTTCAGTTCAGCCTTTTTTCTTTTTTCATCATGCCGCAAAGAAACAAATAAATTACCTGAATTACAAAAAATTAAAGGGATTATTTTCGGTAATGGCGTGAAATATTTCTCAATATGCTGATATTCAACAGGATTACGGATATTTATGGCTCGCTCGGGCTATCATTGCAGGATTGTATCCGCACCGTCCGGCTTGAAGAAGCCAAACGCATGACCGCGCCAACCGGCGAACTCATTGAAACAATCGCCCAAACGCGCGGCTTCGGCCCGTCGCGCACCTGCAACCGCCTCCGGCAGCCATCGCCAAAAGCGGCGGTAGTAGCGGAAAGGCTTTGCTGTTCGCTTTCCCCGACAGCGGATAGCAATTCTTTAATGATGATTTACGGTTTTAATCCGGCTTTCTTCGGAAACGATGATATATATTCCGCGCTCCCGAAAGCGGATTTCCGTCGTGTCGCCGTCGGAAATGCTTTGATGTATCAGTTGTCCGTACAGTTTGTAAATATGCCACGGTTTACCTTCAGTCAAACCCGATACGTATAGCGTACCGTTTTGCATCCGTGCCTTTAATTGTTCATTGTTCATTCGCAGGCGTGGCGGTAATAACGAGCGTCAGCGTCGTTGTTGTCTGCTGCGTTCCTGCGCCGTTGTTGAGGTTTACAGTAAAGATGTAACTGCCGTTAATGCCTGCGGGATCGCTTGCCGTGCCTGCCGTTGCCGCTGTGAATATGCCGTCAATCACGGTGAGCGTTCGGGAGGGATACCCGGATGCTTTTTTTCTTGATATTTTAATCAGTTTGTAAAGCCGGATATATTTGAGTATTTTTGCAGGCGAAAAATTAAATTTTAAAATGACCGTTAATGAACTTATAAACCTTCGCGAATCGGAGGACAAAGTGGAATTTGTTTTTGAATTACTTACACTGGATAAAGTACGTCAGGGAACTTCTACGGATCTGCACGAAGTTTCGGTCGAAAAACTGTTGCGCGAGGGTTTGATAAAGTCACAAAGTTCGGCAGACAGGAAATATGTTTTGGGCAGTCTGTACTACGAATTTGCACAGCAACCCGCATATATAAAGGAATACAGAGTGAAGGATTTACAAATAGTTGCAGACTGTTTTGAAAAGACGAAAGTTCTTTCGATGAAAGATTTTGTGTATGCTTTTTATAACATATTAACACGTGGACAAGTTAAATATTTGATACTGAAATTAGAAGAAGATGGATTAATTGAAAAAGAAGGGCTTGGTCGTTGGTCTTCATATAGATTATCTGATACAATAGATAATAAACAACCTGTTTTAAAACAATTTCAATTCGCCATAGAACACTGAAATTTCGCTATAAAATCTTTATTTTTTTTGACAACAAAGCATTATATTATTGATTAGTAATGTATTTCCAATTCGCCATAGAACGCTTGAAATTCGCCATAGAAGATGAGAAGTTCCATGTAAAAATTGATTTTTTACAGATTATCAATAATTTTATAACCATAAATAGAAGTAAATTATCTCATGATTGTCTTTGAAAGATTTTCAAGTTTGATAAGTTTGTAGAGTTCAACTATCAATAATCCACAACACCCTACGCATAACACCTTGTATACCCACATTGGAATACTCCTGTTAATAGTGCTGCAAGGATGGGAATTATTATGTTAAATTGTTCAGCCATACATATTAATACCTTATATTTTGGTTGTAAAACTCTTCAGCCTTATCGAAAACTTTCTTGTACTCATCATAGCTGCAACCAAACATACCTTGTTTGATAGGCTCCCATTCTCCTTTCAGTTTTTCCGCACTATCGAAAAACAGATTGTATGGTTCATCTCCATTGTGACGGTGCTTGTATTCATTTTTTTCACGAATAAATTGACCTGTAGGTACATAAAAACGATCCAACAAGTAATATTTGTTATATCCAAAGACAAGAGATTCTAAATGCTCCCATATATAGAAAGCATTTTTAAATTCTGAATCAACAGTGAAACACCCTCTAAAATGAGAACGTAATCTTTCAAGAAGAATATAACTCCATGGGTAATAAAAATTTGTTCCGGCCAAATGATTTAGTTTATCATTGTCCCAATGTATCCTACCCAGTAGATATAGCAATGATTCTCTGCTATGTCCCATAAAATTTCCAGCAGGTACGCTAAGTTTCAATATGTTGTTTAATTTCTCCATTCCTGATTGGTTTTATGCATAATTTGACCAGAATAGCTCCGAACATCTCAATATGATATGCTTTACCCCAATGAACTGCAAGTATTGCAGCATCCATCAACGACTTCACTGCATTATAGTGCAATTGAAGGTAAGCGGAAAATTGCTCCGGAGTAATCGGGAAATTATAATTAGCTTTAGTCATTATCCTATCATAAGCCTCAGTACCAAGCATCTCTATTAAGTCTGAATATTCGATTTTATATAACTCTGATGATAAGTATTTCTTTACTCTTGCCATCATTATTTCATGGCTCAGATTGCGGTTTATATTAATTTGCTCCAATGCTGTAATTTGCCCATAAAGTTCAGTAAAGAGGTTGTCTGCACTGTCTATCAGCATAATTTCGCCGTTTCGTGATGTTGCCAAAGTTTTCATAGCATCGTTTGCTTCTCCAACGTTTGTGAAAAAAGAATTATAGCGAGAAGATGGTGAGCAATTAATAATATCAATCAATCCTTTATCCCACACCGCCGACCATCCACAAGTAATAAGGCCATAATCCTCAACAATGCGACAAATATAATTTTTCATAGGTTCGGGATAATTACCCAATTCTTCTGTCGTATTTCGAAAACGACAGTCAATATAATCACCGTTTATTTTGACAATTACAGGGGTCTTACTGTGAGTAATAGGAGTAGCCTTTTCAATATCACTTTCGTGGCATATCACTTGTGGAATGACACCATCTATTTCGAGCGCACGTTCAAGTAAACGGTCAAAATTGGTTGTCAGGATTACTCGGATATAGCCATCTTTAGCCAATTTGGCTATCGCTCTATGTGCCATTGTAGGTTCTTTCCATCCTAATTCTTTTTCTTCATCTGTTGGCTCAAAGAAACTCTTCATCAACTGTACGCGCTCAGTAGGTGTTCTAACTAATGCTTCCAGTAAAGATGAATAGCCGGATGATTGCCCATACTTATCTTTATACCATTGATGCCAGTCTTTCACATTGGTAACGTCTTGAGTAGCGGCCAATTGTTCTATTAACTTGTTTTCAACCTCCCACCCTGATGGAATATGTGCTGAGCGAGAAATTCCGGCGCCAAGCAAAATGGCATAAGCCCCTTTGTTCGTATACATTGAAAATGCTAATGTGGTAAGTCTTTCTATTCCCATCATCGTTCTTTGATTTTAATCCGTATGCAAAAGTACTCATAAAATAACACCTGACAAAATTGATTGAGAGATGTTTTTCAACAAATTAACGGAACAAAAAATCTTTTTGATATGCGCAAAGTAATATTGCTCCGTAATACCTTCCCCGACAATGTAAATGCCGGGTTTGGGTTTTCGCATTTTTTGTTTTCGTCCTCCCATTACATTAAATATTAGGTATAGCGCCAAACTTGCCGTACTTGTATGCCTTTTGCAACGAACTCATACGGTTTACTCCTCTAAAATCGGATAAAGAATACAGTTCCGTTGCGCCGCTCACTTTCTTGTTTGAGAACCAGATGCTATCTTTCCGCAGTAAGTCATCTTCTTCCAAAAGCCCGTCGTAGTGGGTAGTCAAAAGTAATTGAGATTGTCCCTTTTGTTTGAAGAAATCCTCAATAATAAATTCAACCAATCGGGGATGCAGTGATGATTCTATTTCATCAATTGCCAAAAAAGCATTGTCTTCGATTGTTCGGCGGATTACTCCCGCCAACCCAAAAGTGCGCAATGTTCCATTGGACTGGTTTCTTTTCGACAATTTGAAAATTTCTTCTTCCCCTTTATCGTTCAAAACTCGGTGTTCAAACTCGGTTTTGGTAACTTTTAAGGTCTTCTCTTTTTTCAAACGCTCTCTTTCATCATCCGGTATATCCATTGTGTTACTCAACAATACCGATAATATATGTTCCGGTACGTTTTCTTCAATAATTTCCGTTTTAATATCCGTTATGTTGTAGTCTGCTTTTTGAAGAAAATTCAAAATGAAATTTTTGGTCTGTTTGTTTTTTGAAACTTCGAGTTCCGTATAGTTAATAAGACCTGTATCGGGTTCAATGGAGGGCAGGTGGTATTGCGATTTTATCCATTTAATAACTTTTTCCATTTCGGGAATAGCCACATTAACCTGATTATAGGCTGCCAATACTGACATATTGGGCAAACATTTGACGGTTATTTCGTCTTTCGCCGTTTGACTTATTTTTATTTTTTTGGGGTTGAAAGATATATCCGAAACGCCATCATTGAATTTTCGTTCAAAAATCAATGCCGGCTGTGTTCCGGGATACACAAAAAGTTTTTCCGCAAAAACAATTCTTTTATTCAACTCAAGCGAATACATGTACTTCGTACCTTCGATATAGAATGTCAATGAAAATTCGGACGGCTCATCAGGCGTCATTTTGTCCAATAAAAACGGAAGGACGCCGGTTGATTTATCTTTATTTTCAGGATTATTAAACCAGAAATACCTGATGAACTCAAACGCTTCTATCAAATTGCTTTTCCCTGAAGCATTTGCGCCATATACAATGGCTAACCTTAAAATGCGTGTGTTCGGGGCTACTTCAACTACCTGATAGTCTTCAAAGGATTTATCCCTTGTAGCCTCAAAACTGAATGTCACTTCTTCTTTGAATGATAAGAAGTTCTTTACTTTTAATTCGAGTATCATACGTTTTTATATATTTAAATCTTACTTTTTGCGCTTGTATTTTCGATTTCTCCAAATTTTCTGCAAAAGTACAACATAAAATCCAAACCTCAAAATTTTATTTAAAAAAAATGCAGAAAAAATGCGAATATGAAAAATAAGAGCGCTTATTCATCGTTTCTTTTGGTCATTTGAGATGCAGGGTACAAATTCATTCTACTGCGCAAAGCGTTACGTTTTGCAAGGATGAACTTTTACAAAATCATCATCCTGAAATCCATTCAAGCATAGCCAAACCATACCGCCATCCGGACAAATGCAGACAGCCATCCGATAATCGGTTGAGGTAAACGGTTTTATCTGCAATTTTGCTGTTCATCACTAAAATCCGACACGTATGAGCAGCAAAAAACAAGCCCTCGACATATCATATTTTCGGTTGTCGTTAATGGAGTTTCTAAAAGAAAGCCATCCCGAACGGTTGAACGACCATCGGTTGACAATCGCCTGTGCCGATGCCGCGGCAGAAACATACGAACAGACAATTCGTAACGGAGGCACACCCGGACAAGCCATTGTTGCAGCAAACAATGTGCTGTATCGTGGTTTGCACTTTTCCAAACACGATACTTTGGTCAATATCCTGTGGAACGAGTTTGCCGATGAAGTACCGGAAGAAGAAAGCATTGAATTAGCCATCAAACTGTTGCCGGAATGTGAACCCGTATTTGTTCAATATCCTCTTACAGAAGGTTTTGCGTACGATCCTGAATACGAACTCCTTTACACAGAACTGACCGGTACAATCGCCTTATATCTCGAAAGCCGTAATTCTTAATTCTCAATTCTCAATTGAAACTATGGCTTACAACAAAAAAGCGCATTTGCAGACTAATACAGAGGCGATTCGGATAGCGTTCACATTAGACAGAGAGAAACGTAATGCAACGGAAGCGGAAAGGGCGGTTTTGAAACAATACAGCGGTTTTGGAGGGATAAAATGTATATTAAATCCCACAGCAAAGGAATCTGATATAGCCTACTGGACAAAAACTGATGCCGATTTATTTCCGTTAGTTGTTGATTTACACAGGATAATCCGCGAAAACTCGAATAGCGAACAGGAATACAAAAGGTATTATGATAGCCTGAAAAGTTCCATTCTAACCGCTTTCTACACACCGCCGGAAATCATTCAGACACTTTCGGATACACTAAAAAACAACGGCATAACTCCTGCGCGTTTCCTCGAACCGTCAGCCGGAAACGGCGCTTTTGTCGATGCTTTCAGACATACTTTTCCAAACATGCAGACCGTATGTTTTGAAAAAGATTTACTGACCGGCAAAATCCTTTCACACCTCAATCCCAACGACAAGGTATATATTCGCGGCTTTGAAGAAATCGAAAACCGACCCGGCAATCAATTTGATATTATTGCCTCAAATATTCCTTTCGGTGACACTGCCGTTTTCGATGTGTTGTTTTCAAAAAGCGCCGACCTGACCAAACGGCAGTCAACCCGCACCGTTCACAATTATTTTTTTCTGAAAGGCATAGACTCGTTGCGCGAAGGCGGACTATTGGCGTTCATTACATCACAGGGTGTAATGAATAGCCCGACAAATGAACCTGTTCGCGATTGGCTGATGAAAAACGCCAACCTTGTTTCGGCTATCCGCCTGCCTAATAATCTGATGAAAGACAATGCAGGTACGGAAGTGGGCAGCGACCTGATAATCCTGCAAAAGAACAGCAACAAAACAGACCTTTCTCCCGAGGAAATATTATTTCTGAAAAGCCGTACCTTATCAAACGGAGCACACATTAACAACTACTTTCAGGATTTCAGCCATGTAGTCCATACAAAAGGTTATCCCGATAAAGACCTGTACGGCAAGCCGGGCATGACTTTTCTGCACGAGGGAGGAGTTACAGGTATGGCGTATGATTTAGAAAAAATGCTTTCCGCCGATTTTTCTAAAAACCTGAACAGCAAACTGTATATAGAAAACGCACCCATTATCACACCTCAACTTCATACCATTATTGAGAAGAATAAAACAATATTGCCGCCTCATTCGCCCAACCCCAATGTAGAAAAGCAACCGATACTGTCGCTTTACGACCTTTTTGGAATGACGGAAACAGAACGAAAGCAAACAGAAACAAGCAACAAAAACAAAAACAAAAACAAAAGTAAATTCAAACGAACAAACCCATCCACACAACCGTATCAATTTGATTTATTTTCACAACCGCAACATCCTGCTTCGCTTCAAAATACAGTAAAACCATCTGAAACAGTTCAACCGTCAAAAATTGTTGATACCCCTCTGCGACAGCATCAACCTGACTTATTCTCACAATCAAGCGCCTTTGCAGATTATCCTGTTTTCGATACAAAGAAGGAAGAACATGAAGAACAATTGCACCAATTACAGGAACCGAGTCCCTATTCTGCCCAACTAAAAGAACATCACAGGCAGGGTTCGTTGGTTGCAGAAAAAAACGGACAAATCGGTTTTCTAAAAGAACTTTACCGCGATGAAGCAATGTTTATGCCCCTCGCACTCAATCCCCTGCAAAAACAGAAAGCCGAACTGTATATCAAATTACGCGACACCTATCATCAATTATACAACTACGAAGCAACCCAACTTAAAGCAAACCCCGTATTACGACAGTCTTTCAACGAACTGTACGACCTCTTTACATTCCGATACGGAAACTTGAACAGCAAGAAAAATCTCGACCTTATCAAAATGGATAACGGCGCACAGGAAATCCTCTCTTTGGAACGTGCCATCGAAGGCAAACTCGTCAAAGCCGACATTTTCATACAGCCTGTCTCTTTTAATCCCAACGAAATAACACAGGTTGATACATCCCTCGAAGCCCTGTCTGCGTCATTAAATAAATTCGGCTATGTCAATACCGAATACATGCTTTCGTTGATGCCCGACAAGTGTGTGGAAGAAATGTTACACGATTTGCATGGAAAGATTTACTTTAACCCTTTAATAAACAACTATGAAACGACGACCGAAGCGCGAGTAGAGACCGCAAGCGGGCTATACAGGGCAAGTAGGAGTTCTGTATCCGGAGGATACGAAACGTCCGACCGGTTCATCGCCGGAAACGTCATAGAAAAAGCCGAAGCCATTGAACAATACATCAAAAGCAACCCCGATAACCAATATGCCACCGAAATAGCCGAATCTCTACAAGCCTTACGGGAAGCCATACCGCGCCCAATCACATTCGCGGAATTGGATTTTAATTTCGGCGAGCGCTGGATACCCTCAAAAATCTATTCCGAATATGCAAGTTATCTCTTTGATGTCGATACCAACATTGCTTACTCAAAAACAAGCGATGAATATTCGGTCAAAGCACAGTACCGCAACACCAACATTCGCGATAAATATTGTGTCAGGGGCGAAAACAGGGCTTATGACGGCCTTTCTCTGATAAAACATGCACTGCACAATACAACACCTGATATCACTAAAAATGTTTATTCAATAGATAATCAAGGAAATAAAGTGAAGACTAAAGTGCGTGACGGCGAAAAAATACAGTTGGCAAACGCGAAAATTGACGAAATCCGAAGTGGGTTTGCCGACTGGTTAAACCTTCAGTCGCCGGAGTTTAAAAACAGACTGACGGACTTATACAACCGTAAATTCAACTGTTTCGTGCGCCCGCAATACGACGGTAGCCATCAAACATTTCCGGGATTAGACCTTAAAGCGTTAGGCTATGCGGAAATGTACCAAAGTCAGAAAGACGCAATCTGGATGCTCAAACAAAACGGTGGTGGAATATGCGACCACGAAGTGGGAGCGGGTAAAACCTTAATCATGTGTTGCGGCGCTTACGAGATGAAACGCCTTGGATTAGCAAACAAACCTTTGATTGTCGGATTGAAAGCCAACATACATGAGATTGCCCAAACATTCCGCACTGCCTATCCCAACGCCAAAATCCTCTATCAAATGGACAGTCTGGAAGAAAACCTTGATGTATTGCGCAGTCAGGGGAGGGAAGTATCGGCGGGCATGTTGCGCGGATTGGAAAAACGAAAACAAAACCTTGATGTAAAACTTTCCTTACTGGCAAGTGAAATAAACGAACGTACCGACGATGTAGTGGATTTCAAACGCATGGGCATCGACCACATATTTGTTGACGAGAGCCACCGGTATAAAAACCTGATGTTTACCACCCGCCACGACCGTGTGGCAGGTTTGGGCAATCCCGAAGGCAGCCAGCGTGCATTGAACATGCTTTTTGCCGTTCGTACCATTCAGGAACGAACAGGTAAAGACCTTGGCGCAACATTCCTGTCCGGAACAACTATTTCCAACTCCCTTACAGAACTGTATCTGTTATTCAAATATTTACGTCCGCAGGAATTGGAACGGCAAAACATCAACTCCTTTGATGCGTGGGCTGCCGTTTTTGCAAAAAAAACTTCCGACTATGAATTTTCGGTAACGAACGAAATCGTACAGAAAGAACGCTTCCGATATTTCATCAAAGTACCCGAACTGGCGGCGTTTTACAGCGAAATAACAGACTTCCGCACTGCAAAAGACATCGGCATCGAACGCCCCGACAAGAATGAAATCCTGCATAACATTCCGCCCACTCCGCAGCAGGAAGAATTTATCAAAAAGTTGGTCGAATTTGCCAAAACAGGCGATGCCACCCTGTTGGGACGTCTCCCGCTCAACGAGCGCGAAGAAAAAGCCAAAATGCTGATAGCAACCGACTATGCCCGAAAAATGTCGCTCGACATGCGAATGATAAATCCCAATAAATACGATGACCATATAGACAACAAAGCCTCACATTGCGCTGCCAAAATAGCGAAGTATTACCAAAAATACAACGCCCAAAAAGGAACGCAATTTGTCTTTTCCGACCTCGGCACATACAAACCCGGCGAATGGAACCCGTACAGCGAAATCAAGCGCAAATTAGTTGAGGACTACCATATTCCCGCCCATGAAATCCGCTTTATTCAGGAAGCCAAAACCGAAACAGCCCGTAAAGTCATGATTGCCGCCATGAACGAGGGCAAAATCCGTGTATTGTTCGGGAGTACGGATATGCTTGGAACAGGGGTCAATGCGCAACAAAGAGCCGTCGCGCTACATCATGTTGACTGCCCTTGGCGACCGTCCGACCTCGAACAGCGCGAGGGCAGGGCAATACGCAAAGGCAACGAAACAGCACGCGATTTTGCTGACAACCAAGTCGATGTCATCATTTACGCAGTCGAAAAATCGTTGGACAGTTACAAATTCAACCTCCTGCACAACAAACAGTTGTTTATCACCCAACTCAAATCCAACAATATGGGCGCACGTACCATTGACGAAGGCAGTATTGACGAAAAATCGGGTATGAACTTTTCCGAATACGTGGCTATATTGTCGGGTAATACCGACCTGTTGGAAAAAGCGCGATTAGAAAAGAAAATCGCTGCCCTTGAAAGCGAACGCAAAAGTTTCAACCAAAACAAAGCCATATCTGAAACCAAATACAATGATATGACCCGCACTGTTGACGGCAACAACGAAACCATAGCCCGAATGACCAAAGACTTGGACGATTTCAACCGCCGCGTTCAGTACGATAAAGATGGCAACAGGCTTAATCCCATTAAATTAGATGGTATCGAAAACCCCCAAAACGTTCCCGACATCCTTATTGCTCCATCGCCTGACGTCAAACTCCTCGCTGCCAAATTGTCCCACATCCACGACCATGCCACCACCAACGACAACTATTATCAAATTGGCGAATTATACGGCTTCAGGCTATTAGTCAAAACTGAAAACAGTCAAAAAGAAGGTTTGTTTTTGCGGCAAAACCGCTTTTTCGTCGAAGGCGAAGGCGGTATAAAATACACCTACAATAACGGAACAATTGCCCAAGACCCGAAATTAGCCGTCAATTACTTTCTTCACGCCCTCGAAAAAATCACCTCACTGATAGATAAATACAAAGTCGATACCGAAAAAATATCAAAAGACCTGCCGGTATTGCATGAAGTGGTAACCACAGCATGGCAAAAAGAAAGCGACCTGAAAGACCTGAAAACCGAACTTGCTGCATTGGACAGGAAGATACAGTTGTCCCTCAAACCCATCGAACAAACCGGCGATGACCAACAGCGCGAGAACGCTAAATATGACCAACAGCAAACACCACAGCAAAAAGAATATAATAACAACAGTATTGACCTGAACGATGATACCGCAGTAATCCAAGCCCTGTTTACCGGCAAATTAAGCGCGCAAGATATGACAACAGTATTCCCAAGCCCCGTAAACGAACGTTTACGGCAAGCCAAAGAAACAATGGGCGACCGTTTGGTTATCGCTTCCGTTCCCAAATATGACAGTTACCCATCCAAAGGAATAAAAATATGAAAACAGGACTTATTTACGTTGACGGACACTAATATTCAACTCTCTTTCAATTTCTTCGATTGACGGCAGTGATGATTTAAAGTTTTCAGGCACTAATTTTGATAAGGTATATTCCGATACGCCTATCGGCTGGCTACTGCTTTCCAATGCGTATTGAACATCAACATTATCTTTTGTTTTACAGATAAGTAAACCAATCGTAGGATTATCGACCTCTTTCTTCAGTTGATGATTTACCGCCGTCACATAATAACCGAGTTTTCCAGCGTGTTCAGGTTCAAAGTCTTTGTTTTTCAACTCAATGACTATATACGAACGCAATTCTAAATGGTAAAAAAGTAAATCTATATTTCGTTCCCTGTTACCTGCCTTGATTGGATATTGCTTGCCGACATAAGCAAAGCCCTGTCCAAGTTCAAGTAAGAATTTTGTGATATTGGAAACCAAAGCGTCTTCCAATTCTTTTTCCCTGTAATTTTCGGTTAATACCAGAAAGTCAAAATTATAAGGGTCTTTCAACGTTTCTTTTGCCAAATCGCTTTGGACATCCGGCAATAAACGGTCGAAGTTATTTAAGGCTTTGCCTTGACTTGCATATAAATCCGCATCGATGAAATTCATTAACACAGCACGGCTCCACCCGTTTTTGATAGTCTTTTGCACGTAAAACAAGGCTTCGTGTACAGACTTGCATTTGGTAAAAAGCAGCACATGATGACCCCAGGGAATTTGAAAAATCGGGTGAATTGTGATTTGTTCAACAACTTGTTGAATAAACATATTTGATTTATTTTCAACTATTTGTAATTCGTCCGTGACTTGGTGACGACCTGTGTTTCCCGAATTTTCAAGTTGTTGTATTTCTACACCAGGTTGGTGCGTTTTTTCGTTTTTCAATTGTGCAACAACTTGTTGCACAATTTTATCATCTTGACTATAAAATAGATAAAACTGTTTGATGTAAAAAAGATTTCTTTTAGAAAATCCCTGCATATCAGGAAATTCACCTTTTAATTCCTTGCTAAGTTGTTTGAAGAATCCACTCCCCCAAACCGAATCCATCTGTCGGACAACAATATCATGCCCCAAATCCCAATACAGGCGCAGCATTTCATCGTTTACCTTTATCATCGCCTTTATCTGGCTTTGGCGAATACGGCTTTTCAAGTCGGTAAGCCACTGCTTAAATTCCGGGTCTTTTACAATATGATTTACGTTCATAGATATTTGATTTGATTGTGCAAAAGTAATACAAGTCAACTGAAATTCAAAAAAAATCAAATTACATAGTTCCTTTCCCCGCCGCAGGTTTCAAATGCTCTTTTATGAACTTCATCACTTCCGATTCCAAATAGTACGGTTTATTATTTATCCGGTGCGACGGTAGCCGTCCCGACATGCGAAAACGCTGCAATGTGCGCTTACTGACGTTCAGCATAAAACACAAATCCTGATTATCCAGCAACGCTTCGCCGTTCAATTTCTGACGTTCTTTTTCCTTTCCGGCGATTTTACTTTCCATGCCCTCCAACTTTTCCCAAATGCGCTTCATCCACGCCTCAAAATCGTTTCTTTCTATAAACATAACGGTTACGAATTAAGATGTCCGACAATAAAATAACTTGTATTCGAGGGGTCTTTCAGAATGATTTCCTTATCGCGCATAAAGCGGATATAGTTTTTCGCCGTGCGCTCTTTTACGTCCAAAATCGCCTGTATCTGTTCGCACAAGTCCACGTAGGTACAAAAGCGCTGTCTGTCAAAAACCGTTCGGGCAACATTCACCAACTCATTTTCTTTGCGCTTTTCCTTTTCCTCTTTCGGTTTTTCGCCCATATAGGCATGTAATCCCAATTCCTTATCCCATGCAAATTGAATCAGCGGAACATCCAGCGGACTGCCGTCACGCACTTTCAATGCCTTGACTACCGACACCAAAGGGTCTTCATCACGCTCAATCGACAGTATCGCCGCCGATTTGCGCTGCAATTCACTGCCCAGATGCCCTCTCAACTTCATCCCGTTCGGCACGAAATGCAGCACACACACAATGCAGGTCTTGTAAATCCCCGACAAACGGTACAGTTCGTCTATCAGTGCGACGCTTTCCGCCTCATCGTTGGCGCAACGCACCAAATCAGCAATACCGTCAATCACAACCATCTGAATACCGCCAAACAGGTAATAAAACCTGTCCATACTGTGCACAATCGCCTGCATCCGTTCTTTGCGTGACATGGAAGACAGGCAGTAGGCTTTGAAACAGGCGGGCATCGTGTCCGATTTTCCGCGTTTCAGCATATTTGAAATATTTTTATACAGTTGCGCTTCCGATTGTTCCGTATCGTAGAGAAGTACCGCTTTCCGACAGTCGTAGCGCTGTATTGTGGTTCCCAGCGTATCGATCGGGTCGTCGCACTGCCGGATACAGCCCGCTATCAGACTGCCCGCAAAATTACTTTTGCCTGTTCCTTCCCCGCCTGTTATGCCCATCAAATTACCCTGTGTGCCAAGTGGCACATCATTGACCGAAACGACTGTTTCCGATACCGATGGCGGATTGTCATAGTCAATCTCACAAGGTTTCAATATCGCCATTGTTTCGCTGTACAGGGTATCTAAAAACTCAATAAAAAGCGATATGAAATTCTCACGGCTGTTTCCCAAACGAAAATAGTCCGAAATATCCTTTTCCTCTTTCGTTCCTGCAAGCGGCAAAACAAAACGCTTGACATCCAAGTCCGAAAGAAGCCGACGGTGTTTTTCCGAAGCCTCCTGCCCGGTTTTGTCCGTATCGTAAAGCAATACGATGTGTTTGAAACGATATGACAACTTTTTGATGATGCTTTTCGGAACAGCCGAAGTTTCGCTGTTAAAACATATCGCATAAAATCCTTTTGCAGCCAGCGAAAGCACATCTTTTTCGCCCCCTGTCACGAAAAGCGTATCGCCTTTGGCGGGCAGTTGCTCAAGTCCGAAACAGTAATTATCGCCCTGGTAGCCGCCATACAGAAAGCGGATTTCCGAAAAGGGACGGTAAATCTTGATATGCCGTTTCCCCGGATAACCAAATATCGGCTCATCGGTGGTCGCATGAAAAACGAACGGTTTTCGCTCGCTGTTTTCACTCTTAAACTCCCTTAAAGAACAAACTTTGTAAGTTTTCAGAATTTCAGACGTAATGCCGTACTGTTGCCAAAAGGCAATTTCACTTGCCGAAAAAGATTGCTGAACAAAAGAATACGGTTTTGTCTTTTTCGGGATTTCGGGTTGTTTAGGTTGATTATCGGCAGTTCTGACCGGTAGCGGCGAGACAGACACGATAAACGAAGTATCGCCCTCGTCGTCAAGCCCCAAATGCAAATCACGATTGATAATTTGCAGTATCTCGACAAAATCTTTCGGGTTCGTGCAATTCAACGACCCTTTCATTTTCCCGACAATATCAAAGCAATCACCGCTGAAAAAGTCATTGCCAAAGTCTTTCATCCGGTAACAGCCGCTACGACGGTCAAAATAGATGTTACACGAAGCGCGGCGGTCGTCGTAAAGCGGATTCAGAAAGTTTCGCCCAACCCGCCACTGTCCCGCTATATAATGCCTGAACACATCCAGACCATTATCTGTCCTGTTTAGTATCTCGTCCTTGTTCAACATGCAGTTTGTGATTAATGATTAAATCCTGAAGAAATTCATCGTTACAGCGGATACGTTTTTCGTGCAGCATACGCTTGATTTCGCCAATCGTGTAGTACGCCTTACCCGATATCACCGAATATGTGATTGTCCTGTTCGAGCGTAGCCGTTGCAGCGTTCGTTCGCTAATTTTCAGATAAGTACGAACATCGTAACTGTCCACCCACTCATCATCGGGGTCAATAGATGCGGCAGGTTGATTTTCGACAATGAACTTGGCAATATTGTTGATTTTCGTCACCAGTTCCCTGTACGCTTTCGATTCGATAGTAATAACATCCATAATTTTTACAGTAATAAATTCTGCCACAAAGGTCGGATACCGCAAAATTTTTGATTGACAAGTTGCTACAACTATTTTTCAAAAACATTGCAAAACGCTGTAACTGAACGTTTCCAAAACCGATTTTTCCCGATAAAAAAAACCTCGCCCTGATAGTCGAAGTTTTTTACCCAAAAGCCCTGAAATTTCCCAAATAACAATGAAAAAAGCCCCGAAAACCACAATTTTCAGAGCCGGAAAGGGTCAAATTAAACCTGCTCAACTTGATAACAACTTGATATTTGAAGTCTAATCAAATCGCTAAAAAACAGTATATTGTAAATTAAAAAAGATGAATTATAAAACCCGCTAACCTTATATGTTTTCCCCTTTTCGCCGTTATAGCGAGAACAAATGACAAAAACAAAGTAAACTCCGTACAACTCCGTGTTTCAAAAAGCCCTGACCAACCAAATCATCACCCCTTTACCTAACCTCTCACACTTCGTCACTTCCCACTTCGACATGTTCGTCTTATCCCCAAACAGTGCAACCCCATCACCCAAAATGACAGGCACATAATATATCTGCATCTCATCAATCAAATCCCAATTCAAAAGCATGGAAATAAGTTTGCCGCCTCCCACAAGCCAGATATCCTTACCATCTTCTTTTTTCAACGCAGTAATTCGTTTAAACACATCATCGGTAAGAAAAATCACATGGTCCGTTTCATTCAGGTTGGTATCATGATGTGAGATGACATAGGTTGTTTTGTCTTTGTACGGCCATTCTACCTGGTATCCGATAAATTCGTGATAAGTCTTTCCCCCCATGATAACAGTATCTACCGATTCCATCAATTCATTAAATCCATGGTCGGCGCGTTTCGTATGGTGCATTTCGGCAATCCATTCAAGAGACCCGTCTGTGCGGGCAATATAGCCGTCAAGCGATACGGCGATACACAATTTTATTTTTTTCATTTCATTAATAATTAGTATTTTATGCCTTTTCTGCCTGCTGAACCTCAAAAAAACAAGCGTGAATCCACACTGTTCCGTTAAGAGGTACTAGCAGACCCAACGACCGAAACAGGCAAATCCACGCTATACATGCGTATAGCATGAACATTGCAACTGTCAATCTCGGTTGTTAAAAAAATGCCAATTTCCTTAACGAGACGTTCAGCGAACGTTATGTTATATATATCAAGCGGGATTCACCCCGCTATAATTCTTAATTTCGACAGTGCAAAAGTAATACAAGTTGAGCGGAATACCAAATATGATTTGATAGATGCAATTGCAGAAAAGAGCGGTTTCAACTCAACGAGGACATTCTACCGGCAGTTTCGCAACCAATACTGCTTGTCGCCGACGAACTACCGGATATTGAAGAAAAAATATGGGGTACATAAAAAAATTGTTTGTTTCCAAAGACGAGACCTCGCGCCGCCTTCAGGTTTCTAATATTAAAGTTTATCCGTCAAATCTGCTTCATCTGTGTGCAAAAAACCACAAAGCCCTATGAAAAGGCTTCCGTTTCTTTCATCCACTCCGTTGGCGTTTTGCCATGCACCTGCTTGAAGAAGGTACAGAACGCGCTCACACTCTTAAAGCCGCAGATTTCCGAGATGCTTCGCAGCGACATATTGCGGTTGAGCGGGTTGCGCATCATATCTACCGCTTTGTTGAGGCGAAAGGTGTTAATCAGTTGATAAAACGTGGTGTTCATATTCTGATTTATCATCTGCGACAGATACGTGCGGTTGGTCGATAGCATCACGCATACCTTGTCGCTGTTGAGTTCGGGGTTTAAGAAAATTTTCTCTTTTTCGAGCAATGACAGTAAACGGTTTTTAAGGGCTTCACGCTTTTTCGATGAATGTTCGGATATTTTGTCATTCGCGGGACAATCCGGGGCGATTGCTGTATCATGACCGCCCAAAGACGGCTGCGGGCTGTACAAATCCTTTTGACGAACTACCAAAACCGTTATAATCATTGGCTCTATGGGGAAAAAGAACAGGGCGATTAACTGTCCAACGCCTCCTTCCGCCATGGTAACGACCATCACAACAGCCCATTTGAACAGCGTAATACCGATA
>Ga0099364_10005027_pt1 | contig 19784 bp, 22 predicted proteins | sample TergutTh196P3_FD_73070 | JGI IMG/M metagenome (GOLD analysis project Ga0099364, IMG submission 73070) | Microcerotermes parvus P3 segment gut microbial communities from Pointe-Noire, Republic of the Congo - Th196 P3 | ecosystem: Host-associated > Arthropoda: Insects > Digestive system > Gut ... | reverse complement strand
GACGGTCTTTAACGCAATCAGGCTTGTTATAGGCCCGCTTCCTGCTGTAGTCATGATTGGGGCAATTATTATGATTGGCATGTACCCGTTAAACGAAAAAACCCATGACGAGATTAGGAAAAATCTTAATAAGGAATAACTTACTTAAACCCAAAGGGGTTATATTTTTCGCTGTTATCATAAACATCAAGGTTCTCAGCTTTTTTTAATGCTATTACAGAAAGATATGTAAAAGGCAATACAAGTACTTCCATAAGCATTTTTAAAAGATAATTTGTAAAGGCAAGAACAACAAAAAGCTCCCATGGGAAAACCCCTGCAAGGCAGGCTATGCTTACAAAAGCAAGGCTGTCCAAAAGCTGGCCAATGACAGTGCTTCCCAATGCCCTAACCCATAACAGGCGGCCCTTCATCAAGACCTTGATTTTCGAAAGTGCTATTGAATTGGAAAAACTCCCGACTAAATATCCTGAAAGGCTTGCAAGCACAATGCCGCCTGTACTCATGCCGCCGAGTATAGCATCATAAGCTGCTGTGCCGGCATATTCTTCCCAGCTCTGCTCGCCTGGGAGTATGCCAAGCACAAAGAAAAGCAGGGCAGAGATTGCAAGCACAACAAAGCCTGTCCATATGGCTCTGCGCGCTGCCTTAAAACCATAAACTTCTGTTAACAGGTCCCCAATTATATAGGCAAGGGGAAAAAGCAGGGTGCCGCCGTCAAACGCAAGGTGAATCCCAAAAAGAGAAAATCCAAGGTCAACGATTTTTGCAGAAGATGCAATATTGCTCGTGATAAGCACAGCTACAAACAGTACTGTTACTACATCCAGATAGCGGTATTGAAGAGATTTATTTAATGACACAAAAAACTCCTTGTTTTGTTAAGGCAGGTGTTCTAGGATACTGCCGTTGTCAGGTAACAAGTATCAGTTATCAGTTAATACCTGTTACCTGTTACTTATTACTTGTTCAAGCCCACTTGATAAAGCCGCTGCGGTAAGGATGCACCAGAGCTTCATGTATTGGTAAAAGCCTGATCGTATGACCCTGCATTCCTGTATCAAGAGCTTCTATCTTTACCTGATACTTATAGGCATTTCCTTCCTGGCCCACGCACTTCATAACTGAACGCCGGGCATTTTCGAATTCATTTGCCTGATTGGACACTGCACCATGGTACAGTTCCACAAGTATTTCTTCTGGTTTAAGCGTGCTTAAATCAATCTTGGCGTTAACTGTAATGGAATCACCGCGCTGCATAACAGGTTTGGCATTTGATGTAATGTTAAGAATCTTAATGCTGTCCCAGTCCTGGCGCAGTTTTGAAAGATATGCTGCAAGTGCTTTTGATTCAGCATAATCATCCTTTACAATGCGGCGGTAATTTTTTAACGCAGGGAAATAAAACTTGTTGCAGTAATCCATCAACATTCTGTGACTGGACATTGACTGACCGATTTCCCTCATGCTGTTTTTCATGCGCCTTATCCATTCACGGGGGAGACCGTCCCTGCCGCGCTGATAGAACAGCGGTACGATTTCAGTTTCAAGCAGATCATATAAAGCCTTGCTCTCGATATCATCCTGTAAGGGTTCATCTGCCTCAGAATATTCCTCGCCCTGGCCTATTGCCCAGCCGACTTCAGGGGTAAATGCCTCGTCCCACCAGCCGTCAAGTATGGAGCAGTTAAGAACGCCGTTTACAGCAGCTTTCATGCCGCTTGTACCGGAAGCTTCCATGGGCCTTCTTGGAGTATTGAGCCACAAGTCACCACCGGATGTAAGGTAATGGGCAACAGTCATGTCATAATTTTCTATAAACACAAGGCGGCTTGCAACATCATTCTTTTCTGCAAAGCGGACGATCTCGCGGATCAATTCCTTGCCAGGTATATCATGGGGATGAGCCTTGCCGGCAAATATAAGCTGCACAGGCCTTTCATTGTTTTTCAAAAGCCGGAGCAGGCGTTCTGGATCCCTTAAAAGAAGATTACCTCTTTTATAGGTAGCAAAACGACGTGCAAAAGAAAGGGTCAGGGCATAAGGAGAAAGCGCATCTTCTGCCTGGGCAAGCCTGCTTTCCACTGCCCCATTACGCTTAAGATTCTCCCTTATGCGTTCGCGGGCAAAAACAACAAGTCTTTCCCTGCGGCGCTCATGTGTGCGCCATAGTTCCTCGTCAGAGATGCGGTCCATGCGGTTCCAGACAGCAAGGTCTGTAGGCGTGGTTTCATATTGTGGACCAAAATACCTGTCCAAAAGGTCATTCATATTGCTGGAAACCCAGGTTCTTGGATGAACGCCGTTTGTAACATGGCTGATGGGGACTTCATCAATCGGGAGACCAGGCCAGAGGTTTTTCCACATTTGGCGGGAAACAACTCCATGTAGTTTGGCAACGCCATTGGCATAAGCTGAAAGTTTAAGAGCCAGAACAGTCATGCAGAATTGCTCGGTCTCATCATAGGGGTTTTCCCTGCCAAGAGCAATAAAATCCTTCCAGGAAATACCCAATATCTTTGGCCAGGCACTCATGTATTTTTCCATCAATTCAATGGTAAAGCGCTCATTCCCGGCTGGAACCGGAGTGTGTGTTGTAAATATATTTGTGGGCCACAGGGCTTCGCGGGCTTCATCAAAGCTAAAGCCCTTATCCTGCATAAGCTCGCGTATACGTTCAAGACCCAGGAATGCTGAATGTCCTTCGTTCATGTGACAGGCTGCAGGATTTATGCCAAGGGCGCGTAAGGCTCTTACGCCTCCTATGCCAAGCAATATCTCCTGCTTCATCCTCATTTCCTTGTCACCGCCGTAAAGTGCTGAGGTAATATTGCGGATTTCCTGAGTATTTTCCTGAATATTGGTATCTAAAAGGAAAAGGGATGAACGGCCTACTTTTACTTCCCAAATCTGGGCAACAGCAGTGCTGCCTGCAATATCAACGGAAATTTTTATGGGATTATTGCTTTTATCGGTTTTAAGCTCTACAGGCATATTATACCAGTCATTTTCCGGATAAGTTTCCTGCTGGTAGCCATCCCTGTTTAAAAGCTGCTGGAAATAACCCTGTCTGTACAGGAATCCAACACCTACAAGCGGCAGACCCAAATCCGAAGATGTCTTCATGTGATCGCCTGAGAGTATGCCAAGGCCGCCGGAATAGATAGGCAGGGAGACATCCATGCCGTATTCCATGGAGAAATAGCCCACCATTTCCCTGCGCGGTCCCTTGTACCAGGTCTCGCCTTTTTTATATCTTAAAAAACGTGCATAAACCTCGTTCATTGCAGCAAGGAAGGAATCGTCCTTTGCAGTTGCCGCAAGCCTTTCCTGGCTGACCATGCCAAGGGTTTTTATAGGGCTTTGCATTGATTTAAGCCATACATCATAATCCAGTCTTATAAAAAGCTGAACCGCATCAAAATTCCATGAAAGCCAAAGATTCCTGGCCAGTTCGTCAAGAGGCTTTAATGAAGGGGGTAATTTGGGTTTTATTGTGTATGTATTGATATTCATAAGATAAGAGTAGGCTTCATTCTATAATTTGTCAATGTACAAAAAGCAAAATATTAGTAATGAAGAAAAATAGCAGGTTTTTCCTCACTCAATAACCAAAAAATCATTAAAATACAATATCTCTATCTTACCCAGCCTTAAAACACTGTTAAAACGCTGTAACATTTCATTTTTTATGATTTCTTCATCCATAAGCCTTAATTCCTCTGCGCTATGGGCAGAAAAATATTCCCTTGCTATGGTTCTAAAATCATTGACTCTTGTTGCCAATTCTTCGGAAAAAGCCAGATCTTCGGGTATATATGGAAATGTAATGGAAATGATCACTGTAGCGGGATCTGCGTCAGCTCCTGTCGGGCTATCGATGGCAGGGCTGGCCGGGAGACGAAGTCTGCCAATGCCTGTAAATATGCGGGAATCAGCTGTATCAGAAAAAACAAAAGGAGTGGCACTCTCACTTCTTGAAAAAAAAGAATAAATTGTTCCGCCAAGAATAAAAGCAGCAAGACACAGGAAAAGACCCAAAAGAACCCAGTAAGTGATATTCAGGACAGAAGAGGCCTGTGGTCTTATTTTCATACAGAAATAATAACACCTTTTCATAAATAAGTAATATATATAGTATATATAGTAGTAAATGGAGGAAGTATGGTCATTCAACGGAACCAAATGAAATCAGAAAGCAAGGAAAAAATGAGGGGCGGAGAAGGCATCACAACATTCACGCATCTTGTAGATACGGATAACGAGAAAAATACCCGTATGCTTGCGGAAATAAGCCTTGAAAGTAATTGCTCAATTGGATATCACGAGCATGTCAATGAAACCGAGTATTATTTTATCCTTTCCGGCAGCGGAATTGTAAATGATAATGGTACAGAAACAGAGGTTAAGGCAGGAGACGCAATTATCACCGGAAACGGAGCATCGCACAGCATAAAAAACACAGGTAATGAGCCGCTTGTCTTTCATGCTGTGATTATTACCTATGACAAATGATTTTATTGATATACGAAGCGATACTGTAACCCACCCAACGCCTGCCATGCGAACAGCCATGGCAGAAGCAGAAGTCGGCGATGATGTTTACGGAGATGACCCCACTGTAAAAAAGCTTGAAGAATTGGGCGCTCAAATGCTTGGGAAAGAAGCTGCGCTTTTTGTGCCATCAGGGACATTCGGGAACCAGCTTGCGCTTTTTTCATGGTGTGATCGGGGTTCGGAAGTTCTGCTTGGGGAAGAGTGCCATATAATCCAGCATGAGGCTGGCGCTGCTTCGATAATTGCCGGGGTTCAAACCCGTACCATTCCAGCGCCAGACGGCATTCTTTCCACAGATTTATTGAAAGAACGCATTCGTAAACGCGATCTCCATGCACCCGGAACATCCCTTATCTGCATGGAAAACGCTCATTCTTTTGGCAGAGCTGTTCCCATGGAAAACATGATTCAAATCAAAAACCTTGCACAAGAATATAAGCTGCCGGTGCATCTTGACGGTGCGAGGATTTTTAATGCAGCCATTGCCCTTGGTGTTGATGCAAAGGAAATTGCCCAATATGCGGATTCAATAATGTTCTGCCTTTCCAAAGGTCTTTGCGCTCCCTTAGGCTCCCTGCTTGCAGGGCCAGGGCATTTTATCGAAGAGGCAAGGCTCAAACGGAAAATCATGGGTGGCGGAATGAGGCAGGCGGGAATTCCCGCAGCAGCAGGAATACTGGCTCTTACAGAACAGACAAAAAAACTTGAACATGACCATATAAGGGCCAAGCATCTTGCTCAAGGCTTAAAAGAGATTCCGGGTATAATCGTTGATATTGATGAAGTTGACATTAACCTTGTTTTCTTTAGCTGGCCTTTGGCAAAAGATGAAAAAATTGCAAAAAAGGCAATAGAAGTTTTGCAACGACACAGAATCCTGTGCAACCCGCCTGAAAACGGGGTGTTCCGTTATGCGACACATTTCTGGACAGGCGATGCAGAAATCGAGGCAATACTTAAGGCTTCACAAGAAGCATTTAAAGGAAGCTGATAATATATGCATGTTTACGAAAAAAGAATAGAAAAAATTTGCAACTGGATGGCCAATGAAAGTATAGCCATGGTTATGCTGGAAGACTGCGAAGAGCGCCGTAACCCTGCCCTGCGCTGGCTTTGCGGACAGCCCTCAGATGCCCTGTTATTTATAAGCATTGACAAAAAAACCCTGCTTGTTCCCTGGGATATAAATATGGCCAGGCTCTTAAGCCAATGCAATACAATTATTCCGTATTCGGACTTTGAGCGCAAACCAATAAAAGCACTTGCAGGTGCTGCTAAAGCGCTAAAAATTCCATTGGGTTCAAAAATAGAAATTCCTTCAGTAATACCCTACCCTCTTTTTTTAAAATACGTTGAAGAGATTTCTGATTTTGATATTATCTGCCGCGAAAAGGGTATAAACAAGGAACTAAAAAAAATCAGGGCAATAAAGGATGAAGAAGAAATAAAGATCTACAAAAAATTATCAGCGCAGACAAGCGACCTCATAAACCTCTTAATAAAAAATGTCAGTAAGGGAAAAATTAAAACTGAAACTGATGCTGCGCTCTTTATTGAAACAGAAGCAAGGAAACGCGGCTGCGAAGGCACTGGTTTTGAGACAATAGCTGCAGGCCCTGGCCGCAGCTTTGGCATACACGCTTTTCCGGGCTATACTGCCGGTGCATTCGGTACCTCGGGGCTCTCAATACTGGATTTTGGCCTTAAGTATATGGGTTATACAAGTGATGTTACCATGACATTTGCTGCCCCGCCGCTTTCAAAACAACAGGAAAAAATGATAACTCTTGTGGAAAAAGCCTATAGCCTTGCGGTCTCGCTTACTGAAAAGGGAGCCTCCTGCCGCAATATAGCCAGAGCAATTGATACATTTTTTACAAAATCAAAAAAAACCATGCCGCACAGCCTTGGACACGGTATAGGACTTGAAGCACATGAAGCACCGCTTGTTTCAAGCCGAGCAGACAATGAATGGATTCTTGAACCCGGCATGATTATCACCCTTGAACCTGGTCTTTACGATCCAATTCACGGAGGCTGCCGTCTTGAAAATGATGTTTTAATTACAGATAAGGGCATTGAAATACTTACGAATTCACACATAGTGAGGTTATAAACCATACATGGAATTTTCTTCTTTTAATTTAGATCCTGGTTTACAAAAGGGCATTGCAGAAGCAGGTTACAAGACATGCATGCCTGTTCAGGAGCAGGTTCTGACACATGCTTTGGGAGGTCGAGACCTTTATGTACAGTCCCAGACAGGCACAGGGAAAACCGCGGCATTTTTAATTGTCATATTTCAAAGAATGCTGAGTGACCCGCTTTTAAACAGCAAAAAAGCAATTATCATGGTGCCAACAAGAGAGCTTGCAGTACAGGTCGAGCAAGAGGCAAAAATACTTGCAAAACATCTGCCTTTTAAAACAGGAAGTTTTTACGGCGGTGTGGGTTATACTGATCAATTAAAAATGCTGACAAACAAGGTACAACTTATGGTTGGCACACCTGGCAGGGTACTTGACCTCAACAAATCCGGACGCATGAATCTTATGGACATTGCTTTTTTAATAATTGATGAAGCTGACAGAATGTTCGATATGGGATTTTATCCTGATTTGCGCAAACTCACAAAAGTTGTTCCTCCGGCAGACCGTAGGCAGACAATGCTTTTTAGCGCAACATTAAACAACTATGTAAAAAATCTTGCATGGGAATATACAAAGAACCCGTTGGAAATCGAAATAGCTCCTGAAAACATTACTGTCGATCAAATTGAACAGACTCTTTATCACGTGCAATCAGAAGATAAAATGCGCTTTCTATTGGGCATTCTGAATCACGAGCAGGCCACAAGCGCAATTATATTCTGCAATACAAAAAAATACACAGAGATCATTGCAAAACGATTAAAATTAAACGGCATAGAAGCTGAATTTATCATGGGAGATCTGCCCCAGCATAAACGCCTTAAGATTATCGAAAACATAAAAAAAGGCAGGCTCCGCTACCTTGTCGCAACAGATGTTGCAGCCCGGGGCCTTGATATAGAAGATCTGGCTTTAGTAATTAACTACGACCTCCCAAACGAAGCGGAAAATTACGTACACCGCATAGGCAGAACCGCCAGGGCCGGAAAAAGCGGCAAAGCCATTACACTTGCAAGCGAGCAGGATGTGTATCAGCTTCCAGCCATTGAAAGATATGTTGGCAGAAAAATTCCTGTAAAAACCGCTGGTGAAGAACTTTTTGCTGAAGACAAAAGCAAAAGCTTTAAGGCACGGAGTGAAGTTGATAGCCGCGACAGCACCCGTGCCAGGTCTGGCGCCAGGCCTGCTCAAAAAGGCGGGCAGAAAGGACCTGAACGGCAAAAGAGGATGCCTCAAAAAAGTGCGCTTCACAGAAGCGGGCAGCAAAGCCAAAAGCCGCGCCAGAGTGAGGTTCCTGTAAGGAGCGCAAAGCAAAACATAAAAAGCCTGGCAAAACCAGCTCAACAAAAACAAGCAAAACCATTAAACAAATGGATAAAAAAAGATCTTTCAAAAATGAGTTTTGATGAGAGAATGGCTTATTATAAAGAGAAATATAACCATATACCTCTGGAAACAAAACCAGAACAAGGCAAAAAGGGTATATTTAAAAAACTGTTTGGAAAATTAAAGAAAAAGGCGGAACAAGAACATTGATTACTGTAAGCAATTTAAGCCTTGGTTTTGGCGAGCGCAATTTATTCAGGGATGTTAACCTAAAATTTACACCTGGAAACTGTTATGGGATCATCGGTGCAAACGGTGCCGGGAAATCCACATTCCTAAAAATACTTTCAAGTGAAATGGAACATGACAAGGGCGAGGTCTCCATTGCATCCAGCCTCCGCATTTCTGTTCTCAAGCAAGACCATTTTGCATTTGACAAGTTCAAAGCCATTGAAACAGTAATCATGGGATACCCTGCGCTTTATAAAATAACAAAGGAAAGGGAAGCCCTTTACGCAAAAGAGGATTTTTCAGAACAAGACGGTATAAGGGCCAGCGAGCTTGAAGCGGATTTTGCAGAAATGGGAGGCTGGGAAGCAGAGGCCCAGGCAAGTCAGCTTTTATCAGGGCTTGGTCTTGAAGAAGCTGACTATACAAGTGACGGCAATGAAAAACTAATGTCAGAACTTGACGAGAACAGGAAGATCAGGGTGCTTCTAGCACAGGCGCTTTTTGGCAATCCTGACATACTTCTGCTTGACGAACCCACAAACGGCCTTGATCTTGAATCCATATCCTGGCTTGAAGAATTTTTAATTGAGTTTCCCAATACAGTAATAGTTGTGTCGCATGACAGACATTTTCTAAATGCTGTGTGTACATATACATGCGACATTGATTTTGGCAAAATTACACTTTACTCCGGCAATTACGATTTCTGGTACCAGATGAGCCAGGTTCTGCAAAGACAGGCACGTGACTTGCAGAAAAAGAATGAAGACAAGGCAAGGGAACTGAGGGAGTTTATACAGCGCTTCTCAAGCAATGCAAGCAAGAGCAGACAGGCCACAAGCCGGAAAAGGATTCTTGAAAAACTTGATCTTGACAATATACCTGTAACAAGCAGGAAGTTCCCGTATGTTGGTTTTAAACCTGACCGCGAGATTGGAAATAATGTTTTGCAAATTGAGAAATTATCATTTGAGCATGAAGGAACACAGGTTTTAAAAAACTTTAGCCTGCACATAAACCGCAATGACAAGATTGCTTTTGTCGGCACTCAGCATGCTGCAAAGTCAGCAGTCTTTGATATTATTACAGAGACAGTAAAAGCCCTGGAAGGAGATTATTACTGGGGACAGACAACAAGTTTTTCATATTTCCCAAAAGAGTCGAGCGTGTTTTTTAATTCAAAACTTTCGATCACAGATTGGCTAAGACAGTATTCGCAGGATCAGGACGAAACCTATGTGCGCAGTTTTCTGGGACGCATGCTCTTTTCCGGAGACGAGGCATTAAAGCCGGTAAACGTACTCTCTGGCGGTGAAAAAGTCAGGTGCATGCTATCAAAGATGATGCTCTCAGGTGCAAATGTCCTTGTACTTGACGAACCCACAAACCACCTTGACCTTGAAGCAATTACAGCTTTAAATGATGGTCTTATGGCTTTCCCTGGCGTGATATTATTTAATTCGCATGATCACCAATTTATAAACACAATAGCAAACCGCATCGTAGAAATTATCCCAGGAGATAATGGCATACCAGGAGCAGTAATCGACAGAATGATGCCTTTTGACGAATACCTCAAGGACAGCACTGTAAAGGAACTGCGTTCACAGGCTTATAGTCTTGGGGCTGGGGTTAGGATTTCTATTTGACTATTAAATATTAATTTTCTTTCTCCATGATTCTGCTCCTACTATTAATTTATTTTTATTTAATAAAGCAGTATAATCATATAAATAATAATATTTTTTAGAAGCACATGAAATATCTCTGTTAAATTCCTCATTTAAATAATCATAATGCCAATGACCGCAAAACCAGGCTCTGTGCTTGATTTTTTTATCAATTTTATCATTTAATTCTCCTACTTCATCTTCTGTTTTACCATGTCTACCCGGTACTCCTATACATGCCAATTCCCAATTTATAGTATAAGGACCTGTATGTGATACTACAAAGTCAAATTCGTTTTCCTTTTTTAAAAGCTTAAAAATCGCTTTTTTTTCTTCGTCTGACCAATATTCTTCCTTCCACCAGCTTTGACCTTCAATTCTTCTATGTTTATCAGTTGACAAAGCTCCGCCCAGTACCAATATTTTATATCCATCAATTGTGTAAATTTTCCCTCTTTTTAAGTAAGCTATAAATGGATTCTCTTTATTGACAACTATAACCTTTTCACCAATACCAATATCTTCTTCCGGTAAATCTTTTCTTCCGTAAACAGGTTCATGATTACCCATTACGCATAGTATAGGAAATTTTCTTTTTGATAATATTTCAAAACTTTCACTATCCATATTATCATATTTAGGCCATAGGAACCCGGCATCACCCAATATAATATGATATTTTATTTTACTATACAACTTCTTTTCATAAACAGATATTAAGCTCTCTTTTGTTATTATGTGTATTTCTCCTCTTGCATTATTATGAAAATCACCTGATAATAATATAGCCATATTAGTCCTCCTTTCCAAGTTTATATATATATTTTTGCAAGAAATTTATTTCTTTATTATTAATAGAAGTATTTATATCATTATTTATATAAAAATTAATATTAATTAAAAATCTAATAATATTTATAATATCCTTGTTGAAAATTTTTCTTCTATAGCTATTATCTCCAAAAAAAACTTTAAGTCTTGAATAGTTTTGATTTAATAATAATAGAGATGAATTTATTTTAACAGCAGATTCCCATAAAAATTCAAAATTTTGATTTTGTTTGATAATTTTACCACAACTGACAATATACCCTTTCAATATTTTTTCTATTGCTTGAGTTGTATGAAAAATAATTGCTTCGTTTTTCCATTTTTCAGGATATATTGTACTTTTTATAAAAAAAATTATCTTTATAATATCCAAATCAGCTCTTGAAAATAATTCATTAGACGTTTCTTTACAAGTGTACAATAAACGGCCATATTTAACAATCATATTTTCAATTGAATTATGATTTTTAATATTATAAAATATATTTTCTTTTGAAACAATAAAATCAATATCAAAATCATAATGACAATCGAATATAATCATGTTTATTTTAGATTTAATATCCATACAATCATATTTATTATCAATAATTATAAAAAAATCCAAATCACTGGAATCATTAGGTTTTCCATAGGCATAAGAGCCAAATAAATAAATTTTTTTTATTATTTCTTTACCTATTTTTTTTAATATCATAGAACTAATTAAATCAATTTTTTTAGCCAATAATCCATTTTTTCTTGCTGCAATCTTTTCATTTTCATTGTAATATTTCCCTTTATTTTTCTTGACTATAGTATTAATTTTATCTTTTTTAACTATTTTTTTATCTTTTATTGTTACATTTTTAAGCTCATGAATATTTTGATTAAAATACTTTCTTATATATAATAACCCTGATGATTCTCTAAAAGCATTTCCATCTTTATATTTTTTATCTTTTTTAAATATTTCCCGTATGTTAGATATTGGTATAAAATCATATACATTTAATAATGCTTGTATAACTCTTATTAATTCATGTTTTTTAATAAAAAAAGGAGGATAATTATACTTTCCAGTATATTGTTTTAAAAAATCGCAGTCATTCTGCAGCTCTGCAAATGTTTCATCAATCCTCATTGCCATCTTGCAAAGACTTTCCAGATAAAAAGCTTTTCCTGTTCTTTTATCATTATATATAATAAAACCCTTAAGAAAATGCATTACTGCTTGTTTTGCATCTATACATACTTTTGTCCAGTAATATTGTGTCATATCTTTATAATCTTTATTTCTAATGTTAGAATTATATAAGCATATTTTTATAAAATAAATACTATTTTCTGCCTTAAAAAATAATTCGATTGGTTCTTCAACACTATATTTTACTCTCATCTATTCCCCTTGTTTCAAATCAGCGCTGTGTCATATTGTATTCATTGTATATATGAAAATTTTCACCTATTTTATCCAATATTTTGGTTGATTTATATAAATACTGATACCCTCTGTATGTATTCTTATCATAATAGTATAGGTTCTTATGCCAATGTCCGCACCACCATTCACGAAAATTAATGCTTGCATGAACATTATCGTTTAATAATGCAACTTTATCGACAAATTTAGGCAAATAGTCTTTATTATTTCCAAATAGTTTGGAATTAATATGATCTGGACCAGTATGAGATATTACAAAATCAAAAAAATTATCTATTCTTAACAATGAATAAAGATCTTGCTCTTCTTTTTCTGACCAATATTCTTTATACCACCATGATATGTTTGCCTCTCTGTACTGTTTATCTATGGATAAAGCTCCCCCTAATACAAGGAATTTTATACCTTCTATGGTATACACCTTACCACGCTTAAGGTAAGCAATGAATGGCTGATTCCATATTTTAAGTACTGTTTCACCAAACCCTAAATCTACTTCCAGTAAGTTTTTCATACCCAGCATTGGCTCATGATTTCCAATTACGCACAATATCGGGAAATGTCTAACTCCCAGGGCTCTGAAATTATACAGATCTGCCTTTATCTCTCCAGGCCATAAAAATCCTCCATCACCCAAAATAATATGATATTTTATAGATTCATATAATTGAGGTTTATATTTTTTTAAAAGAGCACTTTTTGTTATACTGCTGAGCTCATGGGAAGCATTGCTATGGAAATCACCTGAAAATAATATTGCCATATAATACTCTTTATGCTGTCATCTCAATGATCTTTTTAATACTGACAGGATAAAAATCATGTACATCTACACCTACATTGATTGCTTTTGATCCAAGTAATTTAACTTTTTCACCAAACTCAGGATATAGTAATGCACTGTTATGTACATGGCCATATAGATGTATGCTGCCATAATGAGATTTATGCCATGAGAACATTGGAAAATGAAACAGAATAAACTCCATACCTTCGTATTTTAAAACAAAATAGTCTTTAATCCATTCAAAAGCTTCTGGTCTAAAAAATTGATTCGTGTGATATTTTTCATGGTTTCCCTTGATCAGATATTTTCGTCCTTTTAGCTTTGATAAGATTTCATTGGCTTCATTTCCTTTTCCACGGTATAAAAAATCACCCAGAATATAAACTTCATCACGTGAAGTCACATAACTGTTCCAGCGTTCAATCATCACTTTGTTCATTTCATGCATATTATTGAATGGTCTTTGGCAGCTTCCAATAATATTGCCATGGCAAAAATGATTATCCGCAGTAAAATAAATCATAAAATCCTCCAGTATATAAATTATAGTTTTACACTATATTACTTTTCTTCTTCATCACTGTCATCGTTGCTATCGTCGTCTTTTTTAGCAGAAGTAAATAAAGGTTCAATAGCAATACCATCATTGTTGTTATCGTTATCGTCGTTGTTGTAGTCTTTTATAACAGAAGTAAATAAAGGCTCTATAACAATATCATCATCATCAGTAGCAGAATAACAATAATATTCATTCTTTGTCATTTTTTCTCCATCAAATAATTGAGAGAAAAAATATTCATCTTTACCTTTGCAATACTTTTCAAAATCAAAAACCTTTACTACTTTATTTTTGTGTTCAGGATATTCGATTTGCTTTTTATTATCAGAGATAAAATTATAATCATTAATATCCAACAAGTTTGCAATATAAGGACGTAAACGTTTATGAAAAATAATTGCTTCACCATTTTCTTTACTTAGTGTTTGCAATAGGGTTGCTGTAATTAAAGGTTCATTATTAATTTTATTTCCAGCTAAATCAATTAGCTCCTTAATTAATTCACGCTCCCGACTGTGCAGATAAATAATATTATCACAATTACCTTTAATTGTTTCAGCTTCATGCCCATATCTTTTTTTAACTTGATTTATGCTTTGGATAATCAAATTAAAACGAATATTTCTGCTTCTTGAAGCAGTAATCATAGCAGGGAAATCACTTATTTGCGGAAGGCTTGAGAATTCATCCAGAAGAAAATTAACTCTTCTAGGATTTTTTTTTGTTGGCTGCTGTTGAGCTTCATATATCAATGCAGAATAACACTGCTTAATAAAAACACTTACAAGACGATGATACACAGAATTTTCATCCGGAAGAATTAAAAATATTGCAGTTTTTTCCTTTCCAATTTTACTTAAATCAATATCACTGACCGAAAGCATATCTATCAAGTTGTCTTGACTAAAAAAAGGCCGCATTGCTGTATCGAAAATAGAAAGTATACAGCCACGAGTCATATCACATAGTTCAACTATACCACTTAATAAAGAAAAAATAAATGTATTTTTATCAAGATGATCATAAAATTTCTCTCTTATGAATGGAGGTGTATAATTATCTGTATTTTTATCAGATATTAAATCATTCATAAAAGCTTGTGCACGTAATGTACGCAGGCTTTTAAGATGAATCTCTTTTTCTTCTGCACACTCAAATAAAGTAATTATTAATCCAGAAAGTAAATTTTCAGCAGATAAATGCCAATATGGTTCTTTATCTGATTTACTATCCTGAATTATAGAATTTGTCATATCAAAAATTAATTCTAAAGCAAGATCACGATTTCCTGCTTTATAAAATGTATATGGAATCGTAAAGGGATTCCATCCATTGCTTTTTTGAGGCTCACGCAGATTAATTACAAAAGTTTTATATTTTTGCTCTTTAAGAAGTGGAAGTGTTCTTTCATATAGTTCGGCTTTTGGGTCTGTTACGATAAAGGATTCTCCTGCAAGTGCATAAATTTGTAAAGCAGGCATACCTATAAGTCGTGTTTTCTTAGAACCTGTAGCCCCAACAATTAATGAATGGGCATCTAATTCTTCTATAAATACTTCATTATTATCTGCATATAAAGGTATACCACCACGAGAAAATTTCTTTTTATTTAATAAAACTTTAAATAACGATGATTTTATTTCATCTTCTGTTGCCCAACGTGAGTGATTCCTTTCAAAATTCTTAAAACTCATATTTTAAACTCCTTCTTCATAAAAAATTACATTGCTTACTGCAATTCTTCATGCTTACGCTTGCTTAACGGCTCTTGCGATGGTTCATCAGGTACTGCAATTGACTTCCAGTTACTGATAAATTCCTCAGTCTCTTCAAATGCATCTTTGAGGTTTTGAATGACTTCTTTTTGTCTTTTACTTGTTGTATAGTCAAGTAAGATAACTCTAAATGCCTCTTTTACAATATTTTTATATTCTTCATCAGTAAATTCATAAGACATATATCGCAGTCTTTTTCCAATCAATAAAACATTCTGTATCATTTCTTCAGATGAAGAATAAATTTTATATGTATTGCAGGCTTCTCTTATACGATAAGCTAGTTCCATAGCAGAATATACTTTCCTTCCCCTCATTGAAACATCCGGTAATTTTTCCAAAAGTTTTATTAATTCAGCTCTAATACTCATTTTCTACCTCCTATGGTTTGCCTGATATTTAACATACAGGCATAGCTTTCCCAAAATGCTATAAAAAGCAAATTTGAGCCCGAGTTCAAGAAAATAAATACTTAATTCTTATATTTTATATTCTGCTTGATGACAATAAATTGAAGTTTACACATTGGCCAATATTCATGGCATACCAAGCAATTCTTAACTTTTACTTAGTGTGTATTTATTTTAGAATATTGTAACATATATTTCGTGAAATGTCAATACCTTTTTTACATTTTTTTAAAATAATTTAATATATAAGTGTATTGACAAAATATTAAAATTATGATATACTCATTATTACCAAATTTGGGTTTATATAGTAAAATATATGCCAGATCTCTAATTAAGGAGGTAAAAATGAAATTAGAATATATTGATCTGCATACAATTGGATGGTATGGCTTATTATTGCCAATAAAATATGAAATACAGGAATGGAATAAAAAAAACAAGAATAATAAAATTAATATATATACTAAAGAAAAACTTGGTTATCTTAGTATAAGTCTGCATGCAGATAATTTACCTGAATATTTGTTTAGAATGGCTATTGAAGCTCAAAGAGAAAGTGGAAATATATGCCAATTATGTGGTAAAAAAGGTAAACATATAAAAATAAAGCATTGGTATTGGACATTATGTGATAAACATTCAAGAGCGAGAGAAATGGCAGAAAAAGAAGATATTTTAGATATTGAATATGAGACAAGAATTATTTATTCGGAGCTTATTCTAAATGAAAATTGAATTGAATTTTGATGATAAATTTAAAGATAAATATTCTGAATATGATCTTAAAATGTATGCCGCTGTAGGATTATACAGAGAGGGAGTAATGAGTACGGGTGATCTTGCAAAAGCTGTAGGAATAGGTCGTATAGAATTTATTAATGAAATGGGTAAATATGGTTGTGGAATATTGGATATGACTGAAGAAGAATTACAAAAGGAGATAGAAAATGCAAGAAGATTACTATAAATACGATATTATCATATCTGAGATTTCTAACAGGAGAGAAATATGAATGAGCTAATAAAACGTTTAAAAAGAAAAAGATTTCCTGTTTTGTTTACATTAAATGATATGTATAAATTTAATTTTAAAGATGATATTTTAGAAAAATATTTAAAAGAAGCAATAGATAATAATTGGATAGAAAATATATATAATGATATTTATATATTAACTAATGAATATAAAAAACGTGTCTGTGATGGAAATATATTAGCTCAAATGATATATCCTGATTCTTATTTAAGCGGAAGTCGTGTACTATGTGATTACAACTGGATTTTAGATGGAATATATGCTTACACAAGTGTTTTAAAAAAAGATAGTAATAATGATGATATAAAAGTAGTAACAAAAAATTATGGGAAATTTATTTATTATAAATTATATGATAATATTAGTTATGCAGGTATAATAAAAAATAATTATGGATTAGGAAATTTTTATATAGCTAAACCATTAAGAGCTTTATGTGATTTAGTATATGAATTAAACTATGAATATGAAAATATTTATTTTTTTAAAGAAGATTTTAGAATAGGGATAAATAAATTAGAAAGTCTTAAAAAAAGAGATTTTAATGAATTACAGGGAAAATTTAATATTCCATTAATTGAGAATTTTTTAAATGATTTAAGAAAGGAATTAAGGTTATAATAAAAAATAATTTATAGGAAAGCAAAATAATGAAAGAAAGGCACTAAAAGGAAAATATAAATGGAATTAAATGAAGAATATTTGAATCTATCTAAAGACCTGATAATAACTGTAAAAGTTTTACTGAATATGAGACAAGAATTATTTATTCGGAGCTTATAAAAAATAAAAATTGATATAATAATATGAAAGATACTGTTAATTTATGTAAAAATTGCAAAAATTTTTCTCAAATCTTAATACAAAAAAAAGATTATAAATTTTGTTGGCAAAAAGAATGTACTCTTTATGATTGCCGATTATTACCAGCTATGAAAAAATGCAATGGAAAATATTTTGAAATAACAAAAAAGCCCAGTAAAACAATGAAAGTAGTTAAAATGGAAGATTATGAAAATGTAGAAAATTATCTCGATTGTCAAGAGCAAAATAATTTTAAAGAATTTTGGGATTGTGTTAAAAAGTTTCTTATAGATAAAAAGATAAAGTATACTGGTTCCTGGCATCAAAACTGGGAATATGGAGTACCTATTATTGAATATAATGGGAAATTATATGCTTTTGCTGTAACAATGAGGCGATGGGGATTAATTATTGCTGAAGCATTTTATCCGGAAAATAAAGATCCTATGGCATATCTTGATTGGGCTTTCGGGATACCAAAATCTGAAAGCATGGATTTAGATGAAAATAAAGACCCTTTATTATCTACAGAAGGCAATTAATATAAATAACTAAATTTGATTTCATCTTATACCTGTTGACAAATTGGTATAAATGTGATATACTTATTATTACCAAAACTCAGATATGAGGTAAAATATGGAGAAAGTACTCAACTGGAAATATTTAAAAGTAAAAGGTGTTAGAGTACAGGAAATAAACGGAGACTATATATTCAGAAAATATTTTAAGGGAATAGGAAATATTGATATAAAAGTAATTAGAAACAATTTATATAAATATCCAATGTTTATTTGCAGAGAATATTTTTTATATGCAATTATAGCAAAAACAAGTTGGAACAATAAATTTATATGGCTTGGGAATGTTTATGACGGAGAGTGTGACAGTTATGAAGAGGCTGTATTCGAAGTATATAATCGGCTAATGGAAAATATGATATATGACTACCGCTTTTATAAAGAAAGTATTGGTGTTGCTGCTTATAAATGGTATAAAGATAAAAAAAACGAATGGAGAGCACAAATAAAAGACAAGACATATGTAGATATATATAAAAAGGAAAATGACAAAGAAGATGAATGGAGAATGTATATTCAATATGTCAAATATGAGAGTGAAGAATTATATGAATGTAAATTTAAAGCTAATAAAGATAATCTTCTTAAAATAGCAGATAGAATCATACGTGAATATAAAATGTTTGATTATATCGGATTTAGCAAAAATATTGAAGAATGGGAAGTATATGCTAATAAAAGATATTATAAAATGGAATTTGATATAAAATATAGAAATACTGGCAAATACAAGGAAAATTATTATAATAAAAGAGATGAATATGTAAATGAATGTGTAAAAGCTGTTAGTAAAAATAAAATATTCAATTATAGGAATAAATATAGAAAAACTGTTAAAAAAATGTAATTATTAGAGGTATACATGAAAATTGAATTAGATATACATCCTGTGATTTTAGAACGTTGTGGTAAAAACGAAAAAGATATAAGAATGATTTTGGGCGTAGCTTTACTTAAAAATAAAGTTGCTAGTTTAGGAAAAATAGCACAGATAATTGGAATGGAAAGGATTGAATTTCAGGAAGAATTAGGTAATTATGGCGGATATATGAACATTGGTACTCTTGAAGATATTTTAAGGGATTGTGAAAATGCAAGAAAATAAGAGGGCAGAACATGATAATTGAGGTTAACTTACCTGATAATTGCCATAAGGATTTTACTGAATTTGACGTTAAAATAGTTCTGGCATCGGCTTTATATGACAAGGGTGTAGTAGCATTGGGTTATGCAGCTGAATCAGTAGGTTTAGATAAACGTACCCTTATAGAAAACATGGGAAAATATGAGGTCCCTGTGTTAAAAATGAATAAAAAAGATGTTAATAAGGTAATAGAAAATGCAAAAATAAGAGCAAAATTATGAAAGAAAAATATATAACCGGAAAACATGCATTAAATATACACCCCAAAGATTGTTATACAGTGGGAGATTGGCATGAAGGAGTATGGACGCATATTAAGGTTTTTCCATCAGAATATATTACAATGGGAGGATTATTGTATAAATATAATACATTAAAAATATGGGATGAATATGGAATTTATGAAGGAAGAGAATATATAGAAAATTTAGGTATAAAATGTTTTGATGATAATATTTATATAGCAAATCATAAAAGAGCAATATTAGATATGTTAT
>Ga0099364_10005026_pt1 | contig 19785 bp, 26 predicted proteins | sample TergutTh196P3_FD_73070 | JGI IMG/M metagenome (GOLD analysis project Ga0099364, IMG submission 73070) | Microcerotermes parvus P3 segment gut microbial communities from Pointe-Noire, Republic of the Congo - Th196 P3 | ecosystem: Host-associated > Arthropoda: Insects > Digestive system > Gut ... | reverse complement strand
CCCTATCTGCCATGGGCGTTGGATGTTTGAGAGGAGCTGTTTTTAGTACGAGAGGACCGAAATGGACGAACCTCTGGTGTACCAGTTGTCCTGCCAAGGGCATGTGCTGGGTAGCTACGTTCGGAAGGGATAACCGCTGAAGGCATCTAAGTGGGAAGCCCACCTCAAGATAAACCATCCCAGGGGAGCAAAACCCCCTAAAGGTACCAGGGAGACTACCTGGTTGATAGGTTGGAGGTCCAAGCATGGTAACATGTTCAGCCGACCAATACTAATCTACCGTGAGGCTTGACCATATTATCCTTGTAAACAAGAGTTCTCACAGCGGCACAGAGGGCACAGAGGGTAGAATGGGTCAAATTGACCAGTTCTAAATTTCTCCGTGTTCTTTGTGAGCTCCGTGAGAAATAATGTTAGTAATGTTATTAATTGCTTGGTAGCCATAGTGGAGGTGTTATACCCGTTCCCATTCCGAACACGGAAGTCAAGCCCTCTTACGCCGATGATACTGCGGTTCTAAACTGTGGGAAAGTAGGTCGCTGCCAAGTTTTTTTTATGCCCAAAATATTTCAATGGGAAAAATAGAAAGCTACTTTTCCACCCCAGATATGATACTGCCTCTCTAAGGGGCGCCCGGAAGGGCACTGCGAAGCGGTGTTAGGTCATTGATATTACACGGCGTGGCGCAAGAGTTGCTAGAACCAGCAGGTAAAGGCGCGAAAGCTTTAGCTTGAGCGGCGCGCCAGAAAGTAGGTCGCTGCCAGGCTTTTTTTATACCCAATTACCTGCATTTTGCTAAACAAAGTCCCCTCATCTACCCTTGACAACTTAAAACCATATCTGTTTTACTGATACCACATTCAGTGGCGCGGTATTTTTTTGGGGGTAATGTCAAAATTAAATGAATTCTATAATTCATAAAGCAAAAGAAGTTATTATTGCGGTAGCTCCGGTATTGGTTTTTGTCATAATATTGAATCTTACCATCATACCTGTATCCAATATGCTCTTTATGCAATTCTTGATAGGTGCCTTTGCGGTCAAAATTGGATTAATTATTCTTTTGTTCGGTATAGAATTAGCAATATTACCCCTGGGTGACCACATGGGCACGGTCTTTGTAAAATCAAATAAGCTATGGTTTATCATCGTTACTGTTTTTATTCTGGGATTTTTCGTTAATTTTGCTGAACCGGACGTTAATGTTTTAGCTGTACAATTTGCAAATATCATCAATAATTTAATTTCCGTCACTACTATTCGTTCTCTTGTAGCTCTTGGAGCTGGGTCTATGCTGGCCCTGGGAGCAGTGAGAATAGTAAAAAATTTCCCCCTCCGCTTGGTGTTTGTCCTTGCCTATGTGGCGGCTTTTTCACTGGCCTTTATGTCCCCCGACTTCATGGCAATTGCCTTCGATGCTTCTGGGGCCGCAACCGGGGCCATTACGGTTCCCCTGGTCCTTGCCCTGGCCCTGGGTATGGCCTCCATGAAGAAGGACAGTATTTCCGCAGAAGTAAACAGCTTTGGCATGGTCGGCACCATGGCGGTAGGTGCTATTTTTGGCCTCTTAATTTTGAATTTTTTTGTGAAGCCCGACATGAGTTCGGTCCAGCAGATGCCGGAACTTTATGATCGTTCAAGCCTGTTTGCTCCCTTTCTTTATTATATTAAGAAAGAGCCTGGGATAACCCTCCAATCCTTACTGCCCATTTTTCTTATTTTTCTCTTTTTTCAAAAGTTTAAGCTTCATCTTCCTAAAAAACCATTCCGCCGCATTTTTTTGGGTTTTATATATACCTATGTGGGGCTCGTGATTTTTTTTGTCGGTGTCCATGCCGGGTTTATGCATATGGGCAAGGAAATTGGATTTCAGCTAACCATGCTCGGAAACCCTTTGATTCCCATAGGGTTAGGTGCCATTTTAGGAATGCTTATCATAATGACTGAACCAGCGGTGTATGTTCTGACCCATCAAATCGAAGATGTTACCAGCGGATACTTAAGAAGGAAGACCGTTCTGACCTTTCTGGCCATAGGCATGGCTTTTGCTGTTGGTCTGCATGTATTAAAAATAATTATCCCCGGTATTACCCTTTGGCATTACCTCCTTCCTGGATATATATTTGCATTGACCATGATGTTTTTTACCCCAAAAATTTTCACCGGCATATCTTTTGATTCCGGTGCAGTTGCCTCTGGTCCCATGACCGTTACATTTATTTTGGCATACTCACAGGGCGTAGCCGAAGCTATCCCCCATGCTGATGTTCTTCGTGACTCCTTCGGCATTATAGTAATGGTTACCATGATGCCTGTTATAGCATTGCAAGTGTTAGGTTTAATATATAAAATGAAGTCTAAAAAGACTGGAGTGTAGGGAATAATGGCAGGGTATAGTTTAATATGCTGTGTGGTTAACATGGGGGATGCTTCCAGGGTCTTAAAAGTTGCCAAAAATTTTGGAGTAAAAGGCGGAACCATCTCTATAGGCAGGGGATCCATTAGCAGCCGGTTAATGAACTTTTTGGCAATTAACGAAGAACGAAAAGAAATTATTTCTATGATCGTGGAAAATGAATTGGCCTCCGAAGTATTAAAAGGTATAGGCGAGGACATGCATTTTGAAAAACCCCATCACGGAATTGCTTTTTCATATTTCGTGTCTGATTTTATAGGCAGTAAAAATGAAGTGGGCAGTGCAAGCGCAGCCGGCACCAAAGAGGGAGAGGGCATGTATAACGTCATTTTTGTGATTGTGGATAAGGGTAAGGCAGAAGAGGTCGTTGATGCGGCCAGTAAGGTCGGATCCAGGGGCGGTACCATCATAAACGCCAGAGGATCCGGAGTCCATGAGGTCCAGAAACTTTTTTCCATAGAAATTGAACCCGAAAAGGAAGAGGTTTTCATCATAACCAGGAGAGAAGAGAAGGATAAGATAGTGGAGTCAATTGTTAAGCACATGAAAATTGACGAACCGGGAAACGGCATATTATATGTGTTGGATGTCAACGAAGCTTACGGCCTTTATTAAAACAGTACGGGGGGTGATTTTAGCCCCCCTGGGTATAGCAAATTATTATTCTAAAGCCCTTGATAAAATTGGACTTATGGGGTAGAATTTATATAGATCCTTGTATTCACGGAAAAAGAGGGTTAATGGAAGGAGTTTCTAGAAAATTTAGCTATTTAAGCGATAATTGACATATTTGGGGAGGTGTTCTGGGGGGGAGCCTTTTGGGAGAAAGGAGATAGGATGAAGCGTTTATTCTTGGCTCTTCTTAGCGTCTTATGTATTAGTCATATTGCCATGGCCCAGTTGAGTAACTTCAATCAGCGGGGGAAGGCTACCCAGGAAATGGGTACTGAAGGGCTTGCCATAGCTCACCCCAGTCTGCCCATAAATTCCCGGGCTATGGTCGTAAATACCGTAACGGGAAGGGAAGTTGAAGTCGTCATAGCCAGCCGAATCCCCGCCTCACCTAACCGGATTGCCGATCTTTCCGCAGGGGTATGGCAAACCCTTGACTTGAGTGACGATACAGACATACGGATCTATACAGCCACTCCTCCGCGCCCCCGTCCTGCCGAAGAACCTGCTCCTCCTCCGCCTGCTGAGGTGGCTGCCGAAGAACCACCCTATGAAGAACCTCCTTATATCCCGGTGGTCCACGAGGAACCCGTTGTCGAAGTTGAAGCCGATGATCAGTTTCAACCCCTCAATATAACTGTCAACACCTATATGACCATGCAGCAGGATGAAAGAGCCCCTGCTCCGGTACAGCAAGCTTATCCATATACAAGAATAGGCTCCGATGTAGAATTTTTAAGCTGGCTTGCGGCGATGATGATGGATTCCAGGGAATCCAGAGAAGCCCGGGAGGCCCGAGAAGCCCGTGAATCCAGAGAGGCCCGTGAATCCAGAGAAGCCCGGGAGGCCCGGGAGTCCAGGGAAGCTAGAGAAGCCCGGGAATCCAGGGAAGCCCGAGAGGCCCGGGAGTCCAGGGAATCCAGAGAAGCCCGGGAATCCAGGGAGCTCTTGGCTTTTCAAATGACCCTTCCGGTCCAAACACCGGCTCCCCAGGTTATTCAGGTTGTTCCCCAGGCTCCGGCACCCCAGCCTAGCCCCGTACAGGTGATACCTGCTCCGGCTCCGGTGGTGCACCAGGTACAGCCGGTCATAGTACAGCCGGCTCCAGCTCCGGCTGTTCAAGCACCCCCTGCCTATGCACCGCCCATTCAAGTGGCCCCTGCACCTTCGGTCCCCGTGGGTGAAGTAATGGTAATTCCGGGTTTGCCGGATCCCAACAGCGGCAGGGTTCACCGTCTTCAGATAGGGGCCTTTAACTCCCCTGAAGCTGCTGCCAGGGTAGCACAGTTGGCTGTATCCGCCGGGTTTAATGTGGTTCACGAGGTAAGCGGCTCTGTATACCGGATAATCGCCACCGATGTCCCTGCATCCATGGTCTTCTCGGCTATCCAAAGGCTCGGTTCCATGGGCATCAGTCAGATCTGGGTACGGGACTAAGCAAGATTAGTTAACAGGATTTACTATTATGTAAAGGTTAAAGGGCTTTCCTGAGGGAAAGCCCTTTTTTTTTCATTTAATCCGCTTGTATTCTTTTATTTCTTTCTGGATCCGGCTGCATAGATCCGCCCGGTTAACCCGTACTTGCTCCATGGAATCCCTAAAACGGAGGGTTACGCTGTTGTTTTCCTTGGTTTCATAATCAACGGTGATGCAAAAGGGGGTGCCGGCTTCATCCTGACGGCGGTAACGGCGGCCTATGGCTCCTCCCTGATCATAATCAGTGGCGAAGTCAGCTTTTAGCTCCTGTCTAATATCTTCTGCAAGCTCAGCAAGACCGTCCTTTTTCATGAGGGGGAGGACTGCCACGGTGATAGGTGCAAGATGGGGGTGGAAACGAAGGACCGTACGGGTATCATCGGCTTCGACCGTCTCTTCGTCGTAGGCATCACAGAGGACCATTAATACATTCCGGGTTAAGCCTGCCGAGGTCTCTACGATGAATGGTAAATACCGTTCATTGGTCTCCTGGTCTATATATTGCATATCCTTTCCGGAATATTCAGAATGCCTGGAGAGATCGTAATCGGACCGGTTGTGGATTCCTTCCAGCTCCCTCCAGCCCATGGGAAAGAGGTACTCTATGTCCCAGGCATCTTTCGCATAATGGGACATCTCATCGGGGTCATGCTGCCGCCAGCGGAAATGATCGATCTTAAGCCCGAGCCTTTCGTAATAGGCCCAGCGCCGCTTTTTCCACTCGTTGTACCATTCTTCATCGGTCCCGGGTTTTACAAAGAACTGCATCTCCATCTGCTCAAATTCGCAGGTCCGGAAAATAAAATTTCTGGTCACAATCTCGTTGCGGAAAGCTTTTCCTATTTGGGCGATCCCAAAGGGGATCTTCATCCTGCTGGATTGCAGAACGTTTTTATAATTCACATAAATTCCCTGGGCGGTCTCGGGTCTAAGGTAAATAAGCCCTGCAGTGTCTTCCACTGGACCGATGTGGGTATTAAACATGAGGTTAAACTTCCTCGTTTCGGTTAGTTCACCCCCGCAGTCGGGGCATTTTTTTGCTGAAAGGTTTTCTTCGGGGATCTGGTCTGCCCGGAAACGGGATTTACACTTTTTGCAATCGACTAAAGGATCGGTAAAATTCTCCACATGTCCCGATGCTTCCCAGGTTCTGGGGTGCATTAAAATGGCCGCATCCAGGCCTGCAATATCATCGTTTAGCTGGGTCATCTCTTTCCACCAGGCTTGGGCAATCCGGTTCTTTAGTTCAATTCCCAGGGGACCATAATCCCAGGCCCCATTTTGACCGCCGTATATTTCGGAGGATTGAAACACAAAACCACGCCGCTTAGCCAGGGAGGTGATTTTCTCCATGGTAGCTTTACCTGTATATTCTAATAACTGTTCCATGGAGGGAGTATACAGGAATGCAAAAAAAATAGGAAGTGGAGGGCATCACCCGCAGGGTCTTAACCGGTCCAGCCCATCTCCCGGGAGGCACTAACACTGATCTTCTTTAAGTATTCGATTACTTCGGCGGTCCTTTCTTCATCAAGACGGGAAGCCGGGGCAGAGAGGCTTATGCCTGCCACTATCTCCCCCGAAAAGTTACGGACCGGTACGGCTATGCAGCGGACCCCCTCTTCGCATTCTTCGTTATCCAGGGCATAACCCTGAACTTGCACCCGCTCCAGTTCTTTTTTAAGAGCTTCCATGGTGGTGATGGTGTTTTCGGTGTACTTTTTTAAGCCGCGGCTGCGCTCCAGATTATCGAGCATGGCCTGGGTATAGTTTAACAGGTGGAGTTTTCCCACCCCAGTGGCATGGATGGGTGCAATATGCCCAATCCGTTGCAAGGTACGGAGCATATGACTGGGACTATCCTGGGTTAGGATATAAATAATTTGCATATCATTTTCGATGCAGAGGGAGGCGGACTCCTTAAAGATATGGGCAATCTCTTTCACATACTTGGCCAGGGATTGCTGGAAGGGGAAGCTGTCCCTTACCCTGGATCCAATTTCTGCCAGCTTTAGAGTAAGGTAATAACAAAGGGTATCCGGATCCTGGCCTACATAGCCAAAATCTATAAAGGTGTTTAAAAACCTAAGAAGGGTGCTCTGGGGAATATTGAGGCTTTTGGATATTTCCTGGAGCCGTGCCGGGCTTGGTATGTTTGTCATCCCGTCCAGGATAAGGAGAGCTTTACGAAGGGATTGGTTTTTTTTTATGCCTTCACTGGCTGGTTTTCCATTCTTATGAGTAGCCACTATTAATTATTACACGAAAATATCTAAAAAGTCAAATAAATTGGGCCTTTTCGATGGCTTTAATTTCTTCAACCTTGGGAGTAGAGGGACCGTCTTTGAATTCCAGGGTAATCCACTCTGTTAAGATGGTCTTGGCCAGTTCGGCTCCTATTACCCGCTCGCCAAAGCAGATGACATTTCCATCGTTGCTTAGAATTGAGCGTTGGGCCGAATAATTGTCGTGGCATACGGCTGCCCGAATGCCCTTGTGCTTGTTGGCACTCATGCACATCCCTATTCCTGTACCGCATACGAGGATTCCCCGTTTCGTATAGTTTGACTGGATAATTTCCTTGCACACCCTGGATGCTATCAGGGGATAAGCGGTTTTATCTTCCGGGTTTGCCACTCCCAGGTCCTCTACAGGGGCCCCCGCATCGATAAGCAGTTTTTTCAGGATCTCCTTTAAGTGAACCCCCGCCTCATCGCAGCCAATTACGAATTCCCTCATACATCAACCCCATTATGGTTTTATTTACAGAAAGCCAAGAACGGGAATTGAACCCGTGACCTGCGCATTACGAGTGCGCCGCTCTACCGACTGAGCCATCTTGGCTTCATCCTGGGTATGATATATGATAATTGGGATAGTTTCCAGTATTGCCCATTCTATGCTTATGGAGGGAAGTATGTCCAATGAAAATAACCCGTTCCAGGGTCCTCAAACGACGGTGATACCCGAGAGATCCCTTCAGACCCAGGGGGGGATTACCGATACCATGCTGGTCCACCTGCGGGGAGCTTCTCCCTGGCTTAGGTTTATTGGGATTTTAGGCTTTATTGGAGCTGGGTTAACGGCCCTCTGGGGTCTGGGCCTCCTCTTGGCTTTTCCCTTCATGGGCAGTGTCTGGGGTGATGCCTTTGGCCTGGATAATTTTAATCAGATGGGTGCCCTCTTTGGAGCTCTCATGGGTATCTTTGTGATAGGAGGGGGGGCTATGGTGTTCTTTCCTGCCCTCTTTGCCTACCGGTTTGGGGATAACATACGATCCTATATTCGAACCGGTACGGATGCAAACCTGGAAACGGCTTTCAAGAATAATAAATCCTTTTGGAAATTTTATGGAATTGTTTGTATAGTCTATCTGGCTCTTATCCCCCTCATTTTTGTGATCACCATTGTTGGGGTAATCATTACCGCCCTCTGATGGCTGCCTTGGAGAACCGAACTAACGATACTGCTCTGGGGGTTCAAACACCTGAGGGCATAGAATTTGTCCTCTATTCTACCGGGCTCCCCATACGGGCCTGTGCCTGGGCGGTGGATCTCCTTATCCAGGGGATCATCTACCTGGCAATTTTCATTACCCTGGGAATCCTGGGGCGGGTGACCGGTTTTTGGCTGTCCCTTATTCTGCTCTTTATTCTGGACTGGTTTTATCACATGGCCTTTGAGGTCTTTTGCAGCGGACAGAGTCCAGGAAAACAGATCCTGGGGATCAGGGTGGTAAGGGGTGATGGTTCTCCGGTAAACCCCGGGGCATCCTTTTTAAGGAATTTGCTGCGATTTGCTGATACCTTCATGTTTCTATACCCCATTGTTTTTATCTGCATGCTTGTCAGCCCCGGGTTCCGGCGGATAGGTGACTGGGCGGGAGATACCCTGGTAGTCTATGCCTCCAATGCCCGGACTCCCGGAAGGTTCATATCTCCTGCCCTAAGGCAGCCGGGTATACCCTGGTTGGCAGAGGTTCCGGGCATTCCTCCCCCGCGGCAGTTGGATTATGAAGAAAAGCAGGCCCTGCTTGCCTTTGCCCGAAGGTACCCTCTTCTAGGAAAGGCCCGTTCTGATGAGATTGCCATGATCTGGACTGAGACCCTCCTTCCCTCTGATATTAAGAAGGACCCAGATTCCAGTTCTGCCTATCTTTTGGGGATAGCCCATACCATTAGCGGGGTCTCCAGCGGCCCAGGGAATACCCCATGACCCAGCAGAGTTTTGTGAGCCGCCGGGAAGCTTTTTGGACGGACTTTGAAGCTTCGATCAGACGCAAGGGGAAGAACCTCAAGGCAGGGGCTGGCAAGTTTCCCCTGGGCTACCGGGAAATTACCCAGGACCTAAATACCGCCAGGGCCCACGGTTTTGATCCCGCCCTTATCGAAAGGCTTAATTCCCTTGTCATGGAGGGGAACCAGATCCTCTATACCCAGCGTTCATGGTCTTTCCGGGGGGCGGCGCTTTTTTTCCTCAAGGTTTTTCCCCAGGCGGTGCGTTCCCAGTGGCGGAGTCTGGGGGCGGCGGCTCTTATCTTCTTCGGACTCTTCGGGTTTATGTGCATCCTCTGTGTTCATAGCCCAACGATGGTGTACCAATTAATCGGAGAAGATGTGGTTCGGGATCTGGAAAGCATGTACAACCCCGAGAGCTATCGCTTTCTCACCCCCCGTGAAGTCAGCTCCGACGCAGATATGTTTGGCTTCTATGTCTATAATAATGTTTCCATAGCCTTTAGGACCTTTGCGGGGGGGATCCTGGGAGGCATAGGGAGTCTTTTTATTCTTTGTATCAATGGAATTTTCCTAGGGGCTGCCACCGGACATATCATCAATGTTGGATTTGGAGATACCTTTTTTCCCTTTGTGATAGGCCACGGCAGCTTTGAACTGATTGCCATAGTCCTCTCTGCCCAGGCTGGCTTACTCCTGGGATGGCGGCTCTTTGTAACCCGGGGCCTTAGCCGGGGGGCATCCCTCAGGATCGCCGGGAAGACGGCCCTGCCCATAATTGCCGGAGCGGCCCTCATGTTGATCCTCGCTGCGGCCATAGAGGCCTTTTGGTCTTCCCGGCACGAGCTGCCCCTGGTTCTGCGCTACTCGGCTGGAGCTTTCGGATGGCTCCTGGTGATAATGTATTTTCTTTTTGCCGGCCGGGGAGGGGAAGTATCATGAGGCAGGAGATCCGTTCAGCCCTGTACCAATCCTATACCGAGCCCATCCGGGATCCCCTCTGGGGGCATGTTTACTTTACCAAGCCCCTGGCGGCCCTGACAGAATCTGATCCCTTCATGCGGCTCCACAGGATCATGCAGCTAGGGCCTGCCTATGCGGTCTATCCCGGGGCTACCCATACCCGGGCGAGCCATTCCATTGGGGTATACCATTTGGCCCGGCGGCTCTTATGCCATCTTGCGGAGGCAGGGGCGGATACCTGGCTGAGCCCCGAGGGGATCTATTCATTCCTATCGGCCGCTCTGCTCCATGATCTGGGTCACTTCCCCTATACCCACTCCCTAAAGGAGCTGCCCTTACTGGACCATGAGGTGCTGACGGGCCAGCTCATCTTGCAGGAGCCCCTCAGGGGTCTTATAAAAAACGCGGGGGCCCATCCTGATTTTACCGCCGCCATCATCGATGATACCATGGCCCCCGGCGGAGCTTACGATCCAGGGGAACTCCAGTTTTACCGGAAGCTCCTTTCCGGAAGCCTGGATCCGGATAAGCTGGATTACCTGAGCAGGGATGCCCGGTACTGCGGTGTCCCTTATGGGGTCCAGGATGTGGATTTTATTCTTTCCCGGCTCCTGCCCCATGCGGATCGGGGGCTAGATATAGACAGCCGGGGGATCAGCGGGGTGGAATCCCTCCTTTTTTCAAAATATCTAATGTACCGGGCGGTCTATTGGCATCGCATGGTCCGTTCCGCCACAGCCATGGTAAAAAAGGCCCTTTTAAGGGGCCTGGATCTGGGGCTGATACAAGCCGGGGAGCTCTATGGTCAGGATGATCAGGGCCTCTTCCATCTCGCCAAGGAGAAGGGATCCCCCCTTAAGCCCTTGATGGACCGGGTCTCCATGGGGCGTTTTTACCATATTGCCGGTGAATTTCCCTTTTTAGGGGAAATCCATGGGAAATTACTTGACCTAACTGAGCGCTCAGTGATAGAAGAGGGTTTAAGGGAGGAGCTTTCCCCTCTTTTTGGCCGGGCCCTTGGGATGGATGAGATAATCATAGACCTTCCGGAGGAGATAAATTTTGAATGCGGCCTCTATGTGGCTGACGAGGAAGCTTATTTCACCGAGGGTTCCAGTGCTTTTAAGAAGGCCCTGGTGGATGGCCTGGTAAGATCCCTGAGGGTCATCCGGGTTTTCATAGATCCCGCCCATGAGGGGGCCCTCAAGCTTCACCGGGAGGGTATATTGCAAATTTGCAAAAAGTGGTTAGGATATATATAGGGGTATTATATGGATGTTCATAACACTGTAGAAGATATTGTTATTTCCATGGTTTCTGAGATCTTTTTTGCCATTGAAAAAGGCGGGAACCCGGATAAGGCCTGCACCTGCGACCAGTGCCGGATGGATGTGATAATCTATGTCCTTAATAGGACACCCCCCCATTATATTCTGTCAAACCGAGGGGCTGCCAGGGTTCATACGGAGACCATAGAACGGCAGCAGTTATCGGCCGACATTACCTCCCTCATCCATGATGGTTTAAAGCGGGTGAACCATAATCTTCGCCCCAATACCGATCATTCGGCCTTTTCCAAGGGAGTTGGGTCCCTGGCCAATGCGCCGGTCTTTAATATACCTACCATCATGGGGCGCCTGTTCAATGGAAGTAATTTTGCGCCCCTCTCTAATGTGAGCGTAGAGCTCTACCTGGATGGAAACCTAGTCCCCATGAAGGATGCCAATTGGCAGAACCCCTTTAAGCTAGTCAGCAATACCGAAGGGAATTTTAACTTCTGGCCCGCCGCTATCCCCGCCGTGGCAGAGAGGGAGCATAAGGTCTTTGAGTTTTCCTTGCGGGTAAGCTCCCCGGATTTTGAGGACCTTAATCATTTCTTTGGGGTCCCCGTAGAAAGTGAACCCCGGGCGGCTGGTTCTTTCCAGCTGTCAAGGACCTTTAAGCTCTCCGATCTGTACATGTTCCCCCCGGGGGGAGAAGAGGAAGGGGATTTTTCGGATTAGGTTCCTTGTAGCGGAGGCCTAACCTACCAGGTCTGATAGCTCCTGATAGCTGAGTTTTTCTCCCCCCCTGTAGACCCGCATATTCCCTGGGCTAATCTCGTCTATGAGGGCGATACTCCCCTCTACCCGGCCAAACTCCAGCTTGATGTCATAGAGGTCCAATCCCCGGCCAAGGAGATCATCCTTAATGATGCCGCAAATTCGCCGGCTTTCTTTTTCGATATAATCGAAATCTTCATGTTCTAATAGTTTGAGGGCTCCCAGGATTTCTCTTGTGGCCGGGGGATCATTACTTTCATCTTCTTTAAGAGTCACTTCGAAGAGGGAGGGTAGCTCATCCCCCTCCTGGCAATAGGTGCCGAAGCGCCGGATAAAACTGCCTGCGGCTTTATAACGGATTACAAATTCGAGGCCCCTCCCAAAACTTTCAGCGGGCCTGACGATCATCTCCCGGGCGGACAGATCTCCTTTAATATAATGGGTGGGGATCTTATGCTTCTTTAGGAGTTCGAAGTAATAGAGGGTCATTTTCAGAGCTCCGGCTCCCACTCCTTCGGCGGAGCCAATGACCACATTACCCCCCGGATCGGGTTCCCCTGAGGGGTGTCCGGTGATGGTGTCTTTAAACTTGAGGAGTATGGTTCCATCCTCCGTTTTGTACACGTCCTTAGTTTTTCCAGCTTTTATAAGTTCCATATCGGAGAGGGGGGATTTGGGGTTCAAATCCCCTATTTTCCTCCTGTGTTAGGTTTCTCGGAGAGGGGGGATTTGGGGTTCCAGTCGCAGACTTCCTGTCTGCTCCTTCCACCCCCGCCTACGCCGTTAAACCGCCGTCCTGGCGGTTTACCCCTACAGCCCTTTCGGGCTTCCGGGGCCACGGCTCCGGTTCAAATCCCTATTTTCTCCTGTGTTATGTTTCTCGGAGAGGGGGGATTTGGGGTTCCAGTCGCAGACTTCCTGTCTGCTCCTTCCACCCCCGCCTACGCCGTTAAACCGCCGTCCTGGCGGTTTACCCCTGCAGCCCTTTCGGGCTTCCGGGGCCACGGCTCCGGTTCAAATCCCTATTTTCTCCTGTGTTAGGTTTCTCGGAGAGGGGGGATTTGAACCCCCGACATCGTGGTCCCAAATTAGTCTCCCGATTTATATGCTTATATATACGCATATATGTGGAGTTTATTATATAGTAGAAAGTTAGTTATGTATATATATGTTTAGATATAATTTTGACTTTTTGCTTGACCTTTAGCGTGGCGCTTGACCTTTACTTGACCTCGGCTTCCGCTGCCGCCTGCTCCTGCGCCGCCTCCAGCTTTGCCTTTTTACGCATCCGCACCGTGATGACTATAAATACCACGAGCATAGGAATTCCCAGCGGCGGCAAGGCAAACAATAGAATGACCGAGGCTATTAAGAATAAAAACCAAAGCAGGGCTTTCGGCTGGACTTTGATGGGCTCTTCGGAGGCTTCCTCTTCGGCTGGCTCTGCGCCATCGTAAATGGCCTCATCGTTGATGTCGGTTTCCGGCGAGCCGTCCATCCGCTGGCGGTGGCTTATGCCAGTGCCGGGGAGTCCCACGTTGGAATAAACTCCCTTATCGCTCACATTGACGGAGGCTCCCTTTTTGCCGACCGTAGTGGAAACACCCGATTTGGAAACATTGAGCCGGACACCCGGCGCTATCTTTATTCTTTTTTGAAACCGCATATAATCCCCTTTACCTAAAGTCTACACTTGGCAGGTCGTGGGGTCAAGAAGTCCTATCCTCCAAAGTCTACCCTGATCACGTTCCCCTCCCGCCACATTATCCGGTTTTTTTACCTGTCTCGGCTTCGGGCGCTTCCCCGCGAAGCTCGGCCTCGTCCGAGGCCAGCTTTTCGGCATATTCCAGAAGCATCCGGCGGGCCTTCGGGGAGAGCTGCCTAAAGAACTCAAGGAGCCGCCTTTCGTAATCGGAAAGCTCGGCTTCGGCATCCATCATTTCCCCTATACCGTCCTCCAGCCACTCTTGCCGGACTCCGAAGGTCAGGCTGATAAGCTGGGCGTTTTGCCTGGAAATGGCTGTCCGGCCTGATTCCATGTGAGATATTGCCACATCTGACATTCCGATCTTTTTCCCAAATTCGCCCTGGGTAAGGCCGAGGGATTTCCTGAATTCTTTAAGCCTGTCTTTCATGTTTCTATTATCTACTGAACTTAGGAAAAAATCAAGTAAAATCTAACAAAATACGAAAAAAATGCTTGACAAGTTTCATAAGTTCGGCGATAATCGTATTATGTTAGATATAGGGGGTTGTTATGAAAATAACCAAGGATGAAGAAAAACAGCTTCTTTCGGTGGCTCGGAAACTTGAGAGTAAAAAGTGCAGGGACAGCCTGCTTTTCCACGCCGAGTCTATGGTTCGGGCGCAAGAGGCGCTCAAGGAAGATTACGGGCTGGTGGGGCCGGACGCTCCCCTGTTTAACGGCGCTGGAGCGATGCCTGCTCCCCAGCAGGCATAAGGAATAAGGGGCTGGAACGATGATGTCTGGCCGCTTTCAAAAAGGGAGGTTTATTGAAAAATCTCGGTTCACCCGCTGTCTGTCCCCAAGCCTCCCGCCATACCGCAGGAAGCCCTTGCCCGGTATACGTGGGCGGGGTTCTCTACCGGAGCATCTTCGAAGCCAGTGTCGAGTCCGGCATATCCACCGTGTGGATGCTGAACCGCCTCAAGGCAAGCAAGGGCGCTCCGGTTTTTATTCGGGGGACGGCTGTGGTTGAGCAGGGCTGGGTGAGGCAGGTAATAGCCTCTTTTTTTGGATCATACAGCCCTGCGGCGGCCCAGGGCCTGGTTGCGGAGCCGCTTCGGAAAATTAAGAGAGGGAAAAAATGAACGCTGAATCTTCCCTTGCCATACAGGGTATGCAGCTCGCAATAGATCGCCTGACCTTGGAGATTGGCAAACAACGCCAGGATGCCGAGGAGCAGGCTCGGTTCAAGAGCCTGCCGGAATGGGTGACCTTGGAGCAGGCGGCGGCGGTAAAGGGCGGCCCTGCTTTGATTACCTATCGCCAGAAGTCCTTTCTACAGCCCTGCTGTGGCCTGCACTGGCGCAAGGTTGGCGGCAGGCGCTGCTGGCGCAGGGACGACGTGATGGCGTGGCTGCTTATAACCGATGCGGAGCTAGTCCGGTATGCCGCCGAGCGGGGCGTGAAGCTGCCGGAAAATTACGAACAGAGAGGAGCGGGACAATGACGAAACTCCAAAGGATGCAGGAGCGCATGGATAAGGATGAGAAAATGTGTCGGGAAATCAACGAAGCGCTGGATATCCTGGAAAGAGGGGAGCAGGGCTATCCCTATACCACGGGCGTGATCAAAGCCATCCTCCAGCACTATGACCGCAGAGAGAAGGACGCTGATGACAGATAACACGGCCCAAGGCCTCGATGAGCGCCACGAGCGGATTTCGGTATTGCTGGACGCAATGGGAGATTTCCATAATCTCGCCGAGGAGCTTTCCGCTGATCCGCCGTGCTATTCGGAAATTATAAGTTGCGTCGACGAGCTAATTAAAACGCTCACGGAAGCCAGGACGCATCTTGAAAAAATAGAAAGGGAGGCCGCCGATGCTGAAGGTTCGCATTCGCACACTGGTTCCGATCCGGCGTGAACCTAAAAAGAAAAACTACCTGAAGCCCGGCCAGTATGCTGCCGAGGTGAACCAGGGCGGGACGCTTTGCGTCCATACGCACTATGGCGATTATATGCCGCTCCCCGGTCAGTTTGAATTTATCGATGCACCGCCGGAACTGCTTAATTATTGGCGTGTTACATTTCTGCTGGTCGAGGCGCAGGCCGAATACAAACGCTCCAATTCATACAGCGCCGTGACAAGGCTGACCAGCATCCAGGGAGCGCACGAGGCCGCAAAGCGAAAACTCGACAGGCTATTTGCGGAGCCGGAAGGGGGCGCAGGGTGAGAGAAAATAAAATCAAGGTGCAGGTGCTGACCACATTAAAAAATCAAGGTTCAAATAGGGATTACGATTTACCGCCGGGAAAATACACGGCTGAATTAAATAAAAACGGAACCCTCATGGTCTGCCATAGATGGGGATACGTGGGGGGCCTTGTCTGCTATATACCAAAGCCCGACCAGTTTGAATTTATAGATGCGCCGCCGGAGCTTGTTGGCTTCTGGCAGGCACGGAATGAACTTGTCAAAGCCCAGGGGGAATATGAAGCCGCCTGGCAAAAATATCAACAATATCTTCATAGGAGGCAGTGATGGTTATTACCACGTCGTCTTGGAAGGGCGGGACGGGAAAAACAACGCTCAACGTGCTGTTGGCAATAGTGCTGGCGGCATGGCTCAAAAAAATCCTGATCATAGATCTGGACTCAAACTGCGCTATATCGCAGTGCTTTGGCCAGCTATTAAAGGATGTCACCTCGATGGAGTTCCTTACGGCAGAGGTCGAGAACTTTCAGGGCATATATAAATGCTCCGAAAATATCGACATTATTCCAGGGAACATTAAAAACGTTCTGCTGAATAACATTTCCGATGTTCAGTTGAAAATTAACCTGAAGCGATCAGGGCTTCTGGACAGGTACGATTACATCATAATCGATCCTCCCGGCTATGTCGGCTCGCACACACGGAACGCTGTATTTGCGGCGGACGTGCTGGTGATCCCCGGAACCTGCTCCCGCATCGATTTCGAAGCCACTAAGCTGTATTTTTCGGAACTGCGACAGTACGGCCTGGATGCGGAAACCTTTGTCTGCATGAACGCCTTTAGTTCAAAAACAAATCTGCCAGGTATCGTGGAAATGTACACCGAGGAGTTCGGGGAGTTTCTTATTCCCGATCCGGTTCCGTACATAGCCTCGCTCAAAAAACTGACAAACGACGTTCATTATCCCCTGCATACCGCCGTGAAAAAACGGCTGGAGGCTTATGTGAAATATATCACCGGAGGGCAGGCATGAAACAACAAATGATATATGTGGCCAGCCACACAGCCAGTATGCTGGGAAGTCTTCGCCTGGACGATGACGCAAGAAAGGTGCGGGATGCGAGAGACGCTCTGGATGAGGCAATAAAGGCGGTTAAAGATTTGGATTGGGACAGCTTGTTTTCATTAACCGAGGCTGGCCAGCAGAATTTGACAACGCATCAGCAGGCCGTTCTGGAATGTTATGCGAAACTAAAAAGGGTATTGTTACAAACATACAAAGAGATGTTTGACGCAATAAAGGGGTTTTAATATGCCTAAAATGGAAAACGCTGGCAAACTGCGCCAGATACCAATCGACCAGATCGTCGTGACCGATAACGTCCGCACGGAATTTCAGGACATCGAGGAGCTTGCCGCTAGTATACAAACGGTCGGGCTTATAGAACCCATAATCGTAAAGGCGCTGGGAAAAAATGACGAAAGCGGCCTTGACGAGTTTGAGCTTGTGGCCGGAGACAGGCGGCGCAGGGCTTTCCTGTACCTCCGTGAAAAGGGCGAGAGCTATACCATGATCGATGCGATTGTAACCACGGGGGATAAGCTCACCCTCCAGTTGGTAGAGAACCTGCAACGCTCCGACCTGATCCCCAGGGACAGGGAAGCGGGTATTTTCAAGCTCTCGCAGAACGGAGTGAGCAATAAGGAAATTGCGGCTCGCTTATCAAAAGGCGAGCCGTTCGTTTCTAGGAACCTCGCCGCTTACAAGGTGCGCCTGGTTTTGCAGAAAGCATCCGTTGCCGAGGTTACGAGGCTGGAGAACGCCGAAAAGACGTGGGGTGATAATCCACCTCCCGGTGCAATAGATGAACTGTATGCCGCCAAGCAGTGGCTGGTGGATATCAACGAACTATCCACGCAGGCGCTGTGTGAAATACAGGGCGTGAAAAAAGATGCACTGGTTCCTATATCAAAGCGCCTGATCGCCGGAGGCGGGACGGTCTCCTGCGCTCGGCAATTGATGAAGGAATACAATGCGCCACGGAAAGAGCCTGCGCTGGTTCCGGCAGAGGAAGCGCCGCCAGAAGATACCGAAGCGGACGCACCGCTGGCCAGCGGGGATGATATCGATCCCCTGGCTGGCGATGACGGCGTGGAAAACGCAGCGGGGGAGGGGGAGCCTTCTCTCCCTGCTCCTACCTCTTCGCCGAAAGCGCCACCATCGAAAAAGGCAGGGGCGCAGGCTCCGGCGAGGGAGCTTATAGAGCCGCCTCATAAAATGGTCAATCTGAATTCTGTCCAGGTGGTAATTCGGGACTATATAAAAAAGGTCAGCGAAGGACAGGCCGGGTATGAATTCGAATACAAAACAGATGCGGCCTATGAAATCTGGTCGCTCCTTCTTTCGGAATTGGCTGGGACGTAATGGCAAAGGAACGGAACCCTAACTTTATCTATGTTTATAGCGAGCTATTCGGACAGGAGTACGCTATAAGCCGGAAAAATGGGGACGTTACTTTTGCGGATGGTACAAAGTACAGCCGAAAGGAAATCGATGTGATGTTGGAGGCGGGTGTTCAATTGACACTCGCCGAGCATCAGATAAAAAAAATAATCGGCGGGGAGATCGTGGGCTGTGAAAAAGCAGGATCAGATGATAAAGGAAAACCTGTTGAAAGCGGAGGCGCAGACAGTGCCAATAACGCTGAAGGTAAAAGCGAGCAAGTGGGCGAGGCTCCAGGAAATGGCACGGGAAATGAAAGTGCCGAGCTTGACATTTATTGAACGGTCGATGTCCTGGGGCTGCTGTGTGTGTCCGCTGGACGGCAAAATATGCGAGGTGGAAAAAGCGCATCACGCCATGCGTAATCCAAATAATACGGTCGCTGTATTCGATTGTTACGGCGCTTTAATGCGCTGGCTATTTTGGGAGGATTGATATGAGAGTGTTGGTACAAAGCCAGGAAGAGGCAGTCAGCCTCTGCCGTTCATTGACGGAACTAGTAATAAAAAACCGTCAATTGGATTTGGACGAGGTAAGTTATGCCAATACGGAAAATTTACTCTGCCAAATAAGAGACTCTGTGGAAGTAATAAAACCCACGGAAATATCGGAAAGCCTAAAAAAAATAATGGCGGACTTTGCCACGTATTTTGATATAGGTTATTTTATCGAGAGTAATTATCAGCGCCTAAGTGAAATTGCCTCCGCTATAGAAGGGGGCGATGCAAACAGTGCAGGCTGACAAATACCGCAATCGATTATTCGAATATCTCCGTCACAAGGGAGTCGATGACTCCCAAAACCCGACCACCTGCCCGAATGCCGGAGCGCATAAACAGGGGGACGCAAAGCCGTCCTTTAGTATGTACGAAAAAAACGGCGTTCAGTACTGCCAGTGCTTCGGCTGCGGTATCGCTGGCGGCATATACGATATGGTGGAGCATTTTGAAGGCATCACGGACTTTGCCGAGCAGTATAAATTCATTGAGAATTTTTTCGGGGACGCATCCTATTCCCCGCCGCCGCCGCCGAAACCACCTTATAGAAAAGACGGAGAGAAGTTCAGGCCGGACGAGAAGGCCATGCAGGTGCTTGAGGATTATCTGCGGAAAAATCCCGCCGGGGAAAAACAAATCCGGCGCTTCCTTTCGGAGCGGGCTAATTACAGCACAGGCGGCGGGACGCATCTGCAAGAGACCGGAGCCTTTACCAATTATCCTGAAGATGTAATTCCTTTTTACCTCGATTATTTTTTGTACTGGCCCGGCCTGGACGTTGCCCGGCAAGACCTCGCCAATGATGTATTTAAGAAATGTGGCATTCCGCTAAAAGGCCGGAATAACGAAAGGTCAGCCTGGGAGCGTTCCGGCATCATTATGAAGCTGGGGACAGGTTACAAGCTCCACTACTATGAAAAAAAATACTGCGACACCTGCAAAAACAGCGAGAAGTTCCGAAAGGCGCAGGCTGACGGGGACGAGAATGCCGCCAAGCTCCTGGAGTGCAAGAAATACCAGGCGGGCGGGTTTTGCCATGCCTGTGAAAAGCGCAACACCGTGGGCGGGACGACCTTCC
>Ga0099364_10005025_pt1 | contig 19786 bp, 9 predicted proteins | sample TergutTh196P3_FD_73070 | JGI IMG/M metagenome (GOLD analysis project Ga0099364, IMG submission 73070) | Microcerotermes parvus P3 segment gut microbial communities from Pointe-Noire, Republic of the Congo - Th196 P3 | ecosystem: Host-associated > Arthropoda: Insects > Digestive system > Gut ... | reverse complement strand
GATCGAATACTGCCGCCGACAACAAGGGAAACATGATCACGGATACTCTCATCCCGCAGCCGCTTGTCCACGCTTGCCAGCGCAAGTTCAATCGGAATGCCCACATGGTCACGTATCCGCGTCGGAGCCGCACCCGTACCGCCGCGAAAACCGTCAAGAGCAATAATGTCCGCTCCACTCCGGGCAATGCCGCTCGCAATGGCAGCAACATTGTGTACCGCCGCAATCTTGACAATGACCGGTTTTTTGTAACCCGTCGCTTCCTTGAGCGAATAGACGAGTTGCCGCAGGTCTTCAATCGAATAAATATCGTGATGCGGAGCAGGGGAAATAGCATCGCTGCCTTCGGGAATCATTCTTGTACGTGAAATATCGCCGACGATTTTTGTACCCGGCAGATGTCCTCCAATACCCGGCTTCGCGCCCTGCCCCATTTTGATTTCGATTGCCGCCCCGCTGTTCAAGTATTGAGGATGCACACCGAAACGCCCGGAAGCAACCTGTACAATGGTATTCTTTCCGTAGCGGTAAAAGTCTTCGTGTAATCCGCCTTCACCGGTATTGTAAAGGATACCGAGTTCCTCTGCGGCGCGGGCTAAACTTTCGTGCGCATTGTAACTGATGGAGCCGTAACTCATTGCGGAGAACATCATCGGCATCGACAGGGAAATCCGCACCGGCAAATTGTTGACGAGCCGTCCCTTTTCGTCCCGCTCGATTTCCAGAGGTTTTGCGCCGAGAGAAACCTTTGTTTCCATCGGTTCGCGCAGAGGATCAATGGACGGATTCGTAACCTGCGAGGCATTCAGCAGAATCCTGTCGAAGTAGAGGGGATAGTTTTCGGGATTGCCCATACTCGACAAGAGTACGCCGCCGCTGCCTGCTTGTCGGTAAAGTTCGTCGATGGTTTTACCGCTCCAGTTTGCGTTTTCCTTATAAGTATTGCCGCTTCGGACGATTTTCAATGCCCGAGTGGGACAGAGTGCCACGCACCGATGGCAGTTGACGCACTTGGCATCGTCGCAGACGACTTTGTCCAAATCCGCCAGAAATCCGTGCGCTTCGTTAGCGCATTGCCGCTCGCAGGCGCGGCAGACGATACATCGGGCATCATTTCTGACGACCTCGTAATCGGGATACAAAAAGTTCACCGCCATAGCGCAAAAAAAGTGCTCACCGAAGGACATTTCCAATGTTCCCTGATGAACACCTTTGTTCATTTCTGCGGATTCTACAAGGGGATTGGCTTTTGTCAAGCGGTGGTACCATTTAGCAGTCCGTCGGCAACCTACCTCATTAGACAAAACTTGTGAGCGGACTATGGACAGAGTCCTCTTTCACCCTCGTTGACCTTCGGGTATGAAAAAATTACAATGGGGGGCGGTTCTTCCTTACATTTTTGCCGATTATGTTGACCGGGCAGATGGCGAATGGTGCAAGCCTGAATACACTGGGTGATCTGGTTATTGACCTATTGCAACTTATTCCTTATTGTGCGGCTTTGCTGATTTTGACGGCGGCGGCATGGTTCGTCTTACGCTTAATTCGTGCTCATCTGTCAAAAACGGAACTTTCACCAACGGATTATCTGGAATCTTTCCGAAAACTGCACGAAGAAGGGGAACTAACACACGAAGAATTCCGAATAGTAAGAAGGCTAGTTTCCTTGCGAATGAACCAAAGCCCTGAAAAGCCAAAACCGGATTACTCCCTCCTGAACGAAACCTCCCCCCCAGAACCGGTGGGCAAAAATTCAGGAAATATCCCAAAATAAAAATTTTTTGGCAGACAAAGGCTTCTTGGAAACGTAGTAGCATTGACGCAAGGCATGGATGACCAAAATCGCTCATGGAAGGGAACCACCCCCACGATTGAACAAAAGGTATTTTCATGTCAAAGAACCACTCAAACACATCAGATACAGATATGAGTAAAAGCGGCAATGACAACGGCGGTAATGGAATCAATAAAAAGAGTGCTTTTTGTTCATTTTGCAACAAAAGTTACCGGGATGTGGGTCCGCTCGTCGAAGGTCCCGGCGACGTGTATATTTGCGGCGAATGTATTGACCTCTGTCAGCACATCCTCGTACAAGAACGTCGGCGGCGAGGCGGAAACAACGCTCAACCCTTCTCGAAAGTCTTGTCGCCGAGGGAAATCGTCGCCAAGTTGAACGAACACATCGTCGGACAAGAACACGCCAAAAAAGTTCTCTCCGTAGCGGTGCACAATCACTATAAGCGGCTCATCAACCGGGACGAAGGCAACGATGTGGTCATCGACAAGTCGAACGTATTGCTGATCGGACCGACCGGCTCTGGCAAAACGCTTTTGGCGCAAACGCTTGCCAAGATACTTGACGTGCCTTTTGCCATCGGCGATGCCACAACGCTGACCGAAGCCGGTTACGTCGGAGAAGACGTGGAAAATCTGATCCTGAAATTGTTGCTTGCCGCCGACTTCGATGTTGAGTTGGCGCAGCGGGGCATCATTTACATCGATGAACTCGACAAGATTGGCAAAACGTCGCAAAATGTTTCGATCACCCGCGATGTCTCCGGCGAAGGCGTACAGCAGTCGCTGCTAAAAATGCTTGAAGGCACAATCGCCAATGTACCTCCGCAAGGGGGGCGTAAACATCCCGAACAGCAGTTCATTCAGGTGGATACCACGAACATTCTGTTTATTTGCGGCGGAACGTTCGTCGGCTTGGAGAACATCATTGGACAGCGGCTCGGCAAAAAGTCGATTGGATTCAATCAGACGGTTCCGATGAGTCGGGAAGAATCCTGCGTCTATTATCTTTCTCAAGTAGCGGCGGAAGATGTGCACCATTTCGGTTTGATTCCCGAATTGGTAGGGCGTTTGCCGGTGATTTCGACGCTGGAACCGCTGGACGAATCGGCACTGGTTCGGGTGATGCGGGAGCCGAAAAATGCGCTGGTCAAACAGTATCGGCGTTTATTCCAAATGGAAGGGGCTGATGTCGAATTCACGGAAACGGCATTGGAGAAAATCGCACAGATGGCACTGGACAAAAAGACCGGCGCACGGGGATTGCGGTCGATAGTGGAGAATGTCATGTTAGACATCCTGTATGATCTTCCAGATTTGCCGGCAGGAGAGACTTATCAGGTTACCGAAGACACGGTAGAGGGTCGTGCAGGTGTCCTGCCGATAGATCAGTCCCAAGAGCGGATCGCCAAGAGTGCGTAACCGTAACCTTCGCCCTAGATACTGTAAAATGTCAAGGATTGCACTTTTTCTTTGTGTTCTTTGTGCCTTTGTGGTTAAAAAAGAATAACCACAAAGGCACAAAGGAGACACGAAGGGAAAAAGGTACATTATTGCCGTGTCGCAGTATAAAACAGCGATGGAGCATCCCACTACAATTTTTATCCTCCCCTTTTATTGTTCGATGAAGTTTTTCTTTTCAGCAGGCGAACCGAGCGGCGATATTCATGCGGCTGCACTGATCGAAACGATCAAAGCCCAAGCACCGAACACGGAATTCGTCGGTCTCGGCGGTACGCGAATGGAAGAAGCGGGCTGCCGGCTCATCGCCGACATGACCCAGTTAGCCGTGATGTGGGTCTGGAATGTCATTAAGCAGTATTTTCGCTTTCGGGAACTCCTTGCCGAAGCAAAACAGGTTTTGATCACCGAAGAGATTGATGCCGTCGTGCTTGTCGATTATCCCGGTTTTAACTGGCACGTTGCAAAAGCCGCCCAGGAATTGGAGATTCCCGTTGTCTATTTTATGCCTCCGCAAGTCTGGGCTTGGGCACAGTACCGCGTCAAAAAAATGAGAGCCCGCGTCGATCTCGTGCTCTGCTCTTTGCCTTTTGAATGGCAATGGTTCCGATGGTACGGCTGCGAAACGCTCTTCATCGGTCATCCCTTTTTTGAGGAAATCCGCAAAAAACAATCCGATCCCGATTTTTTAGAAAAATTCTATGCCCAATATGGCAACGCTCCGATTTTGACAATCCTTGCCGGTTCAAGAAAGCAGGAAGTTAAAGCGAATCTCAACGATATGCTTTCGACCATTAAGCGGGTTCAGCAGGAATTGCCGAACATCCAGCCGGTCTTTGCGGCGTTCAATGACGAACATGCAAGAATGATTCAACAGCGGCTTGCAGAACGGAAAATGTCGATCCCCATTTTTACCGGTCGGACAACGGAATTGATTCGCGCGGCGGATTGTTGCTTGGCGGTGTCGGGATCAGTGTCGTTGGAACTTTTGGCATGCAACAAGCCTTCGGTGATCTGTTATCGTGTCGGCAGGTTGGGACATTTTTTGCAACGTTGTTTTCGGCGGACGCGTTACATTACACTCGTCAACTTGCTCGGTGTGAGCAAACAGCGTTGGCTTTCGGTATTTTATGAAGATTCGATTAAAATTATTCCGAAGGAGCCGAGTGTGGAAGACAGGAACCGAATGTTGTTTCCCGAATATTTGACTTCGGCGGACCGTTCCGCCGAGATGGCGGATTGGTTTATCCGTTGGCTTTCACAACCGGAATTATTGGCACGTCACAAACAGCGGCTTGACGCACTGCTTCGTGAAACCGATACTGTTGAGTCGCCGCTGGAATTAGCAGCGGAAGCGTTACTGCAAAGGAAGTTCGATCACGATCACTGACTTATACTCTGGTTCACAGAGCCCGGCGTGGAAACTCCGGCGAATCGAATCCGCATCTTCCGATGCGGGCTCTGTTTGTTCAGCGTTAAAATTTTCCCGCTAGGGCAGTAAACAACATTTCAAGGGAACCTCCATAGAGCGGAGCCCGCTCTCTGACACTCGCGGCTCGTAAATGGGACAAGGTATAAACGGAACGAGGTCTATGGCTTCATGCTGCGATGGATTCGACTTCGAGGAGTCTGCACATCCGGTCGAGCAACATTTCGGTCTCGAACGGCTTTTGGAGGAAATCATCCGCTCCCGCCTCTTCGAGTTCCCTGATCTTGTCCCGCTCGACGATTCCGCTAATGCAGATGATTCGGACGTTTTCCAAGGCACCGTCGCTGCGCACCCGAACGCACACTTCCTTGCCGTTAATGTCCGGCAACATTACGTCCAGCACGATGAGGTCGGGTCGATACTCCTTGACCATCATTCCGGCTTCGAATCCGTTGTTGGCGACCCTCGTTTCAAATCGTCCGTCCTCGTCTAGTACGGAGACGATCAAATCGAGCAAATCAGGATCGTCATCGACGACCAGCACTTTTCGTTTACCCGTTTCGAGTGCGTCGGTCGGAATACCATTGTCCCGCATGAACACGAAGAGTTGTTCGCGGGGAATGCGGCGAAATTTGCTGCCGGGTACCCGAAATCCTTTGAGTTGCCCATTGTCGAAGCAACGAATGATCGTCTGCTGACTTACCTTGCAGATTCTGGCGGCTTCGCCCGTTGTAAAGACTGTTTTGATTGCCATAAAAATTGCTCCATCCCTGTTGTTGAGGATGATGGAGTTTGCCGAGATGTTTTTCGGCTTCACCGTTTTCACCCTCTTGTGTATGTTAACATCGGTAAAATCGGCAAAAAATGTGAATTTTTCCGATTCTTTTTATTTTACCTTTTCTACCGATTATGCGGATTATAACTATTTTACCGATTTTGTCAAGACGAAAATCAGCATTTTCCAAGAATTGTGCCGCTCTGCCGTAAATGGGGACAAATGGGACGTTTTCGGCGGCGGTGCCTATTACTGATCGTTTTCCCTATAAAGGACAACGAGGTTGCGACCGTCGTCTTTCGCTTGATACAATGCCTCGTCGGCACTTTTGATTGCCGCGCGCACGTCGGTTCCCGGCACGACAGCGACAATACCAAAACTCGCCGTTATCGGAATCGGAATGTTTTCGAACTCCACCGAAGACCGGCTGATCGTTTGCCGAAGACGCTCGACCGCATTGACCGCATCCGCTTCGGCAACATCGGTCATCAACAGAATAAACTCTTCGCCGCCGTAGCGACCGAACAGATCGTAAGGACGAATCGCCGCCTTCACTCGCCGGGTCGTCTCCTTGAGAACCCTGTCGCCCGCCAAATGTCCGAATCTGTCGTTAACCTGTTTGAAGTGATCCAAATCGTAAAGGACAAGAAAACACTGACTGCCTGTTCGGAATACCCGCTCCATCTGGATGGCTGCCGATTCCAAGAAACTACGCCGATTCAAAATATCGGTCAATGGATCTCGGCGAGCAATTTCTCCGAGTTGCCTGTCAAGTCTGATGGTTCTTATAAGCAAAAACACGCTCACTGCCAGCAAGAGCGATACCACCCCGGAAAAAACCGCCATAAAAAACATCCGCTGTTCCGCAAATTGCTTGGAGTAATCATATGTCCGAGAAGTCCAGTGGGCATCAATGCTGTCCGTTTGCACAAACTGCTGCGCCTTGCTGATAATGGAGCACAAAATTTTCTCCTCTTTATTGAAACCGAAGTAAGAATCCATCGACTCGGTCAATCGCAAATTGATCTTAAATCCCGGTTTTTCCCGATAGTGTGTTTGCATAATGAGCATGTGCTCGGATGCCATCAACAGTTCGACATCCCCTCTTTCTAAGGCATCCAAACACTCTTCGAGCGAATCATATTCTACGAGATTGTCATTACCGGGGAAGAGATTGTGATAAGTGGTGACAGCCCCGGATTCTTTTAATATCCCTACGGAATGCCGGACGATCTGATAAGTTGCCTTATTCGGGAAATCGGCTTTCGACATGATCGCAAAATAGGATCGGGCGTAGGGAGCCGCTGCCCAGATACAGAACTCTTCACGCGGCTTGGACCGCAACAGTTGCGCTACCATGGGAATCTCACCCGTTTTTATTTTTTCATAGAGTTCTGCCCAAACGATATCCTTTCCACCCACTATTTTGAACTCGACATCGAGCAGTTTGCTGATTTCCGCCAAAACGTCGGCGGCAATCCCCTGGTATTCTCCTTCTTTTTTGTTATAGAAATTGGCAGGATAGTTATCTTGCTCAAAAGCGACACGAATCGGCTGATTTTGCTGCGTCAAATCTTGAATATAGGCTTTCTCTTCATCCGTCAGCAATCGGTCTAATTTATTTCGGGCATAGGCAAAATCTCCCGCCTGGTAAAGAGCGTACAGATTATCGTCCCCTTGTGATGTGAAGTAGGTGATATATTTATTGACGACGGAGACAATCGGAGCCAGTTCAGGATTAGCCGTTATCATGGCAACGGGCGAATGCACCATCGGAAAAAAGATTTGGGAGCGGATAAAATCAAATTCGTCAAAGGCGGGATCCGCAACGGATTCATCAATAAAAGCGTCGATTTCACCGCTTTGAATTTTCTTTGCCGCCGTCGGGTAATCGGCAACCTCTACACTTCTAAAAGGGGTACGATAGATTTTTCGGATTGCCCCTTCCGTAGTAGTGTCCTCTAAAAAAGCGATGATTCTCCCTTCTACGTCGGCTTCGACCTGGATATTGTCCGAGTCTGCGTGCGTGAAAATTCTCAACAAGCGTTCCGCAATGGGAATGGTCATGAAGTATCCCTTTTTCCTTCGCCGCTCTTCGGTGGGGGTCAATTCTCCGGTGAAGTCTATTGACCGGGATTCGAGGTTTTCGATCAACTCGTCCCACTCGAAAATTTCCGGTACAAAGGGAATATCGAAGAGTGTGGTGAGGAGGTCACAGAATTCTACCGTGAATCCGCCGTAAGAACCATCGGGAAAAGGAAACGTTTCGGCACCGACCATAGCACCGTAGGAAAAATGGTCTCGGTTTGCTTTGAGAGCCTCGATGGCGGCGATTTCCGTTTCGGTTACGCCCGGTATGTCTTTGTAGGATTGGACAGACTTGACGGATGGACTTTTTTTTTCCGGTGTCGTTCCGCATCCCGCTGCGGCGAAGACCAGCAACGAGCCTCCTAGAAAGACTCCAAGACGATGTATCAGGCTACACTCCACTCTGCTATTTTATCATAAATTTCCGATTAGGGTATGTGTTCGTTACAGTCCCTATCAGAGGGACCGAGAGAGCGGAGAAAAGTTTTTTCAACAAAAGGGAGTGATTTTATGTCATTTTTATTTTGCCCCATTTTGACAAGTCATGGGTTTTTTTCGGAAAAATTATTGTAAAATACCATCCGTTTAGCAAATGCCTCGGCACTGAAAACATGGCAAAACGCGCTAAAAATACGCTTTATACGAATGACAATTTGTACGTTCTGTCGGGACTGAACAGCGGGTTGGTCGATCTGATTTACCTTGATCCGCCGTTCAACAAGAATCAGATGTTCTCCGCTCCCATCGGCAGCAAAGCCGCCGGGGCGAGTTTCAAGGACATGTGGACGTGGAAAGATGTCGATGAGTATTATCTCGATTCGCTTGCCGATAATTTTCCTGCCTTGGCAAAGTACATTGAGAGCGTCGGTGAAGTCCACAGCAAGCCGATGATGGCGTATTTGACTTATATGGTACAAAGAATTATCGAAATGCACCGTGTTCTCAAAGATACCGGCTCGTTGTATCTGCACTGCGATTCGACAGCGAGTCACTATTTGAAGCATCTGCTTGATTGCGTTTTTGATAAAAGCAACTTTCGTAATGAAATTGTGTGGAAAAGAACATCGGCACATAGCGATAGTGGAAAATTTGGCATGAATGCCGACTGCGTGCTGTATTATACAAAATCCAACGAGTGTACTTTTAATCCACAGTTTCAAGAATACAGTGATCAATACAAAAAACGTTTTAGAGAGGACGAAAACGGCAGGATGTTCATTGATGATAATTTATCAGCAAAAGGATTAAGCGGCGGAGGATACCAATATGAATTCAAAGGAGTTCTCAATTTATGGCGTTGTCCGAAAAAAACAATGCAACAATATGAAAAAGAAGGCAAATTGTATTTCACAAAAAATGGTGGAATTCGGTTAAAAAGATATTTAGACGAATTACAAGGACTTCCTTGCCAGACGATATGGACAGATATTCATCCAGTAAATTCGCAAGCCAAGGAGCGCACCGGTCATCCGACGCAGAAGCCGCTTGCCTTGCTGAACCGCATCATCTTGGCATCGTCTAACGAAGGCGACCTCGTGATGGATCCCTTCTGCGGTTGTGCGACGACGTGTGTTGCCGCCCAGCAACTAAGACGAAAATGGATCGGCATTGATCTTGGACATTCTGTTGTCGATCTTCTAGTGCAGCGATTGAGCAATGCTCCCGGTCGACTTTTCCGAGATTTTGTTGCAACGGAACAGGTGCCTCAACGAACAGATGTGCGAATCATTCAACCGACAGAGCCGGTTAAACAGCAACTATACAAGCAGCAAGAGGGTAAATGCAAGGCTTGCGGAGAAGATTTTAAGATATACAATCTCGAAATTGATCATATTATTCCGAAGTCCAAAGGCGGCGGCGATTATTATGAAAATTATCAACTGCTCTGCGGCAACTGCAACCGTATTAAGGGCGACCGACCAATGGAGTACCTGCGGTTGAAAATCGCAACCCGTGAAAAGGAGAGGAAAAACAAAATCTTTTTCGGGGAATGACAGTTACGAAGCCGATTTTTGCCCCTCTTCCTTTAATCCTGACAATCCTGTCTAACGAATCTCTGCAACCGCTCAGAACGCAAACTGATAGCCTATCGAAGCGGTCTGGGTGTTCGAACGCACCCCGTAACTGCCGCTGTATTGAAGGAATAGCATCGAATCCCGCTTCACACGCTCCCAATACTTTGATGTCGAAGGATTGCCGCCGTCCCGATAAGTGTAAATCTGTGCCCCCAATCCCAGTTCGATAAAGTTCCCGCCAAGATTGTTGCCCCGAATCTTAAACGATTCCTCCGGTTTCACGTAGTAAAAATCATTAGAAACTTGGGGTGCCTCATGTCCAGCCAGCAGTCGGGCAAAAGCCAACGATGTTGACAGATTCCAACGTTCCCAACCGAAGTCGGCTTTCATACCCGCTCGCCCAAAAAACTGCGTCCAATCGGAGGTCCGATACCGAAGAGCAATAGGCTCAAAACCTTTTTCCACAGTACCGTTTTGCTGAATGTAGGTCAAATCAAGAGCGGCAAACGGACGTATAACGCCGTTACTACAGTTGTACGGAGAGGCGACCATCGCACTCGCCGTTACGGAATTGCCCGTATAGTTGCTGATCACATCGTGATCCTCCCCCGGAATCGGCACACTACGGTTCAGACGGTACTGCTGTGTACCGTAGCCCGCCCAAAGTTTGAGTTCGTACTGTTCGTAAAGCCGATCCGCATAATGGAGACCAAAGAGCCAGTCGTCCGCCTCCACTCTCGCCGGACCCTGTTGCAATCTCGGTTGCGAATGACTGAACAGAAAACCAACAGACGACTTGCGAGATAAAACTCTGTCGTACCCCGTCATAAACGATGCCCTGTGAATTTCCGACGAATCGGCATTGTTGTCCCCGTACATATTTACGCCGTTGTAGAAAGCGTTTGCCCAAAGGTTATTGGTCGATGTCCGCGTGTTGCCGACGTTTTGCTGTCCGAAGTAGATCGCATTGTGTCCTCCCTTTGTCCAACTGACCCGGTCGAAGGCGAACTTCCATGGCGATTTAATCGGCATGTGGAACGAGGCGGCTCGGGTTTCGCCGCTGAGTTGCCGCATTGCTGCACGTAATTCATCGCCATTCATCAACCACATCCAGTCAAGGACATCGAGCCAGCCTTTGTGACTCTGTTCGTTATAGATCGCATTGAGCGCACCGCCGACTCCCCGCGTGTTGTAATTATTTGCGGCATCGGTGAACGGCGTTTGGTTACGATCCATTATCAAGTGGTTTCCATCGTTGTGTGTGTCGAAATCCACATTTTTAAACCAGCGGGTCGGGAACATGTTCAGTTCGTACTGTCCCGTGATGGTGCCGCCTGTTTGCGGCATGAAGTGAATGTCGATGTTATCGGAATAGTAACCGGACTGCGGTCGGAAATACACGTTACCCGCCAGATTGATGTTGCCTTCGACGTTGATCGTGTCGCGTCCCATGTTGCCGAGGTATCCTCTGCCCTCATAGATATTATTCGCAAAAGCATTAGAGGACTCAAAATTGCTGTCGCCATGTACGTTGAAGTCAATGTACGTTGCCGCATTTTCCTCGTGAACGAAATTGCCGGTGAAATCAATTCTGCCAAAACTGACGTGATCATTGTAACTGCCGAAGCCGGGAGAAAGGACGGCACCAGTGTTAAATGTAGTTGTTCCCGCTGAAACTTTAAGGCTGCCGAACAACTGGGCTTTGTTTTCGAAGGTCAATGCTGTACCCGGCGAGCCGAGGATTCCTCCTCCCACTTTGTCAAAAAAGGCATTGAACTCCGCAGGATCGGCGTTGAAAAAACTGTCGAACGTTACCGCCGGCTCTGTGTCCGTTGCTTCTCTAAAATACCCTTCGGCTAACTTTCCGACGATTTGGGAAGAATTCACAACACTTGCTCCGGTGCCGAGCGTGATCTTCGGAGCGAACCCTGATGGAGTTTCATTCAGCGTCTGCGTGTGGTCGAAAAGCACCAAAGCATTACGGGTAATGTTCATGGTGCCTAATCCTGCTGACGAGGCTATGCGGTTATTGTCATCACGTCCAAAAAGGATGACCTGCGTTCCTCTGCCGGAGACGTTGAGTGTGCCGTCGCCCGTCGCTTCCCGACCGACTTCGATAGCACCGACCTGAAGCAACGCACGATTGGTGATGTTGAGTGTTCCGATTCCTTCGTATCCGATGTAGAAGGAGCCGAGCCCTTTCCAAGCGGTTCCTTCCCCAGCGATATTGACGGTTCCTTCGCCGCCGTCGTTGGCACCGAGAATCGTTTCACTGTTTTCTACCCAGTTTCCGTTGGTGATGTTTAAGGCGGTTTTCCCTTTGTAACCGACGATAATGGTTCCATCGGGATACTCGGCAAACGAACCCGGCGGGATAACAGGAAGATCATTGATGTACTCGGTTTCCGCCACCCGGGCATTCCATGCGGAATCGGGTGCCGTGAAATTGATGGTAATGTTGTCGGCGGCATCTTCCCCCAGCACATCAATGCGTCCTGCGGTATAAATACCGGAGTAATTGAGCGTAATCCCGTTTCCTCTGACTTTGAATCCGTCATTGAATACAGTCGTACTTCCAACGATATTGACTGTTCCTGTCCCTTCAATGTCCAGCGAACCCGCCCCTTGGAAGTTGTAATAGTTCAACTTCAAGGTGATCGTTACATTGCGGATCAGTTCGATTTTATTCGGACTCTGAAGGAACACGTTGTCGTCAAAGTCGATCACGTATTCTGTGTCGGAGCCGGCATTGATCAGTGCCATAACCGAGAGCAATTCGCTTTCGTTTCCGACCGGATAGGTCGTCAGTGCATGGACGGATTGCGCCGCAACGGCGAGGATCGCCGAAGTCAGGATCGCCGCAAGTACTGCGTTTTTCATCTGTTGGGTTCCTTGATAAAATGTCATGGTCGCTGTAACCTAAAAGGGTGGGATGTGTAGTCTGCTCTAAAATTTTCTCTGTACGCCGAGTTGCAGGGTTTGCGCTACGGATCGGCTGCCGGAAGAAACGGTGTAGTCGATCCACGCCGTGCCTTGCTTGCGTTTGCCGAAGTGAACGCCCGCTCCGCAATTACCGTTGAGGAAACCGCGTCCAAACTCCGAACTGCGGATATTGAACGCCTTCGTCTCTTCACTGCGGAACTGAAATTGATTGTTCACATTCGTGTACGGTTGACCGCCAATCAGGAACGAATAGGAAAGTCCTCCCCGAAGGAAACCGTGGGCACCATTACGCCAAACCGACAAGCCCGGTCGTCCATAGACCCGGACATCGGTTGCCGAATGGTAGTTCAAAGCAACGAGGTGGGATTTTTCAAAATCGCCGGTCTCCGAAGCCCTATTCTGCCATACGGCGGCTAAATCGAGAGCAAGGTAAGGGCGAACCACGAAACGACCGCACTGTCCGAAGTAAAACGGTCGGGCAAACTCGGTACTGCCGCTCATCGTGTATCCGAGAAAACTGCTCCGCATCGTTCCCGTAGTCCGTTCATGTTCATGATGGAGTTCATGACCATGAATATGCGCCTCATCGCAATAGCCTGCCAAGTCGAGGTCTAAACTTCGGCTCATATCATAGTTCTGCAAGCCCATGCCGAGGTAATTCTTCCATTCCCAGCGGTTGTCTTTGAATTTCACGTTGTGATAAAGACCGAAATTGAAATCATTACTTTCGACGGCGGAGCGGTACGACTTGAGTTCCCCGTCGTCGTAAGCAAACATGAGTCCGAACGTATGTTTGCGGAACGTCTTGTCGGCACCGACTACGATACCGCGCCGGGTAATGTCATAACCGAAAGCGTTGCCGTCTCCCTTGACGTTGTCCTCTTCGTAGATGAAACTTCCCCAGAGATGCGTGTTACGGAAGAATTTTCTTCGCTTACAGTCCGGTTCCAAGTCGGGGAGGACACAGGGACCATTGACTCCGAAACAGCAATCGCATATTTCGCCGTCGATCCGGTTGTGGGCATGCCGCCAAACATTTTGCATCGGCAAGCGGAGCGAGTGTGCCCTGATCTCCCCAGAGAAAAGCCGCATTGCATTCACAAAATCGGGATCGCCGAGATACCAAAAGTGACGCAACAGAGGAAGCCACTCTTCGTCGTTAAGGGCGTAAATTGCGTCCAGCCCCCTTCCCGTCTGCTGTGTGTTGTACGTGTCCCCCGCCGCTTGGAAAGGATCATTCTTCCGGTGCATCGTAATCCACAGAACATCGTTTTCGTCTCCGTCTTGCCGAATCTCCTGCCGGACATTATCGAAGAACCGCCACGGCACCACTTTCAGTTCGTCGTAGTGTCCGAGGATTTTACCGGCAACGCCGTTGCCGCCGTAAGTATGTACCACCTCGAAACTGACATCGTCATTGAGCAGTTCCCGCGTAATAGGGTCGATTTCACCGTAATAATCTGTTGCCCGGGCATGAACTTCGAGTGTGCCGCTCAACGTCGCAGTAATCGGGGCGGTCGATGCCGAATCGTCCATCCGCCGGACTTCGATATGATCTTGACCACCGTCGGCATTGAGGTCGAATCGGGTCATTACATTGCCGCTCATGAACAGTTGATCGCCGAATACCAACGTACCGTAGTACCAGGGGGACTCACACTTTTCCGACGGATTGTAGAGCAACATCAAGCCGGGATCGATATACGCCTGACCTTCGGTGTACGTATCATCTTGAGTCAGTTGCACTCCCTTTTCTCCGCCTATCGTTCCGACACCGACGATGCGGGCATTGGTCATACTAAATCTGCCGTTCATAGTGCTGAATAGCGGATTAAGCGTCGGGTCGTCTAAATCCCCTTTCAAGTACAGAGTGGCACCATTGCTGAAAACTGCCTCATCACTCACTTTGACGGCGGCACCCTCATGCAGTTGCACAAATGCCCAATGGCTCGCAGAAAAGAGACCGGAACCCTCAAAACCGGGTTCGATGTAACCGGCATCAGGAGCGAAAACATGCAATTCGGAGGCACGTCCCATCACACTGACCTCTCCTCTTGTGCCCGCCGCGCTGCCGATGTACAAACCGCGGGTCTCGGCGTAGGCTCCCTCATTGATTCGTACCGTACCGCGACCATCGGGATCATCGCCGATTACCAAGGCACCTTCGTTGATCCATTCTGTACGTTCGCCGTGAGGCGTAGCGGCAATAAATTTGCCGTCGTAGTCCAAGACGTATTGACCGTCATTGCTGACGATGTAAGCGAGAATGTTCTCGTCATCATAGATGTACGTGGTGCCGCTTCTCGTTTCTATCGTGTAACCCCGCGAGAGGACATCGTCGATAAAAGCCTGGTCGTACCGAACCGCGTCGTTGCCGATGATGTGTACCGTCCCGGTTCCGCCGTTTCTGCCCAGATGGGCATCGCCGGTTTCAAGCAATCCGCCGTTGATCACACGAAGGAACCCGGTGCCTACGTGACCCACTGTTAGAGTTTCGTCAACTTTCCAGAAGGAACGATACCCAGATGCCGCGTCTCGGTTGTCAATCATCACGTAACCGCTTCCTGCCGCTTCTGCTCCGACGACTCCATGACCGGATGCTACCTCGGCTCCGTGAACAATCGTCAAACCGGGCGCGTTGCCGGTCTCTTTGCCGGTCTTCGCATCGTAATCCTCATCGTACCGTGGATCACTTGGGTCAAACAACGTCATCAGATGGGGCTTGCCGTCGCCATCCAGACCCAATGTCGTCAGATACCCCTTCAAGACAAGAAGTCCATCTTCCTCGTCCTTATAATAATCGACCCATAATTCTGGATCGTCTTTTTTTCGGGGATCGTAACGGTTATCGGAATACGCCCCTCCTGCGAAGCCGTTATTGCCGACCGTCAGGGTGCCAGTAACGGTAAGACTTGTACCCCCGCCATCGTATGCCTCCCAACCGACCGAACCCGCTTCTCCGGCAATGGTATGGTTGCCGTGAACACTGACTTGCGAGTTATCTCTGACAAACATGCTTCCCTGCGAGCCGGTTTTTGCGGCTGTCGTCACGTTGCCGAAAACTGTCAGCATACTGTTATCATAGACTTGTGCGGTTGCCGTACCTTCATTGCCGAGAATCAAGTTGCCGCTATTAACGCTGCCGATCAACGCACCGACTGTCGTGTTTGAGTTATTGTAAATGTTGAGATTTCCAATCGGTCGGCTGACTTCATCGCCGCTTGTATCGCGAGTAACTTTATCGGCAACGGTCATGTTGCCCCAAACACGTAAAGTTGAATTGTTATAGATATTTGCCGTTCCTGTACCTTCGTCCGCTAATATCATATTGTTTCTAAAATTCTGTCCGCCGACTGTTGCGGTTGATCGGGTATGAACGTTGAGTGTTCCCATTGCTCTGCTGACTTCCTCGTCTCCATCGTCATTAAGATCAACTTTGTTGGCGACAGTCATGTTGCCCCAAACTTGCAGGGTTGAGTCGTCGTAGATATTTGCCGTTCCTGTACCATGCTCTGCGAGAATCATGTTGCCTGTACCCGCTGTCGCATAGCCGACTTCGGTGCGTGCGTTGTCATAAACGTTGAGTGTCCCTATTGCTCTGCCGAGTTCCTCATCGCCGGCAGCATCAAGATGAACCTGTTCGGCAACGGTCATGTTGCCCCAGACACGTAACTCGCCCCAATGGTAGATATTCGCCGTTCCTGTACCTGCCTCCGCGAGAGTGAGGTTGCTAAGGTTGGCAGAGTCGCCCACTTCCATTATCCCTTTCCCAAGAGGTGTATCACCGGGCAAATTATTGGGATAGTCAGGTCTGTCCGCTGCATAATTAGTATAAACATTGAGTGTTCCCTCCGCGCGGGCGATCTCGGCTCCCGTTAGTGGGTTAAAGGTAACTTCTCTGGCAACAAACATATCTCCGAGCGACTGTGCGCGTCCGTCATCGAAAACGTCGAGTCTTCCCTCCGACGTGGCTTTATCAGCAATGATGAGACCGCCGTTTGCATTCAATCTACCGTTGGTAAACATCTTTGCAAAATCGTAGATATCAACTTCTCCTTTGCCACGTTGTCCAATGATAACCGCCTGTGCTGTGGATTCCTGAAACAGTCCCGAATGTTCTCCGTGAAACCATCCGCTGCCGCTGCTGTCTTCGTCCCTAGCAAAGATGATATTTCCAGCAGTAGCAGTCGAGCGAAGGATACCAGCGTCGGCTTCATCATTCCAATGACGCATTTCACGGGCAGGAGAACCCGTACCATCAGTACCAGTCGTGTAGAGATTGAGAATCACCAATCCGGTTGCTCCCACGACGTAGTCGCCGATGTTGTGTATCCGCTCTGTCTTACTGACACTTTGAATAACTCTGGAATCGGCATGGGTTGCAAGATTCACCGCTCCGTGGGTAATAAACTTTCCTCCCCACACGTCATTGATATAAACATCCGAATCCGCTACTGTTCCGGCACTGAACGCTCCCCAAACCTCAAACGTTCCTCCCGACCTAACGTTGAGAATATGTGTGCCTGCGATGTCGCCGATGGTGGCGTTTCCGCCGATATTCAGTTCTGCCGCTTCGCCATCGCGACCGACATTGGTTACAGAATTAAGAAACGCATTGTCGGTAACGTCGATATAACCGTAATTATTGAGACCGCCCGGGTTCGTGGTATCGAGAGCCGCACCAATAGTTCCAATCGTCCAGCGATGTTGGTCTCGTGTTGATCCTGTACCGGCTGTACTGGTAAAGGTAAAGTTCGCTAATGCTTCTTCACTTGCTTCTACGGAACCCGCATCCTCTATGGGGTGAGTGGGGAAAACGCCCGGCCATGGAGCAGTCATGCTACGTCCGCCGTTGAGCCAAACCCGGGTGCTGGTTAGCGTTCCCTGGGCGAGTACACCAGTGTCCGAGTATGCCAGTTGTAACGTTCCGGCAGTGCCCGTGAAATTGGTGATCTCTAGGTTCTGTATTTCTAAACTCAACGTTCCTGTTCCCAACTTTGTCATGTTGGTGATCTCGAAGTGACCGGTGTAGTAACCCGGTCTGCTTTCTGGACTAATAGTACCAGGAGTCCATCCAGTAGCGTCTCCTGCTGCACCTGTTACCGTGGCAGGATTCATTAACGTCTGCAAATGTGTTGTCAAACCTGCCCCCACAGTAACGTCTTGAGTGTTATTATTGAGAAAACGGTGGTCTGCTTCATTCCATACAGTCCGAGTACCTCCAGATTGCGAGGGGGTGGAATTCCAAGCAGTAAAATCACTTACTCCTGGGGCGGGTGCGTCAACATCTCTAACAGTACTCGTGCTTGTTACAGTTCCAGACAGATTTGTGTTTAGCCACCTGTGCCTGTGGGTATATCTGTCCAGGTCTGTAACCTGTACGACTGTCCCGACATTGTTGTTCAAAATGCTAATAACGTTATTGGTGATGTCATTTAGTCCCCACCAACCGCTGGAATTCTCGGTGTGTGATCCCTGTTGCCCTGCTGAGTACGAGTAGGTCCAGCTATATCTCCCATATTCGTCGGGTCCCGTTCGTTGACCATAAGTGGGACCACTACCTCCCGTACGATTTGCGGATGTTCTTCCGTTACTAATTTGCCCCACAACCCTTTCGCACATTACACAGATAGCGAGGCATAGGATAAGCGTGATCGCCCAAAGAGCCGGGGACGGAGCGTAGCGTAGTCGCCGAGTGTCCGGGGATTGCGCTGCGCTACATCCCCGGCTCTTTCCTTGTTGTTGCGCTGCGCTGCATCTTCGGCTCTTTCTTTGTTGTTGCGCTGCGCTGCATTCCCGGTTCTTTTTGTTTGTCGTAACTTCTTCTTTTTGCGTCCCTGCGGTTCGTTGATCCTGATGATACTCCGGCGCAAACTTTTTCATGGGTCTATTCGTTCTTAACGGGGGTGTTCATGGGGAGAACGATCAGAGCAGTAACCTCTCGATAGCGGCTCTGCCAATACGTTCTATCGCCTATCTGTTTTTCCCTCTTTTTTACTGCACAACCGCATTAATTTTTTTGGAATACTATTTTTGAAGTTTGTGCACAACTTGTGCATCAAGCGCATTTTAAGAGGTAAAACAAATGAGCCGATTCTCCGCATAGTCCCGATAGTCGGTTCGTGGGGATTGTGCGGGAAATGTCAGAAATACACTTGCGTTCTCGCCGTAATGGGCTATAATGGTTCCGAGAGTTCCCGTCAAGATTAACAATGCCGATCAACGTCATCTGTCCCGGTTGTCTCAAGCGGTTCCAAGTCGGCGCACGTTTTGCCGGAATGCAAGGACCTTGTCCGAACTGTAAGACAATCATTGCTATTCCCAAGGAATCCCTCAAAATGCGAGGCGATCTGGACGATGCCGAATCGGAAAAAGAAAAAAAACGAAAAAATTTGCTCCGTCCTATTCCGCGCCTCGATATGGATTTCGATCCGGTTCAAGCAAAGTATTATGCACTGGGCGTTTGCGGCGTTTTGTTGTTTACATTCATACTCGGTTGTATGCCGATGTATGATCTATTTCGGTCGCTCTTGGCAACGATGATGCTCTGCCTTGTTGCTTTTCCTTTGACGCTGTTCGGCTATCAGATTTTGTGGGATCGGGAACAGTTTTTTGCCTTTTCCGGCGAGGACTTGTACCGTCGGGCTGGCATTGCGGCGGCGGGGTATGTAATCCTTTGGTTGGTTTTTGAATGTTTCCTGGCGGCAACCCAAGCCGGTGTTTTCGTCAGTTGGTTCTACTTTGCGGCAATTCTTGTGCTTGCAACGTTGCTTGCTCATCCGCTTTTTGAATTGAAAACACGAGACGCTTGTTTGCACTTCTGTACTTTTGCCTTTCCCGTTATGGTGTTGCGTTTTTTCATAGGACTCGGTTGGTTTTGGCAGTCGAGTGAGTTGATTCGATACAGTGCCGCTCCGCCACCCCCGATTCTGCCGGGAATGTAATGCTAGGTTTTTGCCGGAAAGATTCCGTCATTACACTGCGTTTCATTCCGGCTTTTGTCAATGTTGAACAAAAGACGGAATGGAGCGCAGCGCAATGACGGTGATACTGTTTTAGGGGTATATCATTTTCCGGCGAAAGCCTAAATCAGGGAGTCCCTTGCTTACGCTACGGGCTCTGTGTGTTCAGCGTTAAAATTTTTCCGCCAGGGCAGTATCCCTGCTTGTAATATAGATTACAATAACACCTCATTATGTTACACGTAATCATTCTGGCAGGCGGCAGCGGGACACGATTGTGGCCCGAAAGCCGAGCCGCCAAACCTAAACACCTGCTTGT
>Ga0099364_10005024_pt1 | contig 19786 bp, 8 predicted proteins | sample TergutTh196P3_FD_73070 | JGI IMG/M metagenome (GOLD analysis project Ga0099364, IMG submission 73070) | Microcerotermes parvus P3 segment gut microbial communities from Pointe-Noire, Republic of the Congo - Th196 P3 | ecosystem: Host-associated > Arthropoda: Insects > Digestive system > Gut ... | reverse complement strand
AGGCTCTAATCTATACTCTGTTATGCTTACCATCCACGACACCCACCCTTCGGTGAGCATTATATCCGGCTATTCATGGACACGCAACTCCGGCGGCTATTATGCAACGGGAGATGGCATTAACAATTTACCGTTGGAAATATAAAATGGACGAAATAACTGTATGATTTGTAAAGTTAATTCAAGAACGGAATACTATGTAATTGTCACTGAGCAGAGAATTCTACTGTTTGAGTTTATCAATCAGTTCTTTAAGCGATTTAATGAACTGCGGCGTTTCATCCGTAACCACATGTAATTCACGGTTCTCCCCCGCTTTTTCAAGAGTGTACGCAAAGGCGGCAAGCTCGGTTTCACCGATGTAGGCAAGCGCACTTTTTATGCCATGAGCAGCAATGGCATACCTGTCAAAATCCTTATCGCTGAGCGTAGGTTTTGCGCATATGCTTTCCAGCACAGCGATATTATCTTCGGCGTCCATCAGAAAAAACTCCGTAAGCGACGTTTCTGATTCGCTGTATTCTTTCCCTTGCAGCTGATCAGACGGCTCATTGTCAACATCAGTGTGCCTTTCTTTCTTGACAAGTTTGCGAAGTAAGCGGTTTAGTTCAGTGGTGTCAATGGGCTTGGAAATAAAACCGTCAAACCCGTTTGCAAGAAAGGCGTCAGCTTGCCCCACGATGGCATTAGCCGTCAAAGCGACAATCGGATTAGTATAGCCCATGCCGCGGATGATCTCAGCAGCTTTCATGCCATCCATTGCGGGCATCAGGTGATCCATGAATATGACGTCATACACATTGCCGCTTTCTATTTTGCATATGGCTTCCGCCCCGCTTCTGGCCGAATCGACATGAAGTCCGTAGGGCTTGAGCATACCTTTTGCAACATATATGTTTATTTCTATGTCATCGACAACCAAAACGCTCCCGTATGGCATATGGTCATATTTGATATTTCTTCGGTCGGACTGCGTCGCGCCTGCATATCTGAAATTACGCAACCTTTCAGCAAGCTCGGGCCCACATACTGCCGAATCGACCATTTCCTGCGGCAGATGCAATGTGAAAACAGAACCCTTGCCCGGCTGACTCTCTACCAGCAACTCGCCGCACATCATATCAATGAGCCGCTTTGTTACGCTCATGCCAAGCCCCGTGCCTGAAATATCGCGGTTTTTTTCCAAGTTAAAACGCGAGTATTCGTCGAAAAGCCTCTCTAATTGATCGCTGCGCATCCCTTGTCCCGTATCGCTGACCTTCATCATGAGCAATACGGAATTTTCATTCTCGCCCGGCCGCGAGGAGACGGAGAGCGTTACCAAGCCTTCGTCTGTGTACTTAAAAGCATTGGAAAGAATATTATTCAGTATTTGCCTGATGCGAAGCTCGTCGCCAAACAGCTTCAGCGGCGTGTTATCGTCTATTTCCAATTTGAAATCTATTGGCTTGTTTTCATATTTCAGCCTGTTCATCTGAATGGAGTCGTTAATCAAACTCGGAACATCATAGCTGCACGGAACAAGCTCCAGCTTGCCCGCGTCAATTTTGGAAAAATCAAGGATGTCGTTAATAACATTGAGAAGCAGATTGCCCGAGTCGGATATTTTTCTGAATGCTTCAGCAATATCCGGCAATAATGAGCTGTCTTGCATCTGGATTTCTGATATGCCTAAAATCGCGTTCATAGGTGTGCGTATCTCGTGGCTCATGCTGGCGAGGAATATGCCTTTTGCGCGATTGCTTTGTTCCGCAGCTTCTTTAACCGCGATAAGTTCAGTCATATCAACAGAATGCTGCAAGTGGGCCTCATGAGCTTCAACAGTCAGTTTTGACACTTTTCGTTCAATGGACCAAGATAATGGTAACGCGACGACAATACATGCTAAAAGTATTATTGGCGACATAATTAGCCCGTTTATTGTGAATGCACGTATTTTATCCAGATTGTCATCAGTATACTCTCCGACAAATACCATACCGACTATTTCGCCGCCGGCTCCGGTCAATGGGGTGTATTTTGCTATTAAGCCCGTACCATTCATCTGCATTTCACCGATAAATGATTCACCGCTGAGGACGTATTCGCATACTGAGCGATCGGCTTTTGCCCCAACAGCAAAGCTGCCACCCTCATTTACAACAGTTGTGGCTACACACTCGTCATATCTGTAAAATGCTATGTCTTTGGCTGTTACAACCTTTAGCTCGTTAACGATCGACTGCGTATCCAACCTGTACCCCAAAGATATTGCGCCGATGACGTCCATGTTATCATCATATATCGGCGCACCAGATGACACCCCCAGACGAACTAAACCGCCGGTCGTGATAAATGTGTCAACGCTGCCGTCAATTGCCGACATAATGTGCGGCAGATGTGCAAGGCTGTCGTCAAAATTATCAGGCTCATGGCTTCTTAAAAAAACTACTCCCTCGCTGTCTACGATTGTCAAATAATCCAGTTGGGCAATCGCCCTGAGGCTTAGGGCCGTCATCAACATCCTCTCGCGGTCTTTGTCAATAAAGGCGGCTCTTATCTCAGGATTACCCGCCATGCCAACGGCAGCGTTATGAGCGCTGTTTAGCAGACTTTGTATTTCGTGTTCTACTTTTGCATGGGCTATAGTTACCCTATCATATGACGAGCCGGTCAGGTTTCTGCTGTAAAGCATCACAGATGAAATGAGCAAAACAGCGGAGCATCCAACCGCCAAAATGACCATAGGCAAAAGTATTTTCATTCTGATGTTCATGTTACAAGCATACTTGACAGGACCTTTAAGTTCGATAGACTCAATTGGCTTTGTCAAATCAAAAAGCCTACTTACCGCAAGCATCAATACTTGCCGAAATCGACATGGCCATAATCATTTTTGGATGAATCGGCAGTATCGGCAGCAGACGGCAAGCTTCTATAGGCTTTGCTATCCTCTCTTATTTTGAACTGTGCTATAAGCTGCTGGAGCACGGCCGACTGCGAATTCATTTCTTCCGATGCGGCTGCGCTCTCTTCAGCAGTTGCGCTGTTTTGCTGTACGACTTGCGCAACCTGGTCGATTCCGATGTTGATTTGATTGATTCCAAGCGCCTGTTCTTCCGATGATTTTGCTATTTCGCTGATTAGTATGTCGCTTTCGTTAATGCCTGAAACTATTTCTGCAAGGCTCGACGCTGTTTCTCCGGCTATGCGGACGCCCAGATTTGCTTTTTCTATTGAATTTTCAATAAGCACGCCTGTTTCTTTCGCCGCTTCCGCGCTCTTTGCGGCGAGATTGCGCACTTCTTCCGCTACCACGGCAAAGCCTTTGCCGTGCTGCCCGGCCCGCGCCGCTTCCACCGCGGCGTTGAGTGCCAGGATGTTAGTCTGGAACGCTATATCGTCAATGGTTTTAATAACCTTGCTGATTGACTGGCTGGCATCGTTGATTTCACCAACGGCGCCTATCATTTCTTCCATCTGGCTGCTGCCTGTCTCTGCATTGCCCTTTATCGTTTCGGCAAGATTAGCAGCTCTTGTGGCCATTTCAGCATTCGCTTTTGTCTTGTTCGAGATTTCAGAAATCGAGCTTGAAAGCTGCTGGATGGAGGCGGCTTGCTGCGTTGAGCCTTGAGCGAGAGATTGTGCGCCGTCTGCGACTTGCTTCGAGCCTACGGAAACCTGATTTGAAGAAGTAAGAATTTCGGAAAACATTCTATTGAGGTTTGTAACCATTTTGCTCAAGGAATTTCCCATAACATCGTTATCGGATAATGACTTTAGCTCAATGGTCAGATTGCCGCCGGCGACTTCCTCCATTGCGCTGCTGACGTCCGTGACGTGTTTTACAAACTCGGTGCAGGCTTTGATTGTATGGCCGGTTTCATCGTTATAATTTGAATACTTATCTATTACTTCAATATACTCCGGAGTAAGGGTAATGTCACCGGTTCCACCCGCTTTTTTCATGAAATTGTCAAGAGGGATAAGCGGTTTGGAAATGACGCCGGCAACATACATTGCCAAAACAAAAGCGAGAATAGCAGCGACGACGGCTATTGCGATAAGCAGCATCAGCATACCGGATTCCAGCGACTGCGCAGAGTCCGCCTCGCTTCTTACAGTCTGTAAGTTTGTGTCTTTCAGCTCAAGTATCATTGCGACTATCGGACTTGCCATAGCAGTCCCCTTGCCTATCTCCTCCAGAGCAACTTCCTGGGAGACATTTTCGTCCATCATCAGCCGGCCGAAAGGTATGAAGCCGTCATCCCTGAATACCCTGATGTTGTCAATCATACCGTCAATATCCCCGATACGGGCGGTCCTTGATGTTTCCTCAACATTCGGGTCTCTGAGCATGTTGCTTTTAGCTTGCTCCAAGGCGTCTATGAATAATTCTATTGCATGGATTCCGGAATCGAGCCTTTCGTTAATAAGCTCCTCTCTCCCCGCCAGCCCGAGTATGTACGAAAAATCACGTCTGGCAGTCATAAGCTGGAAGTTTGCTTCTGCGTAGCTATTATACCGCTCGATGGTGTAGTCGATGAGGCTGTTGTACGTGTCTCCCGAGTTGGTAATACCTACAACCCCCACGACCGCCACCACGATCGTCAATGCTATGACAATGAGAAACGCCATAAGCAGCTTCATCTTGATTTTCATGTTTTTAAACCATTTCATTGCTGTATACCCTCCCTATGTTTTTTTATTGTTCTCTGCAATGTGCTTTTCTACCACGACAGCGTATTCATACAGTGTTTCCGCATTTCTTTCCAGTACCGTCGAGAGTCTTTGCAGACTCAGCACAGTCTCTTCACAAACAGAAATTGATTTTTTGCTCAACTCTAAGGCAGATTGCTGTGCTATCTGATTTATCAGCTGCGTGATTGACGAGGAAACAATCAAGCAAGCGGCAACGGCAACGACAGTCAAGATAAGTATATTTGCAGCGCCGCTCAGAATCTCAGCCCGTTCCAAAGCGATTGCCAATGATACGATTGACGCAATGCAAATAATAAGCTTCCGGAAAACAAACACGGTCGTTTTATGCGTTACATTTTTCAATATGTAAACACCGGCCTTTCCAGATATTCTTGCGCTATAATATTGTTCTAAACTTTTCTGTAGTTCGCTATTTCCAGTGATTTCAGCGAAATTATCGAACGTTCGACTGCTCAATACTATTTTAACACATAAACGTTGAAACACAAGAAGATTGTCTCAACTTTTTGCTTGCGAAAATCGCAGAAAACTCTGTTGTTTCAGAATGTGAGCGGGAGCCGAAAGGCTTTTCTATAAATGTGTACTTTTTTACAGTTTCAACTTTTTAGTGTGTAACATGACAAAATACACAAATTATGCTTGCACAGCGCATTCTATCATAGCTATATGTAATAATCAACACTATTTTCGACACATTTCGGCAGCATTTTCAATACATGCTGTTATCAGTTGCATCAGCCGGGCCGGTGTAACAAAGTACACTTTTTTATAGCTTTTTATTGCCGTTTGCGGCAAGATTTTTCCAAAACGGCCGTAATCGGTATCAGGAGTCTTTTTCATAAAAAAAATCAAGGCAGGGTGCATAAACACAACCCCTGCCTTGATAATGATATGGTGTATATATTACTTTTCGCGTACATATTTTTTCAAAACCATATTCAACTGCCTGACGTCTACCGGCTTTGAAATAAAATCGTCAAATCCGCTTTGCTTAAAAATCTCTGCATTGCCAACCAATGCGTTGGCGGTAAGTGCGACAATTGCGCCCTTGTATCCAAGTGCGCGCAGCTTCCCTGTAGTCTCTATGCCGTCCATCTGTGGCATCAGATGATCCATGAATATTATATCATATGTTTCGCCCGCTTCGATTTTTTCTATAGCCTCAAAGCCGCTTGACGCTAATTCGACTTTCGTACCGTATGGGGCGAGCATCCCTTCTGCGACCAGCAGGTTTACCTCCACATCGTCCACAACCAGCACTCTCCCGTATGGCATTGATGTGTAGGCAATCTGCAATTGCTCAAGCGTCTTATCGTCTCGGAATGAAAAATCGCTCAGTTGCTCAGAAAGCTCCTTGCCGATAACACGGCTCTCCACCGCTTCCTGCTTTATCAAAACTGTAAATCTGCTGCCCTCGCCGTATTCGCTTTCCACTTCGATGGAACCGCCCATTAAGTCCACAAGATTTTTTGTGATGCTGAGGCCGATGCCTGTCCCCTCAGTCGTGCGGTTTGCGTCATTGTTGAATCGCAAGTACATTGAGAACAGCATTTCCCTGTCTTCCGGTTTCATGCCATGCCCCGTATCCTCAACGACAAAACGGAGCATTACATCCCCATCTTGCTCAAAATGATCTATCGACAGCTTGACATGCCCTTCATCGGTGTACTTTATGGCGTTTGAAAGCAAGTTGTTCAGTATTTGCCTGAGCCTGAGCGCGTCACCCATGAGCCTTGAAGGAAGGTTCTCATTAGCATGAAGAATTAATTCGATAGGCTTAGAGCCTATGCGCACGGCGTTAATCTGCACCACATCATGGATAAGGCTTGGTATATCGTAGCTCGACGGATTAAGCTCCATTTTTCCGGTTTCAATTTTCGACATGTCAAGGATATCGTTGATGATGCCGAGCAGGGTTTTACCCGAGTTGTAGATCCTGTTTAATGCCAGCTCATATTCCTCCGGCAAATCACCTTTTTGCATTTGAATTTGCGAAATTCCGATAATCGCGTTCATAGGTGTGCGTATTTCGTGGGACATGGTTGCGAGGAAGTTGCTTTTTGCCCGGTTTGCCTGTTCAGCCTGCTCTTTTGCAAAAGCTAAATCACTGATATCGCTCATTGTGAACACGGAACCTGTTTTCTCGTTATTGCCGAAAACCGTGTGATATCTGAGCGTGAAAATACGCATCCTTCCATCTTGGTCAGTTATCGTGCATTCGCCCTGTGCAACATGCCCCATTTCAATGACATTTAGAAGCTTGTCCGGGTTCATATGGGTTATCATGCCGCTGAGGTAGCTGAAAAAGGCGTCTGATGTGTGCTTTTTTGCGTTCTTGTAAAAATCCCCGAAAAAGTTTAGTGCGCTGCTGTTAATTTCGATGATTTCATTTTGTTTGTCAAAAATAATTATAATGTCGCTTATAGAATCCATCATGCTTAGGAACAAGGTGGGCCTCTTTATGCTGAATATCTTGGAACGGTATGATACGAACACCAAAATGAACATTGTGACGCAAAACCCAATCGGTGCGATATCAGTGTTGAGCGGCGATATACGCGTAGTATGCAGCACATTCAGAGCATAGGGGATCAGCAGGCCAATCACAGCCAATATCAGTATTGGGCTCTTTTTAATGTTCCTTATGGCATAGCGCAACATAAGAATAAATGAAAACGTAACAGCAGCATAAGCCATCACAGCATGGATCCAAAACAGCATCCCCAACACGGGGCGGGGATAGGCGTATTCGGTAAAGTATAGGTAGTGCAGCGGGTTGCTTAGCATAGCAGTCAAGTCAATCGCAACCAGCGCAATGAGAACCGCCGCAACCCAACGCCGGGTGAGCAGGGTTGAAGCGGTAAACTCCAGAACAAACCATGCAGTGAGGAAGGGCATGACAATAACAATGACAAAGCGGACATTAAGCGTGAACAAATAGAAGTCTGCATGGACAAGCGGATGTATAGCGTTTAGCAATGTCCACATGACTGCCCCGATGCCAAGCATAAAGAAACTGAGCAGTTTCCGGTTGCGTATGTCGCCGAACCAGAACTGGCCCAGCAAGTAAATGACAACGCCGCAAGCTATCAGCGAAACGCAAAATATAAACAGTAAGCTCGTCATGTAAACACCCGCCGGACGGTCGGGAAAAACCCAACTCAATTGCGTAGGATTACCCCAGAATTTCAAGCTCTATATTACTACACGCATAGCTCCTTTGTAAAGGTCGCTGAGCAAAGATTTTGAACCTTATAATAAAGTCAGTACCCGCGCTAAAGTTATTTTATGCGGATCTGGATTTTTCACACAAAAAATCAAGGCAGGGTGCATAAACAAGCCCTGCCTTGAGACTGAATTATTATAGGTCACACCTTGTAGGGGCTGATGCCCACATCAGCCCATTTCAGCCGAATATGCCTACCAAGCGGGACGATGTGGGCATCGTCCCCTACAACGGACTGTTGATGACAGAGCATTATTCTCGATTTATGTACCCGTGACCAGCAACACTGAATTAATTCCTGCTTACTCCGAATACGAAATCGACGTGTCTATACCAATCGTGCTTGTTTCGCCATCCCATGTCACGCCAATGTCGAGTGCGCTCATGAGGTCGCGGAGGCGGAAGAAGTTGTTTCCTCCGATGTTATAAGCAGTCAACGAGAGTTCCCGGCCGTCAAGGAAAACCGTTGACGTCGTCGGGCTTGCTGCTTTATCTGCACCGTCGCCCTGTTCCATTTCTCCGCCTACAATCTCGTATGGCTGGCCGCTTGTGAGGGATATCGCATTTGCATCGCCATCCCAACCTACGGAAAATTGCTTGCCTGAGCCGTCTATGGCATGGGCAAGGTCGCGGAGCTTAAAGAAGTTGTAGCCGTCAATATTATATGCCTCAAACGCCGTGGCTGTGCCGTCTACAAGAACCGTTGCGGCTGTGGGGCTAACTGTCTGCGATGTGGGGGGCGGCGTAGGAGGCTCCGCCTCTCCGTTGGCGGCTTCGACAGAAATGTAGAAAGCGCTGTTAAGGCTGCCCGCGCCGCCGCCATTTCCATCAATTCTGTAGAAACCCGGCTCAGTCAAAGTAAAACCGGCGCCGTCCGGGACAAGCCACATCGACGAACCCTGCTCCGGAGGGTCTAGGTTTTCCCATATTACTTCTCCGCTGCCTAAACCGTAGTCTTTACTCATAGACATGGCGTACATCTCCCAATCGCCGTCTACGTTCACAAAGATATTGAAATTGTTGATGTCTGTCCTGTTTTCTCTGAGAGTGACTGAAGCAGCCCCGGCAGTCAGATAGTGGGGAACATCAATATCAACTGCAACAACTACAGGCTGTTCAAACCATTCTTCATTATATTCATCCCATATGCTTTCTGTTTCATCTCCTAACTGCCATGTACTGACCTGATACGGCTCCCCTTCCCCGATTACATTCGTAATCTCAAAAATCGAGACTTCCGGCTGGGCGCCGTAGGCAAATAAATTCTCCATCTGCAGCGTCACGGTTTCGCCCGCCGCATATGCGGCTAGGGGCGCGATTGCCAGGCACATCGTCAGCGCCGCAGCGAGGGCAAGGATACGTTTTTTCATACTGATATTCCTCCTGTTTTTCGTCTTTGCCCGTTGTTTGACCGGGCTAAGCGGAATTTTATCACACGCACCTGCCATTTGCAATAGATATCTCCATGCATGACATGGCAAATGCAGGGCATTGGTTTCTCAGGAGTAACGCTTATCAATCTTCGGAACCACAAACGCACAGAGCGACTAAATGCCGCTCTGTGCAATCATGTGCGAGATTATCATACACAACAATCACGCTTACTGAATCTGAGGCTATTTGAGAGGGTATTCGTGTACAGCGTCTGCCAACAAGGGCAAGCAATCATGAAATCGCCAACAAGAATCTGTGTACCATAGCCGCGACCTCTGCCCTCGTCGCCTGCCCCAACGGGTCGAAAATCTCGCCCGGTCTGCCCTCAATAATAGCTGCCTTGAAGAGGCGCTCGACCGCCTCCTTCGCGTAATCGGATATGCTTGCATCATCATTGAAGCCACTGTAATCCCTATTAACGGGTAAGGTCGCCCCTGCATAAACGGCATACCGCGCAAGAATAACCGCCAAATCCTGACGCGTAATGTTATCCATAGGTCCAAATAGTCCGCCGCCGTACCCTGTAACAATCCCGTTCTCCGCCGCCCATATCACCGCGTCGGAATACCAGGTGTTTCCGGCCACGTCGCTAAACTCATTTGCGAGGCCGCTAACATCAGGTTCCCCGGCGTGTCGGTATAGAATGGTCACGAGCATACCGCGCGTCAGCGGAGAGTTCGGGCTGAAGATATTGGCGCCGGTACCTATCATCAAGCCTTTTGCATACATGGACATTACGTATTCATAATACCAATCGCCAACATTTATGTCGATGAACGGGTTTGCTATGGGCGCGGTAGACGCCGGATTGCTTGTTTCTGGTTCCTGTATGGTTGCCGGGGTTTCCGGCGTGGTTGACGGAGATTGCGTCCAGTCGTCGCCGGAGCCGCCATCGTTATACTGATTGTTGTTTGAACCTGTTTGGTCGTTGGCGTTTGACGGAGGCTCAAACACAGCCAATACGTAGGCTCCGCTTTTACTAAATTGAATTGTCTGCGTCGCGTTACTCTCTGCTGCAATATGGCTTTCCAACGCTGTGGTTTGAACTTCAACCACGTTCCCATCTGCGTCGTATAGACTTGCCCTAATCATGCCTGCATTAGCACTCAACGGCTGCATCGAACGATTACTGATATGCAAGTCAGCCGTCACAGCAGATTCTACTACAGCAGTATCTACGGCTATGACAATATTTGGCTCTCCTGATCTGATCAAACTGTTAAGCCCCAAAGAAGCCCGATTTGCCAAGTAACTGCGCTGTTCAACAAATGTATTCCCTTTCCATATTTCTGCTTGTATATACAACCAGACGCCTGATTCCGGTATTTCACCGCCAACTAAGCTCTTTGTTGGAATAGAGTAGCGGTATTGCAGATTAAGCCCGCCATCGTCGAGGAGCCCTAAGTCTTCGTTCAAAACAATGCTTTTTTGACCATATACAGATGCAGGAATCGTGCGCATCGAGTCCTCAAAGAATGATAAACGCACCTCATAACCGCCGCCTCTAAGCGGTACGTCACTGTCATTGAAGAGGTGGACTGAAAAGTCACGCTCACCATTTTCTGCAGTAAGCGTTGTTATACGCCCTATTGACACATCCGGCTTTAGTATAGTCAAAACACCATCTAAGGAATCGACGTCACCGTTTGTAAACGTAACTGAGATGTTGTATGAAGCGTCACTGAGAGTACTTCCGAGTGGCAACGATGCAGTTACTACCGCTGCCGCTCCCGGCATGATTAGCTTGTCTTCTGCTGCGCGAACTACCCCGTCAATCTTTATTTCAAACGAGTCGATAGCAGCTATTCCCGTGTTAATTATGCCGAATGTTACCTGTAAATCGTTATTAATAATCACGTCAAGGTCATTAAAAGCTGCGCCTCCAACGAATGCATTGGAAAATGTATATGATTCTTTACGAACGATTCCGCTTGTGTTGCTATTCGCGATTTGTGACACAAGCCCTTCCGCGTATTCCGCTGTGACAGTATTACCTATTAACTCGCCGCCGGTTATCTCAAACCAATGTCCGCTTTTGGGTTCAACTAACATAACTGGTGCGCCAAGAGTCATAATACCGCCTTCATCGCTCAGCTTAAGAGCAAATATCATGTCTCCCTGTCCGTCAAAATCATATTGTTTGCACAAGATTGCGGCTCCGCTTCCATTACCATTTGCCAAATGATATGACATCGCGGGGCTAAACCTACTCATCCCAGTAACTTCTGCAACGCTCAAAGAAGGCTGAATGCATATCGTGCCATCGTCTAGCATTTTTTTCACAAAAATGTCATTCCCCGATTCCAAGAAACTGTACCATGATAGGTAGAACCCATTGTGTGCAGCGACGATTTGCGGGTTGACAGTTGTTGCGTCTGCGTTTGACAGGACGGTTTTTGTAGCAACTCCCGAATGGCTAACAAAGTAAGCCGCAACATCATTCGAACTGGAAATAACGGCAAAGCCTGCATTGTTCATCGCGACTTGATAACTGAGCAACGAGCTATAATTGTAATTATCCAATCTAATAGGCTCTGACCACCTTGTTCCGGAAAGAACACTGTACCATAATTCTGCACTTGAAATACCGAATACGCCATCACTGCTTTCTTGCAATATCGGACTCTGCCAAACTACTACCGCTCTTCCGTTGTGTACGGCAACTACGGGTGTGAAGTCAGGATGCCCATTATCCGTCAAAGACATGGGGGCTGACCATGTGGAGCCGTTATATACGCTCACGCTGATTTCAGTCTGATTAAATAAATCAATAAAATCTGCGTTGTCAAAATCAATGTTTCCCCCAAATACCTGATCCACGTTGGAACCAAGTGTTTCCCATGCTGCTACTGCAAAGCTTTCGTCTCCGGCAACAATCGCGCCCAATGGATTATCCGGTATTGCAGAGAATGAAACATTTTGCGCAGAAAGCGGCATGATAAAACTATCGCTGTGTGCAGACATGTCTAACGTGTTTAAATATATCTGGGCAGCATGAGAAGATAGAAACAGGTTCTGGTCTCCCCACTGTGCTAGGGTACGATTTGCTAAAAGCAAGTCGAAATCCAGTAACCTATGCCATTGTCTGTCCCAAAGTATGTCTCTCCATATAAAGAGACCATGTGCAAGTTTACCTTCAATCTTTCCCGCCGTGTCCACTTCATCATTTATGACATCGTACAGTGTAATTGTAGAATACAAACTATCGGACATTGTCCCATAACCTAATCCAACGCCTACAATTCCAAACGTAAGTCCCGCTCCCACATTTGCCGATCCGCTTACTTCCAAATTGTGTCTTAACTCGACAATGCTGGAATTGCCATCACTTGTTGCATCTAGTGTATTGTCGATAACGATGCGATTTGTAATCTCTACCGGAAAGGCAATTTTATCTACTAGCGGCGGAACAGGTATGTTGATATCCACGCCCACAGTGAGTTCTCCGTCAAATAGCGCATACATATCACCATCTGTCACACGAAGAATGAAGTCGTCATTTTCAAATACGAGTAAACCTTCAATATATGACTCCTCATACATTGAGTACCACATATTTCCGTACACATACGGTATAGGTATATTCACCAGAGGGTTTTTATCTTCCATAGCTATACCAAGTATAGCACCTAGTGTTCCGTAACGATCCATCATCGACCCTGAAGGGAGTGAAAGAGTAGGATTAAACCTTTCTATGTACTTGACAATAACACGGCCCTTTACTCTATCAAAGTCAAGCCTGTTAGGGTACTCGCTTAGTTTTGAATCGTTAGATGAGTACCCAAACCACCTATATACAAATGGGTCGTTTGTCGGCTCAATTATTGTACTGTACTCTATATCACCTAAACTCCAAAACATACTGAACATTCCGGATTCAAGAATTATTTTCATTTCATTGGTGCCAAAGTTTTCAATAAACACATCAATAAGCGATGTTATCGGCTCAGCCGGGTTACTAAGAGGTATCGTAAGACCCGCATTGTTCTCAGCTACCGAGCGCAAACCAATAGCGTTCACCACGCCGAAAGGTAACGGTACTGCTGCTTCTGACCCGTTTTCGTTCCGAAAAACAATGTTGAAGCTTCTTGACACTCCTAGCGGCGTAATTGTGTCTGAATCCATTTCCCAACGAACTTCCGCATATGAGATGTCTGTTAAAAATGGCAAATCAATAACTTTTGCACTGTGTCCTTTTGCTTCAGCGCCATCAATCGCGCTTACAACTCTTGCAGAATCCCAAGCCCATCCGAGCGGCAACGCCGCGTAAGCTACTAAAACACCCGTCGGTTGATCGTCAGAAACGCCAATGTTGCTGTTTATCCCGATAGCTGTCACGTCCGTACCGTTATAAAAATAAGATGCAGTTGGCTTTGATCTATCCCCCCATTCACGCAGATAAGTTGTGAACATATTGCTCCGCAGGGCGTCCCTGTGATCATACGTCGCATCAATCTCTATGATCATTGGAGCATAGTTGCCGTTTAAAAAGCGGACTTCAAATATATACTTATAAACATCATGCGGTCCGATTTGTCCAAAACTGGCGGTATTGAGCTGAATAAACACACGTCCGCTTGTGTCAACCGGAACGGTTCGATTCATTATTTCAGAGGATTGAATGTATACATCGTTTCTATAAAGTCCTCCTGATATTTGCACATTCCCCTGATAACGTCCTCCGACTTCAGGCGGATTTACTGCGAATAGAGTAATATTTGACAATAATGTCAGCCTTAAATGATTCACCGGGTAAAAACCGTTTGTTTGCTCACCGCTCATTAGCTCTGCTTGTGTGATTGATCCAATCCATCGATCAGATCCAACAACGGATTCAATCGTCACATCGCCGATATTGCCATTTGGTGAATAAATCGCTATTTCGCCTCTGCTGTTTGTCACCAACGGTGTTGTCAATCCATCATACATAATGTGTGCTGTCTGCGCGGGGGTAACTCTGATAAAGAATAATTTATTGTCCAGTTTGTTAACACGGACAGGGATTTGTGCCTGAATCCCTGTGTTTTTGTGCGTCACTGTCAAAGTTGTCGTCCCATTTTCATATCCGACAACACGCATAGGCGTCAGCGGATGAATTGCAGTTTCCGGCGATGCTTTGATCCAACCGTTGTTTGAAAGATAAAAAACATCAGCAATGTTTTCGTTACCCATTTGAAACATCAGCCCGTCACTTGCCGTCCATTGGAAATTGCTTGTATCAAGCTGTAAATCGCGGGACAATGTCAAATCACTTCGCAAAGCCCATATTTCCTCACTTGATTTACCTTCTATAGTGCCATGATTATCAATGTCAATTGGCGAATACTCCAAGGACAGCGCGTTGCGATTATATACCTCAAAGGTCGTGGTATCCGTTCCTGAATCGCCGTATTGATTTGTGGCTGTGACTCTGACTGTGTAAATATCCTTAAGTCCGTTTACCGGTGACAGAATAACAGAAACACTGTTTCCATTTTGGCTATAGCTAACCAAAGGCTGATTATTTTTGCTAATTGTTACAATTTGCGTAAATGTTCCCGTGCCTGTCACATTCCATGATAACGGCACAGATGCTGCTGAATCGGTGAAAAACCGACCCTGTGACAATATTTCTACTCGCGGCGGCGTAGGCTTCACCGTCACATTGCAGATTGCAGAAAAGCCGCCATCCACAGTTGTGGCTGTTATGACAGCAGTCCCAGCCGATATTGCCCTTACAATGCCGTTACTATCGACAGTTGCCACACCGGGGTTGCTGCTTACCCATGTTACTGCTCTGTTAGCCGCATTAGGAGGAGTGACGGTTGCTCTAATTGCGTCCGTGTGCCCCTCTTGTATAGTCACGGTGGTTTTGTTTAAAACAACGCCAGTTGCGGGGCCGCTGCCTGATGGATCGAATACAGTAACAACGCAATAATCTTCAAAATCACCGTCTGTTGTCTTGACCGTTATTGTCGCCTCGCCTACCGACACTGCCGACAGCAGTCCTTTTAGACTATCACTTGCATCGGCTGCAACAGTCACAACGCTTTCATCACTGCTGTGCCATGTAACGGTTTTATCCGTTGCATCAACCGGCTGAACGGTTGCCGTTAAATAGTCGGATTTCCCTTCCGGTAGATAAAGAGTTTTTAGGTCTAAGGTTACTCCTGTTGCAGAGGCGATGACTGTCACTTCACAGGCTGCGTAAATATTGCTGTCGTAGTCGGATGTAACCGTGATAGTCACCGTGCCGCCTGATAATGCCGTTAGTATTCCCGTGAGATTGTTATCTCCGCTGCCGGTAACTGACACAATACTGTCATTACTGCTGCTCCACGTCACGTCTTTATATATTGTGCCGGTATTAGGAGGCACAACCGCCGCCGTGAGAGAATCCGTTTCTCCTTTTATTATGGTTAGAGCGGGTGGTAAAGTCAGACCTGTCAACAAGGCAGGTGTTACGGTGACTTCACAATAATCTTCATGACTGCCGTCTTCAGTTCTGACCGTGATTCTTGCAGTGCCTACCGAGTGTGCGGTTACTCGGCCATTTATGTCAACAGTCGCGACATCTTCATTATTACTGCTCCATTCGACATTTTTATATGTTGCGTTATCTGGATAAATAGTCGGTATGAGTGTTTGTGAACCACCAATTGTTATTGTTATATTATCAATAATCTCCACGCCGGTCACCGGCATGTACACAATGATTGTAAGAGACGCCTCGTAGCCGCCAGCGACCGTTGTGGCTTTGACAACTGCCGTGCCAACCGAATGCGTGGTTATTACTCCATTGTTCACTGTCACAACGCTTTCCTCGCTGCTTGCCCATGTTACATCTCGCTGCAAGGTAAGTTCGGGCAGAACAGCAGCACTCAATGTCAAGTTTGGCTCTCCCAGCGGAATCCTTATTTCACCATTGTTATTAGGGCTAATATTCGACGTAATGTTTACACCTGTTGGTCGAAAAAATATACGCAATACAGGAAAACCGTTGTTAATGCTTGAGCTGAGTCCCCATGTTGAGTTGAACATTTCATCGCTCCACGCGAAACTGCTCCGCTGCCGCAATTGTGCGGAACTTATAGGTGTGCCTGCATTGTTTATTTCTCCATTATTTCCGCTTCGAGTAACAGTTCCTGAATCTGAGAGTCTGTAACTTGCTGTTACGGTGGCCGTTCCATCTCCTATAAGTCCTCCTGCTCTAGATTCATTATCATAAGTAAGAAAGCTGCCCGCTCCGTCAGAGCTTTCAGCTCTAACAGTGTTTGACGAGTAACAATTCTCAAACGTGGCTCCATTTGTGCGTGAGCCAAGTAGTCCTCCTGCATTTGATTTATTATATGTAAGGCCCCACCCAGAACGATTAGACCAGCTAGTTGAACTTACACTACCAGCCGCAAAAGAGTTTCTTATCATTATCAAACCATTTTCAACACGTCCAACTAAGCCCCCTGCAAAAACCTCCGCATTCCCTAAGTTAGGTTGAGCATTTGCAGATACTCTGCCTGAAACAAAACAGTTTTCTACTATGAGTTGCCCTCCGCCATCAAATAATCCCACAATTCCACCTGCATATGCTGGGGCATATGGATAGTTGCTTGTATCGTTATTAGCATTTACTCCACCCGAACCAATATTAATCCCAAGATTTCTTATTGTCATTGTCCCACTGACATTACTTATTCTGCCAAATAGCCCCGCATGTTGACGATTATGCCCGGACGGAACAACCAAGCTGTTTATGGTGTATCCACGTCCGTCAAGTACCTGACCTCGAAAGTTGTCGACAGGGACCCAGTCAGACTTTAAGTCAATGTCTTCTTCCAACACATAATGACCTGCCTGCGCCCATATGTTGGGGTCTAGAATGCTATGATTGTTAATACGTATAGCTCCCGGGGGTATATCGGTATTTAGTGGAGCTATCGGGATACCTGTTATCGTAGCCGCAGACATGTCTTCATACTCTGCCAACACCCCAAGCGGCAACGCCGACGCCATAATGCACAGCATTAGCACAATGCACAATGCTCGCCTTGATACCTTAACAATAGCATTAGTTGTATTTTTCATAATTCGCGAACCCCTCTTCATTTTTGATCCCATTGCGTGATGTGCGTGTGTGTATAACTGGCTACTAAAGTACACTTTTTTCGCCAGTTGGGATTGACTGTGAGAATAGGTTCCTGTATACTTCTATGTGTTAAATGAATACTTAGGGTAAGCCTTACTGTCTCAGTGGTTATGGACGGTTACATATTTTGGGAATTAGGTTATCTAATACTATGACCGCAGATAATTTGGCTGTATAAAAAGGTGTAATTTTCTCACCAAAAGCTACTTATTCTTTTGCCCATTCAAGAAATGTCATATGATTCACGTTCAACCGCCGTCCGGCTTCTCGCGCTGAGATTTCCCGGCGTTCCCACGCTTCTCTAACCACTTGGAATTGTTCCGGTTGCTTGATGGGTGGCCTGCCGAACTTTACGCCGCGCTCTTTAGCGGCTGCAATACCCTCAGATTGCCGCTGCCTTATAAATTCCCGTTCCGTTTGTGCGACATAGCTGAGAATTTGTAGAACAAGATCAGCAATAAACGTCCCGGTCAGGTCGCGATTTTTTTGCCGCGTGTCAAGCAATGGGATGTCGAGAACTACCACGGCAGATTGACGCTCCTTTGTAATGATTCGCCACTGTTCCAGTATTTCGCCATAATCCCTGCCAAGCCTGTCGATGCTCTTAATGACAAGGGTATCGCCGGGCTTTAGCTTTTTGTGCAGCCGTCTGTATGCAGGGCGCTCAAAGTCTTTGCCGGATTGCTTGTCCATAAAAATGTCTTCGTCTTGTACCCCGAAATCCCTCATGGCAACGAGCTGCCTACTCTCATTTTGTTCACGCGTGGATACGCGGATATAGCCATATGTTTTAGCCATTGCGCTACCGCTCCTTTCAAATATGCTCGTTGCCTATTCTACAGAGCGGTCATAGTATCAAGGGAAAAATACATCCGGTTTTGCTATAGTTCTAAAATTCTGATAAAGACCTCCCTAGCTGTCAAATTTGGTATTACTAAATAAAAATATTATATTTGGCAATACCAAATATGTCAAGCGGTTATCTCTCTATACTGGTCTGGGGTAATGTCAAATGTATCATGAATAGTTCGGTGAGGCGGTAATTGGCCGTCGGATATTTGTGCATTTTGCATTGTGGCCTATGAGTTGGCAAGGAGGGGGGCAAGTTGAAAACTCGCAAATTACCGTTAGGTAATCGCAACATGATTGGAGCGAGAGTTACGGAAGCTCGAAATGCACTTGGGATGAAGCAAGTGGAACTGTTGAGCAGACTGCAAGTAGCAGGTGTAGACATAAGCATCCCAGCCCTCTCCCTCTTGGAAGGGCAGAAGCGTCCGGTTTCAGATTATGAAATAAACGCGCTGGCAGATATTCTTAATGTTTCTGTTGATTGGTTACTAAATAGAGAAAAATGAATAAAATCCGGAACTGACCGAACTTAAGACGTACAATACGCCCTTTTTTCGGGGGAGTTTCGGCTTATCGTTAACTGATTGGGCAATCCGCAAGCGATTGCCCTGCATCATAGATTCAAGTATGCTTGAATCTGATATATGCTTATAGTATAATGATTCCTGCGCAGTCATTATTCACGATTATACTAGTATAGCGTTCTCTAAATAACTTTACAAATAATCAAATATATGCTACACTATTCGCATTAAAAAGCGAGAGGTGCGAATAGATGGGTAGAGCTAAGCAGAAGGATGTCGCGTTAACAGAATCAGAAGTCGAAAAGCTGCAGAAAATTGCAAGAACTCTTACAGCAGAAGCGCGCACAGTTCGGCGGGCTAAGATATTATTGTACAGTTTCGAAGGGATGGGAGATGCTGCTATTGCAGAAAAGCTAGATATCAGTCGGCAAGCGGTAGTCAATTGCAAATCCAAATATTTTGCCGCAGGCGTGGACGCGGCACTCGCAGATTTAGCGGGAAGAGGGCGTCCGGGTGTAATCACTGATGACGAGAAAGCTTGGATAGTAAGCGTCGCATGCCAGAAACCGATAACATTCGGGTATGCGCAAGAACTATGGACAATGACGAAACTGCAATACCAAATCCAGACGCGCTGCGAAGAGGCGGGTTATCCCGGTCTCAAAGAAATAGCAATCTCAAAAATATGGAACATTTTGAACGATGCTGAAATCAAACCGCATAAAATCAGTTACTACTTGGAAAGACGCGACCCAGACTTTGAGCAGAAAATGGAAGATGTTCTGATCGTCTACAAGCAGATTGAAATCCAATTCGAGACAGGTGAAGACGACGGAATGGTTACTCTGAGCTACGACGAAAAACCGGGTATCCAAGCAATTGCGAATATAGCTCCAGATTTGCCGCCTAAGCAGGGGAACGGGTACGTTG